>Ga0307281_10000088_pt1 | contig 20124 bp, 16 predicted proteins | sample ER_DNA_120_FD_194486 | JGI IMG/M metagenome (GOLD analysis project Ga0307281, IMG submission 194486) | Bulk soil microbial communities from the East River watershed near Crested Butte, Colorado, United States - ER_DNA_120 | ecosystem: Environmental > Terrestrial > Soil > Floodplain | place...
GGTCGAATCACGAATCACAATTCACGACTCACGCCGTTCTAGATGACGCCATCCGCGCGCAACTTCGCGATGGCAGCATCGTCCATGCGGAGCAGGACGCGCAGCACCTCGTCCGTGTGCTGACCGAGGGTGGGCGGCGGCGCCTTGTACTCGAGCGGCGTCCCGGAGAACTTCATCGGGCTCGCGATGAGCGGCAACTTGCCAGCGAGCGAGTGCTCGAGCTCGATTCTCATTCCGCGCGCGATGACCTGCGGCTCTTCGAACACCTGCTTCAGGTTGTTGATCGGCCCGTTCGGCACGCCCGCCGTCTCGAGCGCATCGCACCACTCCTGCGTCGTGCGCTTCGCGAAGATATCAGCGAGCAGCGACGTGATCGCCTCGCGGTTTTCCACGCGCCTGGAGTTGGTGGCGAAGCGCGCGTCGCGCGCCAGGTGCTGGCAGCCGGCCACCTCGCAGAACTTGTTGAAGAGGTTGTCGTTGCCGCAGGCGAGGATGACCTCGCCATCCCGGGTCTTGAACGGCTGGTACGGCACGATGTTCGGGTGCGCGTTGCCAATGCGCCCCGGGGGGACGCCGGTCGCGAGATAGTTCATGCCCTGGTTGGCGAGGATCCCGACCTGGGTGTCGAGCAGCGCAAGATCGAGGTGCTGGCCGGTGCCGCTTCTCTCCCGGTGCGCGAGTGCCGCGCAGATTGCGATCGTCGCGTACATCCCGGTCATGATGTCCGCGATCGGGATGCCCACTCGCTGCGGCCCACCGCCGGGAAGGTCGTCGCGCTCGCCGGTGATGCTCATGACCCCGCCCATGCCCTGGATCATGAAGTCGTAGCCGGGGTGCTCCCGATACGGCCCGGTCTGGCCGAAGCCGGTGACCGAAGCATAGACCAGGCGCGCATTCACCTTCCTCAGGTCGTCGCAGCCGAGGCCATAGCGCGCGAGATCGCCGACCTTGTAGTTCTCGATCAGCACGTCGGCCTGACGCGCCAGCTCGCGCACGATGCGCTGTCCCTCGGGTCGCGAGAGGTTGACGGTAACCGATTTCTTGCCGCGGTTGGCGGAGGCAAAGTAGGCCGATTCCTTCGTGTCCTTGCCGCTCAGGTCCTTCAACCACGGCGGGCCGAAAGCGCGCGAGTCGTCGCCCTGCTCCGGGCGCTCGATCTTGATCACCTCGGCGCCGAGATCGGCGAGGTTCTGCCCGCACCACGGCCCGGCGAGCACGCGCGAGAGGTCGAGCGCGCGGATGTGCGACAAAGGTCCCGGCATCAACTACCCCAAAATAACAAACCGCAAAGGCGCAAAGACGCAGAGAATACACGCAAAGAATTCCTGATCAATATTCCAGAACACTTTGCGTTTCCTTTGCGCCTTCGCGTCTTTGCGGTAGATTATCGCCCCACGAATTTCGGTTTTTTCTTCTTCGCGAACGCGTCCATTCCGATGCGGTAATCCTCGGTGGCGAAGTAGGCGAAGTTCCCCTCGATTTCCGCCTCGGTGAGCGGCGCCGGCTGCGGCGCGAGCCGCCGCACGAAGCGCTTGTGCCAGCGGTTGACGAGCGGCGCGCCTTCCGCGATGCGGCGCGCAGCGGCGTAAGCTTCTTCTTCCAGGTTGGCATCAGGAACGACACGGGTGAGCAGGCCCTTCTGCAGCGCTTCCCGTGCTTCCCACATGCGGCCTTCGACCAGGATCTCCAGCGCAACCGCGCGGCCGGTGAGCGGCAGCAGCGCTGCCAGTTCGTCGTAGCCGATCGCGAAACCGAGTCGGTTGATCGGCACGCCGAAACGGCCGGATTGGCCTGCGATGCGCACATCGCACATGCACGCGATTTCGAGGCCGCCGCCGGCGCACGGCCCGTGGATCATCGCCACCGTCGGATGCCGGCACTCGTTCACCGCCATCAACGCGCCACGCACGTGCTGGCGATGATAGACCTTGCCTTGCTCGGCGTTGTCGCGCGCTTGTGCAAACTCGGCAATATCGGCGCCCGCCGCGAACGCTTCGTTCCCCGCCCCGCGCAGCACGACGCACCGCAACGCGTCGTCCACGGAGAGCCGCTTCATCGCGCGCGCCAGCTCCTGCCACATCGCAACGGTCAGCGCGTTGAGCTTGCCGGGATTGCTCAACGTGACGGTGGCGATCGCACCGTCGCGTTTGATCAAGATACCGCTATCCATCGTGGTTCCAGGCGCAACGTCGAATTCCGGAATCGGTCACGATCCCCGCCGAATCACGTCACGCCCCATCATGTCACGCCGCATCACATCACGCATTATCATGTCACGCTTCATCAGCGCGGGCGGTATTCTACAATGCCCGCAGCGCCCTCCACGGAGACAGCATCCATGACTGCGATTGAGACGATCCGGCACGACGTCAGGATCTGCATGTTCGACCTCTACGGCACGGTGGTCGACATGCAAGGCGGACTCACCCGGGCCGCGGCGCCATATCTCAAGGCGAAGGGTTGGGCGGGCGATCCTTCCCGGCTCGTGACCTGGTGGCGCCGCGCCCACTTCGAGAACTCGATGATCGACGCTCTGCTCGGCCGGACGCATATTCCCTACCGCGAGATCGGGCGCATCTCGCTCGCGTACACGCTGGAGCGCGCCGGCGTCCCGCACACGCAAGGAGAGGTGAAAAACCTCGTCGCCGAGATCGAGCGCCTGCAGCCATTTCCAGACGCCGTGGCGGCGCTCACGCGGCTTAAGAAGAGATACCGCCTCGCGATTCTTTCCAATGGCGACCCTGACATGCTGGAGGCGATCAAGCCCCACTTGGGCATCGCCTTCGACCGCATCATCTCGGTCGCCGAAGCCGGCTGCTTCAAGCCGCACGCAACGGCCTACCACAAGGCGGCGGAGATCATGAACGCCCGGCCGGAAGAAATCCTGTTCGTGGCGAATCATGCCTTCGATTGCGTGGGCGCCAAGGCGTCCGGCATGCGCGCCGCGTTCATCGACCGCCGCAAGCGTCCGTTCGGCGACTGGCCCTACCAGCCCGATCTCATCGTCGACGACCTCAGGGGGCTTGCCGACCTGCTCCAATGAAAAGATCCACTGCACGCCCGGGCGGGTTTCGCCTTGCCAACGCCCCCGGTGTGGGCTAAGGTTTGTTAAACCGGAAGCAAGGCTCCGGTTTAACCCCGCGCGTTGGAACGGACAGCCAAGCTGCCGCTCAACGCGCGACAAGGATGAGGGAGATCATGATTATCCGATCGACCGCAGCACTCGCGCTCGCGTTGGCCGCCGCGGCCGGCTACGCCCAGGACTACCCGGCGCGAGCCATCGCCATCACCGTGCCGAACCCGCCGGGGGGGATGAACCAGATCCACGCGCAACCGCTCTCCGCAGTGATGGAGCGGCTCACCAAGCAGCCGGCACCGGTAGTTAACCGGCCCGGCGGCACCGCGGCGGTGGGCACCGCCTACGTGGCCAACCAGCCGCCCGACGGCTACAACATTCTGGTCACCACGCCGAATCTTTTCCTGGTCATCGAGAAGGACAAGCTCTACGGCATCAAGTCGCCGTACTCGCTCGACCAGATCACGCCGCTCGCGCTGCTCTCCGCCGATCCGCTGATCGGGGTGGTTCATCCTTCACTGCCGGTGAAAAGCGTCAAGGAATTGATTGCGCTCGCGAAGTCGAAGCCGAACGAGATCGTCTACTCCTCTTCCGGCCCGTACGGCATCACGCACGTGCCGACGGAGATGTTTCTGCGCGCGGCGGGCCTCAAGATGCGGCACCTCCCGACCACCGGCGGCGGGCCCGCAGTTACGCAGGCGCTCGGCGGCCACTCGCAGTTGACCGTCGGCGGGCTGGCGGCGGTATACCCGTACGTCCCGTCGGGCAAGCTACGCCCGATCGCGAGCTGGGGCGCCAAGCCCTCCGCGTCCCTGGCCAATGTCCCAACTTTGAGGTCCCTGGGCTACGACGTCGAAGCGTATCTCTGGGTCGGGCTGTTCACGACCGCCGGCGTCCCGGACCCGATCTACACCCGGATGCGCCAGTTGATCGCCAAGGTGGCGGCCGATCCGCTTTTCAAGCAGGCGCTGGAGAACGTCCAGGTGGTGCCCGACTACCGGGACGCGCCGGAGTTCAAGCCATTTTTCGACGCCGATTACAAGCGCCTGGCGGCGGCGGTCAAGGCCATCGGCAAGATCTAACAAGTCGAATTACGACTCACGAATCACGACTCACGCAGTTGAAAATATGAAGATCAAGCGCATCGAGCCCATCGCGGTGAGCCTGCCGATGGTGAAGCCGCTCAAGATGTCGTTCGAGGAAGTCAAGAGCGCCGAGAATGTCCTGGTGCGGCTCGAGACCGGCGATGGCGTCGTGGGTTGGGGCGGCGCCGCTACTGCGCCGACCATGACCGGCGAGACGGTGGCGAGCATGGCGGCCGCGATTCGCTACCTCGCGCCAATGCTCGAGGGCATGCCCCTCGACGATATCGCGGCAGTCATGACCCGCGCCGGCAACTACCTCTATGGCAACAACTCCGCCAAGTCGGTGATCGAGATGGCGCTGCACGACGCGCTCGGCCGCGCGCGGCGCGAGCCGGTCCACGATCTGCTCGGCGGCAAGCGGCGCAGCCGCGTCGCCATCCTGCGCATGGTCGGCACCGGCAAGGGCACGGCTGCCGATGTGGCGGACGCGCAGCGCGGGCGGGCCGATGGCTACGTGGCGTTCAAGATCAAGGTCGGCGTTGCCGAGCCGCGCGAGGATGCCGAGCGCACGCGGAAAATCTGCGAGGCGCTCGACGGCAACGGGAATCTGCTCATCTGCGCCGACGCCAACCAGGGCTGGACGCCGGACCAGGCGGTCGCCTACGTGCGCGCAGTCGAGAATACGTCTCTCGCCTTCTTCGAGCAGCCGGTCGCCGGCCGCGATATCGAGGGCATGGCAAAGGTTGCGCGCGCGAGCCGCATTCCGATCGGCTGCGATGAAGGGCTGCACTCGCTCGAGGACCTGAAACGCCACCATGAGGCCGGAGCCGCGGGCGGCTTCAGCCTGAAGACCATCAAGCTGGGCGGCATGAGGCCGGTCATGGACGCGGGGCTGCTGTGCGAGAAGCTCGGCAAGAAGGTCAATCTCGCCTCCAAGATGGCCGAGACCGGCATTTGCACCGCCGCGCTTCTCCACCTCGCCGCCGCGCTGCCCGCGGTCGACTGGGGCGTGGGCCTGTCGAGCCAGTACCTCGTCGACGACATTCTGAAGACGCCGCTCTCTTTTGCGAACGGCCACGTCTCGGTGCCCTCCGGCCCCGGACTCGGAATAGAAGTGGATGAGGCGAAGCTGCGGCGCTACTCAAGAGAAGCGTGACTCGTTACTCGTTACTCGTTACTCGAGCTGGCCCGAAAGCCCCGGCGTGCGCCGGAGACACAAGAAACGAGAAACGAAGAACAAGTCACTGAAGATCAAGCTTTGAGCGCCGCTCAAAGCTTGATCTTGGGATCGAGCCAGTCCCGCAACGAATCGCCGAACAGGTTGAAGGCGAACACCGCGAGACTGATCGCGATGCCGGGGAACACGATCATCCACGGCGCCTGCTGGTAGAAATCCGCCGCCGCGCCCGACAGCATCAGCCCCCACGACGGCGTCGGCTCCGTCACGCCGAGCCCCAGGAATGACAGCGAGGCCTCCGCCAGGATCGCCTGCGCCACGAACGCGGTCAACAGGATGAGGTAGGGCGCGACCACGTTGGGCACAATGTGGCGGAAGATGATGCGCGTGTGCGAGTAGCCCGCGGCGCGCGCCGCGTCCACGTACGGCAACTCCCGGATTGCCAGGGCGGAGGCGCGCACCACGCGCTCCACCCTCGGCAGCATCGGCACCGCGATCGCGATGATGAGGTTGATGTCGATCCCGAGCACCACGTGGTTGCCGAGCACCGCGACGACCGTGATCGCCAGCACGATGATCGGGAACGACAACAGCACGTCCATGAAGCCCTGGATGATGAGATCGATCTTGCCGCCGAAGTACGCCGACGCCACGCCGATCACCGCGCCGCCGGTGCACCCCAGGAATGACGCGATGAAGCCGATGGCGAGCGCGGTGCGCGCCCCGTAGATGATGCGCGACGCCACGTCGCGCCCGAACGAATCGGTGCCGAGCCAGTGCTCCGCCGACGGGCGCGCCAGCTGCGCGGCGTAATCCACAGTCAACGGATCAAAGGGCACTACCCACTGCGCGAACGCGGCGCAGATACCCATCGCGATGATGACGACGAGCCCGGCCGCGCCTAACGGCTGGTGCATCATGAACAGCACCACCGGATGGCGGCGCTTCGGCACCTTGTAGGTGATGGTCGCGGAAACGGCGGTAGTCATGAGAAACGCTGAATATTTACGGATTCGTTACCGGTAACGAATCCGTGGATCGAGGAACGCATACATCAAATCCATCAGGAAATTCACGAGCACGAAGAACACCGATACCAGCAGCACCAGTGCCTGGAGCAGGGTGTAGTCGCTGCGCGCCACCGCCTGCACGAAGAGCCTCCCGATACCGTTCAGGTTGAATACCTGCTCGGTCACCACCAGTCCCCCAATCAGGAACGCGAACTCGAGTCCGATCACGGTGACCACCGGCAGCAGGGCGTTCCTCATCGCGTGGCGCGCGACTACCAGCCGCTCGACCACGCCCTTCGCGCGCGCGGTGCGGATGTAGTCCTCCTGGAGCACCTCCAGGATCGAGGAGCGCATCATGCGCGTCGAGACCGCCGAGTAGCGATAGCCCACCGCCAGCGCCGGCCAGATGAGCTGCGACAGATTAGTCCACGGATCATCCCAGAGCGACGTAAAAGTGAGCGGCGGGATCCACGAGAACCAGGTGAGCAGCAGCAGGATTACGATCATCCCCAGCCAGAACGAAGGCACCGCCAGCCCCGCGATCGAGAACACGCGGATCGACTGGTCGATCCAGGTGTCCTTGAAGATCGCCGATAGCGTTCCCAGCGGCAGCGCGAGTAGCACCGCGAGGATGGTGGCCATGATCGCGACCTGCAGCGAGAGCTCGAGCCGGATGCCGATCTCGTAGATGACGGACCTGCCGGTCCACATCGAAACGCCGAAGTCGCCCTGCAACACGGCCCAAAACCACTTGAAAAACTGCATGTACACTGGCTGATCGAGACCGAGGCGCGCACGCTCGGCCTCGATCACGTGCCGGGGCACATTCGCCCCCTCCAGCATGATCTGCACCGGGTCGCCGGGCATCAGGCGCAGCAGCAGGAAAACCAGGACCGCGACGCCGAGCAGCGTCGGGATCATGAGCAGGATGCGATGGAAGACGAAGCGCAACATCAGGATTCAGGATCGAGGATTGAGGATTGAGGGGAACCAGCGTGCTGCCGGCTCGATCCTCGCTCCTCGCTCCTCAATCCTGCATTACCGGTCGAGCCAGACGTCGGAAAGGTCCTGCCCCACGTAATGGCTCGGCGTCATGTGCCAGCCCTTCATCACCTTCTGGTGCACGATGATGCGGTGCCACCAGATGGTGGGGATGGTGTAGGCCTGCTCCAGCGTGCGCTTCTCGAACTCGCGCAGGATAGCGTAGCGCTTTTTCCGGTCGAGCTCGCCCGACTGCTTGTCGAATAGACCATCGAGCACGCGGTCGGTCTGCTGCGCGTAGTTGATCGCCGAGCGGTCATGCGACAGGTACTTTTGCAGCTGCAAGTTGGGCTCGTCCATGAAGTCGCAGTTGAAGTCGAGCGCCGCATCGAAGGTCGGGTTGTCGCGCTGCTGCGCGGCGAGATAGAGCCGCGTCTCGAGCTGCTCGTGCTTGACGTTCACCCCGACCTGCCGCCACTGGTCGATCAGGAACACGCCGACCGGTGTATACGGCATGGCGACGTTGCGGTTGGTGAACGTGAAGCCGAGGTTGGGCACGCCCGCCGCGGCGAGCAGCTGTCTCGCCTCCGCACGCGAGGCGTTGATGTCCCTTGAGAAGCCGGGATAGGTCACGAGCTCCTTCTCCGAGACCGCGAGGTCGTAGCCGGGCCGCAGGATGCCGCCGACGTGACGCACCAGCGCGACGCGCGACAGCGCCTGCGCCCCGCCCCAGCGGTCAATCGCCAGCGATAGCGCCTTCCTCACGCGCTGATCGTCAAACGGCTTCTTCTTGGTGTTGAAGGTCACGACCAGCGAGCACACCCACGGCGACTCGACCACCACCGCCTTGTCGCCCAGGGCCTTCATCACGCGGTCGCGGTCGGCTGGCGATTGCCCGCGGAACTCGGCCAGCACCTCGCCCGCGGCCAGCGCGTTCACCATCGGCGCGCCGGCGATGAAGATCGCGATGAAGCCGTTGAGGTACGGCCTGCCCTTCCTGAAGTAGCCCTCGAACCTGCGGCCGGTCCAGTGCGAACCCGCAACGTGCTCGACGAACGTGAATGGCCCTGTGCCCATGACGTTGCGCTCGGGGAAGCGCGGGTCCTGCTTCAACTTCGCCGCGCTGTAGATGCAGTCCCACGGGCTCGCGAAATTGGAGAGCATCGACGCGTTCGGCTTGCTCAACTTGAACACCACGGTGAGCGGATCCGGCGTCTCGATGGAGGCGACGTCCGCGTACGACTCCTCGCGCAGCGACCTCACTCCGGGCGGCGGCTTGCGAATGCGGTCGTAGGTCGCCTTGACGTCCTCGGAGGTGAACGCGCTGCCGTCGTGGAACTTCACACCCTTGCGCAGCTTGAAGGTGAAGGTGAGGCCATCCCTGGAAACCGTCCAGGACTCGGCGAGGTCGCCCTTGATCGCGGGGTATTTCGCGGTGTCGAACTCGAGCAGCGTGTTGTAGTGCGGGCGCACCGGGTGAATGAACGCAAAAGAGGTCTGCGCGTGGCAATCGTAGTTGGGCGGCTCGGCGCCCACCGCGAACTTGAGCAGCCCGCCCGACTTTGGCGTCTCGGCGGCCATCGCGCCCGCCGTGGCCAGCGCCGCGGCGCACAACAACAACGCGGAATGTTTCTTCATGCCCTCCTCCTTTATTTGATGAAGGGTGACTCGTCGCTCGTTTCTCGTTTCTGGTCCGCTCCGAGCCTACGGCGGTTGGCGAATTACCCGTCACGAGTCACGAGAAACGGGGAACCAGTCACTCCTTCAGATCTTGATGCACGCGGCGAAATGTTTCGGCCGCACCTCACGCAGTGAGGGAATCGTTATCCTACACTCTTCGCTCGCCAGGGGGCACCGCGTGTGGAATACGCAGCCGCGCGGCGGATTCAACGGGCTCGGCACTTCACCTCCCAGCACGCGATGCTCGCGCCGCGCCTCGATCTGCGGGTCGGGGATCGGCACCGCATCGAGCAGCGCCTTGGTATAGGGATGCAGCGGCTCGGCGTAGAGCGTATCGCGGTCGGCGATCTCCATCACGCGCCCGAGATACATGACGATCACGCGATCCGAGATGTGCCGCACCACCGCGAGATCGTGCGCAATGAACAGGAACGTCAGCTGGAACTTCTGCTGCAGGTCTTCGAGCAGGTTGATGATCTGAGCCTGGATCGAAACGTCGAGCGCGGAGACCGGCTCGTCACACACGATGAAGGACGGCTGCATCGCCAGCGCGCGCGCGATCCCCACCCGCTGGCGCTGGCCGCCGGACAACTCGTGCGGATAGCGCTCCGCCATGTACTCGAACAGCCCCACCTGGGTGAGGAGCTCCGCCACCTTGGCACGCGCCGCCCTGTTGTCGGGGACGAGCTTGTAGACCCGCATCGGCTCGGCGATGATCTCGCCGATGGTCATGCGGGGATTCAATGAGCTGAACGGGTCCTGGAAGATGACTTGGATCTTGCGGCGATAGTCCTTGAGCTGCTGTCCACTGGTGCGCGTGACGTTGGCGCCCTCGAACACTATCTCGCCGCCGGTCGCCTCCTCGAGCCTCAAGAGCGTGCGCCCGACCGTGGTCTTGCCGCAGCCGGACTCCCCCACCAGCCCCACCGTCTCGCCGCGGAAGACCTCGAAGGAGATCCCGTCCACCGCGCGCACCTCATGACGGGTGCTCTTGATGAGCTTGAGACCGGCGCCAACCTCGAAGTAGGTCTTGAGGTCGTGCACCTTCAGGAGCGGCTGCGCCTTGTCGAGCGCCTTGCGCACCGGCGGCTGCGGATTCGCGCTCTGCAACTTGAGCCCGGTCGGCCCCACTTGCGCCATCTCCCTCGCCCGGATGCACGCCGAATAGCGGTGCGGCTCGACCTGCGCGAGCGGCGGCGGCGCAGCGACGCACGCCGGCTGCTGCGCCGGGCAGCGCGGGGCGAAACGGCACCCCGGCTGCGGGTCGAGCAGGTTGGGCGGCAGGCCCTCGATGGTCTCGAGCTTCAAGCCGCGCGGCTGGTCGAGCCGCGGCACCGAGCGCAGCAGCCCGGCCGTATAGGGATGCAGCGGCTTGGCGAACACGTCGGCCGCGCTGCCCTGCTCCATGAGCCGCGCGGCATACATCACGTTCACCCGGTTGGCGTAGCGCGCGACGATGCCGAGGTTGTGGGTGATGATCACCATCGCGATGCCGAGATCGCGCGAGAGATCCTTCATGAGCTTCAGAATCTGCGCCTGGATCGTGACGTCGAGCGCGGTGGTCGGCTCGTCGGCGATGATGAGCCTGGGATTGCAGGAGAGCGCGATCGCGACCATCACGCGCTGGCGCATGCCGCCGGAGAACTGGTGCGGGTACTGGCCGAGCCGCCGCTCGGGGTCGGGGATGCCCACCAGCTTCAGGAGCTCCACCGCGCGCGCGCGCGCCGCTTTCTCGGTCATGTTGAGGTGGATCAGCAGCGGCTCCATGATCTGGAAGCCGATGGTGAGCACGGGGTTGAGCGACGTCATCGGCTCCTGGAAGATCATCGCGATGTCGCGGCCGCGGATCTCGCGCATCTCGTCTTCCGCGAGGTCGAGCAGGTTCCTGCCCTGGAACAGGATCCTGCCGCCGACGATGCGCCCGGCGGGCTTCGCGAGCAGGCGCATGATGGAGAGCGCGGAAACCGACTTGCCGCAGCCCGATTCGCCGACGAGCGCCACCGTCTCGCCCGGCTTTACCTTGTAGGAAATGCCCTCGACCGCGCGCACCACGCCGCGCGTCGTCACGAAATGGACGTGCAGGTCCTCGACCTCGAGCAGCCAGGGACTCTGCGCCGATTCGGTCGCGGCGGCGCCCCGCGTCGCGGTGGGTTGGTCCATCCTCAGGGGAACAGCTTGTTGGTGTGGGCTCGGGCTATTTAACCACGATGTGAATTGCCAAGTCATCTTAAGCCCGGATGCTTTGTACCTGCGCGTTCGAACGGACGGAAATCCGCCGTTCAACGCGCAGGGTATAAACTAGTCTTCCGTCAGTTCGTCACCACTTATTCTTCAGGATGAAAATGTCCAGCGCGCTGTCCCTCGCCGGCTTGAGCCTGGCCGTCGTTTCCGTCGTGATTCTGCTTCTCGCCCGCGGCGGCGCGCCGGACTGGCGCACCGCGAGCCGCGAGCCGGTCGGACTCGCGCCCGAGGCGGCGGCCCATCCCGACGCGATCATCCAGGTTTACAGCGCACGCGCCTGGGGCTGGCGCGGTTACTTCGGGGTGCATACCTGGATCGCGGTCAAGCCGGCCGGCGCGCCGGCGTATACAACCTACGAAGTGATCGGCTGGCGCCTGCGCTACAGCGATTCGGCGCTGGCAATTCGCAGCCGCGTCCCCGACGAGCGTTGGTTCGGATCCGCGCCGAAACTGCTCGCCGACAAGCGCGGACCCGGTGCGGACGCACTGATCGCGCGCATCGACAGGGCCGCGCGTGAATACCCTTACCCCGGCGAATACAGCGTGTGGCCGGGTCCGAACTCCAACACCTTCACGGCCTGGGTCGCCCGCGCCGTCCCCGAGCTGGAAGTGGATCTGCCGCCGACCGCGATCGGCAAGGATTATCTCGGCGACCGGCTGGTGGCAACGGCGCCGAGCGGCAGCGGGGTGCAGGTATCGCTCTACGGACTGCTCGGCTTCACCGCGAGCGGCGTCGAAGGCCTCGAGCTCAACGTGCTCGGCCTCACTTTCGGTGCGGGCCTGTTCCCGCCGGCGTTGAAATTGCCGATCCTCGGCCGCATCGGCTTTGTGCGGTGACGAACGAGATCGTAATCGTCACGGCTTCGTAAGCGCGCATCGCAAGCTTTCAACGAGCGCGTGAACGGTGAGTAGTGCGCCGGCACTATTCGGCGCGGATATTATTCTCGCGTACCACTTTCCCCCAGCGCTCGATCTCGGAGACGAGGAATTTCTGCAGCGCCGCGGGGCTGCTGAGGACGAGGTCCACGCCGAGCGTCTCGGTCATCTGCTTGTGCACGTCCGGCGCGTTGAATGCCTTGACCACCTCGCTGTGGAACTTGTCAATTATCGGCCCGGGTGCGCCGGTCGACGTGAAGATCCCCCACCAGGCGAGCGCCGAGAAACCCGCGAAACCTTGCTCCGCGAGCGCGGGCACGTCTGGCAACGCGGGAGACCGCTTGTCGCCGGTGACGGCAATGGCGCGCAGCTTCCCGCCCTTCACGAGCGGCGTCAGCAGCGCTACCGTGCCGATGGCAAGCTCGACGTGGCCGCCGAGCGCGTCCACGGTCATCGGTCCACCACCCTTGTAGGGCACGTGCACGATCCTGAAGCCCCCGGTCTGCTGCACCAGCGTCAGCGTCAGGTGCCCGAGGCTGCCGCTGCCAATCGAGCCGTACGTCACCGATCCCGGCTTTGCTTGCGCCGTCTTGATCACGTCCCCGAAGCTCCTGTACGGTTTGCCGGCTTGGGTGACGATGGCCATCGGTGCGGTGCCGACCAGCATCACCGGCGCCAGGTCCCGTACCGTGTCGAACGGCAGGTTCGGTATCAGCGTCGGGTTGACCGCGTGCGTGTCGAAGACGAAGAGCCACGTGTAGCCGTCCGGCGCCGCCTTGGCGGCGATCGCCGCCCCCATCGAGCCCGAGGCGCCGGGCCGATTGTCCACGATGAACTGCTGGCCCAGCGACGCGTTGAGCTTGGCGCCCACCATACGTGCCATCGGATCGGTCGTGCCGCCCGGCGGGAACGGCACGATGAAGCGCACCGGCCGGGTCGGCCAATCAACCTTCTGCGCGAACACGGGCAGCACTGCGAGCGTGGCAACGCCTGCGACTGCGGCGCAACGAAGAATGAACGAGATCATGACCTCCCCTCCTGAAGCGAAGCCCCGCTTAGGTTAACACCGGTCACTCGTCGCCGCGTAACTTCGTCATCACGTCACCGGTTTCAGGCTGGGCGCTGGCGACCCGCAACGCTTTGTTGCAGTATGATGCCGCAGACCACAGCTGCCAGGAGGAGGGGCCATGAGAATCACAATGAAGAAGCTCGCAGGGTTCATTGCGTGCGCGCTGGTCGCGGGGGCTTCACTCGTGGCCGCAACGTCATTCGCTCAGTCCTACCCATCGAGGCCGGTGCGGGTAATCGTTCCGTTTTCGCCAGGCGGCGGCAGTGACGTCCTCGCGCGCTACCTCGGGCCGCGGCTCTCCGAGCGGCTCGGGCAGCCGGTGGTGGTGGACAACCGCCCCGCCGCCTCCGGCGTCGTCGGCGCGGATCTCGTCGCCAAAGCCACGCCCGACGGCTACACGCTGCTGCTGGTGTTCTCGACGCACGCTCAGAGCGCGCAGCTCTTCGCCAAGCTGCCCTTCGACCCGATCAAGGACTTCGCGCCGATCACGCTGGTGATCACGACGCCGCTCGGCATGATGCTGACCCCGGCGGTGCCGGCGAAGACGGTGAAGGAATTCATCGCGTACGCCAAGGCCAACCCCGGCAAGCTCAACTATGGCTCGTCCGGGCCGGGCAGTTCCCCGCACCTTGCCGCCGAGCTTTTCATGTCCATGGCTGGGGTGCAGATGACGCATATCCCGTACAAGGGCGTCGCGCCGATCATCGCGGCGCAGCTCGGCAACGAAGTGCAATTCTCCTTTGCCAACATGTTCTCGACCGAAGGCCACTGGAGGGCCGGCCGGCTGCGCCTCGTTGCACATGCGGGCGCAAAGCGTCTCGAGTCCATGCCGGAGCTGCCCACGATCTCCGAGTCGGGCGTGCCCGGCTACGAGGCCATCATCTGGTACGGCTACATGACCGCCGCCAGGACGCCGCGGTCGATCGTCGACCGGCTGAACCAGGAAATCAGGGCCGTCGCCAACCTGCCGGATGTACGCAAGACGCTGACCTCCCAAGGCAACGAAGTGATTGCCGGCACGCCGCAGGACTTCGCCCGGCTCGTCGTCTCAGACGCCGACAAATGGGGCGCCATCGGCAGGAAGCTGGGCGTGAAGCTGGATTGAGGGATGAGGGATGAGGGAAGATCGATTGCGTGGCACGCTTCACCAATCACTTCATTGACCTAAGTGAGAGAGGCCTCCATGCCCATCCGTTTGCCTTTGCTGATCGCTATTGCCATGGCGCTGGCCGCGCCGGCAGCCGTGCTTGCGCAGAAATTCCCCGCGAAGACCGTCCGGCTAGTGCTGCCCTTTGCGACCGGCAGCGCGGTAGACGTGCTGGCCCGGCTCTACGCGCAGAAGATGTCGGAAACCTGGGGCCAGCAGGTCCTGGTGGACAATCGCACCGGGGCGAGTGGCATCGTTGGCATGGAATTCATCGCGCGCGCCGCGCCCGACGGTTACACGCTCGGCATGGGCAACGTGGCCACCCTGGCGATCAATCCGAGCCTCTATGCCAAGCTGCCCTACGACGTGGGACGGGATTTCGTGCCGATCCTGTACGCCGCCTCGATCCGCAATTCGCTGGAGGTGCACCCGTCCCTGCCTGTACATTCAGTGAAGGGACTCATCGCGCTGGCGAAGGCGCGCCCCGGCCAGTTGGACTACGCGTCCGGCGGCGTCGGCAGCGCGCAGCACATCCCGATGGAGATGCTGAAGGCGATGGCCGGCATCAACATCGTGCACGTCTCCTACAAGGGGCTCACGCCCGCCTTCAACGACGTGCTCGCCGGGCAGGTGCCGATGATGGTGTCGGGCGTGGTCACCGTGCTCCCGCACCACAAAACCGGGCGCCTGCGCATCATCGCAACCACCGGGGCCACGCGCACGCAGGTCACGCCGGAGATCCCGACCATCGCGCAAGCGGGCGTACCCGGCTACGACTTCGATTCCTGGACCGGCTTCCTCGCGCCGACTGGCACGCCGCCGGCGATCGTCGCGCAAGTCCATGCGGAGGCAGCGCGCATCAGCAAGCTTTCCGATATCCGCGAGCGCCTCACCGCGGCCGGCTTTGAGGTGGTCGGCGGCTCGTCCGATGCATTCGCGGCGCTCATCAAGTCCAACAACGCCCGCCTCGGCAAAGTGATCCGCGACGCGGGGATCAAGGCAGAATAGCGCGCTCGGAGTAAACCTCATGTCGAAATTGAACACGACTGTCTCTTTTTTGACGGCGCTCTGCGCGGGCACCTGCGTAGCGCAGCCGGCGTTCGCCCAGGCCGACGCCGCCAAGGACTATCCGAACAAGCCGGTGCGCTTCATCGCGCCGTTTGTCGCGGGCGCTGGCACCGATTTCACCGCACGCACTATCGCCCAGAAGCTCTCCGAAAAGTGGGGGCAGCAGTTCATCGTCGACAACCGCACCGGGGCGGGGGGAACGATCGGCGTGGATCTCACCGCCAAGGCGGTCCCGGACGGCTACACGATCTGCCTGATCTCGGCATCGCTCTCCGTCAATGCCGCGACCAACTCAAGGCTTCCCTACGATCTCACGAAGGACCTGCAGGCGATCACGCAGGCGTCTTCTCTCTTCTATGCGGTCTACCACAATCCCTCGGTCCCCGTTACTTCGATCAAGGAGCTGATCGCGTACGCCAAGGCTAACCCCGGCAAACTCAACTTCGGGACTTCCGGCACCGGCACCCTACAGCACTTCGCGGGCGAGATGTTTAACTATATGGCGGGCATCAAGATCACTCACGTGCCGTACAAAGGAACGGCCGCCGTCATCCCCGCAATGCTGGCCGGGGACGTCCAGGTGGGCTTCGGCACGCTCTTCGGCGTGCGGCCCCACATGCCGACCGGCCGCATAAAGGTGCTGGCGATCACCGCCGCCAAGCGTTCGCCCGCGGTGCCGGACCTGCCGACCGTCGCGGAAGCGGGCGTGCCGGGCTACGAAGTGGACCAGTGGTACGGAATCATCACGGGCGCCAGAGTGCCGCTCGCCATCGTCCGCAAACTGAACGCGGCAATTGCCGACGCGGTGAAATCTCCGGAGGTCGCGAAACGAATGGCGGCCGACGGCTCTACCCCGGTCGGCTCGACGCCCGAGCAGTTCAGCGCGCACATCAAGTCCGAGATCGCCAAGTGGCGCAAGCTCGTGAAGGAAGCGAAGCTCGAGCTCCAGGAGTGAGGCGTGATTCGCGGGTCGTGATTCGAGTTCCCGGGCCTTCCCGCCGGGCCCTATGCGGTGCCGTGCTTGGTCGCGAATTCGATACCGATTCGCTTGAGAAGATCAAAGGGCAGCACACCGCCGGCGCAGACGATCACCGCTTCGTTCGGGATGTTCATGCTGCGACTGCCTTGGCGTAAGGCCACGTCAACGGCGCCGATCCTATCGATAGTGGAGCCCATCACGACCTGCAGCCGGCGTCCGGCAGACGCAGCGTCGAGCCGTTGCCGGTTCTTCGGCTTTACGCGATCGAATACAGCGCCGCGGTAGGAAAGCGTGACCTTCGTGCCGGGCTGTTCCGAGAGTGCCAGCGCGGCCTCGAGCGCGCTGTCTCCCCCGCCCACTACCAGCACTCGCCGGTTGCGATATTGCTGGGGGTCGACGAGCCGATAAACGACTTTAGGTTGCTCCTCCCCCGGAACGCCAAGCTTGCGCGGCGTTCCGCGCCGGCCCACCGCGAGCAGGACCGCGCGGGCGGCATACGTCCCCCGTGTGGTCTTCACCACGAAGCCACGGCCCGACCGCTCGATCGTGTCCATGCGCTCGTTGAACCGGATCCTGAGCCCGGTCTGCCTCACGACTCCATTCCAGAAGGCGAGCAGCGCCTCCTTCTCAACCTCGTTGAATTTCATCTTGCCGACGAGCGGCAACCGGACCGGAGCGGTCATCGCGATCTTGTTCCGGGGATAGTGGTACACCGAGCCACCCAGCGATTCTTCCTGCTCGATCAGGAGGTATTTGAGCTTGTGTTGAATTGCGCCCAGTCCGGCAGCGATGCCCGCCGGGCCGGCGCCGATGATGACCGCGTCGAGCTCGGCCCCACCGCCCGCGGCGCCCTTGATCGTCGTGATCGCCTGGCGCCCCTGCTCCACCGCCTTGCGGATGAGACCCATGCCGCCGAGCTCACCGGCGATGAATATGCCGGGCACGTTGGTCTCGAAGTTCGGCTTGACATACGGTATATCGACCCCGCGGCGCTCGGTGCCGAAAACCAGTTTGATCGCCTCGAACGGGCAGGATGCCGCGCAGGCGCCGTGCCCGATGCACACCGACGGATTCACCAGTTGCGCCTTGCCGTTGATCACTCCGATTGCGCCCTCGGGGCAGGCCTTGACGCAACCGCTCGAGCCGATGCAGCGGTTGGGATCGACCACCGGGTGCAGGGAGACCGGCTCGGTCAGTCCGGACTCGACGGCCTCGTGGAACTGCTCGGCATATTGCTCCCGGCTCCGGGCACGGCGGCGGAAATACACCCCGAAGACAATCAGCAGCGGGATTGTGTAGAGCAGCAGCGTCGAAACATTCTGCATAAATTGCGTCGTCCGCGTGAGCGCGTATTGCGGAATTCTACGTCGCATGCGGCGGTGTTGGCGACGGCATTCGAACACTTTTTTCACGTCGCCAACCAGCGACAAACAGAACTTCTGTCGTTGGCAAGCGACGGATTTTTTCTATTTTTTTTCGACTTGTGTGATGCATCACGAATGGTCGCCCAGGAATACTTGACACGACAGGAGTGGAAAATCTAGCCTCGCAATAGTATTTTCTCGAGCCCTTTTGATTGTTCACGCAGGCTCGTGCTCATGCAGTTCTCGAGTTCCGCGCGGGGAGAGATTGCAATGTCTGAAGTTCTGGCGCGCCGTCAGCCTGTGCCGGATATCGCGTATCACGACGCTGAGTCTGAAGTCCTGGTGCGCCGTCAGCCCGCGCCGGATGTCACGCATCACGCCGTTAACTCTGAAGTCCTGGTGCGTCGTCAGCCCGCACCGGACGTCACGCATCACGCCGCCGAAAGAGCGCATGAGCGCCGTGCCGTACCTCGGCGCTGGCTTCTCATTCCCGCCGTCTGCGCACTCGTCGGATCGGCGTGGCTGGTGAGCCGCTACGGCAGCTACAAGTCGGGCTCGCTCCTGGGCTACAACCTGGGACTCGCGGGCGGCGTGGGGCTGCTCTTCATCCTGCTGTATCCGCTGCGCAAGCGCACGCGTTTCCTGCACGCGTGGGGCCCGATAAAATGGTGGTTCGCGATGCACATGAGCTGCGGCGTCCTCGCGCCGTTTCTCATCCTCTTGCATTCCAAGTTCCACATCGGCTCGGTCAACGCGGGGGTCGCGCTCATCAGCATGCTGCTGGTCGCCACCAGCGGTTTCGTCGGCCGCTTCATCTACGTGCGCATCCACCATGGGCTGTACGGCAGGAGGATGTCGCTGGCGGAACTGCAGGCGCAGGTCGGATTCAATTCCGGCGAAGTACATTCGAAACTGAGCTTCGCGCCGCGCGTCGAGCAATGGCTGAGGGAGTTCGAGGCGACGGCGGTCGAGCGGCCGAGGAACATGGTGCACGGCATGTGGCGTTTTCTCACTCTCGGCGTGCGCGCGGGCTGGGTGCGCCGCCGCTGCACGCAGGAGTTCGCGCGCGCCTACCGCATGCACGCGCAGGCGGTCAAGTGGGACGCCGCGCGGCAGCAGCTGCACCTCGCCGGGGGCAAGGCGCTCATCGCGAACTTCCTTGCCGGCGCGCAGCGCGTGGCGCAATTCAGCCGCTACGAGCGCCTGTTCTCTTTGTGGCATGCCCTGCATGTGCCGTTCCTGTGGATGATGGTGTTCAGCGCCATCGCCCACGTGGTCGCGGTGCACGCCTACTGATAGGCCACTCGGCTGAGTGCTCCCCGCCAGATTGTCATGCCCCACGCGCTCCCGCCGTCACGGTCCATGGATGCGCCGCCTCGTCGCGGGGTGCTGCGCGCTCGTGTCCAGCGCCGCCCTGGCCCAGGCGCTGGAGAGCGTCCTCTCGCCGGGCCCGGTGATCGAGGGGCATGCCAAGGTCGAGAGCGAGTGCCGCAAATGCCACATTCCGTTCAAGCGCGACGCACAGGATGGGCTATGCCTCGACTGCCACAAGGAAACCGCCGTGGACGTCCGGCAGCACACGGGCCTGCACGGCCGCCAGCGGCAGCGGCCCTGCCGCGAGTGCCACACGGACCACAGGGGCCGCGACGCGAAGATCGCCCCCATCGACGAGCGCACATTCGACCACGACCCAACCGACTTTGCGCTGCGCAGCGCGCACGCGGACCCGAAGACGCAGTGCCGCAGTTGCCATGTGCCTGGCAAGAAGTTTCGCGAAGCACCCGGCCGGTGCATCGACTGCCACGCCAAGAAGGATGTGCACAAGGGACGCCTCGGCAACGCATGCGCGGACTGCCATACCGAGAAGAACTGGAAGGAAACAGGCAAGTTCGACCACGACAAGACGCGCTTCCCGCTCCGCGGCAAGCACGCGCCACCGCTCAAGTGCGAGAGCTGCCACAAGGATACCCGCTACAAGGAGACGCCGACAGCGTGCATCGGCTGCCACAAGAAGGAGGACAAGCACGAGGCCACCCTGGGCGAGAAGTGCGCCGATTGCCACACCGAGCGCGACTGGAAGGCGAGCAAGTTCGACCACGACAAGACCAAGTTCCGCCTGCGCGGCGGCCACGCGGCGCCGAAAGTCAAGTGCGACGCCTGCCACAAGGACGAGAAGAGCTATCGCAAGACGCCGACCGACTGCTACAGCTGCCACAAGAAGGACGACAAGCACAAGGGAATCCTGGGCAATGCGTGCGCGGACTGCCATACCGAGAAGAACTGGAAGGAAACAGGCAAGTTCGACCACGACAAGACGCGCTTCCCGCTCCGCGGCAAGCACGCGCCACCGCTCAAGTGCGAGAGCTGCCACA
>Ga0307281_10000089_pt1 | contig 20052 bp, 14 predicted proteins | sample ER_DNA_120_FD_194486 | JGI IMG/M metagenome (GOLD analysis project Ga0307281, IMG submission 194486) | Bulk soil microbial communities from the East River watershed near Crested Butte, Colorado, United States - ER_DNA_120 | ecosystem: Environmental > Terrestrial > Soil > Floodplain | place...
CAGTTCGGCGGCGCGCGCCACCAGGGCGCGCTCGGTCTCGAAGGTCAGCATCGTCGCAGCATGGTCGAACGGGATCCAGCGGACCTCATCGAACTCATGGTCATGCCGTTCGAGGTCGCCGCCGATCGGCTCCATCAGGAAGTAATGGACGGTCTTGTGGATGCGTGTCCCCGATTGGACGAACCAGTACTCGATGGAGTCGAGCGGACCGGTGATGCGGACCGTCAGCCCGGTCTCTTCCTCGACCTCGCGGATCGCGGTCTGCTCGCGGCTCTCACCCGGGTTGGGCGTGCCCTTTGGCAGCGTCCAGGTCCGCCCGTCGCGCTCGCGGCGGCGGCTGCCCACGACGAGCCACGGCTGGTCCGATTCATATCGAACGACGATCCCGCCGGCGGAGGTGGCGGTCGCGGTTCTCAGGCGGGCCACGGCGCCGACGCGGCGCCCGGGCGTCGGACCGCGCCGGGACGGCCGGAGCGGGCCCACTCCATGGCCACCAGCGGACGGGGTCGACCACTGCGATGGCGCCTCGTGACCGCCGGGTGGATCGCGCGCCAGCTGGCCCGCAGTCGGGCGAGCGGGGCGACCTCCGGGCCGCGCAGCACCGTCGAACGGACGCCCGGCGCGGAGAAGGAACCGGACGGACGGAGGCCGAGCCGGCGCTCCCTGACGCGGGTCGAGGGCCGGACGAATCGGGCCGCCGGGCGGGCCGCGTACTTGGCCGCGATGCTGTGATCCATGGGAGGCTATGGTACCGGTTCAGGCCGGGCTTGCAAGGCCGCGGAGAGCAGTTCGCGCATCTTCTTTGATGCCTCCGGTGCCAGCACGCCACGCGACTCGGCAAGATCGACCTCGCGGCGGGCCGCGGCGACGTACAGATCGAGCACGCGTGGTGCGTGGACGCCCAATGTCGCGAGGTGCGCCTCGAGCGTCCCGACGTCGCCGCGGGTCATCGGTCCGGTCAGGGCGGCGCGGATCCCGAGTGCCCTGGCGTTCCCCAACGTTCCCTCGATGAGCGGCCCGTAGATCGCCAGCGACCCGGCCTCGTCGAGTCCGGCGACCCGCCCCAGCTCGGCGATGGCGTCGAGCAGGGCGATCACGCCACCGGCAGCCAGCACGGCAGCGGCGTGATAGGCGGCCTTCGAGCCGGGTGCCAGGCGGACCGGCGTCGCGCCGATCGCCTCGGCCATGTCGGCCAGCATGGCCGCCAGCTGGTCGTCGCCCTCGATGGCGACCGTCGCCCCGTGGAGTGCAGCCACGGCCCGCTCCGTGTCGGCGAACGCGACGAGCGGGTGGAAGGCGCCGGTCTGGGTCCCGGCCGCCATCGCCGCATCGAGGACCTCCGCCCCGAGCGCCCCGCTGGTATGGATCATCGCCTGGCCGCTGTACATCCGAAGCGATGCGGCCAGCGATGCCACGACATCGTCCGGGACGGCCAGGATGATCAGCTCGACCTCGTCGAGGATCGGTTCCGGGTCGGCGAAGACACGGGTGACATCGACCAGCGAGCGGAACCGCTCGCGTCGCGCCGGGTCGCGGCTGGCCACGGCATGGATCGGCCAGCCGCCACGCGACAGGGCGACCCCCAGCGCGGTCCCGACGGCACCGGCCCCGACGATGCCGATGATCGGCGGCTCGCCCGGCCCGGAGTGGACGTGGGGATGTGCGTGGTCGGTGGGGTGCGTCTCGTCGTGGCGGGGGGAGCCGGGCGGCGGCGGATCGAGATCGATCCCGGCCGCCTCGATGGCGGCCTCCTTCTCGGCGCGGTCATGCGCCTTGTCCCGCTCCGGATCGTCACCGGGCAGGTCGCCCCACGCCCTCATCGAGCGTGGCTCGGGGTCATCGTCCGATCTCTGCGGGACAGCATCCATCGAGTGTAGCGAGCGGGTCCGTCCCGACGGGCGACCCCCAGGGGACCGCCGTATACTGGCGACGAGACTTCGACCCGGGGTGGGCGCACCCGCCCGGCGCCGACTGACCCCGCGCACTTGCGCGGTCGACGAAGGAGGCGCGCTCATGACCACCCCGAGATCCCTCGACGATCCATTCGGCGCCCGCGCGACGCTCGGGCCCGGCCTCCCCGACCTCTACCGGCTGGATGCCGTCGCCGACCGGATCGACCTCGCCACGCTCCCCGTCACGGTCAAGATCCTGCTCGAGAACCTGCTGCGTCACGCCGGCGGCGGCGTGGTCGAGGCAGGCGACGTCGAGACGCTGCTGGCCTGGCGTCCGGGCGTCGCCGCCGAGGCGGAGATCCCATTCATGCCCGCGCGGGTCCTCCTCCAGGATTTCACCGGCGTCCCGGCGGTCGTCGACCTGGCGGTCATGCGCGACGCGATGGCCGACCTTGGGGGCGACCCGGCGAAGGTCAACCCGCTCGTCCCGGCCGACCTCGTCATCGACCATTCCGTGCAGATCGACCGGTTCGGGACGCCCGGCGCGTTCGCATTCAACGTCGAGCGCGAGTACGAGCGCAACGGCGAGCGCTACCAGCTGCTGCGCTGGGCCCAGACCGCCTTCCGCGACCTGCGCGTGGTGCCACCGGGGACCGGCATCGTCCACCAGGTGAACCTCGAGTTCCTGGCCACGGTCGTCACCGACCGCGACGACGGGAGCGGCCACCGGATCGCCTACCCGGATACGGTCGTCGGCACAGATTCACACACGACGATGGTCAACGGGCTTGGCGTCCTCGGCTACGGCGTCGGCGGCATCGAGGCCGAGGCGGTGCTGCTCGGCCAGCCGCTCTACCAGCCGATGCCCCACGTGGTCGGCGTCCGCCTCCACGGCGCGCTGCCGCGCGGTTCGACGGCCACCGACCTCGTCCTGGTCGTGACCGAGCTGCTCCGTGCCCATGGCGTCGTCGGTGCGTTCGTCGAATTCGCCGGTGACGGGCTGGCCACCCTCGCTCTCGCCGACCGGACGACGATCAGCAACATGAGCCCCGAGTTCGGGGCGACGGCGACGCTCTTCCCGATCGACGACGAGACGCTCACGTACCTGCGCCTGACCGGGCGCTCGCCCGAGCGGGTCGATCTGGTCGAGCGCTACGCCAGGATCCAGGGCCTGTGGCGCGAGCCGGGGGACGGCCCGGTCTTCGACGAACTCCTCGAACTCGACCTGGCCGGCGTCGCGCCGTCCGTCGCCGGGCCGCGCCGGCCACAGGACCGCGTGCCACTCGAGACGCTGCGCGAGAACTTCCGCTCGAACTTCCCGAACGGGCTGGAGGGGGTCCTGGCCGATCTCGGGGGCGAGGAGCCGGTCCCGGGCAACGGGGTGGTCGAGGACGCATCGGCCGCCTCGTTCCCGGCGTCGGACCCGCCGTCGTTCGCGTCGGGCGACCAGGTCGAGGACGTCGCACCGGCCGCCGAGCCGGTCGACCCGGCCGCCGCTGACGTCGACGTGCGCGCCTACCGCCCGGTCGAGGTCCAGGTCGACGGCCGGCCCTATGCGGTCCGGACCGGGTCGGTCGCCATCGCCGCCATCACCTCGTGCACCAACACCTCCAATCCGACGGTCATGGTCGGGGCCGGCCTGCTTGCACGCAACGCGGTCGCTCGCGGCCTGCGTGTCGAACCGACCGTCAAGACCTCCCTGGCGCCGGGCTCGCGCGCCGTGACCGGCTACCTCGAGTCGGCGGGGCTCATGGCGCCGCTCGAGACGCTCGGGTTCGACCTGGTCGGGTACGGCTGCACGACCTGCATCGGCAACTCCGGACCGCTCCACGAAGCCGTCGCCCACGCCGTCGAGGCGAACGACCTGGTCGTTGCCGCGGTCCTGTCGGGGAACCGCAACTTCGAAGGCCGGATCCACCCGCTGGCTCGGGCCAGCTACCTGGCCTCCCCTCCCCTCGTCGTCGCCTTCGCGCTGGCCGGCCGGGTCGACATCGACCTGACCCGCGAGCCGCTCGGGACCGGGTCGGATGGACGGCCGGTCTACCTCGCCGACATCTGGCCCGAGCCGGACGAGATCCGCTCGGTCATCGCCGACGCCATCGACCCCGAGCTCTTCCGACGGACCTACGCGACGGTCTTCGACGGCGACGACGCCTGGCGGCTGCTGCCGATCCCGTCGGGCGACCGCTACGCGTGGGCCGAGGGCTCGACCTATATCGCCAAGCCGCCGTTCTTCGAGGGGCTGACGCTCGCGCCGCGACCGGTCGGCGACATCGAGGGCGCGCGCGTCCTGGCGGTGCTTGGCGATTCGGTCACCACCGACCACATCTCACCGGCCGGCTCGATCGCAGCGGATTCGCCCGCCGGCCAGTGGCTCCAGGCGCATGGCGTCGGCCCGCTCGAGTTCAACTCATACGGCGCCCGGCGCGGTCACCACGAGGTGATGATGCGCGGCACGTTCGCCAACATCCGGCTGCGCAACCGGCTGGTCCAGGGAAAGGAGGGCCCGTACACGGTCCATCTCCCCGACGGCGAAGAAGGGTTCATCTACGACGTCGCGATGCGCTACGGCGCCGAGGGCGTGCCGCTGGCGGTCATCGCCGGCCGCGAATACGGGTCCGGTTCGTCGCGGGATTGGGCGGCGAAGGGTCCGGCCCTTCTCGGCGTCCGGTTCGCCCTGGCCGAAAGCTTCGAGCGCATCCACCGCTCCAACCTGGTCGGGATGGGCGTGCTGCCCATCCAGTTCAAGCCGGGCGAGAGTGCCGCGTCACTGGGCCTGACCGGACGCGAGGTCTACTCGGTGACGGGTCTGGCCGGCCAGCCCACCCCCCGCCAGGCCGTGGCAGTCAGCGCGTTCCGCGACCCGACCTCGGGCGGCGACGGAGGGACACGCCGGTTCGATGCCATCGCCCGTCTCGACGGCCCGATCGATGTCGAGTACTACCTCGCCGGCGGGATCCTGCCGGCGGTCCTGCGCCGCCTCGCAACGGAGAGCTGAGGGAGTCCTCGGCAACGAAGAAGCCCCCGGGGGAGGAACCGGGGGCTTCTGCGCGGAGGAGCGTGTTTCGTTGTCATTGGGACGCGTCATCCGCATGGATGTGACGCGCGCCGCGGTCGTTTTCCGAGAGGGTCGTTCGGCTACCCTCGACGGCGTCATCATCGGCCCGGCCCGACCATGAGGATCGTGTGACCAAGCCCTCCCGCGGCGAGCGGATCCGTTACGTCTTCGACAACTTCATGGCCCGCGGGACCATCGCCCTGATCCTGGGTCTCTTCGTGGTCGCCGCGATCGGCGTGATCCTCATCACACTCGTCGTCGCGGTCCTCTACCCGACGCCCGACACCAAGCTCAGCGACCTGCTCTGGAACAGCATGATGCGGACGCTCGACCCGGGGACCATGGGCGGCGACTCCGGACCGTTCGGGTTCCTGGTCGGGATGCTGGCCATCACCCTGTTCGGCATCTTCATCATCAGCGCGCTGATCGGCATCATCAACACCGGGCTGGAGGGGAAGCTGGCGGACCTGCGCAAGGGGCGCTCGCGCGTGGTCGAGTCCGGACACACGGTGATCCTCGGCTGGTCGCAGGAGATCTTCACCGTGGTCTCCGAATTGGTCGTCGCCAACGCGAACGTCAAGCGCAGCACGATCGTCATCCTCGCCGACCGGGACAAGGGCGACATGGACGACGAGATCCACGCCCGCCTGCCGGACACGGGACGGACCACGATCGTCTGCCGCTCGGGCGACCCGATGGACATCGACGACCTGGAGATCGCCCGGCTCCAGACATCTCGCTCGATCGTCATCCTGTCGCCCGAGAACGACGATCCCGATGCCGATGTCATCAAGACGATGCTCGCCGTCACGAACCACCCGCGACGCCGGCCGGAGCCGTACCACATCGTCGGCGAGCTCCGCGACGCCGCGAACATGGACGTCGCCCGCCTGGTCGGCGGCGCAGAGGCCCAGCTCATCCTGTCTGGCGACCTCATCTCGCGGATCGTCGCCCAGACCTGCCGGCAGACGGGCCTGTCGATCGTGTACACGGAGTTGCTCGACTTCGACGGCGACGAGATCTATTTCGCCAGCATCCCGGAGCTGGTCGGGACGACCTTCGGCGACGCCCTCCTCGCCTTCGAGGATTCGGCGCTGATCGGCCTGCGGCCGGCCGACGCGGGGCCCCGCCTGAACCCGCCGATGGAGACGATCATCGCGCCGGGCGACCATCTCATCGCGATCAGCGAGGACGACGACACGGTCCGACTGGCGACGGCGACGGCGCCCGTCGACGAAGCCGCGATCCGGACGACGGCGCGGACCGAACTCGCGCCGGAACGGACCCTCGTCCTGGGCTGGAACCGGCGGGCTCCGACGATCATCCGCGAACTCGATGGCTACGTCGCGGGCGGCTCGGCGGTCACCGTCGTGGCCGACATCCCCGGGGTCGAGGCGGCCATCGATATGCTCCGCTCGACGCTCGCCAACCAGACCGTCCAGTTCGAGCGCGCCGACACGACCAGCCGGTCCGTCCTCGAGAGCCTCGACGTCGGGGCGTTCGACCACATCGTGGTGTTGTGCTATTCGGATTCGCTCGAGACGCAGCGCGCCGATTCGCGGACGATCATCACGCTCCTCCACCTGCGCGACATCGAGGAGCGCGACGGTCTCGACATCTCGATCGTGTCGGAGATGCTCGACCTGCGCAACCGGGCGCTGGCCGAGGTGACCCACGCCGACGACTTCATCGTCAGCGCTCGGCTGGTCAGCCTGCTGATGGCCCAGGTGGCAGAGAACGCCCAACTCAACGCGGTCTTCGCCGACCTGTTCGACGTGGCCGGCTCGGAGATCTACCTGCGACCAGCCGGTGAGTACGTCGAGCCCGGCGTCGAGGTGTCCTTCGCGACGATCGTGGCCTCGGCGCGGCGCCGGAACGAGGTCGCCATCGGGGTCCGCACCCAGGCGGCGTCCGCCGGTGCCGACAACGGGCATGGCGTCCGGATCAATCCGCCGAAGTCGACGCGCGTGACCCTCGGCGCCCGGGATGCGGTGATCGTTCTCGCGGAATGACGGGATCCCTCGCTGGGGCGGCCGCCATCAGCCGATGGACGGCGCGACGGTGGCAGCCCCGTCCGCGGGATCGTCGGTGATGCCAGAAGGGAGGACTGCGACGAGCCCCAGAGCGACGAGGCTGAGGACAACGACCAGTCCCCACGCGACCGGGACGCCGACGGCGTCGGCGGCCGCCCCGAGCGCGAGCGGCGCGACGAGGATCGCAGTGCCGGACGCGAGGGTCAGCCGCGTGCCGGCCAGCGTCAGCCGCCCGGGCGCAGCGGCCAGCGCGGCTGCGACCCCGAGCGGATAGAGACCTGCCACGCCGAGGCCGGCAAGGAACAGGGCCGCGCCGGACACCGGCGCCGACGTAGACACCCACGCGATCGCCGCACCTGTGCCTGCCAGAACGATGCCGATCGCCGCCGAGCGACGGATGTCGCCCGTCGTCCCAAGTCCAAGGCTCTGCCCGAGACGGCCGACGAACATGCCACCGAGGAACAGACCACCGAGGAGGGTCGCCGCCTCGGTCGCGACCCCGGTCTGGCGCTGGATGAGCGTCGCGCCCCAGAACACGATCGAGAACTCGACGGCGATGACCGCGACCAGGAAGACCCAGGCAAGCCAGAAGGCGGTCGGCAGGCGGGCGCCACCGCTGGTCCCCGATACGCGGACGAGACGCGGGCCTGCGCGCAGGTCCAGCCCGACGATCACGAGGAGACCGAGCGCCGGCACGAGTCCGAGACCCCACGGCAGGCCCGCTCCGGAGGCCGCGGCCAGCACGACGGGGCAGACGAACGCCGAGACCATCGCCCAGACGTTGGCGCGAGCGACGCGCAGGCGCGCCAGCCGCCCGCCCGGGCGACCGAGCAGCGCGTTGGCGTAGCCGAGGAGTGTCCCCGCTCCGAGACCGACCAGCAGCGCCGCACCGAGTGTCGCCGCGAGCGCCGGTCCGAGGGCGAGGACGATGACCGCCACAGCGAGCGTGGCCATCCCCGTGCCGCGCACCGTGATCTCGCCGAACCGTCGATCAAGCGCGGCGGCGAGCGCCCCGGACAGGACGAGACCGATCGCCATGGCGCTCGAGTGGAGACCCACCTGGGCGTCACTCAGGCCGAGCTGGTCACGCAGGTACGGCGAGACGGCGCCGACGCCATACACGACGTAGCCAACGGCCGCGATCGCGGCGTACGACGGCCACGCGTCGCGAGCGTCAGGGGTCGGATCGGTCGGCCGCACCCGCGAAGGGTAAGGGCCACGCGGTGATCAGTCCCAGAGAGCGATCTGGGGCAGCCCTGCGATACCGAGGGATCACGGAAGCGCCGGTTCAGGTCAGGCCAGCTGCTGTCGACGGCCTGGAATGTCTTCGCGCTCATCCCGTCACCCCTCCCCGGACCGCGGCGACGATGCCTTCGATGTGCGACCAGTGCTCCCGCTCATGGTCGGCCAGCCAGTCGGCGTAATAGCGGACCGTCCGCGCTTCGACCTCGCCGCTCCTCTCGGTCACTATCGCGCTGCGTGTCCAGCCCTCCCGCGGCAGCGGTTCGAGGACCGTCAGCAGCGCGTCGCGCTGCTCCTTGAAGGCCGTGATCGCCGGTGCGAATTCCCACTCGGGGTAGTCGGTCTTCCTGATCCACGCGCGCGGGCTGAGCCGCCTCCACCTGGGGGTGTCCTCGACGATGATGCGCAGGACGCTGCCACCTAGGACGTCGTGGCAGGCGCGCAGGTGGGCAAGGACGTCGTTGATCGACCAGGCATCTGGGACAGGTTCGGCACGCAGCTCGGTCGGAGTCAGGTCCGCGGTCAGTGCCTCGATCTGCCGCGGCGTCTCGGGCAGGATGGCCATGATCTCGTCGATGGTCAGTCCCCGCCCCGGCATGTCGTCTCCTTCCGGTGTCGCCCGCGTCAGAAATCGTCTGGTCGAACATCATGGCGCGTGGCTGATCGGTCGGCCATCCTTGGCACGTGACTCGCATTCGGCTCGACCTCACCCGCGAGCAGATCCTGGCTCATCGACTGTCGGTCAACGGTCTCGGCGAGCGTCAGCCCCTGAGTCCGGCGTCGCTCCGGCGCGCGGCCTGGGCCGGTCTCCAGGACAGCATGCCGCGGGCCGCACTCCTGTCCCTCCATGCCCGGATCCACGGCGTCGGACCGGCGACGTGGGAGGACCGGTCGCTCGTGCAGCTTTGGGGGCCGCGGTTCAGCGCGTATGTCGTCGCGGCACGTGACCTGGCGGTCTTCTCACTGGGGCGATTCCCCGTCGCGGCCAAGGGGCAACGGACGGCGGAGGAGCTGGCGAGCCGGCTCGATGCGTTCCTGGCTGGCCGACGGATGGCGTACGGCGACGCAGGCGAGGCCCTGGGTGAGATCCCGAACCGGCTGCGGTACGCCGCCACGACCGGGAGGGTCCTGATCCGATGGGAGGGTGCGCGTCAGCCCGTCGTCTGGACGGTGCCCGCCCCGGACATCGATCCCGCGGCGGCGCGACTGGAGCTCGCGCGTCGATACCTGCACATCTTCGGCCCAGGAACCACGTCTAGCTTCACGGGATGGGCCGGGATCGGCACGGTGGATGGCCGAGCCGCCTTCGATGCGATCGCCGGGTCCCTGACGGCAGTTCGGACACCCGTCGGCGATGGATGGATCCTGACCAGCGACGAGCCCGCCTTTCGAGCGCGCGCCGTGAACGCATCGCCCGCCCGACTCCTCCCCAGCGGCGATGCGTATTTCCTTTCGTGGGGAGCCGATCGCGTGCTCCTGGTGCCGGATGCTGGCCACCGAGCTGACCTGTGGACCTCGCGCGTCTGGCCGGGAGCCGTCCTCGTCGAAGGCGAGATCGTGGGGACATGGAGACGCGCCCAGGGCGACGTCGAGATCGAGCCCTGGCGGCGATTCTCGCCTGCTGTTCGCGAGGCGGTCGAGGCGGAGGCAGCCACCATGCCGCTGGCCGATGCCGCCCGGATCCGTGTCAACTGGGACGTCCGAGACCGCGGGAAAGGCGTCGAGCCCTCTGTTGCGCCCGTTAGCGACGGACCACGCCCGCCGTCAATCCCTGGATGAAGCTGCGCTGGAGCACCAGGAAGAGAAGGAGTGGCGGAAGGATGACGATCGCCATGCCCGCGAAGGTCAGCCCCTGGTCCGTGGCGTAGAGGGTCGAGAAGCGCGTCAAGGCCAACTGCGCCGTGAAGACCTCGGGCTTCTGGAGGAGAACGAGCGCACCGCCGAAGTCGTTCCAGGTGAACACGGCGACCAGGAGGGCGACGGCAAGGATGCCCGGTCGCGCGAGCGGGATCACGATCCGGAGCAGGACATCCAGTCGGCCGGCTCCGTCGACGCGGGCGGCATCGACGACGTCCTGGGGGATCGTCCGGAAATAGCCGGCCAGGATCACCGTCGAGAACGAGACGCTCGCAACCGCGTCGGTCAGCGAGAGTCCAGGCAGGCTGTTGATCAACCCGAGGGCACGGAAGATCGAGAACGTGGGCACGATCAGCACCTCCGTCGGGATGATCAACGGGGCCAGAACGAGAAGGAATAGGACGGCCCTGGCGGGCGGTCGGAGTCGTGTCAACGCGTAGGCTCCGGGGATCGCCAGAGCAAGCACGACGACCACCGTCATGGCGGTGACGAATGCCGAGTTCGCCATCGCGACGCCGAGTTGCCCGCGGCTCCAGGCCTCGCCGATGTTGCCGATGGCGGGCGGCCACGGCACGTCCCACGGTGCCCGATAGATGTCGGCGCTCGACCGGACGGCGTTCGTCAGCGTCCACACCACGGGATAGAGCCAGATGCCTGCGAGCACGCTCAGCACGACGGTGGACCATCGGAAGCGGCGCGACGCGATCACTCCGTCACCGCCTCAGCGCGTCGGTCCAGGATCCGGTACTCGACGATCGTGAGCAGCAGGATCACGACCAACAGGATCATCGCCATCGCCTGCGCGTAGCCGACCTGCAGGAATCGGAACGCGGTCACGTAAATGTCGGTGGCAACCGTCTCCGTCGCGTGCGAGGGACCGCCCGCGGTCATGACCCACACCATGTCGAAGATGCGCAGGGTCCCGAGGGTGGTCAGCAGCACCAGCACGAATGTCTGTGGCCACAGCAATGGCCAGGTGATTCGGCGGAACTGATGGAATCGACCGGCACCCTCCAGCACGGCGTATTCGTAGTACTCGCGACGGAGTCCCTGCATGGCCGCCATGTACACGACCATCGTGAACCCGACGAACCGCCACAGGAATGCGGCCATGACGGCCCACAGGGCCACATCGGCGTCCGCGAGCGGCGCGATGGTGAGCGTGTCGAACCCGAGGGCCGAGCCCACGGTCGCCGCGATCCCGAAGTACGGCGCATACAGGAACTTCCAGACCGCCCCGACCGCGACCGGGGCCAGCACGAACGGCGCAAAGAACACGAATGTGAAGAACGCCTTTCCTCGCGACACATCGGCCAGGAGGACCGCGAGCAGGAGCCCGAGACCGGTCTGGAGCACGACCGCGGCGGCGGTGAACACGAGCGTGTTGAGCAGGCTGCGATGGAAGACGGCATCGCCGAGGATCGCGTGCGCGTAGTGGTCGAGCCCGACGAATGTCGTGATCGCGAAGCCGTCGGTGTCGTGCAGGCTGAGCACGACGCCATACACGAGCGGGACCAACAGGAAGCCGGCCAGGATCGCCAGGGTCGGAATGAGGAACAGCAGGTCGGTGGCGCTTTCGCGGCGCGAGCGGCGGAGAAACGCCAAGCGATCACAACTCGCGAGCGGGATCTGACCGGTCGAACCATACTCGTTCTCCCCTGCCCCGAGATTCAGTGAAACCTTCACCTTCAATTGGCGATAGCCCGTGGACGCGAACATGGGAACGTCGCGACGTCCTCAAGCTCGGTGCCGCCATCGCCGCCGGTGGCGCCCTGGCGCCACTGCTCGTGGCATGTGCGTCGCCGAGTGGAAGCGGCTCGGGACCCGGTGCGCAGGCGTCGGGCGCGGGCGCCACATCCCCGTCCGGTCCCATCACCGTCCTGGCCGAAGGCGAACTCGGCACCGAGCCGGCGCTCAAGAAGGTCTTTGACGACTTCAAGGCTGCGACACCTGGGGTGGAGTGGGATATCCGGGCCATCCCGGGCCTCGGCCCGGATTGGGATCGGCTCGCCCGCGCTCAGCTGGAGTCTGGTGAGCCCGTCGGGCTGCTGATGCTCGATGGGCTGTTCGTTCGCGCTTGGACGCGTGACGGGCTGCTGGCGGACCTCGGGGCTGATCCTGGCCTGGCCGGCGTGCTTGCCCGCGTGCCGGACCGGTTCCGTCTCGGCGGTCTCGGAGACGCCTCCACGCGAGCCTTTCCCCTCGCCTTGAGCAAAGGCGTCCAGACGACGGGCCTGTACTACAACAAGGAGCTTCTCGATCGCGCGGGTCTCGAGCCTCCGAGGACGATCGCGGACATGAAGGCGATGGTGAAGCCATTGGCGGCCCTGGGTGCGGCGCCACTCGTCCACCCGTCCGGCGACGTCCCCTTCAACCCGCTGCTCGTGATGTGGCTGCTGCCGATGACCGCGGAGCGTGCCGGCGACACGGTGGCGTTCGTCGAGAGCACGATCAAGGGCGAGGTCGGTTACGACAGCCCAGAATGGGTCGAGGCCTTCCAGCTCATCTCAGACCTGGGCTCCTCCGGCGTCCTGCTCGAGGGGTCGGGTGCCACGGACTACGCGACGATGCAGCTGCTCCTCCTGCAGGGAAAGGCAGCGATGGCCTACAACGGCACGTGGCTCCTTCCAGCCATGCAGGCAGCGACGCCCACGGTCCCGTTCGACCTGCATGTGGCGCCACTTCCCCGTGTCGACGACGCGTCCACGCCTCATTCGATCCTGTCCTGGGCCGGCTTGGCGATCCCGGCCAGGGCTGCCGCGGGCCGCGACAGCGTGGACGCCTTCCTCGAATATGCGAGCCGGCCCGCGGTGGATGCGTCTATCGTCGAGGCCCTTCAGACCTTCTCGCCGATCGCCGAGTCGAACGTCGGGATCCACGACCCCGTGGCGCGAGAGTTCCTGCCGATGCTCGACGATTCGATCACGTCGCTCAACTGGCTGTGGGAACCGGAGATCGACGCAGAGATCGGCAACCAGGTCCAGGCACTCGTGAACGGCGATACGGATCCTGCATCTGTGGGGAAGGCGATCGAGGCCGTCGCGCAGGACCTTCGTTCGTCGGGCCGCAGCTACTACTCGTGACCCCGAGCAGCACGAGCCCGCTGCTCGAGACCAAGCTCTACGCCCCACGGGTCCGACGCGGTCTCGTGGCACGTCTGAGGTTGAGCACGCGCCTGACACGCGGGGTCGAGTCGAAGCTGACGCTCATCTCCGCACCAGCCGGATTTGGGAAGTCGACGCTGCTGGCTGCCTGGCTGGCGGCCGCGCCGGCCGGTCAAAGGTCGGCATGGCTCTCGCTGGACCATGGCGACGATCATCCTGCGACCTTCTGGGCCAACCTGATTGCCGCGCTGCAAACCGTGGCGCCCGACGTCGGTTCACGTGCGCTGCCGATGCTGCAGTCCGCCCACGAGCCGATCGAGACGGTGCTCGCCACCCTGCTCAACGAGCTGAGCGCGGCGCCCAACGACATCGTCTTGGTGCTCGACGACTTCCACGTCGTGGACGCCCGCGACATCCAGGAGGGGATGGCGTTCCTGGTGGAGCATCTGCCTCCGAACGTGCACCTGGTGATCGCCACCCGCGCCGACCCGGCGCTGCCGTTGGCCCGTTTCCGGGCCCGCGGGGAACTGGCCGAGATCCGCGCCGCCGACCTGCGCTTCACGTCGGACGAGGCCGCTGCGTACCTCAACGAGGCGATGGGCCTCGGCCTCAGCGGGCGGAGTGTCGAGGCCCTGGAGGCCCGGACCGAAGGCTGGATCGCTGCCCTCCAGTTGGCGGCACTGTCGATGCAGGGGCGCGACGATGTCGCTGGCTTCATCGCGGGCTTCTCGGGGGACGATCGATACATCGTCGACTACCTCGTGGAAGAGGTCCTGCACCGTCAACCGGAGCCGGTCCGTCGTTTCCTTGTGGAGACCTCGATCCTTGACCGGCTGAGCGGGCCATTGTCCGATGCGGTCACAGGGCGCCACGGGGGCAATGCCATGCTCGAGGCTCTCGAACGAGGGAACCTGTTCCTGGTCCCGCTCGACGATCGCCGACAGTGGTATCGCTATCACCACCTCTTCGGAGACGTGCTGCGGGCACGCCTGCTGGACGAGCAGCCGGAGCTCGTGGCGGACCTGCATCGGCGAGCCAGCGCCTGGTTCGAGCAGAACGGCGAGCCATCCGAAGCCATCCGCCATGCGCTGGCCGGCGGGGACCTCGAGCGAGCAGCCGGGCTGATCGAGCTCGCCTTCCCCGCCATCCGGATCGACCGACAGGAATCGGTCGTGCTTGACTGGCTGATGGGTCTGCCCGACGAACTGATCGCGTCCCGGCCCGTGCTCAGCGTGCATTTCGCCGCGCTGCTCCTCGATACCGGCAAGCTCGAGGGCGCGGAAGCGCACCTCCGGGATGCCGAACGAGGGCTTGGGTCACGCGAGGCGATCGTGGCGGACGATGAGGAATTCCGCCGGCTGCCGGCATCGATCGCGGTCTACCGCGCCGCACAAGCCCATCTCGCCGGCGACGTCGGCGGCACGATCACAGCTGCCCGGCGAGCTCTCGACCTCCTCGCTGACGATGATCACCTCGGGCGTGGATCGGCGGCGGGGATGCTGGCCCTGGCCTACTGGACGCGCGGGGAACTCGACGCAGCGCACCGTTCCTGGACCGACTGCATGACGAACCTGCAAAAGGCCGGGCACGTGCCCGACGCGGTCAGTTGTGCGATCGCCCTGGGTGATATCCGGATCGCCCAGGGTCGGCTGCGCGAGGCGATGAGCACCTACCAGCGGGGGTTGGCACTCGCGACCGAGGGGGCGTCGGTCGTTCGCGGAGCGGCGGACATGCACGTTGGCATGAGCGTTCTCTTCCGCGAGCGCGATGACCTTGGTGCCGCCACCCAGCACCTGCTGAACAGCCGGGAACTGGGCGAGACCGGGGGCCTTCGTCAGAACCCATACCGCTGGCGCGTCGCCATGGCCCGCATCCGGGAGGCGGAGGGGGACCCGGGCGATGCGCTCGAGCTGCTCGATGAGGCAGACCGTGTGTATGTCCGCGACTTCTATCCCAGCCTGCGGCCGATCGCCGCAGTGAAGGCACGCGTCTGGGTCGGACAACGGAGACTGGCCGAGGCCCGAAGCTGGGCCCGAGAGCATGGGCTGTCGGCAGATGACGATCTCGACTACGTGCGTGAGTTCGAGCACATCACTCTGGCGAGGGTGCTCCTGGCGGAGGCGAAGCAGCAGGATCGAGCCATCGGCTTGCTGGCCGAGGCGACGAGACTCCTGGAGCGCCTCCTCCAGGCGGCGATCGACGGCGGGAGGACGGGCACTGTCATCGAGATCTCGGTGCTGCAGGCGCTCGCAGGCGGGACGGCTGGCGATACCTCTGCAGCCCTCGAGCCGCTCGAACGCGCCTTGACCCTGGCCGAGCCGGAGGGCTACGTCCGCGTCTTCGTCGATGAGGGACGGCCCTTGGCAGACCTGCTCGAAGCGGCCGCGAAACGCGGTGTCGCCCCCGCGTACGTGCGAGAACTGCTGGCACGCTTCGGTCGGGCGGGGAACCAACGACCGGTCAGGCAACCGCTGATCGAGCCGCTGAGCGAACGCGAGATCGAGGTGCTCCGCCTCCTCGCGACCGACCTGAACGGTCCGGACATCGCCAGCGAGCTCGTCGTGTCGCTCAACACCGTCCGTTCCCACACCAAGAACATCTACGCGAAGCTCGGCGTGAACAATCGTCGGGCTGCGGTCAGCCGCGCCGGAGAGCTCGACCTGCTGTCGACGGGCCGCGACCGCTAGCCTGCCGCCCGGGCCCGGGGCCGGATCCAAGAGATCACCACGCGAATCACCAGTTGTGGTGATGCCCGCTCACCACGTGCGCTTCCACCTTGGGATCGACCAGGCCGGACGTCGCACGAGGAGCGCCATGAACGACACACCCGGATCGGGTGCCGACCGCCACGAGCCCCGGCGCTACGAGATCAGGCTCAAAGGGCACCTCGATGGCCGGTGGGTCGCCTGGTTCGGCGGGTCGAACCTGACCCTCCAGGGCGACGGCACGACCGTCATCCACGTTCCCGTCGCCGACCAGGCCGCGCTGCATGGCCTGCTCCACAAAGTGCGGGACACCGGCCTGCCGCTGGTCTCGGTGATCTGCGTCACGCCTGACCAGCCTGCCGGTCCGCAAGGGACCTCAACCGAGTCACCAAAAGGAGACTGACATGACCAACGCCGTTCGAACCACCCAGACCCCGCGAGCCCCGCTGGATCCTTTCAGGAAGACCGCGCTCGTCGCGGGGCTGTTCTACCTGATCACCTTCGTCTCGATCCCCACCTTGGCCCTCTACGCCCCCGCGAAGACCGATCCAGACTTCATCATCAGCGCCGGCGCCACCACTCCCCTCCTCGTGGGCGGCTTCCTCGAGATGGTCGTTGCCCTGGCGGGCATCGGCACGGCGGTCGCGCTGTTCTCGGTGCTGAAGCGGCAGCACGAGGGCTTCGCGCTCGGTTTCGTCACGACGCGCATCTTCGAAGCCGGTGTCATCGCCATCGGCGTCATGAGCATCCTGTCGGTCGTGACCCTGCAGCAGCCCGGCGCCACCGGAGCCGAGGCGACGTCCCTGGTCACCGTCGGTGGAGCACTCGTCTCGACCTACAACTGGACGTTTCTGCTCGGGCAGAGCCTCATGCCGGCCCTGAACGCCCTGATGTTGGGCACCGTCCTGTACCGATCCGGTCTTGTTCCCCGCGTCATGCCCGCGCTGGGTCTCATCGGGGCGCCGCTCCTGATCGCCGCCACGGTGGCCACGCTGTTCGGCGTCATCGAGCAGTACTCGACGGTGGCGAATCTATCGGCCGTTCCGATCGCCATCTGGGAGCTCTCGCTTGGCCTGTGGCTGACCTTCAAGGGCTTCAGGCCCGCAGCCGCGGCCGCCCTGGCTGCTCACTCGAGTGGCGCGGACAGGCCGTCGACAGCGATCCCGTCCCCGATCGCCGTCGCGACGAATCCCGGTCCTGCGTGACCGACCACTGCGCGCCGACTGCCAGGGCGGTGGACCTCGAGCCGGCGCCCTGACAGGACTCGAACGTGACGCCGGCGACGGGATCTCCCGCCGCCGGCTTTCGGCTGCCGGCGTCGGTCTCGATGAGGAACTCCGCTCGAGGCTACAGTGAGTCGACATGCCACGTCCGTCGCTCGACACCAAGTTCTACGCCCCGAGGCACCGAAGCGGGATCGTGCCCCGGCCGCTCCTGACCGAGCGGCTCGATCGTGGGGCCGAGTCGAAGCTGACCCTCATCTCGGCCCCAGCCGGCTTCGGGAAATCGACGCTGGTGGCCGAGTGGATGGCAGCCCGACCGGAGGCGAGGTCCGCCATCGCCTGGCTCTCGCTCGATGCCGGCGACAACCATCCGGTCGTGTTCTGGACCAACGTGATCGCCGCACTGGAGACCGCGCTGCCACGGGTGGGCGCAAGTGCACGTCCCCTCCTCGACGCACCCTCCCCATCGATCGAGACCGTCCTTGCGCCCCTGCTCAACGACCTCAATGCTGCGGCCGACGAGATCACGCTGGTCCTCGACGACTACCACGCGATCGACGCTCCCGAGATCCACGCCGGCATGGCGTTCCTGCTCGACCACCTTCCGGCCAACGTCCATCTGTTCATCACGACGCGCGCCGACCCGGTCCTGCCGCTCGCCCGGCTGCGCGCGCAGGGCGAGCTGATCGAGATCCGCGCCGCCGACCTGCGCTTTACGCCCGACGAGGCCGCGGCCTATTTCAACGGCGTGATGACGCTGGGCCTGACGGCGCGCGATGTCGCCACGCTGGAGAACCGGACAGAAGGCTGGATCGCCGCCCTGCAGCTGGCGGGGCTCTCGATGCAGGGGCGAGACGACATCGCAGGGTTCATCGCCGACTTCGCCGGCGACGATCGCTACATCGTCGACTATCTCGTCGAGGAGGTCTGGCATCGTCAACCCGACGATGTCCGGATCTTCCTGTTGCGGACATCGATCCTGGCCCGGATGACTGGACCCCTGTGCGATGCCGTCACTGGGCAGGAGGGCGGCAGGGCCACGCTCGAAGCGCTCGATCGGCGGAACCTGTTCCTCATCCCACTCGACGACAGGCGACGCTGGTATCGCTACCACCACCTGTTCGCGGACGTGCTCCAGGCGCGCCTGCTCGACGAGCAGCCCGCGCTGGTGCCGGAGCTGCATCGGCGGGCCACCGAGTGGTTCGCGCAGGAGGGCGAACACGCCGAGGCCATCCGCCACGCGCTGGCGGGCAAGGACTTCCCGAGGGCCGCCGACCTGATCGAGCTGGCGTTGCCGGCCACGCGCCAGGCCCGCCAGGAGGTCACCTCGCGGCGCTGGATCGACGCGCTCCCCGTCGATGTGATCAGGACGCGGCCGGTGCTCAGCGACTCGTTCGCTGCATCACGGCTGGTGCACGGCGAGACCGAGGGCGTCGACGCGGCACTGCGGGACGCCGAACGCTGGGTCGCCGCATCGCGCGACGGGACAGCGGACGGGATGGTCGTCGTCGACGATCAGGGCTTCCATGATCTGCCCGGCTCCATCGCCATCCACCGTGCCGGGCTCGCCCGGCTCCTCGGCGATGTCGACGGGACCATGGTCCATGCCCGCACAGCGCTCGATCTCGTCAGAGAAGACGACCTGGTCGGACGTGCGGCGGCCTTCGCGCTGCTCGGCCTTTCGTCCTGGTCGATGGCGGATCTGGAGGCTGCATCTCGCTGGTACGACGATGCCATCGCGGACCTCGAGAAGGCCGGCTACCTACCCGACGTGATCGGCTGCTCGATCACCGCTGCCGACATCCGGCGAACGCAGGGTCGGCTCGGCGAGGCGATGCGCCTCCTCGAGCGCGGCCTGGCGCTGGCGACCAGGCCGGGCAAGGCCATCCTCCGGGGCGCTGCCGACATGCACGTCGGGTTGAGCGAGATCCTGCGCGAACGAGACGACCTCGTCGCGGCGTCGGAGCACCTGGCCCGCAGCCGGGATCTGGGCGAGGACAACGGCCTGCCGCAGAATCCGTACCGGTCGCGCGTCGCGGCAGCCCTGATCCGACAGACGGAGGGGGATCCCGAAGGTGCGCTCGAACTCCTCGATGAGGCCGCTCAGCGGTACAACGGCGACTTCTCGCCCGACGTCCGCCCGGTGTCAGCACTCAGGGCGCGGGTGTTGATCACTCAGGGACGGCTGGCCGAGGCATGGAGCTGGGCGCGTGATCGCAACGTGACGGCCGACGACGACCTTGCCTACCTCCATGAGTTCGAACACGCCACCCTGGCGCGATTGCTCGTCGCGGACGGTGGTCGGTTGCGGTCCGATGAGCCGATCGCTGCGGCGGAACGACTGCTGGCACGCCTGCTGGAAGCCGCCGAGGCAGGCGGAAGGAGTGGCAGCGCGCTGGACATCCTGGTCGTGCAGGCGCTCGCGCATCAGGCCCGAGGCGACGCCATGGCCGCGATGTCGTCGCTCCTTCGCGCGATCGACCTCGCGGAGCCAGAGGGCTACGTCCGGGTCTTCGTGGACGAGGGTCCTCCGATGGCCGCCCTGCTGAAGCTCGCTGCGAAGCAACCCGACGCGTCGAGTCACGTCCGCCGGCTGCTGGCTGCGATCGCCTCGCCCGTGGCGCGGCCCGCCGGCGACCAGCCCTTGATCGAGCCTCTCAGCGAACGCGAGCTCGAGGTCCTGCGCCTGCTGGAAAGCGAGCTGGCAGGTCCGGACATCGCGCGACAGCTGACCGTGTCGTTGCCCACCGTGCGGACGCACACCAGCAACATCTACTCCAAGCTCGGGGTGAGCAACCGACGCGCCGCGGTCCGCCGCGCCGGCGAGCTTGGCCTGCTCTCGCGCAGCGACGTGCGACGGCCCACCGCGTAACCCGGCGCCGTCGCACCGCCCTCCACGGGCGACCCACTCCCGCGTGGACGAGAAACCATCACCTCA
>Ga0307281_10000091_pt1 | contig 19947 bp, 16 predicted proteins | sample ER_DNA_120_FD_194486 | JGI IMG/M metagenome (GOLD analysis project Ga0307281, IMG submission 194486) | Bulk soil microbial communities from the East River watershed near Crested Butte, Colorado, United States - ER_DNA_120 | ecosystem: Environmental > Terrestrial > Soil > Floodplain | place...
AACGGCAGGGATCGCAAGCAGGAGGACGAAGGCGAGGATCTGCAGGACGAAGAGCATCGGCCCGGCCACGCCGTCGTCGCAGGTCGCGGCGAAGCGGCCACAACCGGTCATCTCGCCGACCAGCCAGCTGAGGCCGAGGGCGATGGGCAGCCAGCCGATGAGCGCCCGCGCGAGTCGGCCACGCGATCCGCCGAAGCGGTCGTCGGTCAGGGCGTGGGTGATGTCGGCCGCGGCGCGCCCGAGGTCGGGCGGCGGCGGTTCTTCGGTCCGTGCCCGGCCGTCCTGGGCCTGGGTTCGGGCGCCTGTGTCCCGTGGCGGCACGCCGGGGAACGGGTCGGACGTCGGGCCGGGTCCATCCGACGTCTCCGGTTCGCCTGCCGGACCCGCCGTCGAATCCCACCACGACGATGTGGTGTGGGTCGGATCGGCCGGGCGATCTGCGGTGGCCGGGTCGTCTCGGTCGCCGGCGGCCGGTCCGGCTGCCGAGTCGGTGTCCGGGACGGGCGCGGACGGGTCCGTGCCACGTGCTCGCGCCGCCCGCCGGGCGCGCGCCTGGTACTCCGGTCCGTGCTTGCGTGGATCCGCGTATTCCTTGGGGTTCAGCGTCCAGTACGTGCCGCTCGTGGTGCCGTACCAGCTGGCACCGCCCCAGTCGGGCTCGAACGGCCCGGTGTCCGCTCCGTCGTACGACGTCGATCCGAGGGTCGCCTTGTTGGGCTGGCTGGTCTTGCCGCCGGACGGCGGGGTGCCCGATGTCCCCTGATCGGGGCGCGGCTCGTAGGTGCGCCGTCGGCCTGGACGGCCGGATGCCCCGGCCCCACGAGCGCCGGAACCCGGGCGACGCGCCCAGCCGCTGCCCCCGGTCCCATTCGGTGCGCCGGATGCCCCTGCGTCGCCGGCGGCGCCGGCGGTCTCGCCCTTGCCGGTCGCGCCGCCCGCTCCACCCGCGCCTCCCGCGCCCTGCGACGCGTTCCGGCCGCGACCCCCGTACGCGCGGCGCGTCTTGTCCGCCTCTGCATCCCATTGTCGCCGCGGCGGGGGTGTCGGCCGGCGTGCTGCCCCCGGCAGGCCCGGGCCGGCGAGCTGCTCGTAGGCGGCCTGGATCGCCAGGAAGCGTGGCAACGCCGCCTCGCCGGCGGCGTCGGGGTGGTTGATCTTGGCCAGCCGACGATAGGCGCGCTTGACCTCGTCGAGCGTGGCGCCGCGCTTCAGCCCGAGGGTCCGGTACGGATCTGGGTCGAGGGCCATACAGCGAGTATCGCGCTCCGGGCGTCCGGCGGCCGGTGGCCCGCCGTCAGCCGATGAGCTCGCCCACCGGCGCGAGGACGAACTCGGCGATCGTCTCGGCACCGACGCGTCCGTGCGGGTCGAGGATCGTGGGGCGGTGGTAGCGCGCGAGGTCGCGCAGCGCGCCGCCATCGAGGACGCCGGCCTGGCGCAACGCCTCGACCGTCGCCGCCCACGTCCCGCGATCGTAGCCGTCGCCGTCCTCGATCTTGATCGCCATCCCGGTCGCCCCGGCCTCGCTCGTGCCGCTGCGTGGGCCGGGCAGGATGGCGATGCCGCGGAGGGCCTCCATGCCGGCCTTGCTGAGCAGCCGGTCCGGTGCGGCCTTCATCAACGATGTGTCCAGGCGATCATGGCGCCCTGCGATCATCTCGGGGTTGGCGAGCATCGCGTCACGGACGATCGTGAGCGACGCGGCCACCTCGGATCTCGCGTCGTCGGCCGGGATCGCGCTCGGGTCCGCCAGCATCGCGAATGCGCGGGCGACCTCGCGCAGGTGGAAGGCGTAGGTCTCGACCCCGCAGCCATCGATGGCGGTGCGCAGCTTGGTCGGCGTCGTCCCATACGCCTGGGCGACGGCGGCGCGGTAGGCGATCTGCGAGGGGTGGCTGGACCTCCAGTATTCGGTCGGATCCCAGCCGCGCAGACGGGAGAGCAGCAGCGAGACCGTGTGCTGCCCGGAGCACATGTGGCGGACCGGCCCGGCCTTCTCGCCGTCGCGGGCCAGGCGCGCTGCCGTCAGCTCGTCGAGCGGGGCGCCCTCGGATCCGCAGGCGAGGAGCGCCTGGCTGACGCCCGAGCGGCGATAGAGACCCTGCAACGTCCGAACGTGAAGATCCTCGCCCGAATGGGAGCTGGCCATGACCGCCAGCTCGTCGGGCTGGAGATCGAAGGCGGCGATGCCACCGGCCTCGATCAGCGCGACGAGCCCGAACGGCTTGACCGTCGAGCGCAGGGTGACGAGCCGGTCGGGGTCGCCCAGCTGGCGGATGATCCGGCCCGCGACGTCCGCCTCGACGATATCGCCTCGATGGACGCTCTCCTCGATGCCGTTGCGAACCTGACGGGCGACGACGGGGGCCACCATCCGGCCGCGTCCCGCCGCGGTCTTCGACGAGCGCGCGGCTCGGGATCTGGAGGGGACGGCTGCGGCAGGCACGACCCGAGGATACCGCGCCGATTGCTACGATGAGAACCGAGCGCCCAAGCCCGTCGCCCGGAGGTCCCCGAAGTGCCCCAGACCGCCCCGAACCTCCACGTCTCGCAGCACCCGGCCGTCCTCCACAAGCTCGCGATCCTGCGCGACGAGAAGACCGAACCGAAGAAGTTCCGCGAGGTTGTGCGCGAACTGTCGTGGCTGCTCGGGTACGAGGCGCTGGCCGACGTGCGGGTCAAGCCGCTCGAGATCCGCACGCCGCTCGAACAGATGACGGCGCATGAGCTCGGCGAGCGGGTCGGGTTCGTGCCGATCCTGCGGGCGGGGCTCGGGATGGTCGACGCGATGCTGGAGCTGATGCCGACCGCGCAGGTCTGGCACCTGGGGCTCTTCCGCGACGAGCGGACGCTGCGGCCCGTCGAGTACTACAACAAGCTGCCCGACTCGGCGACGGTGGATCTGTGCCTGATCCTCGATCCGATGCTGGCGACCGGCGGCTCGGCGACGGCCGCGATCGAGGTCCTCAAGAAGTGGGGCGCGGTCAAGCCGGTCCGGATCAAGCTCGTGAACCTGATCGCGGCGCCCGAGGGCGTGGCTGCGGTGAGTGCCGCCCATCCCGATGTCGACATCTACTGCGCCGCCCTCGATCGCAGCCTCAACGAGAAGGGCTACATCCAGCCGGGCCTCGGCGACGCCGGTGACCGCCAGTTCGGGACGGGGAAGTCGGACTAGTTGGTCCTCGGGGTCATCAGCCGTCGAGGGCGTGCTCGTCCGAGATCGTGCGGATGCGGGGCAACGGTGAGAACACCAGGAACAGGATCGACAGGGCCATCCCGGCCCAGCCGAGGGCGATCCCGCCACGGACGCCGATCACCCCCGCCACGCCGGCCGCCGCGAGCGCACCGATCGGGTAGGCGATCCCGTGCGAGAACACCTCGAGCGTGGCGTTGACCCGGCCAAGGACACGATCCGGGCTGAGGCCCTGGATCAGCGACAGCTCGGCGACCCCCTCGATCGTCTGCAGGCCATCCCCGAACAGTTGCGGGATGAACACCATCAGCGTCGCGAGCAGGACCGGTCCCTGGGCAAGAGGCGTCAGGACGCCGAGGACCGATGCGCCGACCGCGGTCCAGATCAGTGCCGGGCCGAGTCCCAACCGGCGGATCACGCGCGAGGCGAAGAGCGAGCCGACGAGGGAACCGACGCCGCCTGCCGAGACGACGACGCCGAGCAGGAACGGCGACAGGTGCAGGTCATCGATGAGATAGATCGTGTACAGGACCCCGTAGAACGATCCGGCGACGTGCGCCACCACGGATCGCATGGCGATCGGAAAGAGCACCCGATGGTGGCGGACCAGCCGAAGGCCCTCGACGATGTCCTGTCGGATCGCTGTCTTCGTCGTCCTCGCCGGCCGCGCCGGCTCCGGGGTCCGGATGAGCAGGAGCGACAGCGCCGACACGGCGAACGACACGGCGTCGACCAGAATCGCGAACGGCGCGCTCACCACCTGGACCAGGGCGCCCGCGAGCCCCGGGCCGCCGATCTCGGCGAGCGAGGAGCTCGTCGCGAGCTTGCTGTTGCCATCGACGACGCGATCAACGCCGATCAGCGAGGGGACGTAAGCCGGATACGCAGCATGGAACAACGCGCCCAGGCAGCCTTCCAGGAACGTCACGAGATACAGCTGCTCCATCCGGAGAACACCCGCGGCGTACGCAAGCGGGATGGAGAGCAGCAAGAGCGACCTGATCGCGTCCGTGCCGATCAGGAGTGGCCTGCGCCGGAGCCGGTCGACCCACGCCCCCGCGAAGAACCCGACGAGCAGGATCGCCAGGCTGCCGGCGACCACCAGAAACGCCATCTCCGTCGGACCCGCGCCGAGGACGAGCAACGCAACGAGAGGGATCGCCGTGCGGGTCACGACGGAGCCCAGCTCGGAGATGGTCTGACCCGTCCACAGTTTCAGGAAATCGGCGTGCCGCCACAGTGATGGTGCTGCCACGTCGCCGCGATGTGCCACGACTCCTAGCCTAGCGTGGTGCGTAGCGCACGGCGCCCCGTATGCCGGAACCCATCGCCCGGGCGCGGCGTCTTCGGCGCGCCGCGTATCCTGCATCGCGGGCGGGACAACAAGAAGGGACTGGCCGGCTGATGGATCGATGGGCGTATCGCCGGCGGCGCGTCTCCGTGCTCGTCGTGGCCATCGTGGCCGGCGTGGCGACGTTCGCCACGAGCCAACCACCCAACGAAGCGCATTTCGACGTTTCGACCCCCGCGACCGTCGCTCTCAGCGATGAAACGCCGCGCGCCGCCGGCCGCTTCATTCTTACCTTGTCGTCCGGCAGCCTCCCTTTCGCGACCGATGTCAGCCCGGTCCCGAACGGGAGCGTGTGGTTCGTCGTGTCCGGGCCGGGCGGTGCAGGCGGCAGCGACCAGGTCCAGATCACCGCCACGGCGGTCGGCATCGCGACACCGGCACAGCCAGACCCATACCAGGCGGCTCCGTCCTGGCCGATCGGACAGCTGTGCAGGATTGCCGAGCCCTGTCGCCGGGAGTTCGATATTTCCGTCGAGTGGCTCCAGCCGCGTCCGGCGACATCGATCGATGTACGGATCGCCGCCAACGTTTCACTCGTCTATGACCGCCTGGAGTCGCCACCACCCGGAGCGACCGCCAGCTGGGAAGCGGGCGAGTTCACGGCAGCCGCGCCGCCTCCGGCGGTTCCGGCGAGCGTCGACCTGGGTCGGACGACGCTGGGCCGAGATTCCCCGATGATCGCCCGACACGTCGTGCTCCGGGCATCGGCGGCACTCCTCGCGGATCCGACGTCCACTGGCATCACCGCATATGTCCACTCGCAGGTGGGCGAAGCCCAGCCACGGCAAGCCATCGTGACCATGGTCGCGGATGATGCGGTCGACAAGAGGCCCGCGGATGCCGCGGCATTCATCCAGCCGTTCACAGGTTGTCCTCGGGCCGAGGAGTGCGTCCGCGGTTTCACGATCGTCGCCCGCTGGATGGGGACCAAACCGGACGACACTGTCGACGTCGATTGGTCATTCGATGCCATCGCACGGTTCGTGGACTCGGATGTGATCCCGTCGGACGCCACCTTGGTAGCCGAGGTCGACAAGAGGCTGGATCTCGGGCTCGCATCGCCGCGCCTCCAGGGCCGGGCCGAGGGTTCCTTCGACCTGGTGCCGGCCAACGGTAGGAAGGGCTATAGGCTGCGATTGGTCGTGACCCCTCCCGATCTGGGCAATGCGTTCTTCGGGGCCTCGCCACCGGGAGTCGCGCTGGTTCGACTCCGCGCGGCGGTCAGGGATCCGGGCGGCGGGCCGGCCGACATGGTGGCCTGGGTCACGGGCCGCAACTATCGTTCCGAGGTGGGTTCGCTCCCGCTGTCCGACGATGGCACCGAGCTCCAGACGATCGCCCTCCCATTCGACGGCTGCTTCCCCACCGAGCCGTGCGTCGGCTCCATCGAGATCTTCGTCGACGGCCGCGGCGACCGGGACGCGACCATCAGCTGGGACGTCGCCGTCGAACTCCCCGTGCCATCCGAAAGACTCGCGACGGGGCAGATCACGGTCGAGGCGGCCCGTGCTCCATAACGCCTGGCGTGCGTTGGTCATCCTCCTGAAGGGCGCCGGGGTGCTCGCTGCGGGCCTGGTGATCCTCGTCATCCTCGCCGTGATCTGGTTCACCATCAATCCACCCTTCGGCCCCTCGAAGACGGGGGAGCTGCACGCCTCGACCTCACGCGACGTGACCATCCGGGCGGGCCAGGCCACCCTCGCCGTCACGCTGGAGGCGAGGATCAACGAGAACGCATTTCCGAAGACCAACAGTCAACCCGGCCCCCCGGCCTTGACGGCCAGGATCATTCCGACCGAGACCGGGTCGGTGGAGGGCGTGCGGCTGCTCCTCGCCCCGGGCGGGACGACGAGCCCGACATCGGCAGTTCGAGAGACCTCGCCTGGGCGTCTCGATTGGACGATGCCGTGCCGCGATGGCCCGGGTCGACCGTGCCGGCAGCTGGTCGTTCTCATCGTCGAGGCGCCGCAGTCCGCGACCGACCGCAAGGTTCGGCTCTCGGTCGAGGGTGATCTCCGATACCCGACGTTCACCCCGACGCCGGGCTGGTCGTCGTTCGACCTTGCCCTCCGATCTGTGGGACCCGAGATGGGGATGGGCCCGACCCCCGTTGCCGACGCGGCTGGCACGGTCGAGCTGGCCATGAGCCAACCCGTGGTCGTGGTGCCTCTCCACGTCGAGTTGGGTGCGACCGCTGCCGCCGATGCGGGCGCGCCACCTGCCGCGCTTCGGCTCGCGCTCGAGGCGGTCCGTTTGACCGAGACGGCTCCGGCCGGGTTGGACGCGCCGGAACCCGTCCGAGCAACGGTGTACGCTGCCGATGGGACGGTCATCGCTCGCCTGGGCGTGCGGCCCGCGGACGCCCCGACGCTCGCGGTCGCGCTCGGCCCATGCGCGTCGGGGTGCGTGACGGACTATCGGGTCGCGTTCGAGTGGATGGACCGCCGCCCCGAAGCCGACTATCGACTGACCTGGAGCGCCGAGATCATCGGGTTGCCCGCCAACGACGGAGCGGCCGTGCCCGTCGCGATTCGGGCTGGTGAACCGGAGGTAGCGGAGCAGGCCGGCATGACGCTCGCCCCGCGACTGGATAGCGGTCCGTTGCGAGCGCAGCGTCTCGACGTGCAGATCGGTGGGCTTCCGCCGACTGATGTCACGTCGAGCCCGGTCCACGTCCAGATGTTGATCACGGCCACCGTAGATCCCGCCATCGAGATCGGGACCGATGTGGCGACGATCCAGCCCTACGCCGTCATGGGACGAAGTGGGCTTGCCGTCCCGTTCGGCGTGCGACCCGGCGAGACCGGCTCGATCGTGCTGAATCTCGAAGATGGCTGCAGCGTCAGTCGATGTGACCAATGGGCCTTCATGTCCTCGATCCCGATCCCTCCCGACCCCGTCGCCGGCGAAAGTCCGAGTGACGTGCTGGGCGTCACGTGGCAGCTCGAGGTCCGTGCATGGCGACTGCTTCCAGACGCGGTGCCGATCACGCTCTCACTGGAGGTGCGATGAGCATCCAGGCGCGGCAGGCCACGGGCCTCATCGTGACCGACGTCCCAGGCGGATCGCTACTCCATCCCATCGTCCTCGCTGCGATCGCGTCCTTCGTCGTCAACGACCACGTCCTCAAGGCGGCTTATCCCGGCTTGCTCACGGGAAAGCTCTCGGACGTCACCGGGCTCATCTTCTTTCCGGTGCTTATCGCGGCCGTCGCCGAGCTCATCACGCCGGCCGCCCACCGTCACGCAGCGGCGATCCTCATCCTGGCCGTCGTGGTCACGGGCCTGACGTACGTCGCGATGCTCCTCGTCCCCGTGGGCGGCGATGGCTACCGCTGGTTCATTGGGCTCGTTCAGTGGCCTTTCCGGATCGTGGCGGCGACCGCAGCCGGTGCGCCGCTCCCCGGCGTGGCACCGGTGCGCTTTGCAGCCGATCCGACGGACCTGATCACACTCCCCGCGCTGCTGGTGCCGCTCTGGATCGCGATGCGCGGCCGCTAGCGTCGGTCGGGACCCCAATCGGGCGGCCAATCGTCGCCGTGGACCCAGATGCCGTGCGCCCACGAGTCGAGGTCGGGTGGTTCGATGCGATTGGCACCGAGGATCGTCCCGACGTGGGCGCGATGCTCGACGCCGTGCATCACGAGCTGGGTCAGGATGGTCGCGGCGGCGCGCATCCCCGAGCTGGTCTCGATCATGGTGGCGGGTTCGGGGAGGGTGTCGACCAGGTCGACCAGTCTTGCCGCCGATTCGGTCGCCAACGCCTGGAGGGTCGCCAGGTCCGGATGCTCGGGACGATCCGGAAGAGCGCGGGCAGGTGGGGGCGCCAGGCGCCGGGCATAGCCCATCTCGCTCGAGAAGAGGTGTTCGAGCGTCTCGCGGATCGTGCCGTAGACGCCGCCAGTCGTCAGGTCGAGCGTCTCTGGCGACTGCTCGCGCAGGAAATCGAGCAGCCCCTGGTTCGCCCAGGTGTCGTAGTCGATGAGGCGATCGAGGTATGTGGCCATCGCCGGAGTCTAGGGCCTCCGGCGTGCACATGACGTACCTCGGGTCCTACCATCGACCGATGAGAAAGCTCGACTTCTACATCATCCTGACGGCGGACGGCATGTACGCGGACCCCGATGGCGGCCTCGGTCACTACGAGCCGGCGGAGGACGAGCATCGCTACGCGAACGGCCTGATCCGCGACGCCGGCGAGATCGTCTATGGCCGGGTCATGTACGACGTGATGCGCTACTGGGACACGGTCGACGTCGACGATCCCGCCGTCTCGGAGGTCGAGTGCGAGTTCGCGACGTTCTGGGCCGAGACGCCGAAGCACGTCGTCTCCCGGGGCGATCCCCCACTCGGCCCTGCGGCGTCCGTCCTCGAAGGCGACGTCGTCGAGGCTGTCCGGCGGCTCAAGGACCAACCGGGCAACGACATCGGCCTGGGCTGCGGGGCGGATCTGCTGGCGACCCTGACACGGGCCGGCCTGGTCGACACATACCGGTGGCTGGTGATCCCGAAGGCGATCGGTCAGGGCAAGGCGCTGTTCGCTGGGCTCGAGGAGCCACTCGCCTTGCGGCTCACGGGTTCGCGGACATTCTCGTCGGGCAGCGTCCTCCTCGAATACGAACCGGCGCCCTAGGCGCGTTCGGGCCGCCGTCCAGTCACGAACCGCGCTCCCCTGGGCCGCTCGCTCACTGGGCCTGCCGCCGCCCTGAAGATCAGGGGTTGACATCGGCTCTGACCGGTGTACATTACCACTGGGTTATATAACCATATAGTGATGGACATGCAGCAGACCGACCCCCTCAGCGCGACATTCGCCGCCCTCGCCGACCCGACGCGGCGCGCGATCCTGGCCCGTCTCGCCCAGGGCGAGACGTCGGTCAAGGACCTCGCCGCACCCTTCGACATGAGCCAGCCCGCCATCTCCAAGCACCTCCGGGTGCTCGAGCGCGCCGGCCTCATCGAGCAGGGACGGCAGGCGCAGTGGCGACCGCGTCGACTGCAGGCGGGGCCGCTCCGGGAGATCGCCGATTGGGTGAACCAATACCGCCGCCACTGGGAAGAGAGCTTCGAACGACTTGACGCCTACCTCCGTGAGGTAGGAGAACCACAGGAGCAAGGACATGGGGAGCACGATGACAGCGACGCGAATCGACCGGGGTAGCACCCCGACCACGACCATCTACTCGGAGGGCGGCGACCTCGTCTTCGAGCGCACCTTCGACGCCCCGCGCGAGCGGGTCTGGGAGGCCTTCACCGATCCCGAGATCGTCCCCCGCTGGTGGGGTCCCCACGGCACGACGACGACCGTCGCCGAGATGGACGTCCGGCCCGGAGGCAAGTGGCGCTACGTCAGCAGCGCGGCCGACCGCGACGACGTCGTCTTTTACGGCGAGTACCTGAGCATCACGCCGCCCGAGGGCTTCGAGTGGACGTTCATGTTCGATGTCGAGGGCGTCGGGCCGCAGGGTGGCCCCGAGTCGCACCGGTTCGAGGACCTCGGCGGGAAGACCAGGGTCATCTCCGTCGGGCACATGGGCTCGCCCGAGATGCTCGAGGGTGCACTGGCGTCCGGGATGACCAAGGGAGCGATCGAGACCTGGGACCGACTCGAGGCCGTGCTGGCCGAAGGCTGAGCGATCCGAAGGAGGCCGGGCTTCCCGTCGGGAGGTCCGGCTCTTTCGATTCGGGCCTCCGCCCACGGCCGGCCTTTGCCTCGCGGTGCGGTTTCAGCCCGGGTCGATGGCGATCCCGAGCTCGTCAAGCGATTCGAGCAGCTCCTGCGCGTCGCGGTAGACGCGGAAGGCACCGGCGGCGCGGAGCTCGTCCTCGCCGTAGCCGCCGCTCAGCAGGCCGACACTGAGCATCCCGGCGCGCCGCGCGGCCAGGAGGTCCCAGACCGCGTCGCCGATGACGTAGCACTCGTGGATCGGGACGCTCAGCCGCTGCTGGCAGGCAAGGAACAGGTCGGGTTCGGGCTTGGCGCGCAGGACATCGCCGCGTTCGACGACGACCACGTCGTCCGGCACGCCGAGCGCGATCAGCGACTGGTCGATCTCCGGTCGGCGGCCGGACGTCGCGATACCGAAGGTGACGTTGTTGCGCCGGAGCGTTTCCAGCAGTTCGACGGCGCCGGGCAGCGGCCGCCGCTCCGGGAGGATCTCGCGGAAGATCTCGCCGTGCCGCCGTTGGAGCGCCTCGCTCTCCTCGTCGGTCAGGCCCCGCCCGATCTCGCGCGCGACCGCACGCGCGAACAGTCCCCCACTCATCCCGATCCGCCTGTGGATCCGCCAGCCATCGACTGGCAGGTCGATCTCGAGCAGCGCGCGCTGCCATGCGTAGACGTGCGCATACACGGTGTCCACGAGCGTCCCGTCGAGGTCGAAGATCAGGGCAAGCATCGACGGCCAGTATGCGACGGCTGGTGTGGCCGGGTCCGGATGCGCGATGCCGATGCCATCCTCGTCGGGCGACTCCACCCGCTCCGCAGGGTCGGACGGCGCTAAGGTATCGACCATGAGCGAGATCCGCGTCCCGGCCGAGCAACGCTACGCCACTGAGCTAGCCGCGCTTGCGGCGGCCGACACTTCGCCGCGCCCGACTGGCTGGAAGCTGTCGCCGCGAGCGACCGAGACCTACGTCATGGGCGCCGACAAGCCGGTCGGCGGGGTCGAGATCACGCCCAAGTACATCGGCGATCCGGCGCTCATCCAGGTGGCGATCGCCACCCTCGCATCGGACCGCGCGCTGATGCTCGTCGGCGAGCCGGGAACCGCCAAGAGCTGGCTCTCGGAGCACCTCTCGGCGGCCATCAGCGGCGACTCCACGAGGATCGTCCAGGGGACGGCGGGAACGACCGAAGAGCACATCAAGTACTCATGGAACTACGCCCTGCTGCTCGCCGAGGGCCCGTCCCATCGGGCGCTTGTCCCGTCGCCGATCCTGCGCGCCATGCGCGAAGGCACATTCGCCCGGCTCGAGGAGGTCACGCGCACGAGCTCCGAGGTCCAGGACTCGCTGATCTCCATCCTGTCCGAGAAGCAGATCTCGATCCCCGAGCTCGGCGAGCTCGTGCCAGCCCAGCGTGGTTTCAGCATCATCGCGACGGCGAATACGCGCGACCGTGGGGTCAACGAGATGAGCGCTGCGCTCAAGCGCCGCTTCAACTTCGTGACCGTTCCGGTCGTCGACGACCTCGAGCAGGAGATCCGGATCGTCACCCGGCGCGAGGCGGAGCTGCGAACCGACTACGAGGTCGAGATCGAGCCACCGGCCGAGCTCGCCCGGCTCCTCGTCACGGTCTTCCAGGAACTCCGGGCGGGGATGACCAAGGACGGGCGGACGAAGATCAAGTCGCCGACGACGGTCCTCTCGACGGCCGAAGCCATCAGCGTCCTGTTCTCAAGCTCGATCCTGGCCCAGCATTTCGGCAACGGCAGCGTCACCGCAGACGACCTCGCCCGCTCGCTCGTCGGGTCCGTCGCGAAGGAGGATCCGGCGGACCTGCGTGTCCTCCGTGAGTACGGCGAGACGGTGGCCAAGTCGCGGCCGGGCCCGTGGCGTGACTTCTACGCCGCGACCCGCGCGCACACGCTCGACTGACGATCTCGACGCGGAGCGACGGAGCCATGCCGACCGTCGTCACGCCGACAGTAGCGTTCCACGTCTTCCCGGTCCGCCATCACTCCCCGCGCGCCAGCGTCGCGCTGCACACGTTCCTCGATGAGGTCGACCCGGCTCTCGTCCTCATCGAGGGTCCCGCCGACGCGACCGACCTCATCGACGTGCTGGTGGATCCCGAGACGCAGCCTCCGGTCGCGATCCTCGGCTACCGCACCGATGGGACGCCGGGCTCGGCGCTCTGGCCGTTCGCGACGTATTCCCCGGAGTACGTCGCGGCTCGCTGGGCCCACGAGCACGGGCGTCGCGTCGCGTTCATCGACCAGACGGTCGGGCAGGCCCTCGCGGAGCACGGCGACGAGTCAACGGCCACGGAGGAGACGCCCGATGATGAGCCGTCAACGCCGGCGGTGCTCCAGCTGTCCGAGTCGGTCGCCCGGGACCGGGGCTTCCGCTCGTTCGAGGAATTCTGGGAGGCGTCATTCGAGGCTCCCGCGTACGAACCGGAGGCGTTCCGCAGCGCGCTGCTCGCCTGGGCGGACGTGGTCCGCTTCGAACACGACCGGCCGATCGATCGAGCCCGCGACGCGCTCATGGTGTCCCACGTCGAGGCGGCGATCGGCGCCGGCACCCCGGCCGGGTCGATCGCGCTCGTCGTCGGTGCCGCCCATGCCGCGGCCATCGTCTCCGGCGACGTCGATCCCGCACTCGCAGCGACCCTGCCGGCCGCGGTCCCGGCCGCCATCACGCTGGTCCCGTACAGCTTTCCGCGGCTCGCGGCACAGCTCGGCTACGGCGCCGGCAATCGCGCTCCGCTGTATTACCAGCACGCGCACGATGCAGGTGGCGACTACCGCCAGGCGACCCTCGAGGCGCTCGTTGCGTTCACCGACGACCTGCGCTTGCGCGGTTTCGCGGCTTCGCTCGCCGACACGATCGAGGCCTACCGGCTGGCGATGATGCTGGCCACGATCCGTGGCAAGAGCGAGCCCGGACTCGACGAGGTCCGCGAGGCGGCCATCGCCACCCTCACCCGTGGCGATCCGGCGCCGGTGGATGGGTTCCTGTGGTCGACCGTTGTCGGTCACGCCGTCGGGCGGGTCGCGTCGCGGATCGGGCGCAATTCGCTCCAGGCGGAGTTCTGGCGAGAACTCGACGAGCGCCGGTTGCCGCGGACGGATGAGCCGGAGCGGGTGATCCTCCACCTGAACAACCCGGTCGAGGTCTCGGCCTCGGTGTTCCTCCATCGTCTGCGCGTCGCGGGCATCCCGTACGCCTCGTTCCAGGCGACGCGGGGCGGCGCCCCCGATCCTGCAGGCGGGGCCGCGGCGCTGTCGCGACCACGCGAGGTCTGGGAGGCGCAGTGGACGCCGGCGACCGACGCCGCGCTGGTCGAGTCGATCGTGCGTGGCTCGACACTCGACGAGATCGCGGCCGAGGCGCTCGACCGCGCGCTCCTCACGGCCACATCCTCCGGTGCCGCGGCGGAGGTGGCGCTCGAAGCGGTCGTCGCCGGGTGCGCGCGACCTGCCGGCCAAGCGCTCGAAGCATGCGAGCGCCTTGCGGCGGACGACAACGACCTGCCCTCGCTCGCCCGCGCGACGCGCGCCTTGTCCGGGCTTGCGACGTACGGCACCTCGCGTGCGCATTCGTCGCTTGGCGATGCCGCCATCCTGCCGCTGCTCACCAAGCTCTTCATCCGTGCCGTCCTGCGCGTCCCGGATGCCGCCAGCGGCAACGACGAGGCGGTGGCCCCGACTGGTGAGGCGCTCCGGATCCTGCACGACATCGCCCAGACCCAGGCATCGGTCGATCGGGCTGCCTGGATCTCCGCGGCGAGGGAGCTGGTCGACAGCTACGCCGTGAACGCCGGGATGTCCGGGTTGGCCACCGGCCTCCTCTACCTCGCTCGTGAGATCGACGACGAGGGGCTCGGGCTGGTCGTCGGCCAGCGCCTGTCGAACCGACTCGAGCCGGTCGCCGCCGCGACGTTCCTGGCGGGCTTCCTGGAAGTCAACGCCATGGCCCTCGTCAGGAACCGGGCCGTGGTGGCCGCCCTCGATGCCTACCTCACCGAGATCCCGATCGATCGCTTCAAGGAGGCGTTGCCGGTCCTGCGCAGGGCCTTCTCCGTCCTTGGGCCCAGCGAGCGTCGGTATCTTGCCGAGAACCTCATCGCCCTTCGAAGCATCGGATCGGCGAGCCAGGCCCAGTCGATCCTGCGGCAGGGCGACCCGGCGGCACTCAAGGCGATGAGCGAGGATCTCTCGAAGCTCATGGACGACCTGGACGACCTCCTCTGATGGCTGGGAACGCCGCGCCCGAACTCGGAGGCGCCGACCTCGACGCCCTGCTGCGCTGGCGGCTGGCGCTGGGGCCCGAGATGGAGCGGGCGTCGAGCGCCCTCGGTATGGGCGGCCTGGCTGCCGCTGCCGGCGGGCTCGGGCTCCGCGAGGAGGACCTGGGCGAGCTCGACGACGCGCTGTCATTCCCGTACGGCGACGGCGATCGGCGATCGGGTGGCGGGCCGTACGTGCCGCGCTGGCTCGAGGCGATCCGCCGCCATTTCGGGCAGGAGACCGTCGCCCTCATGCAGAAGGACGCGATCGAGCGCAAGGGCATCACGAAGCTCCTCTTCGAGCCGGAGACGATGCCGCTGCTGGAGAAGAACGTCGAGCTCGTCGCGCTGCTGCTCTCGTCGAAGGGCATGATCCCGGATGCGGCCAAGGAGGCGGCCCGGGCGATCGTCCGCGAGGTCGTCGAGGACCTCCGCCGCCGGCTCGAACTGGCGGTGAGGACGGCCGTCTACGGCGCGCTGCGGCGCGATCGCCACTCGCCGATGCCGTTGCTGCGCAACCTCGACTGGCAGAGAACGATCCGCTCCAACCTCAAGGGCTGGGATGCCGAGCGCCAGCGGCTCATCCCGGAGCGGATCCACTTCTGGGCGAACCAGCGCCGCCGGCACGAGTGGGACGTGATCCTGGTCGTGGACCAGTCAGGGTCGATGGCGCGAACGTGCGTCTACGCGTCGGTGATGGCCGCGATCTTCGCGTCGCTCGACGCGCTCCGGACGAGGATGGTCTTGTACGACACCGAGGTCGTCGACGTCAGCCACCTGCTCGACGATCCGGTCGAGATCCTGTTCACGGCGCAGCTCGGCGGCGGCAATGACGGCAAGCGGGCGCTCGCCTACGTCCAGGACAACTACGTGGAGAACCCGGAAAAGACGATCTTCCTGTGGATCACCGACCTGGGCGAGCCGCAACAGGACTTCCCCGAGATCGTGAGCCGCATGCGGACGCTCGTGGACAGCAAGGTCAAGACGTTCGTGCTGCTGGCCCTCGATGAGGGCGGGCGGCCGTGGTTCGATCACGAGCTCGCGGCCAAGCTGACGGAGATCGGCGTCCTCTGCTTCGGCTGCACCCCGCGCCGGCTGGTCGACGTGATGGAGCGGGCCATCAAGGGCCAGGACGTGGCACCGCTCGTCACCGCGGTCGATGGGAAGGGCCGGACGTGAGGTGGTTCCGCAAGGGGCCAGAGAGAGACGCCCCCACCGAGGCGCCCGAAACGGCCGTCCCCGCCGACGCCGCCGCGGGCCCTGGATCGGACGCGGGCCGCGCGGTGGCGGGCGCGCCCGGGCAGGCACCGGGAGCCGACGCACGACGCATCGATGCCCGACAGCTCCGCGGGATCATCGGCGACGCCGACGAGCTCCGGAAGGGCGCCGAGGTGTTCGATCGCGGCGGCCTCCAACACCTCGCGCGCCACGGCGAGCGGATCTTCTGCGAAGCATCCGGCTCGGGCGCCGCGCCCTACCGGGTGACGGTCACACTCACGGCCGCCGGCGAGACGAAGGCGCGCTGCTCCTGCTTCGCCGCACGCACCCGACCGGTCTGCAAGCACGCCGCCGCCCTGCTGGTCGCCTGGGCGCGAGCTCCAGGATCGTTCGTCGTGAGCGATGCCCCGCCCGTGGTCGAGGGCACCGGCACTCCGCGAGCGGCCGCCGTCCGGACGGGTCGGGTCAAGCCCGAGACGCTGATGGCCCGCGGCGTCGAACAGACGCTCGCGCTCACCCGCGAGCTGGCCATCGCGGGCGTGGCGACGTCCGCCGCCGACCGGCCGGATCAGGTCCGCGCGCTCGCCGAATCCCTCCGCGCGAATCGGCTGCGCAGGCTGTCGGTGCGCGTCATCGAACTCGCCGACCTGCTCGACGGTGCGGCTCGCCGCAGGGGTAGCGTCGTCCCGCTGACGTACGCCGACGTGGTCGCCGACCTCCTGTTGACGGCCCGCCGCATCGAACGGCACCTGGCCGGCGAGGTCCTCGAGGATCGCCAGATGGAGGAGCTCGTCGGACGGACGTGGCGCAAGACCGACCGGCGACCGCAGCCAGGCCTCGAGCTCGTGGAGTACGCCTACCTGACAGGGACGACCGCCGACGGGTTCGTCGTCCGCGAGCGGCGCCTGCTCGACGTGCCGACGGGGACCCACTACAGCGAGAAGCAAATCCTCCCAGCCTTCCTCGCGAAGCGGACGCCACCCCCGGTCAGCCAGCCTGGCCTGCGCCTGGCCGGGACCGGCAGCGTCTATCCCAGCTACCCACCGCAGCGACTGGATGTCGATGGCGTCGCCGTGGCCGGGCTGTTCGGCCCCGAGGACCTCGAGCGACTCGCCGAGACCGTGACATCGGGGCCGGCGGCGATCCTGGCGACATACCAGGAGCATCGCCGCGATGTGTTCGCCCCGGACCGCCTACCGCTCGCGATCCGGGCGGACGCCATCGTCGCATTCGGCGATCGGCTGGCTTTTGTCGGGGCGGAGGGCGACGCGATCGTCCTCGCCGAGGGTGACGAGATCCTCGACTCGATCGGTGGCGGCCGCCTGTCTGTCGTCATCGGGGACGTCGACCTCGATGGCATCCTGGCCGTGGTCCACCCGCTCGCGGTCCTGGTCTCCGGCCCCGCGGGCATGGAGCTTCGGCAGGTGCCCGCCCGGGGAACGCCAGCGGTCCGCGCGGAACGATCGGATGAGGATCGACTGGCGGGCGCCCGCGCCGCGGGTGCCTCGGACGCGGCCCTCTCGCTCGCCGAGGTTCGTGACGAGTTGTCCGCGGTGTTCGTCAACGGCCTCGGGTCGCTGGTGGACCGCGTGGTCGAGCCGATCGCGTCGCGCCTGACCGATCTCGGACTCGAGCGGCCGTCCGTGCTCCTCCGCGAGGTCGCCGCTCGACCGGATCCGGCAGACCGGCTCGACGACCTCGTCCGCCTCCATCAGGTGCTCGGGATCGGGGCGGTCCGGCTGTCGGGCGCGGGCCGCGTCGACCGCCAGGCACTCATCCCGGTCCCCGGGCAACCCGCGGTGCTCATCCCGGACCCGGGACCGACGCTCCACGCGGCCGAGGTCGCTCGGCGCAGATCGGCCGGGTCGATGACCGCATTCGAGGCCGCCGTCCATCGCGCTCGATCCATCGGCGAACTCCCGACCACGGCGTTCCTGGCGATCCTGCCGTGGTGGGCGGACGCGTCTGCCGCCGACCATGTCGCCGCATCCGTATCGAAGCTGGCCGCCGTCCCGTTCGACGTCATCGAGGAGGCGCTGTCGGTCAGTCACGGACAGACGGCTGCCCTGACCGCCATCGGCATCCTGCGCGAGACGTCCGACCCGCGAGCGGACAAGCTCCTGCGGGCGGTGGGTCAGCTGCGGGATCCGACTCGGTCAAAGTGGGACTCGAGCCATCAGGGCTACCTGCCCCAGCGGGCGATGCGCGTCGCCGCGCGCGATTCGCTCTGGGTGAGGGCAGCCCGAGACGGTGGTCGGGTCAAGGGATCGTCGTCCTCTGCAGACCCGGATGTGATGGCCGCGCTCATCGCCGATCTCCAGGGCGCCACCCGGCGCGAGCGCCGAGCGGAGGCCGCCGAGGAACTCGCCGCGCTCGACGATCGAGCCGTCCTGCCGGCGCTGCGGCGGGCCTGGCGCAGCGATGGCGCCCCGCTCGTCAGCCAGGCAGCGGCACGGGCGCTGACGTCGCTCGGTGACGCGAGTGCCTTCGATGGCTTCGTCGATGCCCTCGTCGCCAGGGACGGCGACCCAGACCTCGCCAAGACGGCGGCCTACGCGCTCGGCGCGCTCGGCGACGTTCGCGGCATCCCCGCCCTGCTCGGCGCGCTGGCAGAAGGCTGGAAGCCAGCGGTCATCCGCGAGGCGCTCAGCCACGCAGGCCTCGCCGTCGTCTCCTCGATCGTCGCCGACGTCCTCGAAGCACCCGACCACGCCGGCCGTCGCGCGCTGGTGTCCGCACTCGCCGACCAGCCGGCGCCTGCCGTGCGCGATGCCCTCCTGGCGTCGCTCGCGTCGCTCGGCGAAGGTCCCGAGGCGACCACCCGGGCGACCGCCATCCTGCGCCTCGCCGCGAGCCACGAAGGCCTCAAGCAAGAGGTCGCGACACGCATCCTGGCCGCACCACGTGGCGACTCGACCGCCGACCGGGCGCTCGCTCGTGCCGCCCAGAAGGCACTGGCATAAGCGACCGCGGCAACCCGGAATCCGAAGGGCCGCCCCCCGCGGGCCGGCCCTTCGACTCTTGCGGAACCAACGAGGAGGCTAATTGCCGCCCTCGGTGACCTGCACTTCGCCCTTCTTGAAGTCAGCGCCCTTGGCGTCATCGGTGATGCCGGCCAGGGCCGCGGTCGCGAGGTCCGTACGGAAGGCCTCGGCCGGCGGCGCGGCCTTGATGATGCCGGCAGCGAGCGCGACATCGACGGTCTGCTGCCATTCGGCGGGATCCATCATCCCGATGCCGTTCGGCGAGGGCCAGACCAGCGGGTTGATCTCATTCATCATCCAGGCCTGGTGGCCGGCGCCCAATGTCGAGCCGGCGTTGACCGTGTACTGGACGCAGTCGGCCGGGTTGGCGCGGCAATAGATCCAACCCTGGAACGAGGCCTTGAGGAAGCGTGTCGCGATGTCCTCGTTGCCGGCCTCGGCCAGCCACGAGGCGCGAGCGAACAGCGCGTCCTGGAGCATCGCCGTCCCGACGTCGTTGTAGTTGATGACGTTGAGGTCGGTCGGCTTGTTGAGCTCGCCGGTCTCGGGGTTCTTGGCCTCGAGGACCTGCGCGTACTCGTTGTAGATCATCGCCTCGGCGACGTCGATCTGCTTCGAGAGAAGGAGGGTCATGTCGAACGGCTGCGTGACCTTCGTGTAGTCGGTCCCCTCGTTCAGCCCGGCCTTCTTGGCCGCGGCGGTCACCTCGAACTCATTGCCGAAGCCCCACGCGCCGACCTTCTTGCCCTTGAAGTCAGCGGGCGTGGTGATGTTCGAGTCCTTCCACGAGACCGACAAGGTCCCCGAGCGCTGGAAGATCTGGGCGATGTCGACCAGGTCGGAGGCCGGGGTGCCTTCGCGTGCCTCGAGCACCTTCGGGACCCAGCTGATCGTGAACTCCGGTCCGTCGGCCGCAGAACCAACGGCCTGCGGGATGACGTCCGGGCCGCCGTCGAGGATGGTCACCTTGAGGCCGGCGGCCTCGAAGTAACCCTGCTCCTCCGCGGCGAAGTAGCCGGCGAACTGGGCCTGGGGCGCCCACTGGAGCTGCAGCCGGACCTCGTCGAGCGCGGCTGCGCTCGGGGCCGTGCTCCCGGCGGCGCTCGCGACCGCGCTCGGGGCGCCGGCCGATGCGGCGCTACTCGGAGCGGTCGACGCTCCCCCGCCGCTGCACGCGGCGAATGCGAAGCTGGCCGTCGCGGCCAGCGCCAGGAATCTGCGCGGGTGACCCATTGTGCTGCTCCTCC
>Ga0307281_10000092_pt1 | contig 19901 bp, 16 predicted proteins | sample ER_DNA_120_FD_194486 | JGI IMG/M metagenome (GOLD analysis project Ga0307281, IMG submission 194486) | Bulk soil microbial communities from the East River watershed near Crested Butte, Colorado, United States - ER_DNA_120 | ecosystem: Environmental > Terrestrial > Soil > Floodplain | place...
AAAACCGACCTGGCCGGCCGCGAAGACCAACGGATGCACGACATGATCGAGCAAGCCGCGCGACGGCGCCGAGCGCGCGCTCGCATAGGCAAAGGGAAGAAAATCGTTGCGCACGAGCCACAGCAGGTGCGGCGCCATCACCACGAGCGCCACCGCCAGCGCAATCCAGGGGCCGGGAGTCTTCAATGCCTTGCGGGCATCGCGGTCGAACGGCAGGAACAACGCCAACGGCGCCGCCAGCACGACCACGAAATACTTCGCCCACAGCGCCGCGCCGATGGCGAAGCCGAGCAGCAACCAATGCGACACGCGGCCGTGCCGGAGGGCCGCATGGAAGGCGTAGCCGGCGAGCGCCCACAACGGCAGCTGGATCACGTCGTGATTGAACTTGGCGGCCGTGAAGTGGAAGTAGTGCAGGCCGTCGAGAATGAGGATTGCGATCAGCGCGCCAACGGGGCCGACCAGCGGACGCGCGGTCAACCAGACCAACGCGAAGGCGCCGACCACCGCGACCTGCGCCAACGCGTAATACGCGGTGTCCAGATCCACGACCTGGTGAACCAGCTCGACCAGCCACCACGGCAACGGCGGCAGCTTGTCATAGCCGAGCTGCCATTCGCGCCCGTAGGTGAGCGCCTCGATGAGGTCGAGCGGCAGGTTGGGATAGAGCAGCGCCGGCAGCGCCGTCCACACGAGAAAATGCAGCGCCAGGAACACGGCAAACGTGGCCTGTGGACGGCGCTCGATGGTGGCGATCAGTCCCGACATCGATTCGGCAGGCGCCTTTGCTATCCCGTGGATCGTGCGGCGGCGTTATAGCGGGACCGAGCGACCCTCGGATAGGCCAAAGCGACCGGTGTGGTTGACATCGGAGAACGGAGCACGGAAGAGGAAGCGCTGCTCGACATCCTCCGCCATCTCCTGCCGCACCCCTTGACCCCGATGTCCATCGTCTCGCCCCCGCTCACCGCGCATTTCGCTTCGCTCGCGAACGACTACGACGTTGTGCTCAGCGACGTCTGGGGCGTCGTGCACAACGGCGCGGTCGCCTTCGCCGAAGCCTGCGATGCGCTGGCACGCTTTCGCGACGGGGGCGGCACCGTGGTCCTGATCACCAATGCCCCGCGGCCGGGCCAGACCGTGGCGCGCCTCACGCTCGATCCGTTCGGCGTGCCCCGCACCGCCTATGACGGCATCATCAGCTCGGGCGACGTGACTCACGCGCTCATCGCCGCCCGCGCCGGCCAGCGAGTCTTCCATATCGGTCCCGCGCGGGACCTGCCGATCTATGACGGGCTCGACGCGCCCACGACCGCTTTGGAGCACGCCGACTATGCGGTCTGCTCGGGCCTCACCGACGACACCGTGGAGACGCCGCACGATTACCACGATCTGCTCGAGCGGATGCGCGCGCGCGCCCTTCCGATGATCTGTGCCAATCCCGACGTGGTGGTGGAGCGCGGCGACAAGCTCGTCTATTGCGCCGGCGCGATCGCGGACCTCTATGCCGCCGCCGGCGGCAACGTGACCTATGCGGGCAAGCCGTATCGGCCGATCTATGAGCAGGCGCTCGCCATTGCCGAGGCCGCCCGCGGGCGGCCGGTGGAGCGCCACCGCGTGCTGGCGATCGGTGATTCCGTGCGCACCGACATCAAGGGGGCCGAGGCCTTCGGAATCGATTCCCTGTTCGTCACCGCGGGCATCCACGCCGAGGAGCTCGGCGCCCGCAATAATCCCGACACGTCGGTGCTTTCGGACATTTTCGCGGCCGCGGGCGTCGTGCCCAAGGCGGTCATGCGCCAGCTGAACTGGTAACCGGCCCCGTTCCTTGAACTAAGCTGCCGGTCTTGCGATGACAGGCCGGACCGTGGTCAATCCCTGACCCGAGACCTCGTTCACGCCCCGTCATGGCCGACCAACCGCAACCACCCCACCCATTCGTCGTGGTCCGTGGCGAAACGTCGCCCGACCACACGCTCGACGGCGCGGTGCTGGCCATCGGCAATTTCGACGGGGTACACCGCGGCCATCGCGCTGTCATCGCAGCGGCGCTGGCGCGCGCCAAGACGCTCGGCCGGCCGGCGGCGGCGCTCACCTTCGAGCCGCATCCGCGCGGCTTCTTCCGGCCCAATGAGCCGCTGTTCCGGCTCACCGACGAGCGCTCGAAGCTGCGGCTCCTGGCCACCACCGGTCTCGACGGCGCGATCGTGCTGCGCTTCGACGCGGCGCTGGCGGGTTTGTCAGCCGCAGATTTCGTCACGCGCATTCTGGTGGGGCGGTTTGCCGTCGCCGGCGTCGCCATCGGTTTCGATTTTCATTTCGGTCTCAATCGCACGGGTTCGCCCGAATATCTCGCGGCGCAGGGTGCGAAGCTCGGATTCGCGGTCGACATCGTGCCGCGCTTCGAAGACCAGGGACGGCCGGTTCGCTCCGGCCCGGTCCGCGCGGCGCTTGCCGCCGGTCAAATCCGCGAGGCGAATGAGCTTCTCGGCTATCCCTGGTTCGTCAGCGCCGAGGTGGTCCATGGCGACAAGCGCGGGCGGGAGCTCGGCTACCCCACCGCCAATCTGCGGCTCGACCCCGGTTGCGGCCTGAAGCACGGCATCTATGCGGTGCGCGTGGGCGTGGGCGCACGGCGTTACGATGGCGTCGCCAGCTTCGGACGGCGGCCGATGTTCGACCAGGGCACGGTGCTGCTCGAAGTCTTCCTGTTCGATTTTACCGGCGATCTCTATGGCAAGGTTGTGGACGTCGCCTTCGTCGACTGGATCAGGCCTGAGCTCAAATTCGACAGCATTGAGGCCCTCATCCAGCAGATGGACGAGGATTCACGGCGCGCGCGCGCCATGCTGGCGGCTGCGCCCGGCGCATTTCCTCGGCTTGGACAGTTGTCGGCCTAGCTGTCGGGATCGGGCTCGTCGTCGGCTCGCGACCTGTCTCTCCCCACCCATTCCCTCGCCAGACCCGCCGCCAGCAGCCCGACCGCAGCGAGTGAGATGAGCTTGCGCCAGCCGATTGTCTGGCCGATCTGGTAACCCATCCCCAAAAGCTTCGGATCGAGCAAGGGCGCGGCACTGCTGCGGGCCGCGAGCTCGAGGCGGGCGCTCTCCATATTGTGGCGACGGATCATGACGCAGGCCACGGCCGCGATCGCGGCCACGACCGCGAACACGGCGCCGAGCACCAACCCGGCGATCACCCCGTCATAGAGGTCCGCCAGCCAGAGGAAGGCGGCGACCAGAAGAAACACAAAGGTCACCACCGCGGCGATGGCCGCGATGATCGCCCAGATCACGATCTGGCTATTCAAGCCGGTGCTGACTTGCGCCTTCAGGGTGAGATAACGGAGCCAACCGCTCATGCGCGCAACTCACCGCATGCTGCGGCGGCCCGCGCCGGTCTCACGTCGGCAAATCTGCGGCCGGAGCGCTCAGCGCCGCCAGGTCGCACCGAACAGGAAGCCGATGCCCACCGCGAGCGCGAGCGTGGTGTAAGGCCGGTTCTTGAGCGACTCGTCGATGGCATCCACCATGTTGTCGCCGACTTCGCGCACGGCGTCGACCGCTTCCTGGCCTTTGGCACTGACATCCGACACCACCCCTTCCACGTTCGACTTTGCGCGGCTCCAGGTTGCGCTGCCCTTGGACGAGAAGATGTCGGCAATCTGGTTGCTGAGGCGGGCGACATCGCTGCGCAGCAATTCCACATCGGCACGGATGTCATTGCCGGCGGCGGAGGCCGCCCTGCTGCTTTCCCGCGCGGCTTCCTGGACGTCTCGCACGGTACCCCGAACGGTATCTCTTATCGGATTCGATGTATCGGGCATTTGCGTGCTCCACTCTCAAGGGGAAATACTCGCCGCGGCGCTAACCAAGCGCAAGCAAAAAAGTTCCATCTGCGCGCGGCTCAGTCCGGAAGCTTGCTCTCGTCCGGCGGAAACAAGTGATTAAGCGTCACCAGTCCCACCATCGTGAGCGGGACGGCGAGGAACGCTCCGATCGGACCCCAGAGCCAGGCCCAAAAGGCAAGCGCCAGCAGCACCATGAGCGGGTTGAGCGTCAGCTGGTGGCCAAGCACGGCGGGCGTGACGAACTGGCCTTCGATGGTTGCCACCGCAACGAAGGCCGCCGGCGGGATCAAGGCGAAGCTCAGCGACGGAAACGTCACCAGCCCGACGCCGAGGATGATCAGGGTCAAGCATGCGGCGCCGATATAGGGGATGTAGTTCAGCGCCATGGCCAGGATCCCGAAGATGAGCGGGTTCGGAAAGCCGAAAAGCCAAGCGCCTAGAGCGACCACCACGCCCAGGCCGAAATTGATGACCGTCACGATCGCGACATAGGACGCCAAGTGGTCCTCGATGTCGTTGGCAATACGGAAGAAGCGGAGCTTGGCGTCGCGGGTGGTGAAGAACGAGACCATGTACCGGCGAAAATCCATCTGCGTCGCCAGGAAGAAAATGAGCGTCACGAAGAACAGGGTGATCTCGACCACCGCCGGGGTGACCACGGAAATCACCGGGGTGACCATGGCCAATTGCGATTGCTCGACCGCAACCGCCTTTCCGGCCGAGGGCATCAACACCTCTTGCAGTTCTTGCAGCGCGGCCAGCGGCCGATCGAGCACGTAAAGCTTCTGCTTGATCGCGGCGCCGATCTCCGGCGCCTTGGCAATCCATTCACTAACTGGATTGGCGAGCAGCGTGACGGCGGAGCCGGCGGCGGCGATCAGGAGCAGACCGAGAGCGACCGCGGTCGCCCACGGAGAGATCCGATGGCGCGCGCCAGCCTTGACGATCGGCGCCAGCGTCGTGCCGATCAGGACCGCTGCCACCACCGGCAGCAGAACCGGGCGGCAGAAGTAGAGAAACGCTCCCAGCAGCAAAATGAAGATGCCGACGGTCGCCATCTGCGTCGCCGGCGTCCATATATCCTCGATCGATCCGAGAGGCTCCCGATCCTTGACCTGGCGATCCTGGACTTGGCGATCCTTGACCTGGGCGTTGCGCCGTTCGCGATGGGCGCGAAGAAATTCCACGGTCACCTCCAGGAGGCGAACGGCGCAGGGTCCGTCCGGCGAAGGTCAACGCGAGGTTATCACGCCCGGTTCCGCGCCGCGACCGCCGGCGCGGGCCTTTCCGGGCGCGGGCCCATCTGCTAGGAAGCGCGGCAGGAGTGCACGCATGTCATTCGCCGCCGTTTTGGGGTCGGCCGCTCGGCAAATTAGCTGCCCGGCTCGCGCTTGACCGTTGGTCGGCGGGGCCGGGATCGTGCTGCCGAGCCACTCTTGCCATCGAATTCCAAGTAGACCGTCATGAACGCCCGCGATTACAGCGAGACTCTATTCCTGCCCAAGACCGACTTCCCCATGCGCGCCGGGTTGCCGCAGAAGGAGCCTCAGCTGCTGGCGCGCTGGCATGAGCTCGGCCTCTACGAGCGGCTGCGCGCGGCCGCGGCGGGCCTGCCGAAATTCATCCTCCACGACGGCCCCCCCTACGCCAACGGCAACATCCATATCGGCCATGCGCTCAACAAGATCCTCAAGGATGTGGTGACGCGCAGCCAGCAGATGCTCGGCTTCGATTCGAACTACGTGCCGGGCTGGGACTGCCACGGCCTCCCGATCGAGTGGAAGATCGAGGAGGAATACCGCGCCAAGGGCAAGAACAAGGACGCAGTGCCGTTGGTCGAATTCCGCCGCGAGTGCCGCGCTTTCGCCGCGCACTGGGTCGAGGTGCAGCGCGAGGAATTCAAGCGGCTCGGGGTGGAGGGCGACTGGGCCCACCCCTATTCCACCATGGACTTCGCCGCCGAGGCGCAGATCGCGCGCGAGATCATGAAGTTCGCACAGAACGGCACGCTCTATCGCGGCTCGAAGCCTGTCATGTGGTCGGTGGTGGAGAAGACCGCGCTGGCCGAAGCCGAGGTCGAGTACGAGGACTACGTCTCCGATCAGGTATGGGTGAAGTTTCCGGTTCGCACGTCACCCGGACCGAATCACAAGTTGGCGGGCGCCGCGCTCGTCATCTGGACGACGACACCGTGGACCATTCCCGGCAACCGCGCGATCAGCTACTCGCCAAAAATCGAGTACGGGCTCTACGAAGTGGTCGACGCACCCGCGGGAAACTGGGCCAAGCCGGGCGAGCGGTTGGTGCTGGCGGACAAACTCGCCGCGGATGTGTTCCAGCAGGCACGCGTCACCGCTCACAACAGACTGGGTGACGTTCCTGCCGCCGATCTGGCGGCTATGGTCGGCGACCATCCGCTCAAAACGTTCAACGCCGGTTACCATTTTGCCGTACCGCTGCTCGCCGGCGACCATGTCACCGACGACGCCGGCACCGGCTTCGTGCACACCGCGCCCGGCCATGGCCGCGAGGACTTCGAAGTCTGGACCGGGAATGCTGCGAAGCTTGCCGCGCGCGGCATCAACACCACGATCCCCTACACCGTCGACGCCGATGGCCGCTTCACCGATCACGCGCCGGGCTTCATCGGCAAGCGCGTGCTCACCGACAAGGGTGACAAGGGCGACGCCAACGAGGCCGTGATCAAGGCCCTGGTCGACGCCGGCATGCTGCTCGCGCGCGGCCGGCTCAAGCACCAGTATCCGCATTCCTGGCGCTCGAAGAAGCCGGTGATCTTCCGCAACACGCCGCAATGGTTCATTGCGATGGACAAGCCGATCGAGGGGCCCGACGGCAAGGCGAAGCTGGGCGACACGCTGCGCCATCGCGCGTTCGAAGCGATCGAGATCACCCGCTGGGTGCCGCAGCAGGGACAGAACCGCATCACCGGCATGGTCGAAAGCAAGCCCGACTGGGTGATCTCGCGCCAGCGCGCCTGGGGCGTGCCGATCACGGTATTCGTCCGCGAGAAGGACGACGGCTCGGTCGAGATCCTCAACGACGCGCGCGTCAACAAGCGCATCGCCGACGCCTTCGAGCAGGAAGGCGCCGATGCCTGGTATGCGACCGGCGCCGCCGCGCGTTTCCTCAAGCCCGACTACGACTCGAACGAGTGGCAGAAGGTCGACGACATTCTCGACGTCTGGTTCGATTCCGGATCGACCCATGCATTCGTGTTGGAAGACCCCAAGCATTTCCCCTCGCTCGCCGGGATCAAGCGCAAGCGGGACGGCGGCGCCGACACCGTGATGTATCTCGAAGGGTCGGATCAGCACCGCGGCTGGTTCCAGTCCTCCTTGCTCGAATCCTGCGGCACGCGCGGACGGGCGCCGTTCGACGTCGTGCTCACGCACGGCTTCGTGCTCGACGAGGACGGACGCAAGATGTCGAAGTCGCTCGGCAACGTGACGGCGCCGCAGGACGTGATCAAGCAGTCGGGCGCCGATATTCTGCGGATGTGGGTGTGCGCGTCTGACTATGCCGACGATCTGCGCATCGGGCCGGAAATCCTCAAGACCACGGTGGACACCTATCGCAAGCTGCGCAACACCATCCGCTGGATGCTGGGCTCGCTTGCGCATTTCCGCGAGGAAGACCGCGTCGCGCCGGCTGACATGCCGGAGCTCGAACGGCTCATGCTGCACCGGCTCACCGAGCTCGACGGGCTGGTGCGACAGGCCTATGCCGATTTCGACTACAAGCGCATCTTCGCTGCCCTCAACGTCTTCATGACCACCGACCTCTCGGCGTTCTACTTCGACATCCGCAAGGACACGCTCTACTGCGATCCGATCTCATCGACGACGCGCAAGGCCTGTCTGACCGTGCTCGACCATCTCTTTCGTGCCACGGTCACCTGGCTCGCACCCATGCTGCCGTTCACTGCCGAGGAGGCCTGGCTCGCGCGCTATCCTTCCGAAGACGGTTCCGTGCATCTAGAACAGTTCCCGGATCTGCCCGCTTCCTGGCGCGACGAGGTGCTCGCGGAGAAATGGCGTAAGGTGCGCAATGTCCGCCGCGTGGTCACCGGCGCGATCGAGATCGAGCGAGCGCAAAAGCGCATCGGCTCCTCGCTCGAGGCCGCACCCGTCGTCTACGTGTCCGACCCCGACCTGTTCGCGACGCTGGCCGATATCGACCTCGCGGAGGTCGCGATCACCTCGGACGCGACCTTGGTTCAGGGCGATGGTCCGCCGACCGCGTTCCGCCTCGACGATGTCAAGGCGGTAGCGGTCGAGGTGCGGCTGGCGGAAGGCACGAAATGCGCCCGCTCCTGGAAGATCCTGCCGAGCGTCGGCTCCGATCGTGCCTACCCTGATGTCACCCCGCGCGACGCCCAGGCGCTGCGGGAATGGGATGCGCTGCGCAAGGCGGCGGAGTGACCGCTGGTGACCGAACACACACCCGCAAGGATGCGGTCGGAGCGCGCACCCCTGCTTTGGGGCCCTCTGACCCGCTTCGCGCTGGCGGTCGCCCTGGTGGCCGCCGCCATCGATCAGGCGGCCAAACTGTGGCTCCTGTTCGTCTTCGATCTGGGCGCGCGCGGAATCGTGACGCTGACGCCCTTCCTCGATCTCGTGCTGATCTGGAATACCGGCATCAGCTACGGGCTGCTCCGCCAGGAAGGCCCCCTGGGGCAGTGGGTTCTGCTGGCGCTCAAGGCGGCCGCGGTCGTTTTGCTGTGGATTTGGCTGGCCCGGACGTCTTCAAGGCTCACCGCGCTCAGCCTAGGCCTCATCATCGGGGGGGCCATCGGCAATGCCATCGATCGCCTCGCCTATGGGGCAGTCGCCGATTTCGTGCTGTTTCATGTGACGACGGCGAGCTTCAGCTTCAAATGGTACGTATTCAACCTTGCCGACGTGGCCATCGTGGCCGGAGTGATCGGGCTCCTGTACGAAACCCTCGTGGGGGCTGATGCCGCAAAAGCGCCCTGATCCCTGCTCAGAGTATCCGCGGGGCATACGGCACGCAATTTCTGCCGTCACGTTAAGGGGATAGCCATGCGGCACCGGAATCCGAACGGGCGGCGACGGATCGCTGCCGCGGCAGCAGTCGCGCTGGCGGTCGCACTGGCGACGGTCGCGGGCGGCACCAGCGCTTTCGCGCAGAGCGCGGCCGAGGACGAGGAGGTACCGCTCGACACCAAGCTCATGCGACAGTTCCTCAAGGATTTGGGCCTGCGCAGGGACGGAGAAGGCATCGACTACCGCGAACGTGCGCCACTCGTGGTGCCGCCGAGCCGCAATCTGCCGCCGCCGCAAAGCGAAGCCTCCGTCACAGCCAATCCGGCCTGGCCCAAGGATCCCGATGCGCAGCAGCGCAAGGTCGAGGCCGCGAAGAAAAAGCTGCCCAACCGGACTGCGGCCGAAACCATGGAAGCGGAAGGACGACCGATTTCCCGCTCCGAGCTCGACCGCGGCAAGATCGCCCCCGGAACCAGCGCCAACGCGGGCAGTCCGCAGTATCCGGACGAGAGCGCGCGGGCGATGCGGCCGTCGGAACTGGGCTCCAAGAGCTTTTTCAGTGACATCTTTTCGTCTTTTAGCGATAAGGGGGAAACTGGGACCTTCACCGGCGAGCCGACTCGGGAGAGCCTGACCGCGCCGCCGGCTGGTTATCAGACACCTTCGCCGGCCCAGCCCTATGGACTTGCTCCGAAGCAAGCAAAGGGCAAGGCAGCGACGGTCGAAGACCGCGCCGCGGGAACCCCTCGCTAAACACCGGCGGCCCGCGCCGCCGCAGGGTGTTCCTGTCCGCGCTTCACCCCTTCGCCCACGGCCGGTGCCGTGGCGCGTTCGCCCGCGAGGTTGCGGGCAGTGCGATCGTTGGTAGGACACCGTCTTGCTCAAACCCCTGACCACCTTGGCCGCGCTTGCAATCGTTGCAAGCGGGCTTGTCGGCGCTGTCGCAACTGCCATCGCCGGTGCGCCGCAGATCACCCATTTCACCTTGTCCAACGGGCTCGAGGTCGTGGTGATTCCCGATCACCGCGCGCCGGTCGTGACCCACATGCTCTGGTACAAGGTCGGCTCCGCCGATGAGACGCCGGGCAAGTCGGGTCTCGCCCATTTCCTTGAACACCTGATGTTCAAGGGCACCGAAAAGAACCCGTCCGGACGCTTCTCGCAGGTCGTCGCCACCATCGGCGGCCAGGAGAACGCGTTCACTTCAGCCGACTACACCGGCTACTTCCAGCGGGTGCCGCGCGACAAGCTCAAGGCCATGATGGAGTTCGAGGCCGACCGGATGACCGGCCTCGAGCTTACCGACGACGTGGTGCGTCCCGAGCTCAACGTCGTGCTGGAAGAGCAGAACATGCGGGTCGCCAACAATCCCGCGGCGCGGCTCGGCGAACAGATGGACGCAGCGCTCTACCTGAACCATCCCTACGGCAGGCCCGTGATCGGCTGGCGGCACGAAATCGAACAACTCAACCGCGACGGCGCGCTCGAGTTCTATCGCCGCTTCTATGCACCCAACAACGCGATCCTGGTGGTGGCCGGCGACGTGACCGCCGACGAGGTTCGCACCATGGCCGAAGAGACCTACGGCAAGGTGCCGCGCTTCGCCGAGATCAAGCCGCGGCTTCGCCCGCAGGAACCGGCTCAACAGGCCGCGCGCACCGTGACGCTGGCCGACCCGCGCGTCACCCAGCCGAGCGTCAGCCGCTACTATCTCGCTCCCTCGAGCCTGAAGGCGCGGCCGGGCGAGAGTGAAGCGATTGACGTGCTTGCGCATATCCTGGGCCGCGGCTCGAACAGCCGGCTTTATCAGAAGCTGGTGGTCGACAAGAATATCGCGGTGAACGCCGGCGCGAGCTACGACGGCACCACGGTCGACAACACGCGCTTCGGCGTCTACGGCACGCCGAAGCCCGGAACCACGCTCCCGCAGCTCGAGCAGGCGATCGACGTCGTCATCGACGATCTCATTGAGCACGGTGTGACCGCGGAGGAGCTCGAGCGGGCAAAGAGCCGCATGATCGCCGACTCCGTCTATGCCAATGACAATCAGCGCATGATGGCGCAGTGGTACGGCGCATCCTTGGCCACGGGGGCGACAGTGGACGAGGTCCGCACCTGGCCCGACCGCATCCGCCTCGTCACCGCCGAGGCCGTGCGGGATGCCGCGCGACGCTGGCTCGACAAGCAGCGCTCGGTCACCGGCTATCTGGTCAAGGACACCCGGCCCGAGGAGAAACGCTCGTGAACGCTTTTGCTTTTCTCCGCAATAAGGGCGCACGCGCGCTGACCGCGCTTGTCGCCGGCATCGGGTTGTGGCTTGCCGCCCCGGCGGCGCAGGCAATGACCATCGAGCGGGTGGTGAGCCCGGGCGGCATCGAGGCGTGGCTGGTGTACGACTCCGCGCTGCCGTTGATCGCCATGGAATTTGCGGTCCTCGGCAGCGCCGACCAGGACCCACCGGGAAAACCGGGCGTCGCCAACATGGCGACCAGCCTGCTCGACGAGGGCGCGGGCCCGTTCGACGCTGCGGCCTTCCAAGGCCGGCTCGAGAGCAAGGCGATCGAGCTCAGCTTCCGCTCCGGGCGCGACTATTTGCGCGGGACGTTGCGTACGCTCAAGGAAAACCGCGAAGAAGCATTCGACTTCCTTCGGCTTGCGTTGACCGAGCCGCGCTTCGATGCCGCGGCGGTCGAGCGCACGCGCGCACAGATCATGTCGCGGCTGCAGCGCGATGCAGTGAGCCCAAACGACATTGCGAGCCGGACCTGGTGGGCGACGGCCTTCCCCGACCATCCCTATGGCCAACCGGTCAACGGCACGGTCGAATCGCTTCCCGGCATCACAATCGATGATCTCAAGTCGTACACCCGTCGCGTGCTGGCGCGGGACGGTCTCAAGATCGCGGTCGTGGGCGACATCGACGCCGCGACCGTGGGCATTTTGCTCGATCGCACCTTCGGCGCGCTGCCGGCCAAAGCCAAGCTCCAGCCGGTCGCCTATGCCGTGCCGCAGGGGCTCGGACGGCGCATCGTCACCCCTCTCGATGTGCCGCAGTCCGTGGTGAATTTCGGCGGCCCAGGGATTGCCCGCGATGATCGCGACTTCATGGCCGCCTACATCATCAACCATATCCTCGGCGGCGGCTCGTTCTCGTCGCGCCTCTATCGCGAGGTACGCGAGAAGCGCGGCCTCGCCTACGGGGTTTCCGACAGCCTGATCTGGCTCAATTATGCCTCGCTGCTGCTCGGCAGCACCGCGACCCGCGCGGATGCCACCGGTCAGACCATCGACATCATCGAGCAGGAGATTCGCAGGCTGGCCGCGGAAGGACCGACCGAGGAGGAGTTCGCGAAGGCGAAAACCTATCTCAAGGGGTCGTTCGCGCTGGGCCTCGACACCTCGAACCGGATTGCGAGCCAGCTGGTACAGATGCAGCTCGACAAACTCGGCATCGACTATATCGAGCGCCGTCCTGCCCTTATCGACGCCGTGACCCTCGACGATGCCAGGCGGGTGGCCAAGCGATTGCTCGACCCGGGTCTCCTCGTCACCGTCGTCGGCCGCCCGGAAGGCGTCAGCTCGACGCAGGGCGGCGTCGCCGCATCGCCCAGCCCTGTCGCCAAGCCGGGACAATCACCGGCGAGCCGGGAATAATCCGCCGCCCGATCGCGGCGGCGAACGACCGTGAGCGGCGCCGCAGCCATGCTAAAGCGGTTCCCGCTCGAATGGATGCAAGATGGTTGGCACGGTCTCTCCTCCGTCATTGCCGGGCTTGACCCGGCAATCCATCTTCTTTGCAAAACGCTTTTGCGAAGCGGATGGACCCGCGGGTCAAGCCCGCGGGTGACGCCGGAGAATGGGTAAGCGCCGAACCAATACGAATGGGAACCGCTTTAGTGTCCCGATTCCGAAGTTCGCATCATTGCGCGGCACACTCGTTTGCGAACTTCGGAATCAAAGGGACACTAGCAATCTATGATTCTAGTGCGGTTTTTTGGACTATGGTGGCGGCATGATCCGCGTCACCAGCAGCATCGCCATCGACGACGACGAGTTGGATGAAAGCTTCGTCCGCGCCTCGGGGCCGGGCGGGCAGAATGTCAACAAGCTCTCGAGCGCCGTTCAGCTGCGTTTCGATGTGCGCCGCTCGCCCAACCTTCCCAATGACGTGCGCGCCCGGCTCGAGCGCCTCGCCGGCAGCCGCCTCACCCGCGACGGCGTGCTGATCATCAGCGCACAGCGCCATCGCACCCAGGAGCGCAACCGCCAGGACGCGCGCGACCGCCTGATCGAATTGATCCAGCGCGCAGCGATAGCGCCGATTCCGCGGCGCGCCACCAGGCCGACCGCGGGCTCGCGCCAGCGCAGGCTGGACTCCAAGAAGCGTCGCTCCTCCATCAAGGGCTTGCGGCAGGCCAAGCCAGCCCCGGAGTAGGATGAATGGCATTGAAGCTCGCGGTCTTCATCGCCGCCGCGCTCGGCCTGCCGTCGCTCCCGTGCGCCGCCCAGGAGGTGGCCGATTTCTACAAGGGCAAGCAAATCGCCATCGTGGTGGGCTTTACGCCTGGCGGAAGCTCGAGCCTTTATGCCCAGGCGCTCGCCCGTCACATGGGACGCTACCTTCCGGGCAGTCCGAATCTGATCGTGCAGCACGTGCCCGGCGCGGGCGGACTGGTGGCGGCCAATAACGTCTACAACACCGCGCCGCGCGACGGCACCACGTTCGCGATCACCGGCCGCACCGTCGCGATCGAGCCGCTCCTCGGCAACAAGAACGCCAAGTTCGATGCCCGCCAATTCAACTGGATCGGCACCGCCAATGTCGAATACACGACCTGCGCCCTGTGGCACACCGCAAAGGTGAAGACGCTGCAGGACGCCCTCACCACAGAAGCCATTGTCGGCGGGTCCGGCGCTGATGCAACCGAGGTCGTGTTTCCGAAGGCAGCGAACAAGCTCGTCGGAACGAAGTTCAAGGTCGTGCTGGGTTATCCCGGGTCCACCGAAATCCTGCTGGCGATGGAGCGAGGCGAGGTGGAAGGCTTCTGCGGGATCGGCTGGACCTTCCTCAAGCTGCGCAAAGGCGACTGGCTCAAGGACAAGAAGATCAACATCCTTTACCAGATGTCGCTCGAGAAGCACCCGGAGCTGCCCGACGTCCCGGCCATCATCGACTACGCCAAGACGTCCGACGACCGCAAGGTTTTCGAATTCCTGTTCGCACCGCAGGAGATGGGGCGGCCGTTCTTCGCGCCGCCTGGCGTCCCGACGGAGCGCGTGCGTGCCCTGCGCGAGGCCTTTGCGCAGACCTTGAAGGACCCGCAATTTCTCGCCGACGCGGAAAAGATGGGCGTCGAGGTGCAGCATGTCGGCGGCGAGCAGATCCATATGCTGGTGGAACGCATCTATGCGTCGCCGCCGGAGGTGATCACTCGGGCCAGGGCAGTGGCGGAGTAGCGATCGCCGGAGGTCGCAGCCGAGCAGCCGGCTTCGCGCGGCATTCCGGGACCGATACACTGGGCTGTCCCAATGCGCCGATTCGCCCCCAAGGTGCCGTAGATGCCCGTCCGCCAGCTTTCCGAAGGCATCGTCAACCGCATCGCCGCGGGCGAGGTGGTGGAGCGGCCGGCAAGCGTCGTGAAGGAACTGGTCGAGAACGCGCTCGATGCCGGCGCATCGCGCATCGAGGTTCTGACCGACGGCGGGGGCCGCAGGCTGATCCACGTCAGCGATGACGGCGCCGGCATGACGCGCGACGATCTCGCGCTCGCGGTCGAGCGCCACGCCACCTCGAAGCTGCCGGACGACGACCTGCTCGATATCCGCACGCTTGGCTTTCGCGGCGAGGCCTTGCCCTCGATCGGCGCGGTCGCGCGTCTCACCATCACCACGCGACACGCCGGCGAGCCGCACCCCTGGGCGATCACGGTCGACGCCGGCGAGAAAGCGCAGATCAAGCCCGGCGCTCTCGGCGGCGGCACCCGCGTCGAGGTGCGCGACCTGTTCTACGCAACGCCGGCGCGGCTCAAGTTTCTCAAGAGCGACCGCAGCGAAGGCGAAGCGATTCGCGACGTGGTACGCCGCCTGGCAATGAGCCGACCCGATGTGGCCTTCACCCTCGCGGGCGAGGAGCGCACTCCCGTAAGCTGGGCGTCGGCACTCCCCGGCCCGCCCGGACATCTCGCGCGCCTTTCCGACATTCTCGGCGCCGAGTTCCGCGCCAACGCGGTGGAGGTGCGCGGCGGACGCGAAGGGCTTGCGATCGAGGGCTTTGCGGCACTGCCCACGCTCACTCGCGCCAACTCACTCGGGCAATATCTGTTCGTCAACGGCCGGCCGGTGCGCGACAAGCTCCTGATCGGCGTGGTGCGCGCCGCCTATGCCGACTATCTGCCGCGCGACCGGCATCCGATCCTGGCGCTGTTTGTCACGGTCGATCCCCACGAAGTTGACGTCAATGTCCATCCGGCAAAAGCTGAAGTACGTTTCCGCGATCCCGGCCTGGTGCGCAGCCTGCTCATTCGCGCGCTGCAGGAGGCGCTCGCGCGCGACGGCCAACGCGCCGCGACCACGGGCGGCAGCGCAACCATCGCCGCATTGCGGCCTGCCGCGATGCCGTGGCGTGGGACTTCGGGCGGCACCGGCGGCGCGTGGGATTGGCGGCGCTCACCATCGCGGCCAACCGATGCGCAGGGCTTCGCCATGCCCGTGCGCGGCGGCGCCATGTCAGGCTTGGCGGAGGCGGCCCAAGCGGCCTTCGATGTGGGTCAGCCTGCCGCCGACGCGCGCGTCGAGGTCGGCGAGCCCGCACCCGACCTGCTCGATCAACCGCTTGGCGCTGCCCGCGCGCAGGTGCACGAGACCTATATCGTCGCGCAAACGCGCGATGGCATTGTCATCGTCGACCAGCACGCCGCGCACGAGCGCATCGTCTACGAGCGGCTGAAGGCGGCGCTCGCGCGCGCCGGCATCGCTCGCCAGATCCTGCTGATCCCCGAGATCGTCGAGCTCGACGAGGCCGACGTCGAGCGGCTGGTTGCGCGCGCTGACGAACTTGCGCGCTACGGCCTGGTCATCGAGCCGTTCGGCCCCGGCGCCGTTGCCGTGCGCGAGACTCCTTCGCTGCTGGGCGAGATCGACGCTCAGGCGCTGGTGCGCAATCTCTCCGAACACATGGCGGAATGGGACGAAGCGCTTCCGCTCGAGCGCCGCCTGATGCATGTCGCCGCCACCATGGCCTGCCACGGCTCGGTGCGTGCGGGCCGCCGCCTCAAGCCTGATGAAATGAACGCGCTGCTACGCGAAATGGAAGCGACGCCCAATTCCGGGCAGTGCAATCACGGCCGGCCGACCTACGTCGAATTGAAGCTCGGGGACATCGAGCGGCTGTTCGGACGGCGCTAGAGCAGTTCCGTCGAAGCGGAAATCGACGCGAGCCGAAGGCGCTCGGAGGAGGGTCATCTTCGGCGCGCGATAACCCTCACCCCAACCCTCCCCCTTTCTGGGGGAGGGAGCGCACCGAGTGTGCGGCACGACCCTGCGTCCAATTCACAGGGATCCACTTTAATATCAGAATGGAATCATCCCCCGCTGATCTGTGCATGGAAGGGCTCGGCATGGAACCGTTACCGAAAGGCGCTAACTTCGTGCGCGCCAAGACGCTGTGGGAGATCGGCCTGCAAATCGCCGGCAATCCGGCGACGCCCTATGGCGGCAACCGCGACATGGTCATCATCGTCGGCAGCGGCTCCGGCGCCGCCTTCCGGCCAAGCCTGCGGCTCGCCACCGGCTCCGCCATTCTCGCCGAGGAAGTATCGAAGGGCGGCGGCGTCGATCTCGCCTTCGTCAATCCCTCGGCGCTACTCACGCAAGCCTATCGCGGCGTCGGCCTGTTCCGCGCGCCGCTGCCCGTGCGCATCGTCGCGGTCTATCCGAGCTGGGACCGTTTCGTGTTCATGGTCCACCCGCGCACCGGAATCCGCTCGCTCGCCGACATCAAGGCCAAGCGCCATCCGCTGCGCGTCTCGGTGCGCGAGGATCCCACCCATTCGACGCACGTTCTGATCGAGCAGGCGTTCGCGCTGCACGGCTTTGCCCTCAAGGATATCGAATCCTGGGGCGGCCGCCTCGTGACCTGCGGCGGGCCGTCCGACGTTCGCCGCCTCGCGCCACTCGCCCGCGGCGAGATCGACGCAGTATTCGACGAGGGCATCAAGGTCTGGCTCGAGGAGGCGCTGGCGGCCGGTCTCGCGCCGATCGAGCTCGAGGCGAGCGAGTTCGAAGCCATGGGGCGGCTGGGATGGCGCAAGGTCGCGCTTCCAAAAGCGCGTTTCCCTGCCCTCGCGCACGACGTCGACACGCTTGATTTCAGCGGCTGGCCGATCTACGCCAACGCGTCGCTTCCCGACGATGTCGCCTACGACGTCTGCGCTGCGCTCGCCGCGCGCGAAGCGGAGATCCCCTGGGAGAAGGGAGCGAGCACCACCGCGGTACACTTGGGGCGCGAGAGCGAGACCACGCCGATGGACGTTCCACTCCATCCGGGCGCAGCGCGTTGGTACCGCGAGCACGGGCAAGCAGATTGAGCGCCGGCAAATCGCAAACGGCACGACCTCATTCTTTGTACGCTGATACGGCGGATATCGGGACATGCCGATGGGGAAAGAAAAAGATGCCGCGGGCACGGCTGGCGTGCCAAGAGGCAACGCGCGCGAGGTGCTCGCGGTATTCCTGCGGCTCGGCCTCACCTCATTCGGCGGACCGATCGCGCACCTCGGCTATTTTCACGACGAGTTCGTCGTGCGGCGGCGATGGCTCGACGAAAAGACCTACGCCGACCTGGTGGCGCTCTGTCAGTTCCTGCCCGGTCCGGCGAGCAGCCAGGTCGGTATCGCAATCGGCCTGTCGCGCGCAGGCTACCTCGGGTCGCTCGCGGCCTGGCTCGGCTTCACCTTGCCGTCAGCCGTTGCGCTCGCGCTGTTCGCCTATGGCGTCGAGGCCTTCGGTGGCGCGCTCGGCAGCGGCTGGCTGCACGGGCTCAAGGTCGTTGCCGTCGCCGTCGTGGCGCAGGCCGTGCTCTCGATGATGCGCACGCTCGCGCCCGACCGCGAGCGCGCCACGCTTGCCGTCGTCGCCGCCGCGCTCGTCCTGACGATTCCCTCGGCATGGGGACAGATCGGCGCCATCGTGCTGGGCGCCGCCGTCGGCTTTGTCGTGCTGCGCGGCGCGCCGCCGGTCGAGCATGGCACGCTTCCGCATCCCGTCAGCCGCAACGCCGGGCTTGTCGCGCTCGTGCTGTTCTTTGCGCTCCTGCTCGGCCTGCCGTTGCTGGCGGCCGCGTTCCCGAGCCAAGGCCTGACGGTCTTCGAGGCATTCTACCGCGCCGGCTCGCTGGTCTTCGGCGGCGGCCATGTGGTGCTGCCGCTGTTGCAGGCCGCGGTCGTTCCCCCGGGCTGGGTCACCAATGACGCGTTCCTTGCCGGCTATGGCGCTGCCCAGGCCGTGCCCGGGCCATTGTTCACGTTTGCCGCCTATCTCGGCGCGGTCATGAGCACGCAGCCCAACGGCTGGGCCGGCGCCCTGCTCTGCCTCGTCGCCATCTTCCTGCCGTCCTTCCTGCTCGTCATCGGCGCGCTTCCATTCTGGGATGCGCTACGCAAGCGCCGGTGGGCGCAATCCGCCTTGAGCGGCGTCAACGCCGCGGTGGTTGGGCTGCTGCTGGCAGCGCTCTATCAGCCGGTATGGACCGTGGGCATCACCAGTGCCGAGGATTTTGCGCTGGCGATCGCGGCATTTCTGCTGCTGTTCATGTGGCGGGCGCCGCCTTGGCTCGTGGTCATCCTCAGCGCTGCGGCTGGAGCGTTGATCACCAACCTCTGACGCCTGTGCCCGTGCGCTGCCGCAGGCGCGGAGGACGCGCCGCGTCACCTTGAGGTCGCCATACGTTACGAGCAGGACAGGGTCGGCGGGCGCCGCGACAAAGAAAACCTTGATCCCGCCGATGATGAGCGCGAGTGTCCGTCGAACAAGGAGAACGACATGCACCGGACGATGATCGCCACGTCGACGATATTGCTTGCGCTCGCGACGCACGCCGCCGCGCAGGATTGGCCCACCCGGCCGATGACCCTGGTGGTTCCATTTTCGGCCGGCGGCGGCGTCGACGTGAGCGCACGCATCCAGGCGCAGCGGATGGGCGAGCTGCTCGGCCAGACCATCATCGTGGAGAATGTCGGCGCGGCGGCCGGCATGGCCGGCGGCCAGCGCGTCGCCAAGGCGGCACCCGACGGCTACACCTTCCTGATCGGCAACACCGGCACCCACGCCTTCAACCAGAGCCTCTACAAAAAGCCGCTCTACAATGCCGCGACCGACTTCCAGCCGGTCGGGCTGGTGTCGGAATCGCCGCGCATCCTGGTCGCGCGCAAGGACCTGCCGGTGACCAATCTCAAGGAGCTCATCGCCTACATCAAGGCGAACGAAAGCAAGATGCAGTACGGCTCGGCCGGCGTTGGCTCCGGCACGCATCTGCCCTGCGCGCTGTTCAACCAGGCGATCGGAGCCAACGTCACGCACGTGCCCTATCGCGGCGAAGGCCCGGTGATGCAGGATCTGATCGGTGGCCGCATCGATTACATGTGCGCCACCATCCAGAGCGGTGCGGCGCAGTCCAGGGAGGGCACCGTCAGAGGGATCGCCGTGATGGCGGAGAAACGGGCGCCGATCATCCCCGACCTTGCCACGACCGGCGAGCAGGGCCTGCCCGGCGTCGAGGCGAGCGTATGGAACGCATTCTTCCTGCCGAAGGGAACGCCGGATCCGATCGTGCGCAAGCTCAACAAGGCGATGAGCGATACGGTCGACGATCCCACCATCCGCAAGCGGCTGGAGGAGCTGGGGCTCGAAATCGTGCCGCCCGACCACCGCTCGCCGGAATATCTCACCAAATATCTGCCGCAGGAAATCGAGCGCTGGGCCAAGCCGATCCAGGCCGGCGGCATCAGCGCGGACTGAATCCCGATCAT
>Ga0307281_10000093_pt1 | contig 19758 bp, 18 predicted proteins | sample ER_DNA_120_FD_194486 | JGI IMG/M metagenome (GOLD analysis project Ga0307281, IMG submission 194486) | Bulk soil microbial communities from the East River watershed near Crested Butte, Colorado, United States - ER_DNA_120 | ecosystem: Environmental > Terrestrial > Soil > Floodplain | place...
GACGCTGAACGACGTGCTCGTAACGTTGGAGAAGCCCGCCGACACCGCCGTCAACGAGTAACCCGACCCGGCCAGATTCACGTTGAGATCGGTGAACGTCGCCACTCCGGAAACGAACACCACCGTCCTCGTCCCCGAGAGGGTCGCGCCGATCTGGTTGGTGACCAGCGAGATCGTGACCGCCCCGGCCGCGGTCGGGTCGATGAACCCCAGGGTGTCCTCCACCGCCACCTGCACGGCGGGCGCGATCGGGGTTGAGATGTGCGCCGTCGTGGGCTGGACGACGAACGCCAGTACCCGGACGCCCCCGCCCCCACTCACGCCGAACTGCCGTGGTGCGGTGCCCGCCGTACAGCCGACCAGTGCCAACGCGCCGACGCCGATTCCGACGAGCTGCGGAACTCGCATGATCCCCCCTGCTAAGCGGTGAGGCACTGCGTGGACGTTTCGGATATGCACCCGGCCGAGGGGCCGTTTGACAAGCCCCGTCAGCGCGCCCTACCTTCCGGCTCCACAATTAGTTAGGCACTCGCTGGAGGTTGTCAATGGTGCTGCGCACGCGTCCCAACGAGGGCGGCGCCGACCAGCCGATCCCCAACTACATCGGCGGCGCCTGGGTCCCGTCGCACGCGACCGACTCCCTGCCCCTGACGAACCCGGCGACCGGTGAGCCGCTGGGGCGTGTGCCCCTGTCGGGGACCGCGGACGTGGAGGCGGCGGTCCAGGCGGCGCTCGCCGCCTTCCCGCGCTGGCGTGCGACCCCTCCCGTGGTGCGAGCCCGGTACCTGTTCACCTTGCGAGGGCTGCTCGAGTCACACTTCGAGGAGCTGGCTGCGATCGTGACCCGAGAGAACGGGAAGACGCTGGACGAGTCCCGCGGGTCGGTGCGGCGCGGCATCGAGAACGTGGAGCACGCCTGCGGCATCCCGACCCTCATGATGGGGGCGACGCTCGAGGACGTGGCCACCGGGATCGACTGCGAGTACGTCCGCCAGCCGATGGGGGTCTTCGCCGGGATCACGCCATTCAATTTTCCGGCGATGGTGCCGATGTGGTTCTGGCCCTACGCGGTCGCCTCCGGGAACACGTTCATCCTGAAACCGTCCGAGCAGGTGCCGCTGTCGTCGCAGCGGATGGTCGCGCTGGCCCATGAAGCCGGGTTCCCGCCCGGCGTCCTGAATCTCGTGCACGGCGGCAAGGACGCGGTGAACGCCCTCCTCGCGCATGACGGCATCATCGGGGTGTCGTTCGTTGGCTCGTCTCCCGTCGCGCGCCACGTCTACAGCACCGCGGCCCAGCACGGGAAGCGGGTCCAGGCGCTGGGGGGCGCCAAGAACCACGTGATCATCATGCCCGACGCCGACCTCGAGCGCACGACCCAGGTCGTCACCGAATCGATCTTCGGCTGCGCGGGGCAGCGCTGCCTCGCGGGGAGCGTCGTGGTGGCCGCCGGCGCGGCGTATGGGCCTATGAAAGACCGGCTGCTCGGCGCCGCCCGCGGCCTCCGGATGGGCAACGGCCTCGATGCCGGTGTGACGCTCGGTCCCGTGGTCTCCGCACGCCAGAAGGAGCGCGTGCTGGGCTATATCGACGCCGGCGTCCAAGGTGGGGCGGACCTGCTGCTCGACGGCCGCAGCGCCCGGGTGGACGCCTACCCCGACGGCCAGTTCGTCGGCCCGACGCTGTTCGACGGGGTCACCCCGGACATGGTGATCGGGAAAGAGGAGATATTCGGCCCCGTCGGCTCGATTGTGCGGGCGGCCGACCTCGACGAGGCGCTCGCGCTCGTGCAGCGCAGCGCCTTCGCCAACGCCACGTCGATCTTCACCGCGAGCGGCAAAGTGGCGCGGGAGTTCCGCTACCGCTGCGGCGTGTCGATGATCGGGGTGAACATCGGGGTCGCGGCGCCGATGGCGTTCTTCCCCTTTGGCGGCACCAAGGGGTCGTTCTTCGGCGATCTCAAAGCCCACGGACAGGACAGCGTGCAGTTCTTCACCGACAAGAAGGTCGTCATCACGAGGTGGTTCTAACATGGCGCGGACGGTGCTGGGCGGGCTGATCCAGATGTCGAATCCGCTGAACGACCCGGCGGCCCCGGTCACCAAGGTGCGCGACGCCATGCTCGAAAAGCACCTCCCCTACATCGAAGCGGCCGGCAAGCGCGGGGTGCAGATCCTGTGCTTGCAGGAAGTCTTCAACGGTCCCTATTTCTGCCCGTCGCAAGACTCCAAGTGGTGCGACATCGCCGAGCCGATCCCGGGACCTACCATCGAGCGGATGCAGCAGATCGCAAAGCAGCACGCCATGGTGATGATCGTGCCGATCTACGAGCGCGAGATGGCGGGCGTGTATTACAACACGGCGGCGGTGATCGACGCGGACGGCACCTACCTCGGCAAGTACCGCAAGAACCACATCCCGCACACGGCCGGCTTCTGGGAGAAGTACTTCTTCAAGCCGGGCAACCTGGGGTATCCCGTCTTCCGGACGCGTTACGCCACGATCGGCGTCTACATCTGTTACGACCGCCATTTCCCCGAAGGGGCGCGCCTGCTGGGGCTGCACGGCGCCGAAATCGTGTTCAATCCGTCCGCGACGGTCAAAGGACTGTCCCAATACCTCTGGAAGCTCGAGCAGCCGGCGCACGCCGTGGCCAACGGGTTCTTCATGGGATGCTCGAATCGGGTGGGCACCGAGCCGCCGTGGAACATCGGCCAGTTCTACGGCACGAGCTACTTCGTGGACCCGCGCGGCAACATCCTCGCCGTCGCCAGCGAAGACAAGGACGAGCTGGTAACCGCGGAGATGAACCTCGACATGATCGAGGAGGTGCGGCGCACCTGGCAGTTCTACCGCGACCGCCGTCCGGAGACGTACGAGGACATGGTGCGACAGCTCCCCTGACGCCATGCCGCTCCTGATTCGCAACGGCCGCCTCATCACGGCCACCGACGACTACCTGGCCGACATCTTCTGCGCGGGGGAGACGATCACCCGCATCGAGCCGGCGATCGATCCCCAGACCCTCCCGGCCGGCACCGAGGTGATCGACGCGACCGGGAAGTACGTCTTTCCGGGGTTCATCGACCCGCACGTGCACATCTACCTCCCGTTCATGGGCACGCTCGCCGCCGACGACTACGCGTCGGCCAGCCGGGCGGCGCTCGCCGGCGGCACGACGACGCTGATCGAGATGATCTGCCCCGGGCCGACGGACGCCCCGTGGGAAGCGTTCGAGCTGTGGCGCGCCAAGGCGAAAGACCTGGCGGCGGTGGATTACACCTTCCACATGTCGGTGGTGCGCTTCGAGGACCACGTGCGCGATCAGTTCCGCAAGATCGTGGGCGCGGGCGTGGCGTCGTTCAAGGTGTTCCTGGCCTACAAGGGCGCGCTCAACCTCTCAGACGAGCACTTGTTCGCCGCGATGAAGCTGGCGCGCGAGCTCGGGGTGATCGTCACGGCCCATTGCGAGAACGCCGACGCAATCGACGCGCTGCAGAAATCCTTGCTCGCCGCCGGCCACACCGGCCCCGAATGGCACGGACCGTCGCGCCCGCCCGTCGTCGAGGCCGACGGTGTGCACCACCTGTGCGCCTTTGCCGAGCTGCTGGGGACGCACGTCTATACGGTGCACACGTCGTGCGACGCCGCCGTCCGGGCGGGGCTCGCCGCGCGCTATCGCGGCGTCAACGTGTGGATCGAATCGGTGATCCCGCACCTCGTGCTGGACGAGAGCTACGCTGCGCGGCCCGATTTCGAGGGCGCCAAGTACGTGATGTCGCCGCCGCTGCGCCACACAGCGAATCAGGAGGTGCTCTGGAACGGGGTAAAGTCCCGCGCCATCAGCACCGTCGCGACCGACCACGCCCCCTTCAGGTTCCGGGAGCAGAAGGAGATGGGGCGCCCGGCGTTCACCCTGATCCCCAACGGCATCCCGAGCGTGCAGGAGCGGGTGGATCTGATGCACACCTACGGTGTGTGCGCCGAGCGCCTCGATTTGCACGCCCTCGTGGACGCCTGCAGCACGCAGGCGGCCCGGCTGTTCGGCCTCTATCCGCGCAAAGGCGCCATCCGGATCGGCAGCGACGCCGATCTCGTGGTCTACGACCCGGCGTTTCGCGGGACCTTCTCCAAGGCCGAGAGCCACTCCAACGTCGATTACAACGCCTACGAAGGGTGGCAGCGGATCGGCCGAGCCAGCGTGGTCACGGTACGCGGCGCGGTACAGGCGCGGGACGGCAAGTTTGTGGGCACGATCGGGCGGGGGAGGTTCCTCGCGCGGGAGCCGACGCACTGACGCTATCGGCTATCGGCTATCAGCGAAGGCACTATGAGCGAGATCGCGACGCACGATCCTAGCCTCATCAACGCGGATTTGGCCCCGGTCGGCCCCGAGCGGCGCACCTGGAACTGGTGGCACATCGCCGCGCTGTGGATCGGGATGGCGATCTGCATCCCGACCTACACCCTCGCCTCGAATCTGGTGGACAGCGGGTGGACGTGGCAGGCGGCGGTCGGGGCCGTGATCCTGGGCAATCTCGTGGTATTGGTCCCGATCGCACTCAATTCCCACGCGGGCACGCGCTACGGTATCCCGTTCCCCGTGCTGGCGCGGGCCTCCTTCGGCGTCCTCGGCGCCAACGTGCCGGCGCTCTTGCGCGGCCTCGTCGCCTGCGGCTGGTTCGGCATCCAGACCTGGATCGGCGGTTGGGCGATCTACAAGCTGCTCGAAGTCCTCTGGCCCGGCATCGCCACGCTGCCGGGCTTTCTGCCCGGGTTCGTCGGCCTCGGAACTGGGGAGTTCCTCTGCTTCATGCTGTTCTGGGGGATCAACGTCTGGATCGTGCTGCGGGGAATGGACTCGATCAAGTTTCTCGAGACGTGGGGGAGCCCGTTCCTGCTCGTCGTGGGGGTGGCGCTGTTCGTCTGGGCCCTGGTGCGCGCCGGCGGCATCGGCCCGATGCTGGAAAACGCGGGCGGCCAGGCCCTAAAGGACTCCCATACGGTCGCGGTCGGGCGGACGGGGGGACTGGGCGGCGTATTCGGGGCCGGGCTCACCTCCGCGGTGGCGTTCTGGGGAACGATGGCGCTCTCGATCCCCGACTTCTCCCGCTTCGCGCGCAGCCAGCGCGACCAGGTGATCGGACAGGCGGTGGGCCTTCCCGGGACGATGGCGCTGTTCGCGTTCATCGGCGCGGCGGTGACGAGCGCCACGGCCGTCATTTTCGGGACGCGCATCGCGGATCCCGTCGCGCTCCTGGCGCGGATCGGCGGGCCGTTCATGATCATGCTGTCCATGGCGGGCCTCTCGATCGCGACGCTCACCACCAACATCGCCGCCAACATCGTGGCCCCCGCCAACGGGTTCTCGAACCTGGCCCCGAGCCGCATCTCGTTCAAGATGGGGGCGATGATCACGGCGGTGATCGGCATCGTGATGCTCCCCTGGCGCCTGTATAACGACGCGGCCGCCTACCTCTTCACCTGGCTGATCGGCTATGGCGCCCTGCTCGGGCCGATCGCGGGCATCATGATCGCCGACTACTTCGTGATCCGCGGCGGAGGGCTGGAGGTGGATGACCTGTATCGCCGTGGTGGTGCGTACGAGTACCGGCGCGGTGTCAACTGGATCGCGATCGGAGCGCTCGTGATCGGCGTGCTGCCGAACCTGCCGGGATTCATGGCGGCGGTGTCGGGGCATGCGACCACGTTGTTTTTTGGACGACTGTACAACTGGGCGTGGTTCGTCGGGTTCGGGCTCGCGGCCATCGTGTATCTCGCCGGCATGAAAGCGCAGGGGGCAAGGAGCCGGGCGTGACCCATCCCCACCATACGACCCTGCTGACAGACGAAGAGCTCACGCGGAACTTCGCCGAGATCGCGCCGCCGCTCACGGCCGACGCGGCGCTGCTTGAAGCGAACACCTGCCTCTTCTGTTACGACGCCCCATGCACGGCCGCCTGCCCCACGCTCATCGACGTGCCGGCCTTCATCAAGAAGATCGCCACCGGCAACCTGCGCGGCTCGGCCCGGGTCATCCTCGAGGCCAACCCCTTCGGCCACTCCTGCGCCCGGGCGTGCCCGGTCGAGGTGCTGTGCGAAGGGGCGTGCGTGCTGAACCAACGGGACGAGCAGCCGATCAAGATCGCGCTGCTGCAGCGCCATGCCACGGACTACGTCCTCGAGCATCGCGTTCGGCTGTTCCAGGCGGGACCGTCCAACGGCAAGCGGGTCGCCGTCGTGGGTGCCGGTCCGTCAGGACTCTCCTGCGCGCGCGACCTGGCGCGCTGGGGCTACGCGGTCACCGTGTTCGAGGCACAGCACCAGCCCGGCGGGCTCAATACCTTCGGGATCGCCGAATACAAGCTGACCCCCGCGGTGGCGCTGGCTGAAGTGCAGGACATCCTGGACCTGGGCGTGGAGCTCCGTACGGGGGTCACGATCGGCCGCGATATCTCGTTCGATGCGCTGCTGCAGGACCATGACGCGGTGTTCGTCGGCGTGGGACTGGGTCTGACCAAACGGCTCGGCATTCCCGGCGAGTCGCTGGTGGGCGTGGTCGATGCGTTGGCGTTCATCGCGCACCTGAAATCCCACCCGTACCGCGAGACGCAGGTCGGCCGGCGCGTCGTGGTCATCGGCGCCGGCAACACGGCGATCGACGCCGTCACGCAGGCGAAGCGGCTCGGCGCCGTCGAGGCGACGATCGTGTATCGCCGCGGCGAAGCCGAAATGCCCTGCTTCGACTACGAGCACACGCTGGCCCTGCGGGACGGCTGCGCGTTCCGGTTCCACTGCACGCCGAAACGGATCCTGGGGGTGACGCACGTCGAGGGGCTCGAAGTGGCGACGGCGGACGGGATCGAGGTGCTGGCCTGCGACATGGTCATCACCGCCCTCGGACAGGCCGCACGCGACGAGTTCCAGCTCCCGTCGCATCCCCACGTGTTCGCGGGCGGCGACTACGCCAACGGCGGCGCCGAGATCGTCAACGCCGCGGCCGAGGGGAAGCAGGCCGCCGCGGCGATTCACCGAAAGTTGAGCGATGCCCATGGCTGATCTGCGTACCAGCTTCGCCGGGATCGAAAGCCCCAATCCGTTCTGGCTGGCGTCGGGACCCCCGACCAACACGTATGGGCAGGTCGCCCGGGCGTTCGACGCGGGATGGGGCGGCGCCGTCTGGAAGACGATCGGCGAGCCGATCATCAACGTGTTCTCGCGCTACGGCTCGGTGGATCTCGGGGCCACCCGCATGATGGGGTTCAACAACATCGAGCTGATCACCGACCGCCCGATCGCCGACAATCTGAAGGAGATCGCGGAGGTCAAGCGCAACTATCCGAAGCACGCCGTGATCGCGTCGCTGATGGTCGAATCGAAGCGCGAGACCTGGCACGCGATGGTCCAGCGCACCGTGGACACCGGCGCCGATGGGATCGAGCTGAACTTCGGCTGCCCGCACGGCATGAGCGAGCGCGGCATGGGCAGCGCCGTCGGACAAGTCCCCGACTACACCTGCCAGATCGTCGAGTGGGTGAAGGAAGTGGCGACGATCCCGGTGATCGTGAAGCTCACCCCCAATGTCACCGACATCACCTACATCGCGCGTGCCGCGGTGAAGGGCGGCGCGGACGCCCTCTCCCTCATCAACACGATCAACTCGATCGTCGGGGTGGACCTCGACAGCTTCGCGCCCTACCCCGCCGTCGCGGGGAAATCGAGCCACGGCGGCTACTGCGGACCGGCCGTGAAGCCGATCGCGTTGCACCTCGTGTCGGCGGTGGCGGGAGATCCGGCGGTCCGCATCCCCATCTCCGGCATCGGGGGGATTTCCACCTGGCGCGACGCGGCGGAGTTTGTGGCCCTCGGCGCCGGCACGCTGCAGGTGTGCACGGCCGTGATGCACTACGGCTTCCGGATCATCGAGGATCTCACCGACGGCCTCTCGACCTGGATGGACGAAGCGGGTCACCGGACGCTCGACGCCGTACGCGGCCGGGCGCTCCCGAACGTGGTGAAATGGGAAGACCTCGATCTGAACTACCATCTCGTGGCCGACATCGATCAGGCCGCGTGCATCGGGTGCGAGTTGTGCTGGGTGGCGTGCGAGGACGGGGCGCACCAGGCGATCAGAAAACTCGGCAGGGGAGACGAGGGACGGGGGACGGGTGGTCCGGTGGTGGAGATCATCGAGGAGGCGTGCGTCGGCTGCAACCTCTGTTCCCAGGTGTGCCCGGTGCGGGGCTGCATCACGATGCGGCAGGTGTCGAATGACTTCGCGCCCGTCACCTGGAAAGGGTACGCGGCAGGTACCGGGAAGCTCGCGCCGCGCTCGGAGCATTTCCACACGGCGACGTGGGACAGGATCTGAAGCCGTAGGTCTCCGTCACGGCCCGCAGTGGACGACCCCCGGCGTGACGATGAAGCCCACCGGATCCGGACGCCTAGGCACACGGGCGACGTCGATCGGGTGCGTGACCATCTGCCCCTCGACGCACTCTGACCCCGGGGACCGTTCCAGGACCTGGATCCACACCCCGGTGCTGTCCTCCCCCGCTCCGGTGAGCACCACGTCATAGCCCAGCGTCGGCTGCGCCCCCGAAGCGAACGCCACGACCATCTCGGTCGCGAAATCAACCTCGGGGAGCGGCGGCGCTTCGTTCATCGGGCCCCACATCTGCTGCCAAAAGGCGCTCCAGGCCGCGACATCCCGGACCACCAGTGTGGCGGTCGTGTCGAACCCGCCGATGCCGGAATTCGCGATGCGCGTGAGCGGCAGTGGGGCGCCCGCCACCGGTGGGAGCGTGGCGATCGTGAGCCCAACGCGATAGTCCGGAATCGGAATCGGGACGGCGGCGTGCGCCGGGTAGGGGGTCAGTGACGTCAACTCAATCGTGTACCCCGGAACGATCGCCAGCGCTGGGGACGCGCCGACGATCTGGCGCAGTACGAGGTCGCTGTCCCGGGACGGTTGCCGGACAAGCAATTCGACATCGGCGGACCCGGCCGCGATGCACTCGACGTCCAGTGGACAACGCGAATCATTCACGACCGCCCGCACCGTGACGCTGAGATCCGCCCCGACGACCGCGGTCTCCCCGATGGCGAGCTGGAATTCCCGCTCCACAGCGGGATTCCCGAACACGAGGCGCTGCCCCGCCGTGGGCTCCTGGTGAGTGCACGCGAGGAGCAGCAGTGAGGCGGCCGACAAGAATGATCGCATGGCACCCTCTGGAGAGCGTGAAGCACGACGACGTGACACCGGTGACTACTCGAAGATACCCGTTCGCGGATCGATCGGGTCACGCGCGCTCGTCCGGTAATGCCACTTTCGTGTCGACGAGGTAGACCACTCTTCGCACGCGACCCGCGGCTCATCACGGCACGGCCGGGGTAGATTATGGGCACCCGACAACTTGAGCCGAAACTCGTGAACGAAATTGGCGAGCCGAGCCGACCGGTCCCGCTCCGCCGGGGATCCGCGCTCCTCATCGCGCTCGATGCGCGCTCGACGGAGCCCCTGCACCGGCAGGTGTACGACGGTGTGCGCGAGGCGATCGTGTCCGGTCGACTCGCCGCCGGCGTGCAAGTCCCTAGTTCGCGTTGGCTCGCCGATTCCCTTGGCGTGTCCCGCACGACGGTGTTGGGCGCGTTCGACCAGCTGGTCGCGGAAGGGTACATCGTGGGCGTCGTGGGCTCGGGGAGCTACGTGGCGCAACAGCTGCCGGACCATGTGCTCGAGGTGCCCTCCGCACCCGTCATCCCCGAGACGCGGGCGGGACGCGCCGCACCGCTCGCCGACCGTGTGGCGCGACTGCGGGAATCCCCTCGCGCGCCGGCGCATGTGTCGGGTGGGTCTCCAGCGTTCCGGCTCGGCGTGCCGCCCGTCGATCGGTTCCCCCTCCCCGTGTGGTCCCGGCTCGCGGCGGCGCGGGTGCGCGCACTCGAGACGGCGCAGCTCTATCATGGCGCGGCCCGAGGCACCGAGGCGCTGCGCACCGCGATCGTGACGCATCACGCGGCGGCCCGCGGCGTGCGGTGCACACCGGAGCAGGTGATCGTCGTGTCGTCGGCGCAGGAGGCGATGGACCTCGCGTATCGCGTGACCCTGAACCCGGGCGACGCGGCGTGGTTCGAGGATCCCGGATATTGGAGCGCCCAGGGCGCGCTGGTGGGCGCGGGAGCCCGGATCGTCCCCGTGCCGGTCGATGCCTGCGGTCTCGACGTGGCGTACGGCATCGCGGCGGAACCCGGCGCCCGGCTCGTGTACGTCACGCCCTCGCACCAGTTCCCGACCGGCGTCACCCTGAGCCTGGAGCGGCGTCGCGCACTGCTCGCCTGGGCCGGCCGGTGCGAGGCATGGGTGCTGGAGGACGACTACGACAGCGAGTATCGCTACACCGGACGCCCCCTCACCGCCCTTCAGGGGCTCGATGCGGCCGATCGCGTGATCTATGTCGGGACGTTCAACAAGACCGTCTTCCCGGCGTTGCGGCTCGCGTACCTGGTGTTGCCGCCGGGACTCGTCGACGCGGCGCTCACGGTGCGCGCGCAGGGCGCGCAGCATGCGCCCACGCTCGACCAGGGGATTCTCACCGATTTCCTCGTCGGGGGTTACTACGCCCGCCACGTGCGCGCGATGCGCGTCGTGTGCCGCGAGCGGCGCGACGCCCTCATCGAGGCCGCTGAGCGCGAGGCCGCCGGCTTGCTCCGGATCGAGCGGCCGGAAACGGGACTCCACGTCGTGGCCTGGCTGCCGCCGGGGGTCGACGATCAGGCGGCCAGCGCGGCGGCGCTTTCCAACGGCGTCGAGGCTGCCGCGTTGTCGAGTTACCGATCCGCCGGGGCGGGCGGCCGTGGCGGCCTGGTCCTGGGATACGGCGGGCTCCGGCCCAAGGAGATCGCGACCGGCATGCGCGCTCTCGTACATGCGTTGCGTACGACTATCTAGGGGGATCCCACGATGACCTGGCCTGTCCGACTCGCCGCCGCGGCCGCGCTCCTGCCGGCGCTGCTCGCATGGCACAAACCGAAGCAGACGGTCGTGTTCGCCGGCGGGTGTTTCTGGGGAGTGGAAGCGGTCTTCGAGCACCTGCGCGGCGTGCAGTCCGCCACCTCGGGGTATGCGACGCCGGTGGACGACCCCAAGGGGTTCGCCGAGGCCGTCCGGGTGGAGTACGACCCCGCGCGGATCAGCTACGACCAGCTGTTGCAGGTGTTCTTCCTGGTCGCGCACGATCCGACGCAAATCGACCGACAGGGCCCCGACGTCGGCCCCCGCTACCGCTCGATCGTGTTCGTGAGCGATACGGCAGATCGCCGGATCGCGCTCGCCGAGCTTGACTCGCTGCGCGCCCGCCGCACGTACCCCGCCCCGATCGCCACCCAAGTTGCCGCCCTCCGTTCGTTCCGTATCGCGGAGGACTTCCATCAAGACTTCGTGCTGCGGCACCCGCACGACGCCTACGTCGTCATCAACGACCTTCCCAAGATCGGCGAGCTGCGCCGGAAATTCCCGACGCTGTACCAGCAGTAAGCCGGCGCGTCGCCCGCTCGCTGCGACAGGCTCCGGCGCGGGGTTCAGTGTGCCGGAGCGAGCGAATACTCGAGGTCGTAGAGGTGTTTTCCGTCGACGATGGTGATCGCCATCGTCCCCGCCAACCCGACGAGCGCCCCCGTTCCGGAGCCCGGCGCCACCAGCACCGTCAGGGCCTGCGCCTCGCGCGTCATCGTGCCGTGGTGATACAGCGCGAACGACCCGCGGCGACCCTGCAGCGTTCCACTGACCCGCTCGATGGCGACGTAGACGGCCGAGCCGGTGCTGTCCGCGCCCGCAGTGAGCATCGCCCCCGTGCTGGTCGCCTCGAGATCGCCGTGGTACTGCTTGTCGAGCGAGAACCTGCCGAGTGCGATGCCGTCGGCTTTGTCTTCCGGAGCCAGCGGCTTGAGCGTGACGTCGAACGATCCGGTGGCGTGCGTCGGCATAGGAGACCTGGCGAGCGAGATGGGGGACGCCGCGTGCGCCTGTCTCAGGGAGGAGAGGCCGACCCAGGGGCAAAGGGCTGCGAGAACCGCGGCGCAGACGATGAAGGGCATCCTGGCAAGATGAGCTCGTCGGTGAGTGCGGGCCAGAGCCACCGGCGCTGCACCCGACCAGTCCACTGGCAACCAGACGCGGACATGTCCACAGCTTGCCGCCCGCCGGTGCTCGACGCGGGGAGGAGCTACGGGTGGCGCATCAGGTGAAGCACTGGAATTCGGGGGAGGTGCCGAAGGTACAGCGAACACGAGTCGAGGGAACCCTACCCCTCGTGCCATAAGTACGTCTCTTCTCGACGCCTTCTCTCGACGCCTTTTGCTCGACGTCGTTTGGTTTTCTTGAAGAGCCACCGGTCGGACTTGAACCGACGACCGCTCGATTACGAATCGAGAGCTCTACCACTGAGCTACGGTGGCGGTAAGGGTCCTAACTTAGCAACGCGCTGCTGGATGCGGTACTCTACCCCTTCGACCCAAGAGACGTCCTTCCCTCGCGCTTCACCGAGCGTTCAAGATTGCAGCCGTATCCTTTGGACGCCGACCCCGCCCAACTCCTAGGATGGTCCCGGAGGCTGCAATGAGAATTCTGACCGTCTATGCCCATCCCGAACCCAAATCATTCTGCCACGCCGTGCTGGAGCAGTTCACCAGAGGCCTCAAGGACGCCGGGCACACCAGTGAAGTGATCGATCTCTATGCGATGGGATTCGATCCTGTACTCAGGACGCGGGATTTCTCCAATTGGCTTCCGGATGACAATGCCCCAGATGTAGTCGAGAAGCTGGTGAAAGAACGAGTCCTGACGCCCGACGCCAGCCGGCTCCAACGGCTCGTGACGTGGTGGCTGTTCCGCAACAAAAGTCCCCAGGAGATCGTGACACTGCTGAGAAAGCGAGGGCCCAATGACGTCCGCGTCCACCAAGAGAAGGTGGCAAGCGCACAGGCGCTGGCGTTCATATCCCCCGTCTGGTTCGTCGGCTTCCCAGCGATCCTCAAAGGCTGGATCGAGCGCGTATTCACTCTCGGCTTTGCATTTTCATTGACATCAGAAGGCTGGCGCGGCGACATTCGCGGCCGAATTCCCCTCCTCAAGCATGACAAGGCCTTGATCATTAGCACGACAATTTTCAACGAAGCGGCCTACCAAGCCGGGCTGAGCGAAGCGATGAGGCGACTGATTGATGAGTTCACGCTCCACTACCCGGGGATTCGAACGGTTCAGCATGAGTACTTCTACGCCGTGAACATGGCCGATGAACAGACACTGCGAGGCTATTTGGAACGGGCGTATCTCCTAGGAAAGGAGTTCACAACTCCGGCCCTCGTTCCTAGTCCGGAAAGACGCACAGCGTAGCCCGAACGTGCAGGCTGTCCCCTACCGGTGGAGTTTCGATCGTGAGGGAATGCGTATCGCCGTCATCGTGACGAGTGAAGTCCAACCCACCTCCACCATCCCGGATAACCGTGAATCGTGGCGCGAGCTGCGCCTTCAGCCATTCCGCGTACGTCGCACGATCCCACGACGTCGCGAAGGTCCATTCTCTGCGAATCACGCACGGCTTCATCTCCGATCGGCTGAAAGACACTCCGGAAGCACCGGGCGGCACCGTTAGTCTCTCGACTTCCGCAGCCACTTTGTCCGCGTAATCGCTCGCGCCGTTCCGCCCCCCGCAGGCGAAGCAGTACCACAGAGGCAGACCCAGCATGAGCGCCCGTGGCCATCGCCGGTACCCCATCAGTGAAGCCGGGATGCCGGCTCATCGATCGGTCCTTCGACACCGAGGGCCAGGCCCGGAGCCACCACACGCACGCCGGGGGCGCCCCGTAGGAAGTCATAGAGACGAGCCGCGGTGACCATCGCCGTGATCGGGGCCGCCCAGTAGATCCAGTGCGCTGTCCAGGTCCCCCCGACGAACGCGGGCCCGAAGGACCGCGCCGGATTCATCGATGCGCCCGTCAACGGACCACCGGTGAGCGCACAAGACCCTACGGTCAGCCCCACAGCCACACCCGCGAACCCGTTCGCAGCGCGCTCGTCTGTCGCGACCGCCATGATGACGAACATGAGCGCGAATGACAGCAGCCATTCGACGGCGAACGCGGAGCCGACGGGTAGCGACGGCAGCGTTGCTCCGACGTGGCCGACCGGCCCGAGGACGCCGCGGAGGAAGCCTGATGCAGCAACGGCACCCAGCAATTGCGCGACCAGATAGGGCCCCACCTCGCGGGACGGAAACCGCCGCACAGACCAGAAGCCAATCGTCACCGCCGGGTTGATGTGCGCGCCCGACAGATGGCCCAGGGCGTATACCATCGTGGTGACGACGAAAGCAAAGGCGAGGGCGACACCAGTGTGGCCGATCGCGCCGCCTGTGTAGGCATCGACCATGACGGCGCCCGGGCCGATCAGGACGAGAAAGAACGTGCCAACGCCTTCGGCTACGAGGCGTCGAAGATCAGCGCGATGAGTCACTGGCTTGCGGATTCCCACCTGTCTTCAAGTACCCGGCGAACTCGTCCGGCAGCTCGCTGTCACGAATCCCCTTCATCGCGACTTCTAAGTCGTACTCGACCCGCACGAACTCGACTCGCGCGCCGCTGTCATCCACGTCGAGCAGCACGTAGCCGGCGCGCCAGTCGCCGTCCTTCGGCCTGCCCACGGACCCGGTATTGACGAAGTGAATCCCCTCGACCTGCCGGTACCAGGGCTTGTGGGTATGACCGAACGCCAGCACGTCGCCCGGCTTGGCCCCCGCGATGGTTGCCATTTGCAGGCAGAAGGAGTCGGGCCTGTCCTCAGTCCAGTAGAGGGTATTGAGCGTCGGTGTCCCATGCACCAGGATCACGGTCGGCCGAGCGATGTGCCCGCCGAGCGGCTTCAAATCAATTCTGAACGGAAGGCCTGCGAGGTACCCCTTGGTGGCGGGTGAGACGTGCTTGCGCGTCCACTCATAGCTGATGTGGGACAACTCCTCCTGCCGCGGGTCTTCGTACTTGCAGCCGCAATGCTTGTAGTCGGTACCAACCGTGGAGTCGTAATTCCCCGCGACGCCGGGGATCCCGTGCTCGCGAAGGAGAGCGACCGTCTCGTTCGGCCACGGGGCGTATCCGACAAGATCGCCGAGGTGACAAATCGCGGACACACTTCGTCGGGTGATGTGATCCAGGACTGCGCGAAGCGCGGGGAGATTCGCGTGAATGTCGGAGATGAGCGCGTAGCGCACGGAGACTCAAAACCGTATCAGCTGCAGGGGTTTGCCTTGCGTTCCACAACGCTGGCCTCAGCCGCAGCACGTTCGCGGTCAAGGGACCCTATTCCGCGGAAGCAGCTCCGAACGCACGTGATCAGGTTGCGGTGCACGACATGCTCGGGCTGTGTGAGGCTGTAGTACGTGAACTGCAATTCCGGCCGAGCCTCGACCAGACCCGTCCTGCGCAGGTAGGCGAGGTGCCGAGATACGGTCGGCTGGGAGAGGCGCAGCAACGACACGATGTCACACACGCAGAGCTCGCCCGCGGCGAGGACATTCAGGATGCGGATACGGGTCGGGTCGGCAAAACCCTTGAAAAGAGCATCCAGGTCTGCGACCGCAGGCGCGCGCAAGTAAGGCCGGGTCACTGGAGGTATTCGCATTGCAGGATAACATATGGCTAGCCGCATATGTTGGCAAGGTATGGTCATTGGCCTTTCATCCTCCCTTCATTGGCCCAGGGCATCTTGCCCCTGCAAGCGTATTCGTCATTCGCCGAACACCGAAGGGAGATCAGTGACTCGCCCACCTAGAGCCGCCCCTCGCGTGGATGCCGAGCTGGCCCGTTTCGCCAAGGCCCTCGGCCATCCCGTGCGGGCGCGGATCGTGCGGCTGCTCGCCGGGCGCGACCGGTGCATGTACGGGTCCATCGCCGGCATGTTGCCTCTCGCCCCCTCGACCGTCTCCCAACACCTCCAGGTGCTGCAAGCGGCCGGCCTTGTGCACGGCGAGGTGAGCGGGCCGAGAGTGTGCTACTGCATTGACCGCGGCGTGCTCGCCCGCGGAAGAGCACTCCTCGCGAACCTCCGCAACCACAGATAGAGAGAGACCATGACCAAGCTGGAGGTATTCGACCCCGCGATGTGCTGCTCGACTGGGGTCTGCGGAGCGGAGATCGATCCCCGCCTGCCACAGTTCGCTGCGGATCTCGAGTGGGTGGCACAACAGGGCGTGCAGGTTGCCCGCCACAATCTCGCCCAGGAGCCCGCCGCGTTCGTGGCGAACGCCACGGTCCGCGATCTGCTCGGACGATGGGGCTCGAGCTGCCTTCCTCTGGTCCTGCACAACCAGAAGATCCTGACGCGAGGGCGCTACCCGTCGCGCTCCCAGCTGGCCTCCTTGGTCGGGCCTTCGGAGGAGCCGCAATGAACCTCCTCAACATCACCACGCGGTACGTCTTCTTTACCGGTAAAGGCGGGGTCGGCAAGACGTCGAACGCGTGCGCGATGGCCGTCGGCTTGGCCGACCAGGGGCGACGCGTACTGCTGGTAAGCACCGACCCAGCCTCAAACCTGGACCAGGTCCTTGGTGTACGTCTCGGCTCGCGGCCCACCGCGATCGCCGGGACCCCCGGCCTTTTCGCTCTGAACATCGACCCCGAGGCTGCGGCGCGCGCCTATCGGGAGCGAGTGGTGGGCCCGTTCCGGGGGACCCTGCCCGACGATGCTGTGCGCGGCATGGAGGAGCAGCTGTCGGGCGCCTGCACGGTCGAGGTCGCAGCGTTCGATGAGTTCACTGAGCTGCTTACAGCGGACGGTGAGGCCGCCCAGTTCGAGCGCGTCATCTTCGATACGGCGCCCACCGGTCACACGCTGCGACTGCTGCAGCTGCCCGCCGCGTGGACCGGCTTCCTGGAGACGAATGAGCGCGGTGCCTCCTGCCTCGGGCCGGCATCGGGGCTGAAAACGCAGCAGGAACGGTACGCTCAAGCCGTGAAAATGCTGGCGGACCCCGATCGGACAACCGTGGTGGTCGTCGCCCGGCCCGAGCGCACCGCGCTCCAGGAAGCCGAGCGGACGGTGGCGGAGCTCGGGGCGCTGGGGCTCCGCAACCACGTGCTGCTCGTGAACGGTGTGTTTCGGGCCACCGACCCTGGCGATCCGCTGGCCCGCGCGTTCGAAGCGCGTGGCCGGCTTGCCCTGGCCGATCTGCCGCCCGGTCTTCGCGGACTGCCGACCGCGGAGGTCACCCTTCGAGCCCACAACGTGCTCGGGGTAGACGCCCTGCGCCGCCTGCTCGAGCCCGCGCGGCCGGAAACCGGCCTCGCTGCCGCACCGAGGATCGTCGACGCCGACCTGCCTTCCCTCGGTAGCATCATCGACGAGCTCGCCGAAGCTGGACACGGTCTCGTGATGGTCATGGGCAAGGGCGGCGTCGGCAAGACCACGGTCGCCGCAGCGATCGCGGTCGAGCTCGCCTCGCGCGGCCTGCCGGTTCACCTGACGACGACCGACCCGGCGGCCCATCTGGTCGAAACACTCGGCGGCGAAGTCCCATCACTCAAAGTCAGTCGAATCGATCCTGCCGCAGAGACGGAGGCCTACCGCCGCAAAGTGGTGACCCAGGCCGGACGCGGCCTCGATGCCGCAGGGCTCGCGTTGCTCGAGGAGGACTTGCGCTCGCCGTGCACCGAGGAGGTGGCGGTGTTCCACGCGTTCTCGCGCCTCGTCTTCGGCGCAAAGCGAGAAATCGTAGTGATGGACACAGCCCCGACCGGGCACACGTTGCTGCTGCTCGACGCGACGGGAGCCTATCACCGCGAGGTGCTGCGTACGGCGACAGGGGTGGCAGGCACCATTCACACGCCGCTCATGCGTCTGCGTGATTCGGCCTACACTCGCATCCTGGTGGTAACACTCCCTGAGACCACGCCGGTGACCGAAGCGGCCCAGCTCCAGGCGGATCTGCGCCGAGCGGGGATCGAGCCGTTCGCGTGGGTCGTCAATGCGAGTCTCGCCGCCGCCGGGCCGAGTGATCCGGTACTCGTTGAGCGGGCGGCTGCGGAGCTCGAGCAGATCGAGAAGGTGCGATCCACGCTCGCCGCGCGTGTCGCGATCGTGCCATGGATGCCCGAGGAGCCGCGCGGCACCGAGGCGCTGCGGCGGTTCGCCACTGGGAGGATCTCGGTCGCCTCCGCGTGATGCCCGGTTTGGGCCGGGTGTAAGATTCTAGAAGCTCGTTCGTCAGCAGGAGTGCCGGGGCCGGATGGTCCGACCCCGCCTACCTGATGAGGAGGACCAAATGACTGCTCCCCAGCTCCCGACGGTTGGCGCGTGCGACTGCGACTGTCTCACGGACCCAACGTGCGGATGCGGCGAGACCTGCTGCAGCCAGTGACGCTCGACGTCCGGGACAACCTGCTGGAGGTGCTGGTGGGCAACCACCAGCGCTTTCTCGCATTCCTTCAACGTCGAGTGGGCTCGCGGGAAATCGCTGAGGACATTTTGCAGGATGGCTTCGTCCGTGCCCTAGAGCGGGCCGATTCATTGCGCACAGAGGAATCGGCGGTAGCATGGTTCTACCGCCTCCTCCGTAACGCCCTGGTGGACTACTACCGACGTCGGACAACTGAGGATCGTGCGCTCGCCACCGCAGCGATGGAGCCTCAGGAAGCCGATGACGATGTCGAGCTTCGTGAGACCATCTGCGCCTGCGTCCGCGAGTTAATCGAGACACTCAAACCGGAGTATCGCAACGCACTTCGCCGTGTCGAACTAGAGGGGGAAAGAGTAGACGCTTTCGCTCAGGAGGCCGGCATTACCGCCACAAACGCTTCCGTGCGGTTGCATCGGGCGCGGGGGGCTTTGCGGCGTCGGTTACTGGAAACCTGCGGTACGTGCGTGACCCATGGTTGCCGGAACTGCGAATGCGGTGAACCATGGCAGCGCGTGAGGAGCACGAAGTAACCTTCACCACTACGGCGTCCAGGGTGGATCATGGTCGAGTTCTCGATAACCTGACTTTCGCACGGCCAACTGCCGCGGCTAACGGGTGCGTTGCGTGGTTGCGGGCTAGAGCACCCTATGACTTGATACCGATCTGCGCCGTTCTGATGGGACAGTAACCCCAGCACCGCGGGCGCGGCACACACCGCAATACAACTCAACCGGAAAACACAGGACCCCGATCGAACAGCGTCGGGGTCCTGTGGAGTTCGCTGCTCAACCAGCTTCGCTTCGGCCTGTCGAGATAATAACGCCGCGCCCGTCAGGATCGCACGTACCCGAAGCCTCGTTCGTGCGCCTTGGTCATCGTGACCAGCACGTCCGGAACGATGACCACGCCTGGCAATGCGTGCGCGACCAAGTCGGCGTGGACATCCGCCGCGGCGCCCATCCCGCTCTTCTCGAGCCGCGCCGCCCACCGTTTCAGCGCATTGTTGCACAGCGCGAATATCACCCCGCGGTGCTGGAGGGCTTCCATGGAGGTCTCGGGTTCGCCGTCCGCGACGGGGTCGCCGGCCTTGGGGTGGGCGAACCAGTTGCGGACCAGGGGCGCGCTGGTCGTGGAATCCGTGATGTTCAGGGCAGCGCCGAGCTGATACTTCTCCCACATCGTGTCCTGGAGCCCGAGCGGGGTGGTCCGCGCGTACAGCGTCACGACGACGCTGACGTCCCGTTCCGCGACCCCGTAGACATCGCGCCAGGCATCGAGATAGTTGCGTACGTGGCGGAGCGCGGTACCGCCC
>Ga0307281_10000094_pt1 | contig 19681 bp, 25 predicted proteins | sample ER_DNA_120_FD_194486 | JGI IMG/M metagenome (GOLD analysis project Ga0307281, IMG submission 194486) | Bulk soil microbial communities from the East River watershed near Crested Butte, Colorado, United States - ER_DNA_120 | ecosystem: Environmental > Terrestrial > Soil > Floodplain | place...
CACGGGGATAAACTGGGCGTCACGATGCGTAGCTCCATTCGCCGTGTGAGAAGGCTCGATTGTGCTCATCACAGCCCCTTGGTTGCGTCAGGGCGATCGCCGGTAACGCGACCCTGAACCGAACGGTGATACGGCCCGTCATGGGTCGTCGGCCGGGGCTCGTACAGGCTGTCCAGGTCGGCTCGGGCGAGATCGACGAGGAAACGACTCAAGCGCTCGACGACGGCGGTCGCATACCGTTCGCCTTTCTGTGAGCTCGCCGCGCCGGGGTTTCCAATTCCCGTGTCGCTCGACACTTGGGTCCACCGGCGCGGCGCCCAGGCCCATCCCTCGCGAAACGCCCCGATGCGAAAGCGCCGTTCCTTCCCCTCGCCGGCCTCGGAGAGCGGACGGACGAGCGCCGGCGCGACGTGCAGCATGATGCTGGTCTCCATCTCGCCCGCGTGGTCGCCCAGGTCCTCGAAGTACGCTCCCGCATCCACCACCTGGTACCAGTTCGTCACGCAGAGAAAGAGCTTCACGCGCGGCTGCAGCTCTCGGATCGTCGCTCGGAAATCGTTGCCGCCGTGCCCGTTGAGGATCACGAGCTTGCGGACGCCTTGGCCCTCGAGACTGTGCGCCAGGTCGCCGAGGACGGCGGCCTGCGTGCTCGGGTTGAGGTTGAGACAGAAGGGAATGTCGAGCTGGCCGGTTTGCACGCCGAAAGGAACGATCGGCAGCACCGCGACCCGCGCGCCGGCATCCCAGGCCAGACGGGCGGCCTCGGCGGCGATGTACTCGCATTGGACATTGTCGGTGCCGTAGGGCAGGTGGGTGTTGTGCGCCTCGGTGGCGCCCCAGGGGAGCACGGCGACTTCGTACCCCATCTCACGCACCGTCTTCCACGTCACCTCTGCAAGCATGTACGGCCGGACGGTCATGCCGGACTCCTCTGGCATTAGCGGGCGTTTGGTGCCACCACCTCGAACCCCGCGGCCAGCTCGGCCGTCGAGTTGGGGCCGACGAACACCCGGAACGTGCCTGGCTCAACGGCGAACTTCATCGCGGACCCCCAGACGCCGAGCTCGCCGACCGGAACACGAAACTCGACCGTGCGCGCCGCGCCGGCCTCGAGGACGACGCGCCGGAACCCTCTCAGCTCGCGCAGGGGGCGGGTGACGCTCCCTACGTCGTCGCGCACGTACAGCTGGACCACCTCGGTTCCCGGACGGGCACCGGTGTTCGCGACCGTCATCGTGACGACGAGCGTGTCCGCCGGCCCGAGTCGCGCGGCGCGGAGCTGCAAATCCCGGTACGCGAAGGTGGTGTAGCTGAGGCCGTAGCCGAACGGGTACAGGGGCGTGTTCGGCACGTCCAGGTACTTGGAAGTGAAATGCTGCCCCTCCACCGCCGGACGCCCGGTGTTCTTGGCGTTGTAGTAGATCGGGATTTGGCCGACCGTCCGCGGGAAGGTCACCGGCAACCGGCCGCTCGGGTTCACGTCGCCGAACAGGACATCGGTGATCGCGTGGCCGGTCTCGACACCCAGGAACCATGTCTCGAGTATCGCGGGAACGTGCTCCGCGGCCCACGTAAGGATGAGCGGGCGGCCGTTCATGAGGACCAGCACCACGGGCCGGCCGGTAGCCACCACGGCCTGCTGCAGCCGCTCCTGCGCGCCGGGGAGGTCGAGCCGGCTCCGGCTGCTCGCCTCGCCGCTCATCGAATCCGGCTCTCCCACGACGAGGACGGTCACGTCCGCTCGCCGCGCCAGCGCCACCGCCGCGGCGATGCCGCTGGTGTCGCCGTTGGTAAGGCCGGTTCCCGGCGCGTGCAGCACCGTGGTCCCGGCGCCGGCTCGCTCGCGGATGGCGGCGACCACGGACACGACATCGCCGGCCTGTCCGCGCGCGTGCCAGGGACCGAGGGGGGCGGCCGTGTCGGAGGCGAGCGGGCCGATGACCGCGATCGTCCGGGCCCGAGCCCCGAGGGGGAGGAGGCCGCCCTCGTTCTTGAGCAGCACGATCGCTTCCCGGGCCACGCGCCGGGCCAGCTCGCGATCGAGCGGGGGAGCCGCGGCCGCCACGCCGCGATTGGGATCCTCGAACAGGCCGAGTCTCAGTTTCGCCCGCAGGATGCGCCGCACCGCCGCATCTACGTGGGCGACGGGCACCCGCCCCGCCTCCACCAGCGCCGGGAGGCTGTCCCGATAGATCCCGCTCACCATGTCCATGTCGATGCCGGCCGCGAGCGCCAGTCGCCCAGCCTCGGCGCGCGAGGCCGCGACCCCGTGCGCCCGCAGCTCATCGACCGAGGTCCAGTCGCTCACCACAAAGCCGTCGAATCGCCATTCCTGGCGCAGCACCGTGTCCGTCAGCCACGGGTTCGCCGTGCTCGGTACGCCGGCGATCTCGTTGAACGCCGACATGATGGAGCCGACCCCGGCGTCCACCGCTGCCTTGAAGGGCGGCAGGTAGATCTCGCGTAGTGCGCGCTCGGAGACATCGACCGTGTTGTATTCCCGGCCCGCCTCGGCCGCGCCGTAGGCGGCGAAATGCTTCGCGGTAGCGAGAATCGACTCCTGAAACCCGCGCACCCGGGCGGCCGCCAACAGGGAGCCGAGATAGGGATCTTCCCCCGAGCCTTCGGCGATCCGGCCCCAGCGCGGGTCCCGCGCGATATCGACCATCGGGGCAAAGGTCCAGTTGATCCCCGCCGCTCGGGCCTCACGGCCCGCGGCGCGTGCCGTCGCTTCCACGACCTCCGGGTCCCAGGTGCTCGCCTCGGCGAGGGGAATCGGGAAGATCGTGCGGTAGCCGTGTATGACATCGAGGCCGAGGAGGAGGGGGATGCGCAGCCGCGACTCCTGCATCGCCACGCGCTGGATGTCGCGCGCCGCCTCGGGGCCGTCGAGGTTCAGGAACCCGCCGACTTGCCCCCGGCGCACCATCTCGATCTCCGCCGGTGAAACGCGACCGAAGACGGAAGGAAGGTTCAAATGGCCGAGTTTCTCCTCGAGCGTCATACGCGCGAGGAGCGAATCGATGCGACGCTCGAGCGGCGCTTGTGCGGCGAGCGGCGCGACACCGGAGAGGCCTCCGGTAATCACGAGAATGAGAAGCGGGGTGCGCACGGTGATGGCCTCCGATCGGGACGCGTCCTTCACAAGGTAACCGTTACGGGGCATCTTGGTGTCCGCAGATGGGTCTAACCGGCACTTCCGTTTGGCGCCATGCAGAAAGAGATCGGCATGATGAGAGCGAAGACGATGGACGGTCGCGATATCGATCTGAAGCAGGACACGCTCGACGGCTTGAGGATGCGTCTGCGAGGCCCGGTGTTCACGCCTGGCGACGTCGGCTACGAAGAGTCCCGAACCGTCTGGAATGGCATGATCGATAGAAAGCCCGCCGTCGTCGCACGGTGCCTCGGCATCGGCGACGTGATCGCATGCGTGCAATTCGCCCGGGCAAACAACCTGCTGCTCTGCATCAAGGGCGGGGGACACAACATCGCGGGCCTGGCCACGGCGGACGGCGCGCTGATGCTCGACATGTCGCTCATGCGCGGCGTATGGGTCGATCCCAAACGAACGATCGCCCACGCGCAGGCCGGATGCCTGCTCGGCGACATGGATCGCGAAACGCAGGTCCACGGGCTCGCTGCCGTCCTCGGTTTCGTCTCGCTCACCGGCGTCGCCGGACTCACACTCGGCGGCGGCTTCGGCTACCTGACGCGGCGCTGGGGATGGACGGCGGACACCGTCGTCGGCATGGACGTCGTGACCGCCGACGCACGCCTGGTGCGAGCGAGCAGCGACGAGAACGCGGACCTCTTCTGGGGGCTGCGGGGCGGGGGAGGGAACTTCGGCGTCGTGACCGGCATCGAGTACGCACTGTACCCTGTTGGTCCGGAGATCGTCGGTGGCGTCGTTGCCTGGCCGGCAAGCGAGGCGCCCAAGGTCCTCGAGGTGTATCGCACGCTGGCGGAAGAGGCTCCGCCCGAACTCACGCTCGTTCTGCTCATGCGCCCGGCGCCCCCCGCGCCGTGGCTTCCGAAAGACATGCATGGGAAGCCGATCGTGGCTGTGCTTGCCTGTTACAGCGGGAGTCCCGCAGAGGGCGAGCAGGCCGTCGCCCCCATCAAGGCGTTCGGCAAGCCCATCGGGGATGTGCTGGTACGCCGACCCTACGCGCAGATGCAGGCCCTGCTCGACGCCACTCAGCCGAAAGGCCGGCGCTACTACTGGAAGAGCGAATACATCTCCCGCATCGACCCGGCACTGTGCGAGAAGATCATCGAGCATGCGGCGAGAATCCCCTCGCCTCACTCGGCCGTGGCCTTGTTTCAGGTGGCTGGCGCACTGAACCGGCTGGCAGAGGAGCACTCTCCCGTCGGCAACCGCGACGCGCGCTACGTGCTCAACCTCGCCGGCTCGTGGGAGGGCGCCGGCGAGGACGCGGCGAACATCAAATGGGCCCGCGAGGCGTGGAACGACATGAGAGGTTTCTCGACTGGCGGTACGTACGTCAACTTCCTCACGGAGGACGAGGGCCCCGAGCGCATCGCGGCAGCGCTCGGCAAGGGACTCAAGCGGCTTGGCGAGATCAAGGCAGAGTGGGACCCGCACAACGTGTTCCGCACGAACCGGAACATCACACCGGTCTGAGCATGAGGACCTGTGGATTTCCTTCACACGTTTAGGTTGAGCGTGCTCGCAGTTGGAGCCGGCGCGCACCTGCTCGGTGCGCAGCGGATCGAGCGCAACATCCCCTATGTCGCGAAACCCACTGCGGACGAGCACATGGACCTGTATGTCCCGGCCACGACCGTGCGCGCGCCGGTGGTCCTCTTCATCCACGGGGGTTCCCTGGAAGAGGCGGGAGAGCGGCGCAATTCCCCCATGTACGACCCCGTGTGTCCCGGCCTCGCCAATCGCGGCATCCTGTGCGCCACCATGGACTACCGCCTCGCGCCTTCATTCCACTGGCCTGCCATGCCTCAGGATGTCGCAGCCGCGGTACGCTGGCTGAAGGATTCAATCGCACCACGCGGCGGGGACCCCGCGCGCATTTATCTGGTCGGCCACAGCTCGGGCTGCCACTTGGCGGCCCTCGTGGCGCTGGACACCAGCTACCTCGCAGCTCAGGATCTGCACCGCGACGCCCTCGCCGGCGTGGTGGTCATGGGGTGTACACTCGCTCCTTGGGACACGGTCGGCAGGGCCGTTACTCTGTTACAACTCGAGCAAGCCTTTGCTCGCGACAGCGAGGAGCGGCTCATCTATGGCTCGCTGGAGTGGCGGCTGCGCGCCAACCCCAGCTCGTGGGTGGGACCTCACGCGCCGCCGTTCCTCGTGCTGGTGGCGGAGTCTGAACGCTTCATGCCGTCCGTCCTCGAGGAGGGCGCTCGGTTCGTGCGTCTCCTCCGAGAACAGGGACGATCCGCCGACTTGCGCATTCTGGCCGGCCGCCGCCATATCACGACGACGACGGGTTTTGCCGCTGCCGCGGACCCTGTCGCCAACCTGGTCGCGGAGTTTGTGAAGAACCCGAAGGCCGTCACCGCAACACCGTAGGGGGCGATCCCTTGTCCTTGAGAAGCAAGAACAAGCCGCTGGGCGCGGAGGCTGTGGAGCGCTCATCCCTTAACCGGCTCCACTACCAGGGTCGACAATGAGGGTACGTCCGTCGCCCGGAAGGTATGGAACGGTCGCGCCAATCTGTTGGAGCTCGAGGTCGATGGCCCAGCCGGTCACATCGAAGGTCTGTCCCTGCGTCTCTACAATCCCCAATCCCGCCAGTGGAGCCTCAATTTCTCGAACAGCAATGGCGGTACCCTGAGCCCACCCGCGATCGGCGAGTTCAAGAATGGGCGCGGCGAGTTCTTTTCCCAGGAAACACTCAATGGCCGAGCGATCTACGTCCGCTTTGTCATATCCGACATCACGCCGACCTCGTGCCACTTTGAGCAGGCCTTCTCGGATGACGGGGGCAAGACATGGGAGATCAATTGGATCGCAACGGACACGCGGGTGACAAGTGAATCGGAGCGGGCGCACTGACTTGCACAGCACCTGCCAGCCTAGCAGCGGGCGCCCCGGTCAGCACCCGAAGCCGGCGGAGGCCGGCGGCTTGATTGCGGCCGCCACACCTGACACCTTATGCGCACTCTGCTGGGCCGGACCACCCCTGGATACCCGAGGAGCCGCACATGCCGGAGAGCGTCTACAAAGTCATCGAGTTGGTTGGCACCAGCACGGAGTCATGGGAGAAGGCGGCGGCCGCGGCCATCAAGCGAGCGGCCCAGACGCTGCGCGATCTCCGGGTCGCGGAGATCTCACAACTCGACATGCAGCTGAAGGACGGCAAGGTCGAGAGCTACCGGGCGAAGGTCAAGGTGTCGTTCAAGTACGAAGGCGAATAGTAGAAACCCCGCCTGCTCCTCCGTCCGTTCCGCCCGGCGGACATCGACGCCTGCGGCGTGATAAAGCCCCTCGGTATCACTGTTGTCCAAATCGCCATGTTTCGAACGTCATGCTGGTGGGCGGGTACGGCGCCCGCCCACGAGTCACACCCCAGATCGGAGCGGCCACGTGCAATACATCCTGATGGACTATGTGAGCGAGGCCGGCTGGCCCCAGCTGACCCGGGTCGACCGAGAGCGTTGGCTCGGGGCCTATCGTGCCTACATGGAGGCCATGACGAAGGCGGGCGTCCTGAAGAGCAGCAATGGCCTGCAGCCCACATCGGCGGCGACGACCGTGCGCGTCGTGGACGGGAAGCCCCAAGTGCTGGACGGGCCCTATGCCGACTCGAAGGAGCAGCTCGGCGGCTTTCACATCATCGAGGTGGCCGATCTCGATGCGGCGATTTCCTGGGCCGCACGCTCCCCGACGGCCCTGCACGGCGTCGTCGAGGTGCGTCCGGTCATGGACGGCACACTGCTCACCAGAGACTTGTCCGATTTCCTCAAGCCAGCGTGAGCCGCCCGTAGCCGTGAACCGTCGGGTGCTGATCAACCAGGATCACCACTGAGGGACATTGTCATGCGTAAACTGGCCGTTTTCAATCAGGTGACGCTGGATGGCTACTTCGCGGACGCGCAGGGCGACATGAGCTGGGCCCACAAGCAGGATGCGGAGTGGAATGCGTTTGTCGCGGACAATGCAAAGGGCGAGAGCGTGCTCTTGTTCGGTCGCATTACCTATGACATGATGGCGAGATTCTGGCCGAGCCCGCAGGCAATGCAGACCGCTCCTCTGCTCGCCGACCGAATGAACACACTGCCGAAGGTCGTGTTTTCGAGAACCCTGGATCACGCGTCATGGAGGAATACCACGCTAATCAAGGGCGACTTGGCGGCTGAAGTGCGCAAGCTGAAGACAGCGCCCGGCCCCGACATGGTAATCTTGGGCAGCGGCACCATTGTGTCGCAATTGGCGCAGGAGGGCTTGATCGACGGATTCCAGATCGTCGTGAACCCCATCGTGCTTGGTACAGGGAAGTCGATGTTCGACGGTGTCAAGGAGAAGCTGGCCTTGCGGTTGACGGGGACCCGGAGCTTCGGCAATGGCAATGTCCTCCTGGATTACGAACCGATGGCGTGACGCACTCCCAAGACGGCGACGCACACGCACGGAGCACCGCCGACGCGGTCGCGCGCCGCAGCTACGGGAAGCTCGTCGCGTTTCTCACCGCCCGCTCCGGGGATGTGGCGGCCGCCGAAGACGCACTGTCGGAGGCGTTCGTGTCGGCCCTGGCCGATTGGCCGCGGAACGGCTGCCCGTCGAGGCCGGAAGCTTGGCTGCTGACCGTCGCCCGCCGCAAGTTGATCGATGTCGCGCGCCGCCACGGCACCAGCGCAGCCGCGACCCCACAGCTGCAAATCCTGGCGGAGGGATTGGACGCGGCGGCGTCGGACACGGCAATTCCGGACCGCCGTCTCGCCCTGATGTTCGCCTGCGCACATCCGGCCATCGAGGCCGGCATCCGAGCGCCGTTGATGCTCCAGGTGGTGGTCGGGTTGGATGCGAAGGCCATCGCCTCGGCGTTCCTCACATCTCCGGCGGCCATGGGCAAGCGACTCGTCCGAGCCAAGGACAAAATCCGCGCGGCGGGCATCCCCTTTGAGATTCCGGAGCGCGACGACCTGCCCGGCCGGCTCGATACGGTCCTGGACGCCGTTTATGCCGCGTATGCGGAAGGATGGAGCGACCCACGTGGGACCGATGCCGCCCGCCGGGAGCTCACCGGGGAAGCCCTGTTTCTGGCTCGGATCGTGACCGAGCTGCTGCCGGAGGAGCCGGAGGCGCTCGGCCTGCTTGCCCTCATGCTCCACGCGGAAGCCAGACGCGACGCCCGTCGCACGGCGGACGGTGAGTACGTGCCGCTGGCCGAGCAGGATCCGGCGCTGTGGGATGCGGCGATGATCGGTGAAGCCGAGGCGCTGCTCCGGCGCGCCAGCCCGCTGGGCGTGATTGGCCGGTATCAGCTCGAAAGCGCCCTGCAATCGGCGCACGTTTATCGTCGCTGCACCGGTCACGCCAACTGGTCAGATGTGGTGCAGCTGTACGACGCGCTGTCGGCGCTCACCGCTTCACCGGTCGTCGCGATCAACCGTGCGCTGGCGGTCGCGGAGGTGCAGGGCGTCGCCGCCGGGCTCGCAGCGTTGCCGGCGGTGGCCGACGACCGGCGGCTCGGCGAGTATCAGCCCTACTGGGCGGCGCGCGCCGAGCTGCTGGCCAGGACCGGCGCGCATGCCGACGCGCGCCACGCCTACGACCTCGCGATCGGTCTCGAGCGCGACCCCGCGGTTCGACACTTCCTGCAGCGACGTCAGTCGGCGTTGTCGGTGTGATCCCTTCGCGTCGACAGGGTTACGACGGCAGACCGGCATTCGCTTTTGCCGGTGGGACGAGGAATCCGTAGAATTGGAGACCACTCGGAGGAGCTGATATGGTGCTTGTCCTCGCGCGCGCATTGACCTATGCCACGCTATTCATCGGGCTGCTCCTGGTCTTTCTCCCCGCCCGCGTGCTCGCGTGGTCAGGCATCCGTGGCCCAGCCGTGATTGGCACCCTGCAAGTCGCTGGACTGGTGCTCGGCGCCGTTGGGGCGACGCTCGCCCTGTGGTGCGTGATGACCTTCGCCATCGTGGGCCGTGGGACTCCGGCGCCGTTCGACCCACCGCGTCGCCTCGTGGTCCGAGGCCCGTACCGCGTCGTGCGGAATCCGATGTACCTCGGAGCCGGGCTCGCGCTCGGCGCCGCCGCGCTCTACTACCAATCGCTGGAACTCATGGTGTACGCCCTCGTGTTTCTCCTCGCCACGCACCTCCTGGTGGTCTGGTACGAGGAGCCCACGCTGCGGCGCACTTTTGGCACAGATTACGAAGACTACCGACAGCGGGTCTCGCGCTGGTGGCCGAGACCTGGCACCCGGCGGAGCCTCGATCGCAGATCTTGACCGCAGGAGGCGCGCCTACCTGGGCGGCAACGAGTCGAGCATGGCCGCCACGTCGAGGTGGCCCCGCTCGAGTGCGACGTCGACCGGTCGTTGGCCCCCCTCGTTCAGCAGTGTACGGTCGGCTCCCAGGGCCACCAGGGCCCGGGCCGCTTCGAGCGAGCCGTTCTCCGCGGCGTGGTGGAGTGGTGTAAAGCCCGTCCAATTGGCCAGGTTGACCGTGGCGCCTCGCGCAACCAGCATATGGATCGCGGCCGGGTGGTTGTACCATGCAGCCCAGTTGAGCGCGCGCCGCCCATTGGGGTTGCGACGCGTGTCCAGGGAATCGATCGCGGCGCCGCGCTCGAGGGCTGCCGCCAGCGCGGCGGTGTCCCCTTGCATGGCGGCGTCCCACAGTTGCTCCTGGGCGCTCGTGGTTTGAGCGGTGGCGGGGAGGGTCCGCACGCCGAGCAGGGCGAGGCCGAGCACGACTGGTCGGGTGCGACGCGTGAGGAATCGTGAGCGCACAAGGGCTCCGGTATCGGGATGGCAGTTCGATAGCCGGTCGAGTGAAAGGGTTGTGATCCATGCTCCTGTTCGCAAAGAATGTGCTCTTTACGATTCTCGTCCCGGGCACGGTCGCGTTCTATCTGCCGTACTGGATTGGATCGCGTCACGCCTCCGCTCCCGTGCCGGCGCTCGGCGCGCTCGTGTTCGCGACGCCGCTCCTGCTCGCGGGCGCGACCGTCTACCTGTGGTGCCTCTGGGATTTCGCGACGGCCGGCCGCGGTACGCCGGCACCGATCGATCCCCCCACCCGACTCGTCGTTCGCGGCCTCTACCGCTATGTCCGAAACCCGATGTACGTCGGCGTGTTGACCGCGATCGTGGGGTGGCTGGTCGCGTTTCGCTCGCCCGCGGTGCTCGCCTATGCGCTCGGGGTGGCGTGCATCGTCGGTGCATTCGTCCGGTTCTTCGAAGAGCCGCAGCTGCGACGGCGGTTCGGGGAAGCCTATGTTGAGTACTGCCGGCACGTCCCACGCTGGCGCCCGCGATTTCGCCCCCGTTCGGCCTAGGGCAGGCCCTCGCCCATGTTCCGCCTTCGATCCCTGGGGCCCGCGCTTTTCGTGCTCACCGGCGTCGCGTCCGCGCTGGCGCTGCATCACATGGACAGCCTCCCCGCGCTGGTACTGATCGCTCCCGGCTACCTCGTCCAGGCGTGGCTGTTCGAAACCCACCGGGCGCTCGGGGGCTTCGGCTATCAGGCGACGATGGTCGGGGTGTCGGCCCTCGTGTGGACGCTGATCATCCTCGGTGTCGCCGTACCGGTTCGATATGTCTGGCGTCGTTTCCGATCCCGCCGTACCGCCTCGCCAGTGCCTCCTGCTTGATTGCGGCCACGTGACGCCTCACCTTACACGCCAGGAGGTCCCATGGGCGCAATGATCCCGCCGAGAGGCATCCGGCACCTCGTCGTCCTCCTTGCGTCCGGCGTGGGCATCGCCTGCGCGACGTCAGCGCAGCGGGCCGGCCCCGCCGCGCTCGACGCATCCGCCGCGGCGGCGATCACCGACAGTGTGCGTACGTTCGCCGCCGACCTCGCCCGCGGGGTGACCCATGATGGGCCGGGCGCCTGGCGGGCGTACTTCGCCGCTACGCCGGCGTTTTTCATGGCCTCGGAGGGTCGGCTCGTATTCTCGAGCAGCGACTCCGCCGGCCGGGCCATCCAGACCCTCGAGCGAACTATCGCCCACATCGAGTTGCGCTGGGGTGACGGCCTCCGGGTAGACCCGCTGGCGCCGGGGCTGGCGGTCCTGGCGGCGCCCTACCACGAAGTCCGCGTCGACCGCGCCGGCCACCAAGTCGACGAAACCGGCTTTTTCACGGGACTCGCGGAGCATCGCGGGGGCGCCTGGCGGCTGCGGAACGCCCACTGGTCGGTCGCCACTCCGCCGCCGCCGGTGCCGTGAACGCGGGGGAAGTCAGAGCGCTCTTGTCCGCTCCCGCTGCAGACCGCACCTTATGCCGGTCTTCGAGGCACGATGGAGCATGATGCTCGCGCGCCTGAAGAAGTACATGGAGACCTGAGTTTGTGAATCCTCCCCTGACCTTGCAATGACCCTGCAGTCCGCCTCCCGGCTGTCGTTCGCGATCGGGGCGCTGCCCCTCCTTGGCCTGACGTTTTTTTCGCCCGGCCTGCAACCCGAGCGTGCCCTGGGATTCGTCATCTTCGGCTTCGGACTCATGACCCTGGTGCTCCTCATCATGAGCCCCCACCGCCGCTGGGGCGACAAGATCCTCATCGCTCTGCAGCTCGTGTTCCTCGCGCTCGTGGTGTACGAAACCCTCTCCGGAGCGCGCCTCTACCTCGGAACCTGAGATCGCATGGCCGTGCCGCGCCTCATTATGAACACGGTCGTCCGCCTGGTGGCGAAGTACGGGCTGGCGTAAGGCCCATTCGTGCCCTTTCCCGAGTCCTTCACGACCGCCCGCCTTCGGGCCGAACGCCTGACGGCGGCTCATGCGGCCGAGGTGCAGCGCATGCACAGCGACTCGGCGGTGATGGCCCACCTGGGCGGCGTGCGGAACGCAGAGCAGACCGCCGCCTACCTGGCGCGCAACCTGCGACACTGGGCTGACTATGGCTTCGGCCTATGGATCCTCCGGGAGGCGGGCGGGGGGGACCTGATCGGCCGTGCCGTGCTGCGACACATCCAGGTAGAAGGGATCGATGAGGTAGAAGTCGGCTACGGGTTCTACCCGGCATACTGGGGCAGGGGCTTGGCCACCGAGGTCACCACCGCTTGCCTGACCCTGGGGCGCCACGATCTGCGCCTCGCATCGATCGTCGCCCTCACGAGCCCCGACAACCGGGCGTCGCAACATGTGTTGCGGAAGGCCGGACTGGTGTACGAGCGGGATCTCGTCCATGATGGCTTCCCATCGTCCTTGTTTCGCACCAGGGACGGAGACGAGCGTTGAACGGAGGCAGCACCCCCATGCCGATGTTTCAATCCAAGGCGAAGACCGTCGCCGCCTATCTTGCCCGACTCTCCGCCGAGCGCCGCGCGACCATCGTTGCCGTGCGCCGGGTGATCAAGCGGCACCTTCCCACGGGGTATCGCGAGGCGATGAACTGGGGCGCGATCACGTACGAGGTGCCGCTCGCCAAGTACCCGACGACGTACAACGGTCAGCCCCTGTGCTACGTGGCCCTCGCGGCGCAGAAGGCGCACCTCAGCCTGTACCTGATGGCCGCGTACGGCAGTCGCACGCTCACCCGGCGACTGCAGGACGGATTCCGCAAGGCAGGGAAGCGTCTCGACATGGGGAAAGCCTGCATCCGATTTCGGGTGCTGGACGACCTGGCGCTCGATGCGATTGCGGAGGTGATTGCGAGTACGCCGATGAAGCAATACATCGCCGGTGCCGAGGCGGTCCGGACCCGAACGCGATAGGCCGATGCTCTTCATGATCATCGAGCACTTCCGCAACGGGGACGCGCGCCCGGTGTACCGCCGCTTTCGCGATCGCGGGCGGCTCGCCCCCGACGGACTGCGCTACATCGCCAGCTGGGTTACCGAGGACATGGGCCGGTGCTACCAGATCATGGAGTGCGACGACCCCGCCCTCCTGCATCAGTGGATCGCTCAGTGGCAGGATCTGGTGGAGTTCGAGGTCGTTCCCGTCCGCACCTCGGCGGAAGCCACCGCAATCATCGCGCCGCTGCTGTGACGCTCAGTGCGGCCAGAGCCAGCCGAAGGTGCCGGCAGTGAGCAGGCCGTAGATCAGGCCGTCCACGGTCGCCTTGATCGTGGTGATCCAGGCACGGCGATACCAAATCGACATCTGCCACAGCGCGGCGGCGTAAGCGAGAAACGCCGTGACGCCCACGAACCGGAACACGGAGAGATAGGCGGCGCCGGGGGGCAGGGCCCGGCCGGCCACGTACGCACCGAACACACCCACGACGACCGAATAGAGGAACCACTGGGTCAGGTTCTTGCCCATGCCCATCGGTCCATTCGGCAGCACCGTCATCACGACCACAGGCCCTTTCTTCATCTTCTCGAGGAACTCCGGGGCGCGCATCTCCTGGGTGCTCGACGGCCTGGGAATCATGTAATCCCCCGGCGGGATGGCGAGCGGGCGCAGCGCGTCCATCACCTTGTCCTCGTTCGGCATCTTGGGGTAGTCGCTCTTGTGCCACGGCAGCATCATGTGGATCACGGAGCTGGCGAGGAACACGATCACCGCGGACAGGAGGATCGGCAGCCACAGCGAGGACAGCCCAGTCATGAGAACCTCCGGGAAGAGAAGGCCGGCCCGGCCGGCAACAGGCAGGCAGCGGCGAGGGAAGGTGCGGCCCGCAGGGCGGGAACGTCAAGCGCTCGTTCGACTAGGTCTCCGCGGCGAGCCGTGGTATCTTGTAGCACGAACCTCCGAATCGGAGCCGGGAACCGTGTCCAAGAGCGACGACGAAAAGCTGGCGAAGCTGGTACGGAAGAACGCGGCCAAGGCGGCCCAGGCGAAGAAGACGGTGCAGCGCCGTTACGACACGACGCTGCCTCCCGAAACGACCGACGATGATATCGAACGGCGTGATTTCTTCTCGGAGATGAAGAAGCGGGAGTTCTAGGGACGCGGCACCCCACCCTCATCGCCGTCGCGGGACTCGCGTGCGCCGGGGTCTCGCACACCCCTGATGATCATTCAGCTCAAGAAGACGAAGGACGGACCACCGACGCTGGTCTGCCTGCGACCCGACGGATCGCGCACCTGGTCGCGGCTGCACCCCTTTCTCCCGGTGCACGACTTGACGCATTGTGCCGTCGAGTCCGTCCTCGGTCTCAGCCAGGCATTCTTCGGCCTGGTGGACGCGGGGTGGGAGATCGACGACTTCGCGCGGCCGGGGAGCGCCCGGGACTTGCCGCAGGAGGCCCTGCACGCCGAGCGCATCGTGGGCGTACTCGATCTGGAGCGCGCGTCGGGCCGCGAGTACAGCGTCGCGGAATTCAAGGCAGCGGCTCCCGGCGAGACGTCGATCACGTCCGCGCAGCTGGCCGCGGTCCGGTCGTTGCGGGACGATCTCCACCGGCGCTGGATCGCTCTCGCACCCGGTCAGACGCTCGAGATCCCGTTCCCGGTGCTGCCGCTCACGTCGGCGGTCTGAGTCGTGACCGACGGTTTCATCTTGAATCGTCGCGCCGGCAACTCTGGCCGCGGGGTCGGGGTAGTTCTGAACGAACTTCGTTCGGAGGCACCGATCATGAAACGCACACTCGCAGTCGCCGCGGCCATCGTCGCCCTGATCCCCAGCGTGGCGGTCGCTCAGGTGGGATTCAAGGGGGGCTTCTCCTACGGGAACGTCTCCAACCGGGGTATCCTGCCCGGCGCCCTGCACGAGCGGACTGGGTTCGCGGCCGGCATCGCGTTAGCCAACTCGCACAGCCTGCTGGGATTCGGCGTGGAAGGGTTGTACGCGCAACGGGGCGTCGCGAGCACCACGGCTTCCGACTCGAGAAAGCTGGACTACATCGACGTGCCGGCCTACGTGCGCGTCAACTTTCCGACCCCGGGGCTGGCCCCGTACGCGTTTGCGGGTCCGCAGGTCTCCTTCGAGCTGCATTGCAGTGACGCCTGCCCGAGTGGTCGCCCTAAGACGACCACGGCCGCCGTCATCGGTGCCGGCATCCGGCTCGGCGCTCAGAGCGCGTTCTCGCTCGAGGGACGCTACCTGTACGGGTTGACCGACCTCAAGCTCAATACGGTGACGAGCTCCGAGAGCTACAAGACGCGCTCATTCCTCATTCTGGCCGGCATCGACTTCTAGCCGACCATTCACCCTCATTCCGGGGCCGGTCGCAATTGCCGTGGCCGGCCCCGACCCGGCGTCGGCGGGTACCGAAGGACCTTCCTGAATCGGGATCCCGCCTAGCGCACCTACCGCACGCTCGGCATACTCCCTCCCGTCGCCCGTCCGCAGGCGAACGTCCCGCACGTGTCGAGGGTCGGATGAGCGCTCCAACCACAGCTCGCCCCCGTCTCCTTCAGGCGGCGTTGAACGGCGCGCGGCGGCGCGAGGACCATCCCGCGCTGCCTACCTCATCCCTGGATCTGGCGGACGCGGCCGCGCAGAGCGTGGCCGCGGGCGCCGCGGCGATTCACGTGCATGTCCGCGATACGCGAGGGGTGGAGAGTGTCGCTCCCGACGATGTCGCGCGTGCCGTCACCGCGCTGCGGGTCGCGGTTCCCGGCATCCCGGTCGGCGTGAGTACCGGCGCCTGGATCATGCCCGAGACGGAGCTGCGGCATCAGACCGTCTCGGCCTGGACGGTGCACCCCGACTACGCCTCCGTCAACTTCGACGAGCCCGGCGCGGAGCTGCTCGCGCAGCTGCTGCTCTCGCGCGGCACGGGGATCGAGGCGGGACTCGCCCGGCCGGTCGCCGCCCAGCGCCTGATACGGAGTGGGCTCGCGCCGCGCTGCCTGCGCGTGCTGATCGAGCCGCAAGCGCAGCAGCTCGATGCGGCCTTGGGGACCGTGGCCGAGATCGAAGCGCTGCTCGATGCCGCCGGCGTCACCTTGCCGCGATTGCTCCACGGCATGGATGGCACGGCTTGGCCGATGATCGCCGAGGCGGCGGCCCGCGGCTACGACACACGCATCGGTTTCGAGGACACGTTGACCCTGCCGGACGGCTCCATGGCGGCGAGTAACGCCGTGCTCGTCACCCTGGCCCGACGCTCGTTCGGCTGAGAGTCCATGGACGAGTTTCTCCGCGCTGCGATTGCCGAAGCGGAGCTGGGGTTGGCCGAGGGCGGCATCCCGATCGGCGCCGTCCTCGTCCATGACGGGAAGATCCTCGGCCGCGGGCACAACCGGCGCGTGCAGCAGAACAGTGCCGTGCTGCACGCCGAGATGGACGCTCTGGAGCGGGCGGGCCGCCGCCCGGCGGCCGTGTACCGTTCGAGCACGCTCTACACCACGCTGTCGCCGTGCGCGATGTGCAGCGGCGCCATCCTGCTCTACGGCATCCCGCAGGTCGTCGTCGGTGAGAACCGTACCTTCCTCGGGGAAGAGGACCTGTTGCGCGGGCGCGGCGTTACCGTGACCGTGCTGGGGGACGAGCACTGCCGAACCCTGATGGATCGCTTCATCGCCACCCATCCGGGACTCTGGAACGAAGACATCGGACGCTGACGACACTCCCCTAGCCGCCGCACTTTCCCGGGACCACGGGCCGGTGCAAGTTTGGGCAGGATGCCTGTTGACCGAAACCACCACCGCCGCGTGCCGGAGACCACAATGTCGCGTATCACCCGGCGAGAGCTGCTCGCCGCAACCGCCGGTGCGGCGGCGCTCGCCGCGCTCGACATCGCGCCCGCGATCGCCCGCACCGATCCACCACCCTCGCCGGCGCGTCTCAAACAGTCCGTGTGCCGCTGGCCCTTCGAGCGCATCCCGCTCCCCGACTTCTGCCGGACGAGTCGGGCGCTGGGACTCGTCGCCATCGATCTGCTCCAGCCGGACGATTGGCCCGTCGCCCGGGAGGCGGGGCTGGTCTGTTCCATGGGATATCCCACCACGCGCGAGGATTTCATCGCTCGAGGCTTCAACGACCGGGCGAGCCACGACCTGCTCGTCCAAGAGCTCGCGGACACGCTGCCGCTGGCGGCGCGGGCTGGGGTTCCCAACCTCATCGCGATGTTCGGCAACCGGGGGGGACGGACCGACGACGACGCGGCCGCGGCCTGCATCGACGGATTGCGCCGAGTCGCGCCCCTGGCCGAGTCGCAGGGCGTGACGGTGTGCGTCGAGCTGCTGAACAGCAAAGTGGATCATGCCGATTACCAGGGCGACCACACTGCGTTCGGCGTCCGGGTCATCACGGGGGTCGGCTCGCCGCGCGTGAAGCTGCTGTACGACATCTACCACATGCAGATCATGGAAGGCGACGTGATCCGGACGATCCGTGACCATGTCGCCCACATCGGCCACTTCCACACCGGCGGCGTCCCCGGCCGGCACGAAATCGACGATACGCAGGAGTTGAACTACCACGCGATCGCGCGCGCGATCGCGGACAGCGGATTCTCAGGCTACCTGGCGCACGAATTCCAGCCCACGCGGGACCCGCTCACGGCGCTGCGGGACGCCGTCGCGACCTGCCGCGTGTGACGCTCGCCATCACGTTCCGCCAGCCGGCACTCACGCCGGCGCAAGCCGAGGAGATCGCCGAGCGGCGCTTTGGGCGCTCCGGCTTCGTCCGCCCGTTGCCCAGCGAGCGCGACCAGAACTTCATGATCCGTTTCGCGGATGGGAAGCGCGCCGTCCTCAAGGTCGCTCACGCCGGCGAAGAGCGGGACATCCTCGAGCTGCAGAACCTGGCTTTGCACCGCCTCACCGAGCGCGCCCCCGGCATCGCCTTGCCGCGCGTGCTCCCCGCGCGGGACGGGGCGGAAATCGTCGACGTACGCGGCCCGGAGGGCGAGACGTACCGGGTCCGGATGCTGTCCTGGGTTCCGGGAACGGTCCTCGCACTCGTCCGCCCCCACACGCCGGAGCTGCTCGAGAGCCTCGGGCGTTTGATCGCGCAGCTTGATACGGGTCTCGAGGGGGTGGACCACCCGGCCGCGCACCGGGAGCTGAAGTGGGACCTGGCCCGCGCCGGCTGGATCCGGGAGCACCTCGACGCGGTCGGCGACACGTCCCGGCGCACGCTGGCGACGCGGGCGCTCGACCGCTTCGAGAGCGAGGTCGCCCCGATGCTCGGCAGCCTGCCGTCGGGCACGATCTACAACGACGCCAACGACCACAACCTCCTGGTGCGCGGCGACGACCCGTGGGGCCGCCGCGTGACGGGTGCGATCGACTTCGGCGACCTGGTCCACAGTGCCATCGTGTGCGACGTGGCGATCGCCGCCGCCTACGCCTCGCTCGCCAAGCCCGACCCGCTCGCCGCCGCCGCCCGGGTCGCCGCGGGGTACCACGCCTTGCACCCGCTCAGCGAGGCGGAGCTCGACCTCCTCGACGCCCTGATCGCCACCCGCCTCGCCGTCAGCGTCGTCAATGCCGCCGTGCAGCGCGCCGCGGTTCCGGAGAACGCCTATCTGACGGTCAGCGAGACGCCGGCGTGGGAGGCGCTGGAGCGCCTCGCGACGCTGCCGCCGCGCTTCGCCCGCTACGCCCTGCGGGACGCCTGCGGCTTCGCCGCCGTTCCGACTGCACCGGCCGTGGTGCAGTGGCTGACAGAGCATCCCGGTGAGCTGGGACCCGTGGTGACCGCGGACCTCGTTCGCGATGCGGCCGTGCTGGACCTCTCGGTCAGCAGCCCGTCCATCGCGAATCCGCGGGCCGTGGCCGATGCGACTGCATTGACGCGCGCCATCGATGCCGTCCTCGTCGAGGCGGGCCGGACAGTGGGAATCGGGCGCTACGACGAACCGCGTCTGCTCTATACGAGCGACGCGTTCCGCGCCGAGGGCAACGACGGGCCCGAGTGGCGGACCGTTCACATCGGCCTCGACATCTTCCTCCCTGCGGGCGCCCCGGTGCAGGCGCCACTCGGCGGGGCAGTGCACTCGTACCGCGACAACGCCGCGCCCGGCAACTACGGCCCGACCGTCATCCTGCGGCACGCCGTGGACGGCGGGCGGCTCACCTTCTACACCCTCTACGGTCACCTCGACCGGGACTCGCTTGCCTGGCTGCGCCCCGACCTTCCGGTGGCTCCCGGCAGCGTCATTGGGCGCATCGGCGACGCGACGGTCAACGGGGGTTGGCCCCCGCACCTGCATTTTCAGATCATCACCGACGTCCTCGACATGGAGGGTGACTTCCCCGGTGTGGCCCGGCCCAGCCAGCGCGCCGTCTGGAAGAGCCTCAGCCCCGACCCCTCCCTCATCGCGGCGGTCCCCTCCGTCCTGTTGCCGCCGGCGGCGCCGACGCCGGAGCGGTTGCTCGAAGCACGCCGGCATCATCTCGGGCCCTCACTCAGTCTTGCCTACCGCCGGCCGCTCGAAATCGTGCGCGGCTGGATGGAGTTCCTCTACGATCGTGAAGGACGCCGCTACCTCGACGCGGTGAACAACGTGCCGCACGTGGGGCACGGGCACCCGCGCGTGGTGCGCGCCGGCCAGCGCCAGATGGCGCTGCTGAACACCAACACCCGTTACCTCCACGAGCTGGCGGTTCGCTACGCCGAGCGGTTGTGGGCCACGCTGCCCTCACCCCTGTCGGTGTGTTACTTCGTGAAC
>Ga0307281_10000095_pt1 | contig 19573 bp, 25 predicted proteins | sample ER_DNA_120_FD_194486 | JGI IMG/M metagenome (GOLD analysis project Ga0307281, IMG submission 194486) | Bulk soil microbial communities from the East River watershed near Crested Butte, Colorado, United States - ER_DNA_120 | ecosystem: Environmental > Terrestrial > Soil > Floodplain | place...
GTGTCCAGGGTGCCCATGATCCAAAAAAACGGACCGTGCACGCGCACACAGCAGATCATCCTGCTGCGCGCGCGCGATCACAGCACCAAGCACAGTCACTGTGTGTGCACTCATGTGTATGACTGTGTGTGAGTAGACATCAGCGTCCCCAGGTTGTGAGCCACCAGTTGCGTGGCCCGTGGTCCACGCAGTATCCACTGCGGGTGCAGTGCCGGCAGAGCGTGAGCACCAGCCACACGCCCTGCCGCCTAGGTGGTGCAGGTACAGCAGCCACGGGTGTGGCGCGCCGAGAGGCCGAGCGTGGGTAGCCGTCGGGAATCGAGCAGACGAACATGTCCCCCCCGATAGCCGGCGGCATGTTCGGCAGCGTCATCGCTCTGTACCACGTGCGAATAGGTCAGCGTGGTAGGCATGGCATGCACCGCAGTACCTGTGCTCCACATCATGTGGGTTGTAGCTGGTCATCCTGCACACAGGGCACGTGATGCTGGGTGCTGCCCACGTGTCGATGGCAGAGCGCGGTGTGGTGTGGGTGACCATCCCCCACCACCACACCGGGCTCACTGCATCGCCGGCGGGATGGGTGCGGCCGCGGCCTCGTCGTCGCGGCCGTTGCCGTACGCCTCACGGATCGCCTCGTCGGTGGCGCGTACCACGTGGATGCGTACCGATCCGTCGATGGCGAGACAGCGGGCGCTCGCCGGTAGCCGCTGTTGGATGCTGGCCAGAAGCTGGGATGCGTGCTCTTCGCCGATGTGGTCGTCGTCCGGCCACGTGAGGATGAGGGTGTCACCAGGGCGCACGACGCAGGCCTCTCCAGCGATGGAGATATCACTCATCGGCCACTCGATGCGGCGCGCGGTGCGTGCTCGAGGACGCGTGGTGTGCATGCTTCGATGGTCGCACACCGATGCTGGGACGTTCCGATCATTAGCGGGGCACCTCCACACGGACGGCGAGCCGGCAGTCCGCGGCGCGCCATTCGGGTGGCTCACGCTGGCACAGGTGAGGCTCGCGCGGCCAGATGTGGTACTCGTACGGGGTCGGCGGGATCTTGCGCGCTTGGAGGTTGATCGAGACGCCTGCGATGGCCAGGGCCAGGGCGACGGCGACGGCGATCACCTTGCCGATGACGGTCATGGGCGCGCCGCTCTGGCTACAGCGCCGATGATCAGCAGAGCGGCCAAGAAAATGAGGCACGTCCTGGGAGTGATCATATCCGCGGCGGCCAGTACGCCGTGACCTGGTCAGTAAGCTGCGGGCTTTCCGGCGGGCCGTCGATCATGCGGACACGGAAAACCACGGGATGTAAAATGTCTAGATCGACGGTCCCGTCATCGTGAACCGCGGTGATCAATCCGACATGTGGTCTGTTCGGGTTGAGGGCGTTCGGAACAAACACGATGCGGCCAGGACTAGGACGCGGCGATCTCGGGTTGACGTCGAGGAATATTTCTGGTGCCATTTCCTACTCCATATCAGTTATATAATTACGGTGGGTGACTACACCATAATGACTCTTATGGTGCAGTCCGTTACCGGGCGAAACCGTGATCAATACTCAGGGTCAGAGTTCACGCAACGCGAGTCCCGGTCGCATTCGCATTCCGGATAGCGGCAGACGAACGATGATGACCAGGTTTCGCTGACACGCGAATCCGGCAGCGGCGCTGCGGGCCCGCAGTGCACGAAGGACGTCCACCAGCCGGACGCGCGCCGCGTATTGACCTGAGCATCGGCGCTGTATATCGGGTGAACGAGAAGCCTGGTAGCACCGGGCGCGAGGATGAGATGTATTTCATCCCACATGTCCATGTCAGACCTTCCTCATTGGTCGTAGTTCTTTTTCCGGTGTTTGCGGGAAAGTCGCCGGTTCGCTTCGCGGCGGGCCGCGACGGCGGGGCACAGATTGCGCATGCAGTAGTCGCGGCCGCCGGTGTACGCCTTGGTGCAGCTCGGGCAGTGACCGGGCATCAGCGCGGTGTCGGTCAGTCCGAGCTGCGGCATGACGTCGGCGTTGCCTGTGCGGATCAGGTAGCGGACCGCCTTGTCGATCGTCTCCTGGCTCATGGCCATGGCCGGCATCGTGCCGATGCAGTCCTCTGCACTCACGGTTTCCTCCAGACGGTGCGCGGCGCCGGCCGCGCGTCGGGTTGTCTCGGCTCGCCGATGGCTTGGTTGCAGGGCCGGCATGCCGTGACGATGTGGGCCGGGTCGTCGCCGGTGACAGCTTTTCCGAGAGTGTGGTGCGGCTCACCCGCATTGGGTCCGTGCAGCTGCACGCGCATCCGGCAGGTGTGCGCTCGAGCGCCGGAGCGCTCACACCAGCCGTCGGCGTGCGCGCGGCAGCGGTAGCCGTCGCGGGCGATGATGGCCAGCCGTAGGCGCCGCCATGCGCGGGTGCTGCCCCCCGCCCACGCCCGGCTCACAACAGCCGGACCTCGTGGTCGACGTCCAGCTCCGGATCGACATGGAACCATAGGCAGGCGGTGGCATCGAACCGGATCGGCTGGCGGCATTCGGGTAGCGCGCAGGCAGACGGTGCGTGGGAGATGTCGGATGCCGCTTCTTGGATGATCGAGTCGAGTAGCCGGTCGGCTGACGCATCGACGTCCGTTGCGATTGTTGCGGTGTCAACAGTCGCGGCTGGAACGATGTATTTGCGGCCGAGCAGGGTGACTGTCGCCGGAGGCCGCGACGGCGGATCACAGGCGCCGGCCTGCGGTTCCTCATCCGTTCGGCCGAGGTTGGCGCTGCATGTCGCGCAGCCGGCCGGACGGCTGCCCGCGGGGTGCGCGAGCTGCCACGCGTCCGGGCATGCGTTGTCGCTGTCCTGCGGTCGCGTCAGCGCGCGCCGGGCGAGCATGGCCGCGTCAGTGGTTGCGCCGTCGAGGTCGAGTTCGGCCAGGGCGCCGGTGAGCGCGCGTGCGAGTATCCAGCGTTCGTCGAGCATCGCGCTGTGCGCGCGTTGGATCAGCATGTTCCGTAGGCGTGTGTGGTCCGAGGGGTACATGGGGCAAATCACCACATCTCGATGGGAGGTTGGGGCATGGTGCACCCCACCCCTGATGATCGTTTTGGGCGCGCGGAAGCGCTCGATCGTCAGGGATGGGGATGTTCTCGACGGTCGGCAGTACGCACGTTCGCAGAGCTCACCGCGCGCACCATTACGTACGCGCCAGGGCGGGTGGTCAATGTCGACGGCTCTCGCCGACCGGGGCCGACGCGAGGTGAGCGCCGGGGTGCCGTCCGGGCGGATCCCTCTGCGGGATGCACGTTGGGCCTGCCGTGATCTACAGCCATCCTCGCGGGTGGTGCAACACGTGCCTGGCCGTCGACTCCAGTGCGCGAGAGCGGTGCATTTGAGCCGTCGCGTGGCGGCTGGACGTTGTGCGTACGCCTCGCGGCGATCCGCGGTTACTACCTGACTCCGCGTTGAGGTGTTCGTGTCAGCTGCAAGCCTGACTTGCGCCATCTGAACAGGATCTATGGCGACTCGATCACCGAGGCACTTTCCGGTAGCCTCACTCCTAGTGTTTTTTGGCAGCTGTAGCTTGACCGTCCGGCCGTGGATTTGCAAGGTCCACGGACCGGGCGTTCTTGTTTCTACGCTCTGGGCGAACATGATCTAGGCGAGTCCGGCCCGGCGCCGGGCGGCGATCAGCTCGGCGACGTCGGCACGCCAGCACAGCTGCACGTGGCCGATGGCGTAGATCTTGAGCATCGCCTCGCCGGCGGTGCGCCGCCTGCCGGGTGGGCCGATGGTGCGCAGCGATTGGCTCCACCGTATGACGGTGCGCGGAGTGACACCCAGAGCGTGAGCAGCCTCAGGAACGGTAAGCCAGTCGGACGGGTTCGGGACATCCATGACCAACATGTTGACACACGTGGCGAGTGGGTGTCTAGTTGAGGCATGACAACTGACAAAACACAGGCCAACCTGACGGTCGAGGAATGCGAGCACGGTGACGACTCGGCCGCCTGCCAGCTGAAGCATCGGGTCCCCGAACAGCGCGAGCAGCAGGGCCGGGCGCGGGCCCGGGCCATCGCCGCGATCCACGCCTACGCCAACTGGCTGGCCGCGCATCCCGAGGTGCCACTCCCGACCGACCTGACCGGGTCACAGCACATCCACGGTGACGATGACGAGCGGCGGGCGAAGGTGCGCGGCTATGCCGCCCGGGTCGGCTGCGAGCTCGTGGAATACCAGGGCCACCTGTACGCCAAACAGGTATTGGCCACGATGGAATGCAACGGGATCGACATCAAGCATCAGGTGCAGACGCACCCGCGGCGTCGCACCGCGCGGTGAGCGGTGAGCGTGTTGCTGTTCGTCGGGACCCGGCGTCCGGGGGAGCTGACCGATCAGGGCCGGTACGCCGAGACGGTGTCCAGGCCGGCAGCTGCACCGGTGGCGCACGACGATCCGCTGAGCGTGACCGGGCACCACGTCGGTAACGGCGTCGGTCGTTACGCGTACGCGGGCCGGCATCGCCGGGTGCGGTAAGTCTCCCCCGGCGCCTGCGGGTCTGGGTCGCTACAACCATCAGCCGATGGGATCGGAGTCCGCGGCGCCGGGGGTCCATGATCAAACCCAATTGTCCATCCTAGGAAGGAATTAGCATGGTTGAGAACGGTCTGCCGGAGGCAGGCGGCAGGAATGGCCTTACCCAGGCGCAGCGGATGGCGCGGGTGCTCCGACTCCTCGACGAGTCTTACCTAGCGCACGCGCGCGGTAACAAAGAGTCGATGATTTTGGCGTATGAGCAGGCGCAGGAGGTGGACGACGCGGTGGTGATCGCGGTCCGCGGCGGGTTGATGATCGGTGAGATCCCCCGGCCGGAGGATGACTACCCCGCTTGGGAGAAATACGTGGAGGCCGCGCAACGCCGGTCCCTGGCGTGAGCCGGAAGGGCCGGCGGGGCTCGCCGTACTGGGCCGTGATGGCAGCGCAGAGCCAGATCGTCAACGAGCAGCTGGAGGCAGCCGGAATGTCATGGCCGATCAGGGAACGGGGTGAGTCCATCGCCGAAGGTACGCCACCGGTGATCGACTGGACGCTCTGGCGTAAATGCCCGGCCTGCCGGGCCCGGACGGGGCACCCGTGCTGGTGTCGCACCGGCGGTGGGGAGCACGGCACCGAGCCGTTGCCGCTGGACCGTCCCCACACACTGCGCAGACGGCGCACCGGCCGCTAGCACGGAAAGCCCCCCCCCACACACAGGATTGTCCGGTCCTGAGCATGTGTGGGGGGGTTTCCGACCGTACGGGACAACCCTCAGACACGCGAACGTCAGGGTACTACCCGGCAAGCGGCTCGTCAGGGGGCTGGAGAGCTTCGACCACCCCGTTGACGATCAGAATGATGTCGGCCGAGTTGAGCCGCGGTGAGCTCACTTTCGTGCGGATGTCCTTGATCGCGGTGCTGAGGTCGACGCTCTCACCGGCGACCTCGCTGTCCCCGGCGACCTTGTCGCGCAGGTTCGCGATGGCCTCGATACGCCACAGCCCGGACCAGGCGTCCGGGTCGTCTTTTGCTGCCATGCTGGCGATCCCCCAACTACTCATGTCGTTCTGGCCGGCATGGTCATGCCGGCCGCTGACGTGGGCGTGCCCGGTGTGCGGGTCGGCGCCGGTGTAGGCGACGCCGGCGTAGCCGCGGCTACGGGAGTAGATGACCCGGTCGAAGATGATGTATTCGGCGCGGTAGTCCAGGCCGCGGCGATGCCGGTCGACCAGCGAGGCGACCAGGGTTGCGAACGGCACCGGCCATGGGCCACTGGAGTCGACGTCGACGGCCAGGACACGCCCGTCGGGCAGCGGCTTGTGGTCCGAGGTCCCCGTCTGGTGGGCGGCATCGCCGATCCACCCGTCCGAGGCCTTGTCCCGGCCGGGGTTCAGGTCGTCGAACTGGCCACGCAGCTGCACGAGACACGGGATCAAGTAGACCGTCATGGGCCTATCCTGCACCCTTGGCCAGCAGGAACAGCGAAACCAGCACGCTGGACGACGCCAGGACGTACGCCAGGGCGGCATGCAGCCCGAGGCCTTTGCCCTCGGACCTGTTGATCCGATCGTTGAGTTCCTGCAACTTCTCCGAGGTGCGCCGTGCCTCCAGCTCGGCTGCCTCACGGGACTGGAACGTGGCAGCCTGATCGGTGAGCTGTGCCCGGAACTCGTTGACAGACTCGAACCGTTTCTCCGCGGCCGTCTCCGCCTTAGCCACCGCTTTCTCCGCGGCGAGCAGCGCCGCGTTGACGCCGGTCTCCTGGGCCTGCTTACGCTCGCCGAGCAGGGTCCGCAGGTCGCCCAGCTGAACCTGGACGTGTTCGTGCAGGGTATCCAGGGTCCACCGGCGTCCCCACACGATCAGAGGTCGGGACGGTTCGCGGGTGCCGCGTAGGTGATGGTGAACGCGCCGACGCCGGCGGCCACGGCGAGCAGGGCCACGCGTACCCACCCGTCGGAGGTGGCCGGTACCTCGACGGTCAGGGCGGCGGCCGCGGCCGCCACGACCGCGCTGAACGCCGCGGCGAGTGCTTTGCTGGCAGTCTTCATTCGAGGAACTTCCCTTCGTTCATCGGACCGGCTCCACAGTGATGACGCGTCGGTTGATGGTGCCGGTGTTCGCGTCGACGCGGTAGGCGATGCACGCGTTGTAGGTGACGCCGGGGGTGAGCCCGGACACGAGCCGGCCCGCAATCGAGTGCTGGCCGACCTGTCCCGCGGCGATGGACTGGACTTGCGAACAGGTGTTCTCGTCGCAGGCGCGTACCACGGATCCGGAACCGACGGTGCCACCCGTACGAACCTCGAAATCGATCAACGTGTATTTGTTGATGGTGGAGTTCTTGCCGCCGCAGGTCACCGAGACGCGGACCTTGCCGGAGGTGGGCGCGACGAACGCGACGCCTCGAATCCCGGTGGTGGTCAGCGTGTTGGTGAACGTCACGCTGGTGGTGGTGCCATCGGTGACGGAGTTGTCCGCAGCGTCGACGGTGACGCCTGCGGTCGCGGCGAGAAGCGCCGCGTCGACGTCGTCGGCGAGGTGCTGGTAGTGCAGCCACAGCTGCACGTCGTCGGTGGGTGCCGGGTACCGCAGGGCGTAGTTCGCGGTGGTGGACATGGGTTTCTCATCTCCTCCAGTCGATGGTCAGGGTAAACGCCGACGACGCGCCGCCACGGCCGGTGAACCGGACATACGGTGAGCCGGACGCGTCGAAGAAACCGATCCCGCCGGCGGTGCCGTCGACCATCGCCTGAGCCCACGCGTCCGGGATGGTGAACGACGTGTCAGTGCTGCCCACCTTCAACGACGGGCCGCTGCTGCTGCTGGTCAGGGTGGGTGCCCCGCCGGGCTTGGTGGCCTGAGTGATCAGCCGCATGGTGGTCGACTGGGCGGCGTAGGCGCCGCCGGTGGTCCGGCTGATCCGCAGGTTCGCGGCCGTGACGGTGGCGCCGGCCAGGGTCCGCGGTTTCGAACCGTAGAACGCGGCGCCGGTCGAGTTCGGGTATCCGCCGTACGAACCCTGCACGACGTCGGTCGTGTCGGTGCGCCACCCGGAACGGTACGAGCCGGTGTAGACCGCGGGGACCACGAGCCGGCCGGTCACCACCGCCGGTTTCGGTGCGGGCGGGATCGGTGGGATCTCCGGGACGGCGGGTGCGGCGGGGAAACAGCGGGCGATCGCGACGCGGCGGGTGCCGGCGGTGGCCACCACGACGACGTCGCCGGCGGCCACGGTCAGGTCCCGGGCGCACTGCACGGTGACCGTGGTGCCGTTGATGACCACGGAGACGACGGCGCCGGCTGACGCGGACGCCGCGGACGCGAGGGTCAGGCTCACGGAAACACCTGCCGAAGTTTCAGCCGCATCGGCTGCGACGGGGTGTAGGGCAACGTCATCGCCTCGATCACGCCGTATTTCTCGCGTAGGTCGTCGAACGCGGTGACGTCGTCGGCCAGGGCGATGATGTCGCCGCCCAGCATGTCCGGCTGCGGAACCATCTCGACGTCGTAACGCTGGTAGCTCTGCCTGCGTTCCCGGGCGAGGATGGTCTGCGCGGCTGCGTTGCACTGTTCGGTGGTGGCCAGTAGGGGACTCTCGAAGAACAGCGGTACCGGCAGCGGGTTGAACGGGCCCGTGTAGGACGCGGCGCCGCTACCGGTGTCGTAGGCGACCCCCTGAACCTGTGTGCCGTCAACGGCCGTCCCACGGGCCACCACGGCGTTATGGACACCGTCACGCGACGAGCCACCCAGACGGGTGATGACGATCGCGCGGGCGTCCGGGCGCCCGTCGACGTTGTGCTCGTAGACGACGGTGGCGCCGGCCGGCAGCTGCCCCGCCGGGATCACCTGCAGAAACCCGTCGGGGGTCACCTGGGCTTGCGCGGGCCACGCGTCGAGCAGCCCGAGCACCGCGCCGAGACGGTCCTCGTCGAAGTTGATGTCCGAGGTGGGCACGTCCCGGTCTATCAGCGACGTGTCGATCATGACGGTCAGGGCCGGCTCGATCAGGGCCCGCAGGGTGGACACGATGGTGCCGGTGGGCTGGAACGGCGACACGAACCGGGCCTCGTCGATCAGCTCGAGCAGCCCCACCGCCTCGACCTCGATGCGGTCCGCCTGCACGTCGGCGGAGCGGATCAGGAACTCGCCGCGGTCGAACCACTCGATACCGTCCGGGCCGATACCGACCCCCAGCTGTACGTGCAGGCGTTGGCCGTACGCGCCGAGCACGCTGGTGGCGCCGTCGACCGGTGTCCAGTCGACGCCGTCGGCGATGCGGGGCACGGTCACGGTCACCCGTTCGGGCACCGACAGGCTCGCGTCGTATTCCTCGGTCCCGCCGGTGACGGGGATGTTCTCGGCGAGCAGCATCCCACCGCGGGTGACCGACGCACGGCAATGCAGGTCGAAGATGCCGGACCGCACGTTGAACGCCGCGGCGGTGGACAGGGCAATTGCCATGGTCAAATTCCGTAGTCGCCCTGCGCGGCGAGCAGCAGGGTCGCATAGTCGTCGGCGTAGTCCTGCAAGGTGAGCCCGGTGTAGGCGTTGGCGATGTCTTGCAGGGTCCACCCGCGTGCTTGCAGGAACACCGACCAGCCGTCGCACTCGGCGACGTTCAGCGTCCACAGGCGACGTTCGTCGGTGCCGTCCTGGCTGAACCGTTCATCGCTGGCGGCCAGCACCGACCAGTAGCCGTCCACACCGTCGTAGCCGCCCGCCTGACGGACCTGCACGATGCCGCTCGTGGTGGCCTTGAGCAGGGCGAGCAACGCATCGGACGCCGATGTGGTCGCCACGAACAGCTGCACGGTGGACAGGTACTGGCCGAGCCCGGCAGACACGACCAGATTACGGCCGTCGACGGCGAACACCGCCGACTGTGAATCGCGCTCACGTCCGGGCCAGGACACGATCACGACCTCAGCGGCCTGCGCGCTGATCGCATCGGTGAGCGCCACGTTCCCGCCGGTGAGCACGTAGGTGACCGGCGAGGTGCTGGCCGCGTCGACGTTGTTGACCTGCAACACGTACGACACGGGGATACCGAACGGTAGCTCCGCGTCGACCAGCGTGAACGCAGTCGCGCCGGCGGTGGTCGCGAACCCACCCCGGACCGGGGTGCGGACCCCACCGACCAGCCGGAACACGTCGATGCTGTCGGCCGGGTCGAGCCCGGACGCGGTGAGCAGCACCCGGGGCGGCCACACGTCCTGGGCGACAGCGGTGAACGCCGGAGCCGCCCGCAGCGCCAGGACCACGCCGCGGCTGATCGCGGCCGCACCGCCGGTCACCGTCAGCGAGCCGGCACCGATGTCTACCTCGGTGGTCTCGATGATGTATCGGGCGGCGAGGGTCGCATCGTCGCCGGTGGTGACCGACGAGAGCAGCATCGTGGAAAACCCGGCCGGGGTGGACACCGTTGTGGAGTCGTCTTGTTTCCAGCCGAGCACGATCACGGCCCGGCCCGCGCCTGCGACGTCGAGGGCCGGGTAGGCGATGTTCTGGGCGGAGCCGTTGAGCAGCTGCGCGGACGCGGCCGCGGTGAGCTGACCCGGCAGGACCCCGCGGAACGCGATCATGGCGGCTTGGGTGTCGGCGTTGGCTACCCCACCGGTGAACGTGACCGTTGGAGCGGTGTCGCCGGCCTGCCAGTACCGGCCGAGCACGGCGAGATTCCCGGCGTCGACCACCCTGGACCAGCCGGCGGGCACGGCCGGGGCGCCTGCGCCGGAGTTACGGATCGAACAGAGGATCAGGGCCAGGTCCCCGGCTGCGATCCCGGCGACGGCGGACGGTACGACCGCGGCGTTGACGGCGACGGCGGTAGACCCGATACCCACGTACGTGATCGTCGTCATCGGGTGGCCTTGCTCGCTCGCCAGCTCTGGCGACGCTCGCTCGAGGCGATCATCTGCCGGAACGGTTCGCCGTCCAGCGACACCTGCAGGTGCGACTGCACGGTCACCGGCGCGGGCCCGCCGGTGCGGGACCCGGCGCCTGCGCCGGGCTGCCACGCGCCGCCGTCCGGGCCTGCGAAGTTACTGGCGCCGATACGGTCCAACTGGGCCTGCACCTTGTTGATCCGGGACTGATTGAACACGACGTTGATGCGGACCTGCCGGTCGTGGATGCCGGCCAGGCGCGCGGCCAGATCAGCGGCGTTGGCTTTGGCCCTGGCGGTGTCGACGTCGACGCGGCGTTTGACGTTCGGGATGCCGAGCAGCTGATCGGCGAGCTTGCTGGCCTGACCGGCGGACGCCCCCAGTTTCTGGGCGAGGGCGACGAAACGGCCCCGTAGCGTCGCCGCGAGGGCGGCCGCGCCGGCCCCGGCGCCGTTGACCTTCACGTATCCGTCGTAGTTGCGTTGCAGGGCGTTCGCGACGTTCGACAGGGCCTCGCGGTTGCCGCGGCCTTCCTTCGAGTCCAGCGCCAGGGTGCGGCCGTTCTCCTTGGCGGCTTTCGACGCGTCGGAGAAGGCCTGCGCGACGCTGGTGGTCGAGGAATACAGGTCGCGGTTCGCGTCGAAGACTCCCCGGACGGCCTCTTCGGCCGCGGCGAGGCCTGCGGCGTAGTCGTAGCTATCGTCGGCGGCCGCCGACAGCGCTTCGGCCGTCCCGGCGACGTGAGACGAGAACTGGGACGCGTTCTTGGCGCCCGAGCCGAACGCGTTGCTCAGCTTTTCGAAGGTCTGCGCGCCACCGGACAGTCCGACCTTATCCAGCCATCCATTGAGCTTTGTCAATGCGGCGACGGTCGGGGCGATTATGTCGATCAGCCCGGCGATCGTCCCGAACACGCTGTCCAGGGAGTGGGCGGCCGCGTCGGAGTTCTCCGAGAGCATGCCGAACGCGTTACCGATCGCGACACCGACCTTGCCGAGCCCGTTCTTGATCGACTCGATGACCGGGCCGGCTTTGGCCACCAGCCTCTCGAACCCGCGGATGACCGGATCCACGAAGTTGATCAAGCCTTCGGTCAGCGGAGCAACGTACCGTGACGCGCTGGCGAAGATGCGCTTGAACACCGGATCGAGCCGGTTCGCCTCCTCCTGAAGCGACGAAATCGCTTTCAGCACCGGCTCGATGAACGGGGCCGCGTCCTGCTCCAGGTTTCCCAGCAGCGTGCGGCCCAGCTGCTTGCCGGAGGCCTGGACGCGGGCGTCGCGGGACGCCAGCACCAGCCCGCCGATCACCCCGCCGATCCCGGCGCCGCCCACGACAGCGGCTTGCAGGGTGCTCGCGATCATCGGGGTGACCGCGATGATCCCGGCGGCCAACGCCGGTCCCGCGGCGTCGGACACCGTGTCCATCGACTTGGTCAGCGTCGCGGCGAGTTTAGGCGCGATTTTGGTCAGGGTGGTGCTCAGGGCCCGGCCGAAGTGGTCGGCGTTACGGTCCTGTTCCTTCTTCATCGTGTCCGAGGTGCGTTTGAACGCCCGTTCCACCGACGACAGACCGGACCCGGTCCGGTCGTTCGCGGTGACATCAACCTCGACATCGCGGGCCATGATCAGCCCCTGCGGATCTGATCGAACGCCTCATCGACGGCGGACTCGATGGCGCTCACCCACTGGGCGTTATCGGACGCCGGGGTGGTGAACCAGCCGGACGGGACCGTCTGGACGTGCCAGGACCCGGCGCTACGGCGGCCCCACGACGGTGCCCGGACCGTGCCCGCGTCGATGCGTTGCAGGTCCGACTTCCCGCGGGTCGACTGCCGTGAGCCTTTGATCTTGACGCCGGCGGTGCGCGCGGAGGCGTAGCGCACCGAACTGGAGATCCGGGCCGCGGCCACCCACGCGCCCAGACCCCCGCCGTGCGGCAGGATCGTCACCGCGTGCTCGCGGATCTTGTCGCGTAGCGCCGGCAACGGCTTGTTGATCTTGCGGCGTAGCGCGCGGACCACAACCCGGCGGCCGTCGAACGCGCGGAGCTCGGCGATGAACGCCGTCATGCTGGTCGCCACGTCTCAGTCCCCTCCCATCATCGCCCCATCATCTGCCGGGTCCGCTGTTCGAGCAGGCTCGTGCGGGCCGCGGACGCGTCACGCTCGTCGAGCTCCAGGTAGGTGTCCAGGTCGCGGGGATGCCAGCTCAGGACTTCCGAGAGCGCGAGGCCCGTTTTGCGGCAGAAGGCGATGTAGACGCGGCGGGTGGAGTCGTCGGGCCAGGGTCCAGGCGCTGCTCATCCCCCGTTTCCGCACCCGCGGTGCCCGAATCGTCGGGCTCGGGGTCGTCGTCGTCCGTCTCGTCGTCACCCATCAGAGACTGCACGGACAGGCAATCCCGGTCGTTCCACGAATTCCAGGATCCGTTGTACAGCCCGACACGACACGCCGCGTTCCAGCACATGTACCTCGCCGGGAGGATCTTCGAGGTGCCCGGGAAGTCCTGGGCCTCCATCGCCGCCCAGTCCCGCTGATCGGTGGACACGTCGAATTCGCGTGCCTCGAATGTCACATGCCACTTCTGATCCATGCCGGCCATCAGGCGACCGAGGAGAACACGGGCGAACCCTTGACGGGAAACACCATCTCGGCCATCGGGAAACTGCCCTGTTCCCCGCCGAACGGCGCCGGCATCGCCAACACGGTGAACGTGGCCTTGTCCTCACCGGTCAGGTTCTTCGGGGTGAGCACGATGTCCAACTCGTCACCGGGAGCGGCCGCCCGCAGTACCTTCGCGAGCCCGCCGGTGTTGTTCTTCTGCGCGAGGGTGAGCTGCAACGTCCAGACCGCCGAGTCGACGTCAGAGATCACACCGTCGGGGACCAGGGTGCGAAGCTGCTGGATCGGGGTGTCCGGGACCAGCCGGGCGACGGTGACCTGATTGGCGTATTCGATGGTTTCGACGGTGACGACAGCGTCGCGCACGACGTAGATTCCCGCTGCTACGGTCATGATTTCTTTACTCCGATCTTCCGGTGAGCTGCAAACCTTGCATGTCGCCTGCCGACGTGGCCATCACGACCGGGGTTATCGCGTCGACGAACATCACCGGCTCGAGCGCGCCGGCCAGGGCGTAGCCGAGCTGATCGGCCATCGCGTCGGCGGTGGTCTCGTCGGCGGCCACCACCACCAGCACCGCCCACGTGTTGACGAACAGGAAACCGGCGTCGCGTTGCGCGCCGCGCCACCGCACCCACGCGTCGCCGGGCGCAGGCGCTGCGGGCCGGCTCTCATGGGCGCGGACGGTGAAGTCGCCGGCTGTGACACCGTCCGCGGCCGTGACCAGAGCCGCACGCTCGGCTGCGCTGGTCATCCGGTCACCAGCTTGCGGCGCGAACCCTCCAGCCTGCGAACCTCCGGGTCGTTACCGGGCAGCACCGAACTCGACCCGGACTCGGCGTCGCCCTGCAACACCGCCAGGGGCAGCGGGCGGCGGGCCAGCTGGCACGCCACCCGACGCAGCAGAGCACCGCGCAGGTTCGCGGTGTACGGGGTCACCCGGCACATATCGCGCTGCTGCTGTTCCTCGACGTCCAGGGCGTCTTGCAGGGTGGCGTCGGCATGGGAGTGCGGCATCAGGTAGGCGTCGACGTCGGCCAGCACCGGCGGGGATGCCGGGGCCAGCACGTACGCGCTCAGATACGCGGCGCCGTACGCGGTGGCGACGTGCGCGGTCCACCGGCCCGCCGTACCCGGGTAGAGCACCGCGCGGTAACACCCGGCGCCCAGGTCCTCGACGGCGGGCAGGGTGTCGACATCTGCCGGATCGGTGACGGTCACGGTCACGGCGCCGCCCACGACCCCGACGCCGTTCGGGTCGGCCACGCGCACGGACACGACCCACTCACCACCGACCATCAGGTCAGCGGTGAGATCGCTGACGACCACCGCCACGGGCTCAGGCGACGCTGTCGTAGGTGACCTGACGGACACCGCCGATGTCGGTGTTCGCGAACGCGGTATATCCCCACGCGGCGATGTCGACCATCGCGACGGGGGCGTAGGCGCCACCCCCGGCCGGGGCGGTACCGGGGAACTCCAGACGCTGCGGGGACGTCGCCCACGCGAACACCGTCGCCGGGTCGAACAACCAGGAGTTGTTCAGCGCGCCGGGCGTCGACGCGAGCGCCCAGGACGGGATACCGATCACCCCGGACAGATCCAGGGTCTGGAACCGCACCGCAGCCTGACCGTTGACGTTGGTCGGGCCGAGCACCGGATAGAACGGGCGCCCATCGGTGGCCTTCGCCGCGGCGAAAGCCTTGTACAAAACTTTCTCCAGGACGAACGTGTCGATGTTGTAGCCGCGGATGAACTGCAGGTCCGCGACGGCTGCTTCCCACGCCGCGACCAGCGCCGCGTCGGTGGGTGCCACGCCCAGGGTGATGTCGGCGGCCGCGGCGAGGGTGTTCAGGAACGTCGCCGCGGCCGTCTCGACGCCTTCGTTGTAGGAGCGGACCAGCTTGTTGTAGACCAGGCTGGCGGTGGCCGGGTTGCCGCCCATGTCCCACACCTCGCGAGTCAGGCTGGCTTTGCCCGACAGGGCGCCGGGGGTCACGGTCTGGTTCGTGGCCACGTACGTTCCCGAGGCCGGCTCAGTGCCCTCGGTATGCGCGGCGACCGCGACGGTCGCGGACGAGTACTTCGGGAACGTGAACGGTTGGACACCGTTCGGTGGCGCGCCGCGGCCGATCGCATCCCAGATGGGCCGGCGGTACTCGCGTTCGTCGACGAACATGTCCGGGCGCAGGATCGGCATGTTGAGCTCATTGACGTCCGCGGAGTCCACATCGAAGGTGGCCTTCATCAGCGCCATCACGCGTTTACCCGGATCGGTGTAGCCGCCGGTGGACCCGTCGTCGTTCGCGCGGGACATCGCGAGCAGATCGGCGTGGAAATTGTGTTCGCCGTCCGGCGCGAACTGGGGTTCCCCGCGGGCTGTCCGGGTCCGGGAGAACTGGTACGGCAGCGCTTCCCGGACCTCCACCGCGGTGTTACCGGGCCCGGCGCCGGCCGGGTCGATGACCGGGCGTCCCCCACCCGGTGGGGCCGGCTCCACCGGAACCCACCCGTTCGGGCCGAACTGCATGCCGGGCGGGGCCACGTTCGGCACGTCGGGCACGGCCGGTTCCCATCCACCGGTCCCCCACCGCCAGCCGGGCGGAGACGCGAACGTGTGCGCCGGGCCGGGCGCCGGTACGGGGGCCGGCGGAGTGGGCGGTGTGTCGGTGGGTGGCGGGCCCGTCGGGCACGCCACGCCTTCCTGGTGGTCCTGTCCGCAGATGGGGCAGTGCATGGCGTTCCCTCCTGAGGTGCGGGCCGCGGCCACTCGTGTGATCCGGGCATCGTCGAAGCGGGGCATGCCGGTCTGGGAGATCTCGAACAGGTCGTAGCCGGTGATCAGCATGACGCCGGGGTTGTCCGGGTCGCGTTGCACATCGGCTGAGGTGAAGTCGACGCCGACGCTGATCCCGTCCTTCACCTTGTCCTGCGCCAGGGCCAGCATCTTGTCCCCGTGCACACCACGGCCCACCTTCGCCGTGAACCGCAGGCCCTGCGGGGTATCGAACAGGGTGAGCACATGGCCGAACGCGAGGCTCGGGTTGTGGTCCTCAAGCAACTTGATGCGGGACAATTCGGACGTGCGGGCGCCGCCGGGTGCGAACCTCCACCGGCGCCCGAACATCTTCGCGATCTTGTCTTTGCCATACGGGATGGCGATACCGGAGATGGTCCGCCCGACCGGGTCGACGGTGAACCCATCCGTGTTCAGCTGGAACGTGAACGGGGCCGCGTCGGCGAACCGGGCCGCTGTCGCCCGGATCGGCACGACGTTGGAGCCCGTAGCGGCGGCCGCGGGCGTCGCGACCGGCCGGGCGCCGGCCCTGGCAGCCGGCGGAAGCCCTTCCTGCGCGGCCACCCAGTCGGGGCCGATCACACCCAAGCTCACGTAGATCTGGGCGACCTCCGCGCGGGTCTTCGGGTCCGGGCGCATGTAGTCGTCCAGGTCGAAACGGGCCAGCCGGCCCGGCCGGGTCACGTCGTCCATGTTGAGCCGATCCACCACCGCGCGCATGAAGTAGGCGAGGACGTCGTTGATGCGATCCTGACGCTTGTCTGTGACGTTGGCGTAGGTCATCGACTGCACCCGCGCCCCGACGTCGGACGGGTCGAGACCGAACGCGATCGCGAGCTCCAGCGACACCCGCTCTTGCAGCTCCACCAGCTGCAAATCGACGGGGGTGGGCACGTCGACGGTGTGATAGTCCAGGGCGTACGGCACGTAGCCGGTCGAGTGGAGCTTGCGCCATCTCCGCCATTTACCGAGCAGCGTCTGCACCTCGCCGTCGGAGGCCGGGTCGGGCATGCCCGGTTTCGGGGTGAAGTAGTCCGCCGGCCGGGGGTCGTTGGCGTACATCGTCGCGGCTTCGTCCAGCGCGGTGGCGCGGGCCAGGGTCCGCCACATCACCTTGCGGGCTGCCTGTTTGGGCGAGTCGAAGCGGATCATCCGGCGGGCCGGGACCTGCCGGCCGTCGACGTAGAGCACGGCCTCGCGCGGGTCGTAGCCGCCCGGCAGCGGATCGCGGCCGCGTTTGGTGTTCGGCGGGTTCAGCGTGACGTTGTTGTCAGACCGTCGGCGTACCTTCAGCGGGTAATCGTCGGCGTCCCATTCGGTGATCTCCCACCAACTGATCGCGTCGGCGAACAGATCTTCGAACGTCTGTGTCAAATGCACGACGTTAGGTACGGCCGGATCGAACTGGCGGAACAACTCCGAGCCGGTGTCACGGTTCGACTCGTCGAGCTCGCACAGCGGCAGCGTGGCCACGTTGCAGATCATGTCCCGGGCGCGTAGCCCGACCGGGTTGGCGAGCAGCTGCTCACGGGTCACCGGGCCTTTGGAGCCGCCGAGGAACATCTCCCGCCAGAGGTCGTCCATCGGGGTGTACGGCTGGCTGAACCGATACGCGGCGGCCGCGTTCGACAGGGTGAACAGGTCCCACGTGCGGCGCGCGAACTGTGCGACCTTTCCCATGCTCGGCAGTGTATGCCCAGGTCAGGAAAAGGTCAGACATTCCTATCCGGGGTCGACCAGCGAATCGCGTCACGCGTCATCCGAACTCGTCGACGAGCCGGATCGGGCCGGGCGCCGCGGGCATCGTGCGGGCCAGATGGTCCGCGCCGGCCGCGGCGTACGCCGCGTCGACATGGTTGACGCCCCGGCGTGCGAAACGCCACGTATCGCCAGTCGCAAGTTTGTCGGCGCCGGTGACGTGCTGGGTGAGCAGCGGATCATCGCCGTGGCGCGCCAGATGCGCGCGCACGTTGACGGCGAACCCCATGCAGACCGCGGATACCTCGGTGGAGATCTCGACGACCTCCAACCACAGCGGCGGCCACGCGAAATGCCGGTCCTTGGCCGCGCGGTCTTTGAGGCCGGAGGCCGCGGCCGCGCCGGGCCCACGGGGAAACCAGCCGATCCGCACCGGTTTGATGACCGCGACCAGGCCGGGTAGTGCGGTCTGCATCTGTACCACCGCGGTGGGACCGCCCCATGCCTCGACCACGTCGAGCTGCACCACGCCGTCCGGGCCGGGCTCGCCGGCGGCGAGCAGGGTCGCGTGTTCGAGGTCCGGGGACACGTCCAGGCACAGCGCGACACGCCGGCCCGCCAGGTCGACGTCGCCGACGCAGAGTTTCCACGCCGCGGCGTCGATGGCCGCGTCCAGCGCCGGGACCCGGATACAGAGCCGTTCGGTCTTGAACGTGGCCAGGGTGTCCCCGCCTTTCTCGAGCGCGGCCACAGCCTCGAGGTAGATCTCCTGAGGATCCATGCGTAGCTGGCCGTCCCATCCGACGTGCCCGAGGTTCGGGTTGGCCTGCGCGAGTACGGCCAGGTCGGTGGGGTCGTCGTCGTTCTCGCCGGACCATTCGAACAGCCCGTTGCGGAAGTTCGGCGCGCCGGCCACGATGCCGCCATCGAGGAGGATCTCGGCGAGCTCGGTGGTGCCGTTGTCCTGCCACCAGTTGACGAACAGCAGCGCGTCGTCGCGGCGGTCGTTGAGGACCACGCTCTTGTCCGAGCCGGCATTCGATAAGGACCAGTTCTGGGCGTACGGCCGCGCGCTCATGGCGCCGGTGCCCGCGGCCCACGCCTCATAGCTGGTGTGCTGGCGCAACTCGTCCTGGATCAGCCGGTCGACCGACAGCGACCGGCCCCCGTCGTCGTTCGCGGCGCCGATCTTGTACATCGTGCCGTCACCGATCGCTGACACCATCTCCTGTTCGCCGTTGGTGCGGCGCACCCCCATGCCCCGGCCGGTCGGCATCCGGCGACGCAACACCGGCGTCTTCTTGACAATCTTGACGGCCTTGTCCCAAGAGATCCTGGCGTAGTCCAACTTGGTGGAGGTCCCCAGCGTGACCGGCCACCGGTCGATGAACATCCAGAACAGAGCCAGCACGACGCACAGGTGCGTTTTGCCGTTCTGCCGGGAGACCAGGATCAGGATGTGCCGGAACCGGGGCCGCCCGTCGGGCATGAGCTCACCGGCGTGGATGACGGCGAACTCCTCCCACGGGTCGAACGGCATCCGGACCACGTCGCGGGCGAACGCGACCTGGGCGAACCCGACCGAGGTTTCAGGGGTGAGCGGGCGGAGCGGCGGGGTCCACAGGCGGGGCGTTACGGACCCGCGCACCGCCGACAAGGCGGAGGAAGGCCTGTTCATCGGGGTCGGTTGCATCGTCGGCGACCTCCGTCTTACCCGCCACCCGGGCCGCGGTGGTCAGATGTAGCGCGGCGAGCGTCGCGAGGAACTTCGGGCCGACGTCGATTACACACTGTCGCGCCGACAAAGCGTCCGACAATCGCTCTACGTGACGGTGGGTGGGGACGTCGTCGGCGTTGATCTCTTCGAGGCAGGCCAACGCCGCGGCGTGCAGCAAGCCGGCAGCGTCGAGCTCCGCGGCATACATCTTGGCCAGCGCGACGCTGCCCTGATCCATCTTTTCTGCCCGTTTTGCCCGTAGTGCGGCAAGTAAAGCGAGCGTGATCGGGCCACGTTTCGCCATTTCAGGATCGGCCGGTCGCGGGGGGAGGGAGGACAG
>Ga0307281_10000096_pt1 | contig 19483 bp, 14 predicted proteins | sample ER_DNA_120_FD_194486 | JGI IMG/M metagenome (GOLD analysis project Ga0307281, IMG submission 194486) | Bulk soil microbial communities from the East River watershed near Crested Butte, Colorado, United States - ER_DNA_120 | ecosystem: Environmental > Terrestrial > Soil > Floodplain | place...
GCCGCTATCGGCTATCAGCTATCGGCGATCGGCTGGGCTCCTCTATATTCGGGCATGCGCTGCCCACTCCACCTCCTGTCCCTCTGCGGCGTCGTCCTCGTGGCCTGCAGCAAGTCGCCCGGGGATCGAGCGGTGGAGGTCGAGAGCTGTAGCGTGACGAGCACGCGTGCCGCCGCGATCGCCCAATGCCTGCGGGAGATCGGCTGGCGAGCCGCCGCGGCCGAGTCGGCCGGCCGGGCTCAAGAGCACGAGGTGGACAGCGTGCAGGCCGAGATCGGGGGCCTCGCGGCGCGCGCGGACTCTCAGCACGGAGGGGAGCTGAAGGACTGCGATCGACGGCTGGTTGACCTGAAGTCCTGCCTGATCACCCAGTACGGCTGGGACGAAGACCTGGCGACGCGGACCGACGACTCGCTGTGGAACACTCGCTCGGCGGAGCACCAGCGGCAGATCCGAGCCTGCCTGAGCCGGCGCCGTGTCGGCACCGGCGCCTGTCTCCAGCTGTATTACAAGTGGCTTCCGCGCCGGGCGCTTGCGCTCGACGATTCGATCCGCAGAGCCAACCTCCAGTAGCCTCACCCCTGGCCCTGCTCCCTTCGGGAGAGGGGAACGACATGGAGGGACAGACGTCGCAGCCGTTCCGCATTCTCATCGTCTGCACCGGGAACTCGGCGCGCAGCCAGATGGCCGAGGCGTTGCTCACCACGCGCGGCGGCGGGCGCTTCGCGGCGGAGAGCGCCGGGGCGCAGCCGGCCGGCCGGGTGAGCCGCCGGGCGGTCGCGGCGCTGGCCGAGCTGGGCATCGACTGGTCCGGGAAAACGCCGCGCGGATTGGCCGGGCTCGAACAGGAGCCGTGGGATCTGGTCATCACGGTGTGCGATTCGGCGCGACAGGCGTGCCCGGTGTTCACGGGCGCCCGGGCCGTCGCCCACTGGGATCTCCCCGACCCCATGGACGCGCTGGGGAGCGAGGAGGAGGTGCGCGAGGCCTTCCGGCGCTCGCGCGACACCATTGTGGCGTTGATCGAGCGCCTGATCGCCCTTCCCGTGGAAGCGCTGTCGCCGCAGGCCCTGGTGCAACGAATCAACGAGCTGGGCGCGGAGCTCGCCCGCCGCTAATCAGCGGAACCTCAATCCTTGTAGGGATCGAATTCGTTCTCACCCGCCATCACCACGATGAGCGGGTGCAGCGTCTGGAGAACCTCGATCGTACCCTCCTGCGCCGCGAGCACGTCCGGGAGGCGACGGTACACGTGGGGGCTTTCGTCCGTGCCGCCGCCGCGCAGCACGACTCCCATCCGCTTGACCCACGCGCGCATCATCTCCGGGCTGATCTGCCCGGGGCTGATGACGGCCCCGGTGCGCCGGTTCCGCTTCCCCGCGGCCTGCGTCCGTGACATCACCCGTCCGGCACCGTGCACGGTCGAGAACAGCGCGGCTCGCTGCGCCTGCGCCCGGTCGGGCTGGGCCAGCGCATCGACCGACGCGCCCCGGACGATCACGGCGTCGTCCCCCATCGAACCCCCGACGAAGCCCAGCTGGCCGGGAAACGCGGGCGTCGCCCCTTTGCGGACGACGATCAGCTCCTCCCCGTCGTGCGTCTCCTTCCAGGCGAAGTTGTGATGATTGTGGACGAGCTCGACCTCACGCGCGCCCAAAAGGGCCACGACCTTGCGCGCGACCCATTCCCGTCCGGCGTACGCGTAGCGCCCCGCCAGCGACATCAGCGCCCAGTAGTCGTGGCCGAGCGGCTGGTCGAGCGGGAGCAGGCGCTCCTGCTCGGGGACCCGCTCCGTCCACTCCTTCCCCTGGCTCAACGCGAGGAATCCGTGCGCCACGCCGTACCCGAAGCCGCGGCTCCCGAAGTGGACCCCAACCCATACGGAGCCCGCCGCGTCGGCGAACACATCGACGTAGTGGTTGCCGCTCCCGACGGTGCCCAGCTGCGCCCGAGCCTTGTCCCGCAACGCCTGACGGTGACGCGCCGGCGCAGCCTCCCAGGCGGGATCCTCGAACAGGGGATGGTCCACGGGTGCGTCGTCGGCCCGATTCTTCCGCCCGACGCCGAAACTGAGGGTTGTCTGGATTTCGTCGGCCCAGGCCGCGAGCGCCGCGTTTCGGGCGGCACCGGCGTCGCCCAGCGCGGCGAGACTCAGGTCGGTGCGGATCGCGGCATTGCCGCAGGCGATGTCGAACCCGACCCCCACGACGGACACCGCGTTGTGGTAGGCGGCGACGCCCCCGATCGGCATCACGTACCCGAGATGGCCGTCGGCCATCAGGGCCGCCCGTGCGGCCCGGGATGCCACGTCCGCCAGCTGCTGTAGCGTCTTCGGCTCGTGGTTCCCGAACACCTTCACGGTCGCGGCCATCCATTCCTCCCCCATGACCGGGGCAGGAGGGTGCGCCCCCGCGAGCCTGCCCCGGCCGGTTCTTACTCCTCGTCTTCCTTGTCTTCCTTCACGAGTCCGTCCGCTCGACGCTCCTCCATCGCCATCCGCTCGAACGTCCGGCTGATTGCCCGCTGCTCGACACTGCGTTGTGTGAGCGACTCGATGCGGTCGCTGCGCACACGCACGCGCGCGCCGGTCACATCCACAAACACGACCCAGCGCGGCATGGGATCGGCTTCGAGACAGGCGTCGATATGCCGCGCCATTTCGGTGCTCACGCACCAGGTGTCTCCCTCGGTCGATACCACGAAAAAATCGCCCAGACGGACCTCACTGCGGGGATGCTCCATGGTCTCCTCCGGGTGGCAGGTATGCCGGCCGGCACCGGACCGCTCCACCCGATCGCGGGGGAGTCGCGTGTCCACACCGCGGGGGCCTCGCGGCCGCCCGGCCGGGCTCATTCATTCATCAACCCCTGTAAGCCCGATCGCCCCGTCTGTCGTGTTGCACAGGCGGGGCGATGGGATCGCTCACCGTAGGAGCGGCAGCCGTTACGACTCAGCCACCCCCACCTGTGCCGGCGTGCTTCACATCGCGTCCGCCCCGACTCCAGGGGCGCTCCGCTTTCCCGACCGGGGCCGTGCGGGCCGCTGTCGGGAGCGCGTAGAGACTCGAACCTGTTGTAACGATCAGCCCCATCTTCCCTAGACACTCCACGTCGTATCGCATCGTGCCAATAAAAAAAGTCGCCTCACCGACCGTTCTCCCCTCCGCCACACAGGCTCAGGTCAGGCCGCCACCGGGCGACCAACGAACAGCGGGACGCGACTCCCTGCGCGCATTCTAGCGTGGCCGATGGTCATGTCAAGTCCCGTATATTGGTTTTTCCGTGGCTCGCGCTCGACACGACGTCCCGCTCTGGTCCCCGGCGCCGGAACGCATCGCCCGCGCCAACCTGACCGCGTTCATGCGAGCGCTCTCTGCCGATTACCCCACAGTGGCAGCGGAAGTCGCCGACTATCCGTCGCTGTACCGCTGGTCGGTGCGCGAGCCGGAGCACTTCTGGGCGGCGGTGTGGCGATTCACGGGAGTAGTCGCCGCCGAGCGGCCGGGGCCGGATCCGTGGGATGCCGTGGGGATCGGGCTCGATCGGATGGCCCCGCCCGACCGCGACCACGGGCCACGCTGGTTCCCCGGCGCGCGTCTCAATTTCGCCGAGAATCTGCTGCGTTGGGACGATTCCCGTCCCGCACTGATCGCGTTGGCCGAAGGTCGGGAGCGCCGCGAGCTCACCCACGCCGGACTGCGCGTCCAAACCGCGCGGGCGGCGGCCGCACTGGCGGCCGACGGCATTCAAGCCGGCGACCGGGTGGCGGCGGTCGTGCCGAACATCCCGGAGGCCGTCATCGGGATGCTCGCCGCGGCGAGCGCCGGGGGGGTCTGGTCCACGTGCTCGCCCGACTTCGGGGTGGCGGGCATCGTGGACCGGTTCGGGCAGATCGCGCCGAAGGTGCTGCTCGTCGTGGACGGTTACCGCTACGCCGGAAAGCGGATCGACCTGCTGGCGCGCGCGACCGAGGTGGCCGCCCAGATTCCCGCGATCGAGCGGGTCGTCGTCATCCCGTACCTGGACGAGCACCCCGCGATCGGCGGGATCCCCGGCGCCGTCCTGTGGGACGAGTGGCTCGGGGATTCGTCCGCCCCGCTGCAGTTCAATCGCCTGCCGTTCGACCATCCCCTCTACATCCTGTATTCGTCCGGCACGACCGGACTCCCGAAGTGCATGGTGCACGGGGCCGGGGGAACCCTGTTGCAACATCAGAAGGAGCACGTGCTGCACTGCGATCTGAGGCGCGACGACCGGCTGTGCTATTACACGACGACCGGGTGGATGATGTGGAACTGGCAGGCGAGCGCGCTGGCGTGCGGGGGGACCATCGTACTCTACGACGGCGCACCGCTGGCGCCCGAGCCCCGCGTCCTATGGGACCTGGTGGAGCGCGAGCGGGTGACGGTGTTCGGCACGAGCGCGAAGTACCTGGCCCTCTCTCAGAAGGAGGGACTCGAACCGGCGCGCACCCACGATCTCGGCGCGCTGCGCGCCCTGCTCTCCACGGGCAGCCCACTCGCCGAGCACGCCTACGACTACGTCTACGAGCGCATCAAGCCGGACCTGCACCTGAGCAACATCAGCGGCGGCACGGAGCTGATCTCCTGCTTCGCCCTCGGCGTGCCGACCGAGCCCGTCTGGCGGGGCGAGATGCAGGGACGCGGCCTCGGCATGGCGGTCGAGATCTTCGATGGCGACGGCCGGCCGCTGCGGGGCCGGCCCGGGGAGCTGGTCTGCACCGCGCCGTTCCCGTCGATGCCGGTCGCCTTCTGGAACGACCCGGATGGGGCGAAGTACCGCGCCGCCTATTTCGAGCATTTCCCCAACGCCTGGCGCCACGGCGACTGGGCGACCCTCACCGTGCACGACGGCATCGTCATCTACGGCCGCAGCGACGCCACGCTCAATCCGGGTGGAGTCCGCATCGGGACGGCGGAGCTGTATCGCCAAGTGGAGCAGTTCCCGGAAGTGATCGAGAGCCTCGCCATCGCTCAGGTAATCGGAACGGGCGGCGACGTGCGGATCGTGCTGTTCGTACGCTTGCGGGACGGCGTACAGCTGGATGAGGCGTTGCAGGAGCGGATCCGCCAGCGCCTGCGGGCTCATGCCAGCCCGCACCACGTGCCGCAGCGGATCGTCCAGGTGGCCGATCTGCCACGCACCATCAGCGGCAAGATCAGCGAGCTGGCGGTCCGGGCGGTGGTGCACGGCCAGCCGGTGAAAAACAGCGAAGCGCTGGCGAACCCTGAATCGCTGGAGTTGTTCCGGGATCTCCCTGAGCTCGCCCTCTAGGCCTCACCCCCTGGCCCCCTCTCCGTTCCGGAGAGGGGGAACACGAGACTACCGCATGTTGCCGGTGTGACCGAGCGAGTATCGCCCCGGCTGGGGCCACACCGTGAGCCCGTGCGGGTCGCGTCCGACCTTGATACGGTGCAGGAGCTTGCCCGTGCCGGTGTCGAACACGTACACCTCATGATCGTAGCGGCCGGAAAGCCACAGCTCCCTCCCGTCCGCCGACACGTTCCCCATGTCCGGGCTGCCGCCGCCCGGGATCCTCCAGGTCGCCACGACCTTCCGCCGAAGCGGGTCGAGGACGCTCACGTCGCCCGGGCCGTGCGGACGGCCCCGCAGGATGTGCGACCCGCGGTTGGACACGAAGAACAGCCGCCCATCGCGGCTCGGATAGATGCCGTGCGTGCCGACGCAGGTCGGGATGAACCCGATCCGAGTCAGGCTGCCGGGGTCGACGATGAAGACGCCATCGGCCTGCATGTCGGCGACGAAGAAGACGCTGCCATCGGGCGCGAGACGGATGTCCTGCGGCATGGACGTTGGCAGGGTCGAGCGGCGGCGGCATCCCGGGGAGCAGCCGAGCAGCGTCCGCAACGCCCGGGAGGACCGCTCGGCAAGTGGTTTGGACCGGGCACGGCTGCACGCCGCGGCCCCGAGCATGGTGAGAAGGAGGAGGTGTCGGCTCACGTTTCCCTAGACTTCCGCGGCGCCCCGGCGGTCACGCGCGGCCCGGGTGCCGCCCGCCCCGCCGCGCGTTTAGATTCCCCGCCCGTCGCACACCGCCCCCGGGGGCGGCCGGGCGCCCGCTCACTCATCACCCGGCAGGACCGCGTATGTCGATCACCGCCACCAACATCCGCCGGGGCATCGCCATCATGTTCGAGGGCGAGCCCTGCCGCGTCATCGAGTTCCATCACCACACGCCGGGCAACCTGCGCGCCATGGTCCACGCCAAGCTCCGCAAGTTGAAGACCGGGGTGACCGTCGAACATCGATTTCGGGCTTCCGACACGGTGGAGGAAGCGCTGCTCGAGACCCATGAGCTCCAGTACATGTATCACGACGGACACTCGTACCACTTCATGAACACGCAGAACTACGAGCAGTACGAAATGGACGAGGAAGCGCTCGGCGACCACGCCCAGTGGATGGCCGACGGGATGCAGGTCATCGCCGAGTACTTCGAGGGCCGGCCGATCGGGGTCGAGCTGCCCAACGAAGTGGTGTTCGAGATCGTCGAAACCTCACCGGTGATGCGCAGCGCCACCAAGACGGCCTCGACCAAGCCGGCCAAGCTGTCCAACGGCGTGTCGGTGAACGTACCCGAGTTCATCCAGACCGGCGAGAAGGTGCGGGTGAACCCGAACACCGGGGAGTATCTCGACCGGGCGAAATAGCCCGGCCGCTCAGCCTTCCCGGTGCACGACCTGCGTGCTGCGCTGGGCCACCGGCATCAGCACGACGTCGAGGATGTTCACGTGCTCCGGCAGGTCCACCACGTAGGCGACCACCTCCGCGACGTCCTCCGCGGTGAGCGGCCGCATCCCCTGGTAGACGGCCTTCGCCCGGGCCGCATCCCCGTCGAAGCGCACGACCGAGAATTCGGTCTCTACGAGGCCCGGGTCGATGCTCGACACGCGAATCGGCGTGCCCACGAGATCGAGATACATGCCTTCGGTCAGGGCCCGGACCGCATACTTGGTCGCCCCGTACACATTGCCCTTGGGATAGGTCTGGTGGCCGGCGAGGCTCCCCATATTCACGACGTGCCCCCGCCCCCGCGCGACCATGTGCGGCAGCCAGGCGCGCGACACGTACAGTAGGCCCTTGATGTTCGTGTCGATCATCCGGTCCCAGTCGTCCGGGTCACCGTCCTGCAGCTTGTCGAGACCGGCCGCGAGCCCGGCGTTATTGACCAGGATGTCGGGCACGGCGCCGCCCGCCACCAGCGCCGCCGCCGCGCGCTCGACGGCGGCGCGCTCGCGCACGTCGACCGCGGCAGCCCGCACCTCGACTCCGTGCGTTCGGCGGATCGACTCCGCCTCGGCTTCGAGCCGGTCGGTGCGGCGCGCCCACAGCACGAGGTGCGCGCCCATCGCCGCGAACCGGCGGGCGCAGGCGAGACCGATGCCTGCGCTTGCGCCGGTGACGAGCGCCAACTTTCCGGCGATACGGCTCACGGCAGGGGCTGTCCCACGATGCGTTTGACGAGACCGGTCCCCAGCCGGCCGTTCGTATCGATGTTGTTCACCAGGGCGGTGGTGGCCGCCGGCGCCGGCCCCGTGTAGCGCTGCACGAATTCGTCGAGCGACATCACCCGCGTCAGGTTCACGACCTGCACATGCCACGGCTGCACCGCGAGGATGGTCGGGTCGCTCAGCCGGTCGAAACTGGAGAAGGACTGATCCGCCGCCGCGGCATAGGTGGACCAGCGCGCCTGGGGAGCGTAGGCGAGGAGCTGGTACACGCGCCCGTCATACGACACGAAGACGGCCTTGCCGGTCAGCACGGTGCTGTCCTGGGTGAGGGCACTGAACCCGCCGCCGGCCGCCGCGAACCCGTGGATGGTCCCGCGTTGCGGCGAGCCGCGGACCCCCTGCTGGGAGAAGAACTTCTGCGCCGCCGCATCGGGGGTGGCCTGGTCGCTCAAGGACATCTGCTCGATCGCATCCTGCTGGGCGCTGACGCCCACAACGGCCTGCCGCTGGTTCTGGGTGGTCCACCCCTGCGGAAAGGTGAGGCGGAAGCGGAGCTCGGGGTGCAGGAATTCAGTGCCGCGAAAGAACCCGTCGCGCGGGTTCTCGCCGAACACGACCCCGTCAATCTGGCGCAGGTACGCATCGTGGTTGACGACCGTGCCGAGCGAATCCGCCGGCAGCGCCGCGATGGAGCGCTCGATCGCGCCGGCCCGGTTGCCCGGGTTGGGGTGCGTCGAAAGCCAGTCGGGAACCCGCCCGCCACCACTCGCCTGGCTGACGCGGTCGAGCAACGCGAACACGTCGGGCATCTGGTGCACGTCGTAGCCGCCGCGCCGCATGTAGCGCAGGCCGAGCTGGTCGGCCTGGCTCTCGTCGTCGCGGCTGTACTTGAGGAACAGGAGCTGCATCCCCTGCGAGGCGACGCCGGCGTACTTGGCCAGGCCCGGCTTGAGCGCGACCCCCACGACGAGGCCCAGCTGCATCAGCTGTTGCTGGCTCATCTGGGTCACCGAGTGGCGGGCGGTGACGTGCCCGATCTCGTGGCCGATCACGGACGCCAGCTCGGCCTCGCTGTTGAGATGAGCCAAGATGCCGCGCGTCACGTAGATGTGCCCGCCGGGGATGGCGAACGCGTTCACCACCGGGTCGTCGATCACGCGAAACGTCCACGGCAGGTTGGGACGCTCCGAGACCCTGGCCAGGCGCATCCCCAGCTCGCGCACGTAGCGCTGCCGCCCGCTGTCGGGGTCGAGGCCCATGCTGCTCACGACGGAGGGATCGGCCTCCAATCCCATCTGGATTTCCTGATTTTCGCTGATGAGGCTGAGCTGCCTCTGCCCCGTGGCCGGGTTGGTGGCGCAGCCGGCGGGCAGCACGGCCAGGGCGGCGAGGAGAGCGAACGCGCGGTGCATGAGGCACCCCCGAGGATAATTGTCGATGCTAGGTACCCCGATATGGACGCGCATGCTCCGGGTCGTCAAGTCCCGGTCGAGCGGCTAGGTTGTGACGGGACCGACGCGCGAGGGTGTGGTGGACCGGAAGAAATTTCTGTTCGTGTCGCTGGATGCGCTCATCGCCGACATCGCCTGGCAGGTGGTGAAGGAGGGTCACGAGGTCCAACTGTTCACCGAAAGCCAGAGCGAAAAGGAGATCGGCAACGGGTTCGTTCCCAAGACGAACGACTGGGAGCACGAGGTGGACTGGGCCGACGTCGTGGTGTTCGACGACGTCCTGGGCCAGGGCGCCAAGGCGCAGCTGCTGCGGCAGGCCGGCAAGCCGGTGGTGGGCGGCACCCCCTACACCGACCGCCTGGAGGACGACCGGGCGTTCGGCCAGCAAGAGCTCAAGTCGGCGGGGGTGTCGATCATCCCGCAGGAGAACTTCACCTCCTTCGACGATGCCATCGCATTCGTCCAGGCCAACCCGAACCGCTACGTCATCAAACCGTCGGGCGAAGCCCAGAACCTGAAGCAGCTCCTCTTCGTGGGGGAGGACGAGCAGGGCGCCGACGTGGTCCAAGTGCTGGAGGACTACAAGCGGGCGTGGGCCAGCCGGATCAAGGAGTTCCAGCTGCAGCGCCGCATCGTGGGGGTGGAGGTGGCGATCGGGGCGTTCTTCAACGGCAAGGAGTACGTCCTCCCGGTCAACGTCAACTTCGAGCACAAGAAGCTGTTTCCGGGCGACATCGGCCCGTCCACGGGCGAGATGGGTACGTCGATGTTCTGGAGCGAGCCGAACCGGCTGTTCGCCGCCACCCTGAAGAAGATGGAAGCGAAGCTGCGCGAGGAACGCTACGTCGGCTACATCGACGTGAACTGCATCGTCAACTCGAACGGCATCTATCCGCTCGAGTTCACCGCCCGCTTCGGGTATCCCACGATCAGCATCCAGCAGGAGGGCATGCTGACCCCGATCGGGGAATTCCTGCACCGCCTGGGCGAAGGGTCGATCACCCGCTTCAAGGCGCGCAGCGGGTTTCAGGTCGGCGTGCGGATCGTCGTGCCGCCCTTCCCGTTCCGCGATCCCGAGACGTTCGAGACGTCCTCCAAGGACGCGGTGATCATCTTCAAGAAGCCCGCGCGCGAAGGCGTCCACATCGAAGATGTGAAGACGGTGGACAACGAGTGGTTGGTGACGGGAACGTCGGGAGTGGTGCTGATCGTCGTGGGACTCGGATCGACGATGAAACAAGCGCAACGGCAGGTCTACAACCGGATCGAGAACGTCATGATCCCGAACATGTATTACCGGAAGGACATCGGGGATCGCTGGTTCGAGGACTTCGACCGGCTGCACACCTGGGGGTATCTGCGGGACTGACGCTGTCGAGACGCGCTGCCACGCTCGCGTCGTGAGAGCCGCCGTCCTATCTTGATCGTCACATGACCGAGCTCCGTGACCGCCTCCAGGCTGCCTTGGGCGACGCGTACCGCATCGACAAGGAGCTGGGCGGCGGCGGGATGAGCCGGGTCTTCCTGGCCGAGGAAACCGCGCTCGGCCGCCGAGTCGTCGTAAAAGTGCTCCCGCCTGAAATGGCCGCCGGCGTCAACGTCGAGCGGTTCCGGCGCGAGATCCAGCTCGCCGCCTCGCTGCAGCATCCGCACATCGTGCCGTTGCACGCCGCCGGCCAATCGGGCGACCTCTTCTATTATACGATGCCGCTGGTGGAGGGAGAATCGTTGCGCGCCAAGCTCGCCCGCGAAGGCGAGCTGCCGGTGGGCGAGGTCCTCCACATCCTGCGGGACGTCGTGGACGCGCTCGCCTATGCCCACGGGCGCGGCGTCGTCCACCGCGACATCAAGCCGGACAACGTGTTGATCAGCGGCCAGCACGCGGTGGTGACCGATTTCGGCGTCGCCAAGGCGGTCAGTGCGGCCAGCGGTGACTCGACCCTCACGTCTCTCGGCGTGGCGCTCGGCACCCCCGCGTACATGGCGCCCGAGCAGGCCGCTGCCGACCCGCACGTCGACCAGCGCGCCGACTTGTACGCCGTGGGCGCCATGGCGTACGAGATGCTGTGCGGGCGGCCACCCTTCACCGGCATGTCGCCGGCCGCGACGCTCGCCGCCCACGTCACCCAGGTCCCCGACCCACCGAGCGCGCACCGGCCGGCGATGCCCGTCGCGCTGAATGCGCTGGTGATGCGCTGCCTCGAAAAGAAACCGGCCGACCGTGTGCAGCGCGCCGAGGAGCTGTTGGGCTTGTTGATCGCGATGACCACCCCGTCGGGCGGGATGGCGCCCACCGGGGCGACGCCGATCTCCTCTGGCACCGAAACCGCGATCCGGCGCAGTCACCCACTGCGCGTCGCGGCGCTGTTCGGCGCCGCCGCGGTCGCGCTGCTCGCGCTCGTCTATCTGCTGATGGTGGCCTTGGGCCTGCCGGACTGGGTGTTCGACGGCGCGGTCGCCCTCCTCGTCGTCGGCCTCCCGATCGTGCTCATGACCGGGAGGTACGAGCGCCAACGGGCCGTCGCGCGCACGACCGGGATGGTTTCCGCGCCATCCGCCGGAGGGCTGCGCCGGTTGTTCACCTGGCGCCGCGCGCTGCTGGGCGGCGCCGCGGCGTTCGGTGCGTTGGCCCTGGGCACGGTGGTGTACATGGGCATGCGCGCGCTCGGGATCGGGCCGGTCGGGACGCTCCTCGCCTCAGGCGCCCTGAAGGATCGCCAGAAGGTGATGCTCGCCGAGTTCGTGAACCGCTCCGCCGACACGACTCTCGGCCCGACACTCACCGAAGCGTTTCGGGTTGACCTCGCGCAATCACCGACGGTGAAGCTGATCGATGCCAAAGCGGTGAGCGCGGCGCTCGCCCGCATGCAGCGCGATCCCGCAGCGCGCCTCAACACCGACCTGGCCAGGGAAGTCGCCGAGCGCGAAGGGGTCACGGCGGTCGTGACCGGACAGATCGATCCCGTGGATCGCGGCTATCTCCTGTCGGCGAGCGTGATCTCCGCCGCGGATGGATCGGTGCTCACGGCCGTGCGCGCGACCGCGGCGGACGGCGCACACCTGATCGACGCCCTCGACAACCTCTCGAGCGAGCTGCGCGAGCGGATCGGCGAATCGTTTCGGACGATCCGATCGACGGCTCCGCTCGCCCAGGTCACCACCGGGTCGCTCGAGGCGCTGCGCAAGTACTCGCAGGCCATCCGGCTGTTCAACCAGGGGGACCAGGAGGGGGCGATCCCGCTGCTCCAGGAAGCAACGACGCTGGACACCGGGTTCGCGATGGCGTACCGCAAGCTCTCCGTGGCCCTCAACAACACCGGCGGGTCGGTCGAGCAGCTCGTCACGGCGGCCACACGGGCGTTTCGCCACAGCGACCGCTTGTCCGATCTCGAGCGGAACCTCACCACGGCGTGGTACTACGAGCGCGGCGCCTACGATCCCGAGCGCGCCGCCACGGCCTACCGCGCGGCGCTCGAGATCGACCCGAACAGTGACGTAGCGTTGAACAATCTCGCGAACCTGCTGAACCGCCTGGGCCGGTATGCCGCCGCCGAGAGCCTGGTCGTGCACGGGATCGACCTGGGATACGGAGGCGTCTACTATCAGACGACCTTTGAGAGCCAGGCGCTCCAAGGCCATTTCGCGGACGCACAGGCGACCACCGAGCGCTACGCCCGCGCGTGGCCGAACGACGCCGGGACGACCAACCAGCGCGCCTTCCTCGCCGCTGCGCAGCATGACTTTCCCAGCGCCGCGAGGCTGTGGAGCGACCTGCGCAACGGCCAGCGTGCCGGCACGGGGTGGCACGAAGCGGCGACTTTCTCTCTCTCCCAGGTCGCTGAGGTCCAGGGACAACTGGCCCGCTCCACCCAGTATCTGCGCGAAGCGCAGCCCGATGCCGAACTCCGCCACCTGCCGGCCGATTATATCGCGGCGGCGATCGGGATGGCCTGGCTGGACTTGCGCTACCGGAACAGGCCCAACGACGCGCTGGCGAAGGTGGCCGCCGCGCTCGCCCGTCATCCGCTCGCCGGCATCGCCCCCGAGGCTCGGCCGTACCCCGACGTGGCGCAGCTCTACGCCGCCGCCGGCCGCGTCGCGGAGGCACAGCGCGTGCTCGCCGAATACGAGCGCGCTGTACCGGAGGAACAGCGTCGCGGCAACCCGGGACGGCTCTGGGCGGCGGCGGAAATCGCCAAAGCCCAGGGACACTATCCCGAGGCGATGGCGCAATACGTGGCCGCCCGGCAGGAAATGGGATGTCCCATCTGCGCGTGGTTCGAGATGGCGCAGGCGTACGACAAGATGGGCCAACCGGACTCGGCGCTCGCGCTCTACCAGCAGCTCGTGACGCGGCCTGCGCCCTACGGTCTGTATACACATTCGTACGCGCTCGCCCGGAGCTACCAACGTCTCGGTGAGCTGTACGAGGCCAAGGGCGATCGCGCTCAGGCCCGGGAGTACTACGGCCGCTTCGTCGATCTGTGGAAAAACGCGGACCCCGAGCTGCAGCCCGCGGTGCGCGACGTGCAACAGCGGCTCGCCCGGCTCGCCGCCGAGGGGTAGGTGCGGCCGGCACCGGACTCGCTCGCGCAGACCACCCTCAGCCGCATCACCCGGCGGCTGATCCCGTTCCTCTTCGTGTTGTTCATCGCGAACTACCTGGATCGCGTGAACGTCAGCTTCGCGGCGCTGCAGATGAACCGCGACCTGGGGTTCAGCGGCGCCGCCTATGGGCTCGGCGCCGGCATGTTTTTCCTCGGCTACGTGCTGTTCCAGGTCCCCAGCAGCCTGCTGCTGGCGCGCGTCGGCGCGCGCCGCTGGATCGCGACAATCACGATCGCCTGGGGCCTCGTGGCCTCGAGCATGATGCTGGTGCGGGGTCCGGCCAGCTTCTACCTGCTCCGCTTCCTGCTCGGCGTCGTGGAGGCCGGGTTCTTTCCCGGCGTGATCCTGTACTTCACCTACTGGTTTCCGGCGGCCGACCGAGCGCGTGCCGTGGCGCGATTCATGACGGCGATCCCGGTCGCCCAGATCATTGGTGGACCGCTGTCGGGGTGGCTCCTCGGTCTGCACGGTCGTGCCGGGCTCGCTGGGTGGCAATGGGTGTTCCTGCTCGAAGGTCTGCCTTCGATCATGTTGGGCGGCCTGGTTTACACGTACCTGACCGACCGGCCACAGGACGCCCGCTGGCTCTCGCCGGAAGCCCGCGGCTGGCTCACCGACCGGTTGCGCGCCGAGGCTCCGGCCGAGTACGGGCCGGTCCGTGCCTCCCTCGCGCGGACGCTCGCCACCCCCACCCTCTGGCACCTGTCGGCGGTGTGGTTTCTCCTGGTCCTCGTCGGGTACGGTCAGCTGCTCTGGCTGCCGCAGATCATCAAGGGAGCCTCCGGCCTGAGCGACTTCGCCGTCGGGGTCCTGTCGACGGCGCCGCCGCTCGTGGCGGCGATCGCGATGTTGTGGATCGCCGCGCACTCCGATCGGACCGGCGAGCGCCGGTTGCATGTGTCCCTGTCCGCGTTCGTTACGGCCCTGGGCTTCGGGGCGACCGCTATGGTGCTGCACACCCCGCTGCTCGCCACCGCGGCGCTGACGCTCGTGGCCATCGGCATCGCGGGATCGTTCGGGCCGTTCTGGGGACTGGCTACCGCCGCTCTGAGCGGATCGGCCGCGGCGGGCGGCATCGCGCTCGTCACCGCGATCGGCAATATCGGAGGGTTTGCCGGGCCGTACGTCGTTGGACTCGTGCGGGACGCCACCGGGAGTTTCGCGGGCGCGCTGGTGACGTTCGCGGGGCTCGCCGTGGTCGCGGCGCTGCTTGCGCTGCGGCTTCCTGCTCCAAGGGCCTCACCCCCTGATCCCCTCTCCCTCCGGGAGAGGGGGAACTAGCCCTGGACCTCAGAGGCCCGCCGAACGCGCTTTCAACCGGGCGATCAGCACGGTCACGTTGTCGCTCCCGCCCCGCTCGAGTGCCAACTGCACGAGCCGACGACACGATGCTTCCGCCGTACGCAGCTCGCGCAGCTCGGCCTCGATCTCTTCGTCGCGCACATGCTTCGTGAGCCCGTCGGTGCACAGCAGCATCACGTCGTCCCAGCGGATCTCGGTGGTGCGGGTCATCGGAGAGGCCTCACGGCCGCCCAGCGCGCTCGCGAGGACGCCCTGGAACGGCGAGCGGTGCGCTTCCGTCTCGGTCAACGAGCCAGCGTCCACCAGCGCCTGCGCCACCGTCTGGTCCTTGGACATCAGCTCCAGCCGTCCGTCGCGCAGCCGGTAGCAGCGGCTGTCGCCCACCTGCACGAGATAGGCGCGCGGCCAGAGTACGGCTACCATGGTGAGCGTCGTCGCCCCGCCTTTGCCGGCGTACTCCCGCTCGCTTTCCGCCCGCAGCACCTCGTGCGTCTTGCGGACCGATTCCTCCAGCTCCTGGAGGAAGATGGTCTCCTTGGCGGGGTCGAGACGCCGGTACAGATCGGTGAGGTGGGTGACGTAGTGCGCGATCGTCTTGACCGCGAGCCCGCTCGCCGCCTGGCCGTCGGGACGGCCGCCCACGCCGTCGGCGACGAGGAACAGCCAACCGCGCGAGTCGCTGATCAGCGGCGTGATGTCGTCGGCCGGGAGGCTCGATTGATGCACCCGCAGCAGCTTGTGGAGCGTCGCGATCAGGAACTGGTCCTGGTTCTCCTTGCGCACCGCCCCGCGGTCGGTGAGACCGAACAGGTCGACATCGGACGAGGCGGGCCGGCGCTCCCCGGCACCGGTAGTGGTGCCCCCGAAGGGGCGGGCGGACTCGGCCGGACTGGGCATAGGGTGAAGATGACGCCCGCTCGGGAGGTTGGCCACCGGCCGTAACGGCCCGCGCCGGCCGGTTAGATTCCCGCCACGTGGCCACCCCCTCGCACGAAACAGCGGTCATTGCCGGCGCCGGACCGATCGGCCTGGCCTGCGCCATCGCGGCGCAGCGCCGGGGGCTCTCCGCTCTGGTGATCGACGCCGGCGCGGTCGTCGAGTCGATCGTCCGCTACCCCATCGGGATGACGTTCTTCACGACACCGGAGCGGCTCGAAATCGGCGGGCACCCCCTCGTCTGCGCCGGCGCCAAACCCACGCGTGAAGAGGCACTCAAGTACTACCGCGGCGTCGTCCGGGCGGAGGGGCTCCGTGTGCGCCCGTATGCACGTCTCACCGGCGCGGCGCGGGTGGACGGACGCCTCGCGTGTGAGCTCGAAACCCGGCTCGGCCCCGAGCGCCTCACCTGCGATCGCCTGGTGCTGGCAACCGGCTACTTCGACCATCCCAACGCGCTGGGGGTGCCGGGAGAGACGCTGCCGCACGTGCAGCACTACTTCGACGAGGCGCACCGCTCGTCCGGCCTGGACGTCGTGGTGATCGGGGGAAAGAACTCCGCGGTTGAAGCAGCGCTACAGCTGTTTCGCGCCGGTGCGCGCACGACACTCGTGTACCGCGGCGCCGAGCTGCCGCGCAGCGTCAAGTACTGGCTGGCGCCCGATCTCCTGAACCGGATCAAAGCCGGAGAGATCGCGGCGCGGTTCGGCGCGCAGGTGGAGGACATCACCCCGCGGGACGTCGGCATTCGCCGGGCCGACGGCGGCGCCGAGCGACTGCCGGCGGATCGCGTGTACGCGCTCATCGGATTTCACCCCGATTTCGCGCTTTTCGCACAGATCGGGATCGCCTTCGATGCCGCCTCCGGACGGCCCACGCTCCATCCCGACACCCTCGAAACGAGCGTGCCCGGCGTGCACCTGGCGGGGAGCGTCACCGCTGGACGCAAGATCTCCGAGATCTTCATCGAGAACGGGCGCTTCGACGGGGACAAGATTTTCGGCGACGCGGCCGCGCGGGCCGCCGCGCAGTCCCGCTACGAGCGGATCGATCGACCGGCGGGAGAGTGAGAGCCGAGGGGACGACGCGACGACGGGACGACGCTACGACGGGAAGCTCCCCCTACCCCACGATCGCCTGAACGCTCTCCCGAAACACTTCCGTGTGCCGGTCGATGTCCGCTGCCGTCACATCGGGTGCGATCAGCGCCATGTTATGGAACGGCGTGAGCAGGATACCGCGGTTCAGCGCCGCGAGGTGCATGTAGCGATCGAGCTGCGGATCGGCGGCCGCCGCGGCTTCACCGCCGTTTCGCGGGGGCGCCGGCCGGAACCAGTACTCAGCCCGACACCCCAGGCGCTTCACGATCCATGGAAGGCCGAGCTCGGCGATCACTCCCGCCACGCCACGCTCCCACTGCTCGGCGCGCGGCACCGCCCGCGCGAAGGCGTCGCCGGTCAGTACGTGCTCCAGCGTGGCGCGCATCGCGGCGAGACTGAGGGCATTGGCCGCCAGCGTTCCACCGACGCCGCCCGTGTCGGACTCGTCCACTCGGATCCGCGCCTGCACGCGCCGAGCCACCTCCTCCGACAACCCGTAGGCGCCGCACGGGACGCCGCTCCCGATCGGCTTACCCACGGTGAGGATGTCGGGCGTGAGCTGGTGGGCCGCGGTGTACCCTCCCGGGCCAGCGCAGATGGTATGCGTCTCGTCCAGAATCAGCAGCGTCCCGGTGCGACGCGTCAGCGCCCGCAGCGCGTCGTGAAAGCCCGGGTTGGGCAGGATGATGCCGATGTTCGTCAGCGCCGGTTCCGCCAGCACGCACGCCACGTCTTTCGCCGCGAGGGCGCTCTCCAACGCGGGGACGTCGTTGAACTCGACCACCCGGGTGGTGACCGCCGGGTCGATCGCCGGACCGAGGTTTCCCGGCCGTGGAGCCGGGCCGTCGGGACCGAGCGTCACGAACGCCTCGTCCACCGTGCCGTGGTAACACCAGTTGAAGACGAGGATCCGGGGGCGCCCGGTGATCAGCCGGGCGAGCCGGAGGGCGAACCGGTTGGCATCGGTCGCGGTGAGGGCGAACTGCCAGAACGGGAGCCCGAAGCGTCGCGCCAGCTCCTCGGCGACCCAGATCGCGTCCTCGTCGGGCAGCATGAAGGTGATGCCGCGCTGCGCCTGCTCGGCGATCGCGGCGACCGCCGCCGGCGGCGCGTGCCCGGTCATCGCCCCGGTATCTCCGAGGCAGAGATCCAGATAGACGTGTCCATCCGCATCGACGAAGTGCGCCCCGCGCCCCTCTTCGACGAAGACGGGGAACCCGCCCGGCCAGCGCGCCATCCAGGGCATCGGCACGCCCGCCAGCATCGAGCGGGACGCGCGCTCGAACAGCGCGTGCGAGCGCGGGTGGGTGTCCACGAAGCGCCGCTCCTCGGCGGCGAGACTCGTTTCGAGGCGGGCACGGTCGATCATCGGCTGCGAAGATAGCCGCATTGACAGGAGCGGCGAGCCTCGGCAGGATTGGGCCAATGACCACTTCGACATCCACCCGGCTCACGATGCCGCCCTGCCCGCACGTGCCCAGGCCGTACACCGGGCCGGCGCGCAGCGAGGTGCTCGCCACGCGGCGGCAATACGCCAACCCGGCCATTTTCACGATCTACAAAGAACCCCTGATGCTGGTCGAGGGGCACCTGCAATGGCTGTTCGACGAGACCGGCAAGCGGTACCTGGACTTGTTGGCCGGCATCGTCACGGTGTCCTGCGGGCACGCGCATCCGAAAGTGACCAAGCGCGTGCAGGAGCAGGCCGCGACGCTAGCCCATGCGACGACGATCTATCTCCATCCGCTCATGGGGGAATTCGCCAAGCGGCTTGCCGCCAGGATGCCGCCGGGGCTGGACGTCACGTACTTCGTCAATTCCGGTAGTGAGGCCAACGATCTCGCGATCATGATGGCCCGGCTCTATACCGGCAACAGCGACGTCATCGCGCTGCGCAACGGCTATCACGGTGGATCACCCACGGCGATGGCTCTCACATCGCACCACACCTGGAAGTTCCCGACCCAAGTCAACAGCGGCATCCATCATGCGCTCTGCCCCGACCCCTATCGCAGTCGGTTTACGGGCACTCCGGAGCAGATCGCGACGCAGAGCGCCGAGGACATTCGGGAATTGATCAAATTCTCCACGCCCGGGCGAATCGCGGCGTTCCTCACCGAGCCGTTCCAGGGCGTGGGGGGCGTGACGCACGGAGCGCCGAACTACCTGCGCGAGGCGTATGCGATCGCGCGCGAGCACGGTGGGCTGTGCATCGCCGACGAGGTGCAGTCGGGGTTCGGTCGTACCGGAGCACACTACTGGGGGTTCCAGAACTGGGGCGTCGTCCCCGACATCGTCACGATGGCGAAAGGCATCGGCAATGGGCTGCCGCTGGCCGCGGTCACCACGCGCCGCGACATCGCCGAGAAACTGACCCAGCGGATCCACTTCAACACCTACGGCGGCAATCCCGTCTCTATGGCCGCCGGGCTCGCCGTGCTCGAGGTGATCGACGAGGAGCAGCTGCAGGAGAATGCCCGCATCGTCGGGGGACGCTTCAAGGCGGGACTCCAGGAGCTGGCCACGCGCCATCGCCTGATCGGCGACGTGCGCGGGATGGGGCTCATGCTGGGGGTCGAGCTGGTGCGCGATCG
>Ga0307281_10000097_pt1 | contig 19358 bp, 19 predicted proteins | sample ER_DNA_120_FD_194486 | JGI IMG/M metagenome (GOLD analysis project Ga0307281, IMG submission 194486) | Bulk soil microbial communities from the East River watershed near Crested Butte, Colorado, United States - ER_DNA_120 | ecosystem: Environmental > Terrestrial > Soil > Floodplain | place...
GTACCTGGCGTTCGGAGAACCCGAGGGTCTCGCCCCTCGGGCTCGCTGGCTCGCGCTCGCGGGAGCAAGCGGGGCGGTGGTCTTGGGGTTCGGCATTTCGATGATTCAGGTGCTGCCGTTCTTCCACAACATCCCCTATTCTCCGCGGGCCGGGGCCGCAACCTACGAGTACTCTTCGTCGTTTGGCTTGCCGTGGAGTCATTTTCCTGAGCTCTTCCTCTCGGGATTCGCCGGCCACTACGAGACGTATTGGGGACCCAACATCATCAAGTTCCACAGCGAGTATCTGGGGCTCCCGGTCCTTGCCCTCGCGGCAGTCGGGGCAGGGACGTCCCGGCGCCGGCTGGCGTGGTGGATGCTCGGCATCGGTGTCTTGTTCCTGCTCGTCGCTCTTGGCGGGAGTACGCCGTTCTTCCGCCTGTGGTGGGCGGTCGTGCCGTACGTCAAGAAGACGCGGGCCCCGGGCATGGCGCTGTACATCGTGTCCCTCGCGACGGCGATGTTCGCCGCGATGGGTGTGGAACGGCTGGAACGGGGGGAAGGCAAGCAGATCCTCAAGGTCGCCTTGGGGACTGCAGGGTTGGTGGCGCTGCTCGCGGTCACCGGCGTGTTCGGTGCGATGGCCGAGAGCCTCGCGCGAGGCGTGCCGGCCATGTCGCACGACCCGGTGCAGACCGCCCTCGCCGCCCGGAGCGAAATCCTCACGGGGTCGCTGGGAAGCGCCATCGGGGTGGCGCTCGTCGTAGGTCTCGCCCTGGCGTACCTCGCAGGGCGAGTGCCGGCGGGTGCCTTCGGACTGCTGCTCGTGATGCTCGTCGGTGCGGACCTGTACCGGGCGGGGAAGCCATTCTGGAATTGGAGCCGACCCGAACAGGAGCTGTTTGCGCCCGACGCCATCATCCGCCGCCTGCAGGCCGCTCCGCAACCTGCGCGGGTCCTCAACGCTGATGTCTACCGGCAAATGTCGTTGATGCGGTTCGGTATTCCACAGGTGCTCGGAGGGATCAGTAGTGTGGAGCTTCGCTCGTTCGATGATCTTCTCGGACACAATGCGCAGGGCGAATTCGCTAACCTCGGCCATCTGCACCTGTGGGACCTGCTGGCGATCCAATTCGTCGTCCTGCCCGACACACAGAGGATCCCCGGGTATCACTTGACGCTCGGGCCCGTGACGACTGGCGCAGGCCAGACGGCATTTCTGTACGAGGCGGACACCGCGCCCCCGTACCTGCGGGTCGTTCCCGCCGCGGCCAAGGGGGACACCGATCAGATCGTTCCGACCTTGCTCGATCCACGCCTCGATTACAGCCGCCTCGTTCTGTTCGACCGGACGGAATCGATCAATCCGTTGCCGGTGACGGAAATGCCGCCCTTGAGCCTTTCCCGGGCCAGGTTCACACACTGGGCCCCCGGACGGATGTCGATCGCGCTGGATCCCGCGCCGTCACAAGACAGCTACCTGTTGATTGCTGAGAACTGGTATCCCGATTGGCATGCAACGGTCGACGGTCAACCGGCAACGGCGCTCCGCGGCGACCAGACCCTGTTGACGGTGCCGGTCAAGGCGGGGTCGAAGGTGGTGGAGCTGGTATTCTCCTCGCGGTACTATGCGCGCGGTAAGGTCGTAACCATCGGTTCGCTGCTCATGCTCATCATGTGGGCAGGGACGGCCGTGGCGTGGCGGAGGGCGCACCGGGGTGCCTGAGCGGGCGCTGGTCGTCGTCCCGACCTATAACGAGGCGCCGAACCTCGCGAACCTGGTCCCCCAGATTCTGGCCCAGGACCCGCGACTCGAGGTGCTGGTAGTCGACGACGCGTCCCCGGACGGGACCGGGCAAATCGCCGACCGCTTGGTGCAGGGGAACCCTCGCGTCCACGTGCTGCACCGGGACGGCAAGCTCGGGCTGGGTACCGCCTACATCGCCGGGTTTCGCTGGGCGCTGGAACGCGGGTACGACTTCGTGTTCGAGATGGACGCCGATTTCTCTCACGACCCGACGCATCTCCCGGCGTTTCTGGCGGCGGCGGCCACCGCCGACCTGGTACTCGGCTCGCGCTACCTCGGCGGCCGGGTGACGGTGGTGAACTGGCCGATCGGCCGGCTCATGTTATCCTATTGGGCGAATGTGTATGCGCGGTGGGTTACGGGGTTGCGCATCTGGGACCTGACCGGCGGATTCAAGTGCTTTCGCAGCCGGGTGCTGCAAGCGATTGACTTGTCGCAGGTTCGGTCCAATGGTTACGCCTTCCAGATCGAGATGAGCGTACGCGCATGGCGAAAAGGGTTCAAGCTGGCGGAAGTGCCCATCGTGTTCGTGGATCGCACGGTAGGTCAAAGCAAAATGAATCGCAAGATCGTGCGCGAAGCGATCTGGATGGTGCCACGCCTCCGGCTTCTGGGCTGGTTCGGTCGCATCTAGTCGGCCTGGCCGTCTATAAGATGACGGGGTCGGGAAACGACTTCGTCATGCTGGACGGCCGGCTCACGACGCCCGAGGAGTGGGCTCCGGGGGATATCCGCAGCGTCTGCTCCCGCGGGACCGGCATCGGGGCCGACGGGCTCGTCTTCGTGACGCCGACGGACAGCACCGGTGCGGTGCGGATGACCTACTTCAACAGCGACGGCTCCCGTGCCGCCATGTGCGGGAACGCCGCCTTGTGCAGCACCCGGCTTGCGGCGCTGCTCGACCTCGCTCCCGCCGCTCTCATGCGCCTCGAGACCGATGCGGCCATCTACGAAAGCCGTTGCTCGGGGACCGACGGCCGCGCCGAGCTCCACCTGGCCGCGGTCGCGCCCCCGGCGGAACCGGCGGTGAAGCTCGCCGCCGGCGAAAGCCGCGCCGGACTCGCCACGGTCGGCGTGCCGCACCTGGTCGTCGTCATCGAGGACCTCGAAGCGTTGGACCTGCAGCGGCGCGGCCGGGAGCTCCGCTTCGATCCGGCGTTGGGAGCCGGCGGGGCGAACGTGAATTTCGTGGCTCCGACCGCACGGCGGTCGATCTGGGCCATGCGGACCTACGAACGCGGGATCGAAGGAGAGACACTCGCGTGCGGCACCGGCGCCGTAGCGGCGTGTTGCATGCTGCGGGAATGGCGTCTGGCCGACCTTCCGGCCACGATTACGACTCGCAGTGGGCTTCCGCTCGGCGTCCGGGCAGAACGGTCCCGTGGGGGCCAATACGAGGACGTTTGGCTGGAGGGGCAGGCGCGCATTGTGTTCAGAGGAGTACTCGCATCGTGACAGCCTTATCCACATCTATCCACAGCTCAACTTAACATAACATCTATTATACGAAGCTGAGTCTGCGAAGAAGCAGCTGCTACTTGCTTCCCGGCAGCAGTTCTCCCAACCGCACCTTGGCCTCGAACGCCGATCCCGTCGAATCCAGTTTCGCCACAATCTCCTGGTAGGCCGCAATCGCCCGGGCTGTGTCTCGGGCCGCCAGCCACGCCCTCCCCTCATCGGAGAGGAACTGCGCCCGGGCGAACGGCAGGCGCGCGACTTGGGCGGCTTGGGCGTACGACTCGGCGGCTTCCTTGGGGTGCTCCACGTTCTCGTAGGCGGCCCCCAGCAGCCCATACGCTTGGGCGCGATAGTCGGCCGGGGCGTCCGGAGCGAACTTCTTGAGTACATCGATCGCCTGCTGATTCTGCCCCTGTGCCAACCGGGTCTGGGCGAGGAGAATGGACGCCTCGCTGGCCGAGCGCGAACCGGAATAGTTCTCGGTAATGCGTGCCAACTCGCTCGCGGCGAGCGCATAGTTCTTTGATTCCAAGGCAAACCGGGCCGAGCTGAGCTGCTGGCTCGCGACCCGCTCGCTCTGCCTGGTGGAAAGCAGGTTCCACCCGAAGAAACCCGCCCCCAAGATCAGAATCCCGGCGACCCAGGTGACCGGCCTGCGGTGTCGCGTGATCCACGCGATCAGCGCACCCTCGCTCCCAGCGAGTCTTGTCCCCGATGCATCGCGAACCGATGTTGCCACGGTGCCCACTTTCGAGAATTGTCGCCCGAAGCCCCATGCCCCTGGGGCGACTCGAACGCCCGGCCAACGGTTTAGGAAACCGCTGCTCTATCCACCTGAGCTACAGGGGCGTAACCAGCGAAATTTACTGGAGTTAGGGCATCGTAATCAAGCCCTGCATCAATAGCGCACCAAGGACTCCACGCGTTGCGGTGTGAGCCGCTCGCGGCCGTTCAGGAATTCCAACTCGATCAGGAAGCTGAAACCGACCACCGTCGCCCCCCTGGCGCGGACCAGGCGACCAGCCGCCTCCGCGGTCCCGCCCGTAGCCAGAACGTCGTCCACGATGAGCACGCGGTCGTGCGCGCCGATGGCATCGGAGTGCATCTCCAGCGCGTCGGTCCCGTATTCGAGCATGTACTCCACCCGCTGCCGATCCGCCGGCAGCTTCCCCGGTTTGCGCACCGGAACCAGTCCCGCCTCGAGCCCCAGCGCCACCGGGGCACCGAAGATGAAACCGCGTGACTCGATGGCTACGACCCGGGTCACTCCCGTCCCCTTGAATGGCTGTGCCAGGTCCCGCACCGCCACCCCGAACAACTGCGGATCGAGCAGTACCGGCGTGATATCCTTGAAAATGATGCCGGGCTTGGGAAAGTCGGGGACGTCACGTATCGCCTGACGGAGTCGCACTGAGTCACTATTTGGGTGCACGATTGCCCCTTAGTCGAACTACAAGATTTCAAAGGAGTTGAGCTGTTCAGATTCGTGTGAAAGTTCTTCTTTTTCCACATGCTCCACATGAGCGCCGGCAGGTCCTGCACTCAGAGTCCGCTCCAACGCGACGAGCGCCGCGCTAGTTCCCTGCGCACACACCTCCACCCCGCCATCGGGCAGATTCCTCACGTGACCCTTCAACCCCAAGCGGGCGGCTTCCCGCATTACGAACCAGCGGAATCCCACCCCCTGCACCCGCCCGCGCACCAGATAGCGCACCATGCCCCGGGCGCTCACGCACTGTGGTCCGACGCTGCTCCGGCCCCGGCACGGCGCCGCCGATGCCAGACGACGTACACCGCCACGCCGAGCACCACCACGGGCACGACCACCATCAGTGCTCGTCCCACGTACCGTCGGACCTCCTCGTTGCGCAGCACGTCTTCGTGACGTCCGAGAAAGTACCCGATTCCCGTGAGCACGCTGCACCACAGCAATGCCCCGAGTCCCGTGAAGAGGACGAACCGGGACAGCGGCATCCGGGCAATACCCGCAGGGATCGAGACCAGATGTCGCACCACCGGCAGGAGGCGCCCCACCATCGTGCTGATCTCCCCGTGATCGGCGAAGAACCGCTCGGCGCGGTCGAGGGAGCGTTCCGAGAGCAGCACGTACCGGCCGAACCGCCGCACCAGCGCCCTCCCCAGGAGCTGCGCCGCCCAATAGTTGGCCAGGGCTCCGAGGATGCTCCCCACGACGCCGCACGCGAGCACGGCCCAGAGGTTCATTTGGCCCTTGGCGACCCAATACCCGGCCGGCGGCATCACCAGCTCGCTCGGCATGGGCAGGATCGAGCTCTCCATCGCCATCAGCGCCACGATGCCTGGATAGCCCAGGTCGAGGAGCGCATGCAGCAGCCAGTCCACCAGGCGTTCAAGCATCGAATCCATGCTCTCCTACGAGCGGGACGAAGAGCGCCGCGCCGAGTGGGGTTTGGCGTATCCCCGTCGCGGTGCGCTCGACCAGTGTGAGCGTCTGGTGGCCGCGGTCGCCCAGGGGCAGCAGCAACCGGCCGCTGCCCGTCAGCTGCTCCAGAAGCGGGCCGGGGATTTCGGGACCACCGGCGGCGACGAGGATGGCATCATACGGTGCGTACGCGCTCCAGCCCAGGGTCCCGTCGCCCAGCAACACCGACACGTTCCCCACGGCGGCCGCCCGAAGCGCGCCCTGCGCTGCCAGTGCGAGGGTACGCACGCGTTCCACGGTGAATACCTGCGCCACGAGGTGCGAGAGGAGGGCCGTTTGATATCCGGATCCGGTGCCGATCTCCAGCACCCGCTCCTTCCCCCGCAGTCGCAGGGCCTCGAGCGTACGGGCCTGGGTGAACGGCTGCGAGATCGTCTGCCCGGCGCCGATCGGGAGGGCGGCGTTCTCATAGGCACGGTGCCGTACGGCGTCCGGGACGAACAGGTGGCGCGGGGTTTCCGCGAACGCGCGCAGCACGGCGAGGTCTTGCACGCCCTGCTCCCGCAGCTGCTCCACCAAGCGGGTGCGGTATCCCCCGAAGGCGTCCGGGCTCGCCCCTAGACGCCCAGGTTCCATCCGCGCACCGCCTCGAGCAGGTTGTAGTTGGTCATATCCACGTGGAGTGGCGTGACCGAGATATAGCCGTCGCGCATCGCCCGGAAATCCGACTCGGCGCCACCCGACCAGGTGACGTGCCCGCCGCCGATCCAGTAGATGTCCCGACCCCACGGGTCCTTCATCCGGGCCACTTCTTCGTGGAAGACGCGGCTCCCGAGGCTGGTGACTTTGACGCCTTTTACTTCACCGCCGGGAATCGCCGGCAGGTTGACGTTCAGCAGCGTGTCGCGCGGGAACTCCCGGACAGCGACGATGCGGCCGAGCAGTCGTTTCAGCCAGTCAATGTGACTTTCCAGGTGCTCGAGATCGAAACTGCCGTAAGAGATCGCGACACTGGGAATCCCGGCGGCCAGGCCTTCCATGGCGGCCGCCACCGTGCCGGAATACAGCACGTCCTCCCCCATATTGGGACCGTGATTCACGCCCGAAAACACGAAATCGGGCTTCTCGGGCATGAGCGTGTCCAGGGCCAGGAGCACACAGTCGGTCGGCGTGCCGTCCACCTGGTAGGCGCCGTCGCTACGCCGCGTCGCCCGGATCGGGCGATGCAGGGTGAGCGAGTGTGACGTCGCGCTCTGCTCGCGATCCGGCGCCACGACCGTCACCTGGCCGAGTGAGCTCGCGGCGTCCGCCAGGACGGAAAGCCCCCGCGCGAGCACGCCATCGTCGTTGGAAATCAGAATGTTCATGATGCGCCGAGGAGATATCGCACGAAGACCCACGCCACCCGCCGGCCATCCCCCCAGGCCCGGAAGTGGCTTGGCACGGGGGTGTAGATGGTCGGGACGTCCACCGAGGTGACCGGGAATCCCGCGCGCAACGCGGCGAGCAGGAACGCCGTTTCGTACTCGTAGCCCCGGTAGGAAGCGATCAGGGGTTGCACCTCCACGGCGAGACGCCGCGAGAACGCCCGCAGGCCCGTCTGGGCGTCCGGTACCCGCGTCTTCCCGATCCGCGAGGCGAGCGTCGCCGACAGCCAGTTGGTGAAGCGCCGTCCCAGCGGCATGCTGCCGGAGCGCGCCCTCGCCCCGAGCACGAGATCGGCTGCACCGCGCTGGACCGGCGCCAGGAGATGGGGGAGCGCGCCGGGGGGGTGTTGCCCGTCGGCGTCGAGCGTCGTCAGCACGGCCACACCGTCTGACAATGCACGGGCGATGCCCGTGGCGAGTGCGGTTCCCTTGCCGCGGTTGTCGGGATGCCGGATGACCAATGCGCCGGCCGCTGCGGCCGCGGCCCCCGTGCCATCGGTGGAGCCGTCGTCCACGACGTAGATCTCGGCATCGGGGAGGGCCGTGCGGGCACCAGCGACCACACCGGCGACGCTCGCGGCCGCCTGATACGCCGGCACGATGACGGCGACGCGTCCGATTTCAGGAGCGTCCGCCATGGGGCGGCGGCGCGCCGTCGAGCAGCGCGAGCACGGCCTTCAGCTCGGCCCGCAGGTCCTTGACCGTTTCCGACGCCAGCGCCTGGCGCGCTTCCGGCTTCAGCTCACCGGAGCGCCGATACTGCTCGATCTTGGCCCGGGCGCCCTCGATCGTGTACTTCTCGGTGTAGAGCAGATGCTTCACCAGCATGATGAGCTCGATTTCGCGCCGCTGGTACACGCGATTCCCCGAGCGGTTCTTGGCCGGGTTCAAGAAGCGGAATTGACTCTCCCAATAGCGCAACACGTGCGGCTTGAGATCGGTGAGCTGACACACTTCCCCGATCGAAAAAAACTCCTGTACCGGATGCGGCGCGCTCATCGCCACACTTCCGGCTTGGGCACTCGTTCCATCAAGTCGCTGATCGCCTGCCGCGGGGCCTTGCCCTGAAACAAGATCTCGCTCACCTGGCGCGCGATCGGCAGCTCCACGCCGTGCCGCTCGGCGAGCGTCACCGCTGTGCGGGCCGTCATCACCCCTTCGGCGACGGTGTTCCGGCTGGCCAGGATCTCCTCCAGATTCCGCCCCTGCCCGAGCTCCACGCCGAGCGAGCGGTTGCGCGACAGCGCCCCCGTGGCGGTCAGCACCAGATCACCCAGCCCGGCGAGGCCGGCGAAGGTGAGCGGGTCGGCGCCCAGGGCGAGGCCGAGTCGCGTGAGCTCCGCCAGACCGCGGGTGATGAGTGCGGCGCGCGGGTTGAAACCCAGGCCGAGCCCCTCGGCGATCCCCGCCGCCAGAGCGATCACGTTCTTCAACGCACCGCCCAGCTCCACGCCGATGACGTCGGTGTGCGAATACACGCGGAAATTACCGGTCGAGAAAACCTCCTGCACGCGCCGGGCCACCTCATGCTCGGCCGAGGCCGCCACCACCGCCGTGGGCTGCCGCTCGTACACTTCCCGCGCGAATGAGGGGCCGGAGAGTACCGCCAGCGGCGTCGCGAGCCCGAACACCTCGGCGAGGACGCACGACAGGCGGTCCTGGCGCTCCGGCTCGAGTCCCTTGGACACGCTCACCACCAGGGGCGCGCCGCGCACCGCTGCGGCGACCGTCGTCATCACGCCTCGCACGGTGTGGGATGGGACGGCGGAAACCACGACTTCGGCCCCCCGGACCGCCTCGGCGAGATCGCCGCTCGCCCGGAGCCTGGGGGAAAGCGGCGCCTTGGGAAGGAACAGCGCATTCTCGTGGTCGCGGTTGATCCCCTGCACCACTTCCGGCTCCCGGGCCCAGATCGTCACCGGCAGGTCCTTGCGCGCGAGCAGGTCGGCGAGCGTCGTCCCCCACGCCCCTCCCCCGATCACGGCGACCCGTGGGCGGTCCTGGGAGGTCACGCGAGGCCCCTCCGGGTCCGGAACCGACTCTCAGTGCCGGCAAGGAGCCGCCGCACGTTGGCTCGATGCGAAAACACGATGAGCGCCGCGAGCGCGACGCTCGCCCAGAACGCCGGCGTGGCAGCGGGCTGGAAGAGTCGAACCCAGATCGGGAACGTCGCGGCCGCGATGATCGAGCTGAGGGAAACGTATCCCGTCAGCCAGAGGCTCCCACCCCACACCGGTACGGCGATCGCGACGGCCAGAGGAGCGAGGGCGATGAACACGCCCAGGGCGGTGGCGACGCCCTTCCCGCCCCGGAACCTCACGTACGGCGAGAACACGTGCCCCAGCACCGCGGCAATGCCCAGTGCCACCGCACTCCACGGTCCGGCGTGCGCCCAGCCGGCGAAGAGTGCGACCGGCACCGCTCCCTTTGCCACATCCACCAGCGCCACAGGGATAGCCCAGCGCCAACCGAGCACGCGATAGACGTTGGTTGCCCCGAGGTTGCGGCTGCCGTGCTCTCGCAGGTCGATTCCCCGAGCGAGCCGGCCGGCGACCCAGGCGGTCGGCGTGGCGCCGAGCAGGTAGGACGCCGCCAGCCAGAGGGCCAGCGTCACCGCCGCTCCTGCCGCTTGCGGCGGAATCTGACGTTGACCGGAGCGCCGGTGAACGCCCAAGCCTCCCGAAAGCCGTTCACGAGGTATCGGGCGTAGGACTCCGGGATGGCGTCGGGACGGTTGGCAATGATGGCGAAGCGAGGCGGAGCGGTGCCGATCTGCGTCGCGTAAAACAACCGTACCGACTCACCCACGGGCTGCGGTGGCTGCTGGCGGCTCACCAGCGTCTCGAGCACCCGGTTGACCTCCGCGGTCGGGACGCGCTTCCCACGCTCCTCCGCGACGGTGAGGATGAGGTCGAACAACTTCGTCACTCGCTGCCCAGTCTTCGCCGATACGTAGAGAAACGGGATGAACCGGAGGAACGGCGCGCCCTCGGCAAGCTCCTCTTCGCCACGCACCGCGGTATTCGAGTCCTTTTCCTCGATCAGATCCCACTTGTTGACGGCCACGATCACGCCGGCACCGCGCTCCCAGGCGTCCCCGATGATCCGGAGATCCTGGACGTGCATGCCGTCCAGCGCGTCCACGACGAGCACGCACACATCCGCGCGCTCGATCGCGCGGGAGGTCCGCAGCGTGGAGTAGAATTCTACGTCGTCCTGGACCTTGCTCCGCTTGCGCAGGCCCGCGGTATCGATGAACACCAGCCGGTGCCCGGCGTGATCCACAGGAGTATCCACGGCGTCGCGGGTCGTCCCCGGCTCGGCGGCGACGACCATGCGCTCGCGCCCCAGCAGCCGGTTCAGGAGGCTCGACTTGCCGACGTTCGGCCGCCCGACGATCGCCACCTGGACTGCGGCCACGTCCTCGTCGCCACTCCCCTGGGGCAGCATGTCCACGACGCGGTCGAGCAAGTCGCCCGTGCTCTTCCCCACCGTCGCCGAAACGGGAAACGGGTCGCCCAGCCCGAGCTCGTAGAACGCGAGGTGGCGCTGATCGTCGGGGATCCGGTCCGCCTTATTCGCGACCAGGAGCACCGGACGTTGGACGCCGCGCAGATACTGCGCGATCTCGAGATCAGCCGGATGCACGCCCTCCGCCACGTCCACCAGGAACAGCAGCACATCGCTCTCGGCCACGGCCGCCTCGACCTGGCTCCGGATCGCCCGGTTCAGGGCATCCGAAGCGAAGGGCACGAGCCCGCCCGTGTCGACCAGCCAGAAGCGGCGTCCGTTCCAGTCGGCGACGGCAAAATTCCGGTCGCGGGTCACACCGGGACGCGGATCCACGATCGCTGCACGCCGGCCGATCAGCCGGTTGAACAAGGTGGACTTGCCGACGTTGGGGCGGCCGATGATGGCCACGGTCGGGGCCCCCTTCACTGCCCCTCCTCCAATGCGGCATTCGGGATGTTGAATGCGGAATTCGATGAACGAGGCTCCTGTTGCCCACTCAGCACGTCGGCGAAATCGTGCGACAGCCGGATCTCCATCGGCACCTGGGCGGCCAGCGCATGGGCGTCCAGGTCGTCCATGAAGCGCAGGTCGTCGTTCACCGCTTCCGCCGGCAGCAGCGCGAGATCGAGGTCCCGACGGTCCCGCAGGACGTCGCGAAACGCCGCGCCCGGAAGCAGCCCAGCCGTCGTCACCGAGGTCCCGAACAGTTGATTCTTGAGCGCCAGCACTTCAAACACCGCGCCGGTCTCGCTCGCCAAGGTCTCGATCACCTGGGGCATGAGCGGCGCCATCGCCGATCCCGTGGCGATTGCGATGCGCTTCCCGGACCAGTCCCCGAATCGCCCCGTGGCCTCGCCGATGCGGGTCTGCAGGTAACGCACCGCGCCCACACCGTTCTCGCGCTGCTCGAAGTCACCGTACCAGGGCGCCGGCGGCAGTGCAAGGCCCGCCTGGAGGTACAAGTCGTCGGCGCCGAAGCACCAGGGATGCCCGCGCTCCGCCACCGCCCGGGCCGCCCAGCGATCCACCGCACTCAACGCCGCGCGGCACTGCGCAGCGCCGGGCGCCTGGACCAGGTTGTGTTTGCTGTATTCGGTCAGCGCGACCGGTACGACCGATACCGACAACACGCCCGCCTCGAGCGCGAACAGATCCCCCAGCGTCTGCTCGAGTACCGCCCCATCGTTCACGCCGGGGACCAGTACCACCTGAGTGTGAAACCGGATGCCCCGGTCCGCAAACCGCCCCAGCTGGGCGACGACGTCCGGCGCTTCCGGATTGCGCAGCAGCCAGCGCCGTACCACGGGATCGGTTGCGTGAACCGAGACATACAGCGGCGAGAGCCGGTACTCCACGATCCGGGCTTCGTCCCAACCCTTCAGATTGGTGAGCGTCGCGAAATTGCCGTAGCGGAACGACAGCCGGTAATCGTCGTCACGGATGTACAGGCTTTCACGCATCCCGGTGGGGTTGCCGTCCACGAAGCAGAAGTCACAATGGTTGGCGCAGCGGCGGATGCGCGGCGGCTCCAATGTGACGCCCAGCGGCATCCCCTCAGGCCGCTCGATGTCGCATTCCAACTCTTCGCCGGACGGCAACCGGGCCCGCAGCAGGAACGCCTCGTCCGCGGTGAGGAATTCCCAGTCGAGGAAGTCCTCCAGCCGCCGATCGTTCACACTGAGGAGCTCGGTCCCCGGCAGGAGACCCAACTCGGCGCCGATGGAGTCCGGCGCTACCGACGTTACGCGCAGCAAGGCGGTTGCCCGATGGTTAAAGCGATTTCTCATGCCGAGCGTCGCAACCCCAACGCCGGTAGAAACTTGAGCAACCGATAATATCGCTTAGGTAACCCGGTAACGCCAGCCGATGATGCCGCGGCCGGGACCTTTCACCTGGAACTGCTGGTTGCCTCCGGGCGGCAGCCCCGGGACGTCCACGGCTTGCGACGCCGCCACTCTCCCGCCGGCGTCGAGCAATTCCACCAGGATCCCGACCGGCTTCGAGGCCGCGCTCCCCAGATTCGAGGCGACGCCGGTGAGAGTCGCTCCGGCGCTATCCCCCACGAGGCTCGCCATGGAGATGTCCACCGAGAGGGTATCGGCCAGGGTAGTGTACGCTTGGGCCGAATCGCGCTGGCCACGAAGCTCCCAGGCCTGCCCTGCGATGCGCAGGGCCATCTTGTTGCGCGGATCGATCGCCACCAACCGCCGGGCAGTCGCCAGCGCGTTGGCCGTGTCCTTGGCATCGATGTAGGCGCTCGCCAGCTCGGCCAGGGCGTTGCGGTGATAGGGGTTTTGTTGCAGGGCTAGGGTATAGGCCGTGGTTCCGGGCCTGGTCAATTTCGCCTGCAACAATCGCTCGCCCAGATCATACAGATCCGACGCCGAGAGCTGGGCCGCGTGGGCGAAGAGCGCGTCGAACACCGCCGCCGCTTCCGTCTTGCGCCCGGCCTGCGTGTAGACCCCGGCGAGAGCTGTAGCGGCCTCGATGTTGGCGGGATAGGCGGCGACGAGGTCCCGATAGGCGGCCAAAGGCGGCTCGAAGGCCGAGTGGGCCGCGGCGCTGTCGAGGGCCGCCTGCTGTTGCAAGGCTTCCCGCAGCGCGCGACCTCGTGCCACGGCATCCCCTCGGGTGGTCGAGTCCCGGTTGAACGTCTGTTGATCTGCGGGCGAAAGCCTCGCCCCGCGCGCCCGGCGCGACCCCGACGATTGCTGCATCCGGGCCAGCACCGTCGAATCGGCAGCGAGATATGGGGCCAGCGAATCCCTGCTATAGCGCGAGCGTTGCCACTTCTGAACGGCTGGGTCGCTCTGCAGGCTCCGCTGCGCCAATCGCGCGACCGTCAGCAGCGCGTCGCGCTTGGCGTCGGCGAACGTGCTGTCGGCGCCGGCCGCCTGCGCGGCCCGGCCCAAGACCGCCGCCGCGGAATCCACCTGATTGCGCCCAGCATAGAGATTCCCCAGTTCAAACAGGGCTTTGGGCGTACTCGGATCCACCGCGTACGCCTGGCGCAGCAGTACGACGGCCGAGTCCGCGTTTCCGGCCTGCCACAGGGTGCGTCCCTGGTTCAGGGCGGTTTCGGCCAACTGGCCCCGGTATCCGGCGATATCCGCCTTGCACGTCGGCGCCAGGGCTTCGGCCCGGTCGAACGCCGAGTCCGCGCCCGTGGCGTCGCCTATTTCCACGTAGTAGCGCCCCAGATAGTACCAGGCCGCCGGATTCTTGTCCTGCCTGTCATCGCGGATCGATCGCAGCAGGACGTCCTGGGTCTGGTGCAGCATGCGGTCCCGCTGATTGGGCTGCTCGACGGCGATTTTCAGGTCCAAGACCGCGCTGGTGATGCGGAAATGGCCCGGCTCGATCGCGCACGGAGGCTTGGGCCCCACCCATTTCTGCCCGGGCAAGGCGGCGGCGCCGGCGAACACCAGACCGGCGATGACAGCGGACATTCGCATAGGACGCTCCCGAAACAGGGCTGGTGGCCTCGAATCTGCGTGCCGGTCTGGGACTGTCAATGCATCGCGATCCCGAGCTGGCGTTCCGCTTCCGCGACCGCCGCGAACAGCTGCTCGAACGAGTCGATGGTGAACAGCACCTCCTGCAGACGGTCGATCGCGAACGACTGCGCGAGGACCCCTTCCAGCGTGAACGCCCGGCGCTCGCAGCCGGGCCCCAGCGCGTTGGCCGCGTCGCCGTGAGACGAGATGAGCCCGCTGCCGTAGACCTTCACCTCGGTCCCTTCCCGGATCAGGCCGAACTCCACGGTGAACCAGAACAGGCGGGCCATGGCCTCCACCTGCGCGTCGGTGACGGCGGCGGTCGCGACCCGCCCGAAGCGCTGCAGAAAGTCGGCGAACACCGGGTGGGCATGGAGGGGGACGTGGCCGAAGACGTCGTGGAAGATATCGGGCTCGGGGAGGTAATCGAGCTGGCTGCGGGGACGGACGGTCACGGTCGTCGGGAAGTGCCGTTGTGCCAGGCACCGGAAGAACTCCCGGGCCGGAAGGAACCCCGCAACCGGTACGGCCGACCATCCCGTCCGGGCACCGAGGCGGGCATTCACGTCGGCGAGATCGGGCACCTGATCGGAACGCAGTCCAATGCGCGCGGCGCCATCGAGAAAGAGACGACTCCCGGTCTGTTCCAGCGCGGCCATGCGCCGCTCGAAGAGCAGACCCCAAACGGCGTGTTCTTCCGGTGTGTACGCCGCCCAATCCTGCTGGATAAAGAGAGCCGCGGTGTCGTGATCGGACGTGAGTGGCTCGCGCATATCTCCTCCCGTATGCGGGGTGTAAAGACAAACGGCCCGTGATCGCTCACGGGCCGTCCGGAATCGCTGGGGGTGCTCTAGCTCAACCGCGTGCACGCCCCCGGCGCCGGCCCGTGATGCGGGTCGGACGATAGGAATAGGCGTAGCGGCGCCGTTGCGCGATCATATACCAGAGCGGGCGATGGGATTCGAACCCACGACGTCCAGCTTGGGAAGCTGGCATTCTACCCCTGAATTACGCCCGCAAGACCTGCCCCGCCCAAAATGCCTGATTCAGCGGCTGACGTCAACGCCGGACCGCTCGGTCGGCCCGCAACGATCGGTGAGCACAACGGGATCGAGCGTGACCGGCGGGCCGCCGGTCACGCTCCCGGCTCGGTCAGCCGGTCTTCCGGTAGCGCCAGGCGATGATGCCCGCCCCGATCGCCTGGAGCTGAAACGCGTGGTTCCCACTCCCCGGGATCGCGGGCACGTCGAGCGCCTGCGTCGCGACGACTTTGCCGCTCCCATCCAGAAACTCGAATGTCAACGAGAGCGGAGCACTCGGCACGTCATGGTAGTTCGACACGACCCCGCCGAGACTCACATTCTGTTCCTCCGGAGCGAACAGTCCGACACTGACATCGACCGGCAGCAGTGAATCCGCCAGCGTCACGTAGCGCAGCGCCGAATCGGTGTGGCTGTTGATCTGCCACGCCTGCGCCACGAGGCGCAGGGAGTTGCGGTTCATCGGGTCGACCGCCACGAGCCTCTGGGTCACCAGGAGCATCTTGTCAGCCTGGCGCAGTGCGAAATACGCGTTGGCCAGGTTGTACAACCCGTCGCGGCTTTGCGGGTTGCGGGCCAGCCCTGCCTCGAACGCCTGGGCCGCCAGCCGATAGTTGCCCGCCGCAGCCGCGTCCCGGTCCTTCGACGCCTGCCGCGCGACCGAGTCACACTTCACGGTGATGCTGCGCCGCTGAATGGCGGTCAGACCCGTCCGATTTCTACCACCTTCGCGCCGGCAATCGGCGCTCACGCGGCTGGTGTCGGGTGAAGGCGGCGCCGCATTGTAGATCGATACGCCCGCGTTGAGGACATTGAGCGGATCCATCGAATCGGCATGAGCGATGATCTGGGCGTACACGGCCATCGCCGAGTCCTTGTGACCGGTCGACGCGAGGACGTCCGCCAACCGTGCCAGCGCTTGTGCGTCGTTCGGAACCTCCTTGAGGTACGCCGCATAGGCCGCGGCCGCGGCGTCGAAATGCCGCGCGGCGTAGAGCGCGTTGCCCGTGTTGAACATCGCGTCCCACTTTTCCCGGACGAACTTCGGGTCGGTCGCCCCTGCGACAGCCCGCGCGAAATACTTGGCGGCGGAATCGTAGCGCAGGCGCGTGAGGGAATCGTACGCGGTCCGAGCCGTAGAGTCGGGCAGATTGGGGTACATCCGTCGGAACGCAGAATCCGGCAGGAACGCCTCGGCCGGCATGTTGAAGAACGCCGCGGCCAACGTCGAGAACGCCTGGGGTTCGGCGTCGTAGATGACCGTCGCGCGACGGAACGCGGCCACGGCGGAGTCGTAGCGCTGCTCGTTAAGCGCCGCGACCCCTGCGTTGAACGCCGGCACCCACAGCGCATTACGCCGCCAGAACAGGATGTCGTCTTTGCAGGTGGGGAGCATCGCCTCGGCTCTCCGGAAGGCGGAGTCCGCCCCCGTCGCGTCGTTGCGGACGACGTAGTACCGCGCGAGGTAGTACCAGGCCGCCGGGTTCTTGTCCTGCCCGCCCGTGGTCAGGGCCTGAACCAGGGACTTGTTCGCATCGCGCAGGTCCCGCTCCCGCACGTCGTCGAACCGGGTCTCAGCGGCGTTTTTCAGGTAGAGGAGGCCGCTGTTGACCAGAAAGTGTCCCGACTTGATGTCGCACTTGGGCTGCACCCAGTGTCCCTGGGCGGCAAGCGCCGACACCAGCACGAAGGGTCCCAGCAACAGGGCGATGAACGGCTTGCGCATGAGTCCTCACTCCTTGGCGTTCGCGATCAATTCCTCGGCGCCGCGCTGTGCGGCGCGAGCAACCTCGAGCGGCGCCTGACCGAGCGCTTGGGCCGCCGCGAGCACATCTTCGTATTCCGGCTTGACGCGGGGAGGGCTTCCCCCCTGCCCTTCGAGCACCTTCACGCGTACCCGAATGTCCTCGCCGAGCCGGACCATCACCTGGCGCCGTGACACGGTCATCCGCTCCGCCCGCGTGCGGCGGACACCCGCCGTCGTGCTGTGCCGGAACAGCGCAGCGGTGACCGCCGCCACGCTCGGCTCCGCCACCACGATCTCACACCGAAATCCCATGCGCCCTTTCTTCATCTGTACCGGCCACGTCTGGACGTCCAGGGCACCCGCCGCAACCAGCGCTTGACGCAACGGCTCCACGTATTCCGGGCTCAGATCGTCGATATCTGTGGCGAGGACCGACACCTCGCCTGCCTCCGACGCGGGCTCGGCCAGAAAGATCCGCAAAGCGTTCGGGTAGTGTCGCGGATCGCGCGTGCCCGCTCCCCACCCACTCGCCATCAACCGCCAACGCTCGGGCGGCGGACCGGCCGAGAGCACCCGCAACAGCGCAGCACCGGTTGGCGTCGTCGCCTCCCCCTCAACCGGGCCGCTCACGGCCAGATCCATCCCTTCCAGCAACAGCGCGGTGGCGGGTGCCGGGACCGGGAGCCGGCCGTGTGCCGCGTCTACCCACCCCGTCCCCACGGCCACGGGACGATGGTAGATCGCGTCCACTCCCAGCCGCTCGAACCCTTCGATCGCTCCCACGATGTCGAGCACCGCGTCCACCGCTCCGACCTCGTGCAGATGCACCTTCTCGGGGGCGACGCCGTGGACGCGTCCCTCCGCGGCTCCGATCGCGCGGAACGCTTCTACCGCGCGTTGTCGGACCCAGTCCGATAGCGGCGCCGCCTCGACCAGCCGCACGAGCTCCGCAACGTGGCGTCCGTGCGGTTGCTCGGGAATCGCGAATTCCACCTGCTTGCACCCGACGGCACCCCGTTGCACGTCCCGAATGGTGACGCGCACACCGGCGAGTCCCAGCCGTTGCGGCAGATCCTCGAGCCACGCGGACGGGACTCCCAGGGACAGCAGTGCCCCGAGAGTCATGTCGCCGCTGATACCGGCGCAGGGGTCGATCACCGCAATAGGCATGGCCGAAGTGACGCAATATAAATGGGTTAGCCCCGATAGAGCCACCCGGCGCCGGTATTGAAAAGCACTACCGTTTCCTGCGGTCCGAGCACCCCCCGCGTCCGCAGCACGCGAGCGGCAGCCAGCGTCGCACCCCCTTCCGGCGCCGCGTCGATCCCCTCGACCGTTTGAAGCTCGCGCGCACCCGCCTCAAGCTCGGCATCGGTCACGGCGACCGCGCCGCCACCACTCTGGCGCAGCGCCGCCAGCATCAACCGGTCACCGAGCGGTGCCGGCACGCGCAGGCCCGCCGCCGTCGTTTGCGGGTCCGGCCAGGGTGTGCAGCGCTCGGCGCCGCTCTCGAATGCGGCGACGACCGGGGCACACCCGGTCGCCTGCACCGAATACAGCCGCGGTAAGTCGCCCGTGATCCACCCGGCCGCGCGTAACTCGCCGAATGCCTTCCACATTCCGATCAACCCCGTCCCACCCCCCGTGGGATACACGATCGCTGCGGGGACGGTCCAGCCGAGCTGCTCGGCCAGCTCGAGCGCAAGCGTCTTCTTCCCCTCGATGCGATACGGCTCACGCAGCGTGGAAACGTCGATCGCCCCGCTTTCCGCGGCATAGGCCCGCGCCGCCTTGCCGCAGTCACCGATGTGCCCTTCCAGCAGCACCAGCTCCGCCCCGAAGCTACGGATCTGCGACAGAATCGTGGCCGGCGTGGTCGCGGGTGCGTACACCCGGGCCCTCGCGCCGTCTCGCGCCGCGTACGCCGCCAGAGCGACCCCGGCGTTGCCAGCGGTCGGCACGACGAATCGTTCCGCCCCGGCGTGCCGCGCGCGTGTCACCGCGGCTGCCAGCCCCCGCGCCTTGAACGATCCGGTGGGGTTCACCGATTCGTCCTTGACCAGCAGACGGCCGAAGCCGTATCGCGACGCCAGACGTGAAGCCTCGAGGAGCGGTGTCCCCCCTTCCCCGAGGGTCACCGCCGCCTCACCATCCGCTAGTGGCAGCCACTCCCGATAGCGCCACATCGTCCAGGGTCGCGTGGCCATTCCGGATCTCAAATCCGGTGATGGGCGCGCCCGGTACCGCACCAGATACGGGGAGCCGCACTCGGTGCACACGCCGGAGAGGCCGTCCCCCGCGCGGACCGAGCCGCAACCGGAGCATTCGAGTGACCACAGGAGGGTCGTCACCGCCGCTCCAACCGATCGATAATCCGCTCGGCCAGACGAGTGGAGAATCCCGGGAGCGCAGCGAGTTCATCGCGCGAGGCAGTGCGTACACCCGCCACTGAGCCGAACCGCTCGAGCAGCACGCGACGCCGGCTCGGA
>Ga0307281_10000098_pt1 | contig 19285 bp, 15 predicted proteins | sample ER_DNA_120_FD_194486 | JGI IMG/M metagenome (GOLD analysis project Ga0307281, IMG submission 194486) | Bulk soil microbial communities from the East River watershed near Crested Butte, Colorado, United States - ER_DNA_120 | ecosystem: Environmental > Terrestrial > Soil > Floodplain | place...
GCTGCCGCGCCGGTGGAAGTCGTCGGCCAGCGGGTGCTGCGTGCCGCCGACGCGGTCCTCGCGAGCCGCGCCGCGCAGCGCGGACCGGGGCGGTCATGACCCGGATCGTCCACCTGTCGGACTTCCATTTCGATGGCTCGCCGGAACTCCGCCGGGCGCTCCATTCGCTGGTCGACTCGGCGATCGCGCGCGAGCCCGATCTGGTCGTCGTGACCGGCGACCTGTCGGCCGACGGCCGCGTGACGGAGCTCGCCGAGGTCGCCCGCGAGCTCGCCCGGTTCGGGGCCGTGCCGCGGCTGGTCATCCCCGGCAACCGCGACCTCGAGCCGTCGGTCGGCCCGCCCGGCGAGGCACGGCCGCTGCCCGTCGATTCCGACCTCGACTACTTCCTCGCCCTCGAGCCGGCGCTGACGCTCGGTTTCGACGAGGCCGCGCGCGACGGCCCGACCGCGAACGATCCGACCGCCGGCGACCCGGAGGCGGCCTGGGTCGCCCGGTTCGGCCGGCTGGACCCGGTCTATCGCGGTTCGGATGTCCACGTGGTGGGCGTGACCTCCACACCCCGGCTCCGGTCCGAGGCTCTCGAGATCGCCGCAAGGCAGATGCGCCGGGCCGCTCCAGGTGCCCTCCGCGTGTTCGCGCTCCATCACGGCCTGCTGCCCGTTCCAAGCCGAAAGCTGCGCGACGGCGACCTGTCGCACCGGTCCGGCGACGTCCTGGCACTGCTGGCAGACCTCGGCGTCGACCTCGCCCTCCACGGCCACATCCACCGCGCGCACGCATGGCAGATCTCGGACGGTCGCGGCTCGATCGTCGTCGCGAGCGCCGGTGCACTGGTCAACGATGGCCGGCGTGACGCAAGCTACCTCGAGGTGCTTGCCGAACGTGGCAGACTTGCCGTCTGGCGACGGTCCGTCTCGACCGGCCGGCCCACGTTGCTGTACGAGGGTGCGCGCACCGCGCGCCGCTGAGCGAGAGGTCCATCCATGGCCAAGCCGGAAAGCGCCGCGAAGGAGCTCCGAAAGCTCGAGAAGCGCCTGGCCGCGGCACGAGCGACCGAGTCGAAGCGACTGCGCCAGCTGGCGTCCGCCCAGAAGGCGCGCAAGCAGGTGTCGAAGCGCCAGCGGCAGGCCGCCGAGGCGGCGACCGAGGTCGCGTCGCTGGCAACCCGGATCGCTCGGCTGACGGCTTCCGGGGCGACGGCCGCCGCGAATAGCGTCGGGGGGGCGGTCGGTTCGGCGGCGGAAAGCATCGGGTCTGCGGCCAAGGGCGCCGGATCGGCTGCGAAAGGTGCCGGATCGGCCGCCGCGAAGGGCGTGGGATCGGCTGCGAAAGGTGCCGGATCGGCCGCCGCGAAGGGCGTGGGATCGGCCGCGAAAGGTGCCGGATCGGCCGCCGCGAAGGGCGTGGGATCGGCCGCGAAGAGCGTCGGGTCCGCGGCGCGTGGTGCCGGGTCGGCGGCGAAAGGTGCCGGGACCGCGGCGGCCAAGGGCGTGGGGTCGGCGGCGATCCAGGCGGCCGGCACGCTGACGCCTGTCAAGGCGCAGCCTGCGCCGGCCTCGACGGTGACGCCGGCGGCCGCAAGTACCGCGAGTACCGCGGCGACGATCCGACCGACGACCGTCCGGACGCCGGCTCGACGCCGAACGCGCAAGCCGGCGACGACGACCCGCCGACGGAGATCCGCGTCGACCGCGACCTCGAAGCCGACGACCAGATCGACCGTCGCGGCGAAGCCGCCGACGACACCGAGGACGGTCTCGACCGCAAAGCCGGCGACGACCGTGCCGCCGGTGGTCACCGCCGAACCGGCCGCGGCTACCACCCCGCCGGCCGCGGCTACCACCCCGCCGGCCGCGGCTGCGGCCACCGCCGAACCGGCCGCGGCCCCGCCGGCCGCGGCTGCCTCCGAACCGGCCGCGACTGCGGCCACGCCGACCGCAGCTGCCAGGAAGCCCGCGACCCCCTCGAAGAAGGCGACGACCGCGAAGCCCGCCGCGGTGGCCAAGCTGGCGACTCGCCGGACGGCTGCCACGCGGCGCGCGACTACGGCTCGCAAGCCCGCGACAGCGGCCTCCAGGAAGAGGACCGCGAAGCCCGCGTCCGCTTCGCCCGCTGCGACGGCCGCCACCGCGACCCCAGCCCCGACCGCAGCCGCGACCCCGACGACCGCCACGCCTGCGGCAGCCACCACGTCCGTGACGAAGCCCGCGACGGCCCGCAAGCCGGCCGCGTCTCGGAAGACGCCCACCACGCGCGCGACGACGACCAGCCCTGCCAAGCCCGCGACGCGACGATCGGCCACCACGCGGACCCCAGCACGGAGGTCACTTCACCCGGGCACCGGCAGCGGCCCCGACGACGAGCCAGCCTGAGGTCGGCCCGGACGCGGAGGCGGCCGCACCGTCGCCTGCCGGCCGTCCGATCGTCGGTGCGTCGGTCGATCTCGGTTCGAACTCGGTCCACCTGCTCGTGGCCGTCGTCAGCGGTCATCGACTCCAGTCGCTCGTCGACGAATCGGTCTTCCTCGGGCTCGGCTCGGCCGTCGCCGAGCGCGGCTACCTGGGTCGCGCGGCGCGCGGCGAGCTGACCGCGACCCTCGTCCGGTATGCCGATTCGGCGCGCCGGCTCGGGGCGACCGAGGTCACCTTCCTCGGCACCGAGCCGATCCGGCGAGCCGCCGACGCGGCGACGATCGTCCGCGACGTAGTGACCGCATCCGAGGCGCCGCTGCACGTGGTGTCGCACGAGGAGGAGGCCCTCCTGACGCTCATCGGCGTGACCGAGGGGATGCCGGTGACGCAGGAGACGCTGGTCGTGGACATCGGTGGCGGCAGCTCCGAGTTCTGCGTCGTCGACGCGTCACACCGGCCACGCGCGGTGGGCCTGCGGCTCGGGTCAGCGCGCTTGACCGACGCCTTCGTCCGGCACGATCCAGCGACGGCGACCGAACTCGCCGCCATGCGCCGAGCCGCGATCGAGGTGGTCCGCGATGCTCCGGACGCGAACCCCGGCGACATCGTGGCGGTCGGCGGCACCGCCTCGAACCTGATCAAGGTCCTGCCGGCGGCGATGCTCGACCGGACCCTCACGCGGGAGCGGATCGCCGAGATCCAGTCGATCCTCGCCTCGGAACCGGCCGCGGTCGCGGCCGAACGTCACCTGATCAATCCGCTCCGGGCGCGGATCCTGCCGGCCGGCGGGGCGATCATGGACGCGATCCTCGAGCGCTACGGCGCGCCGTCGATCCGTGTTTCAGAGGCGGGGATCCGCGAGGGCGCGGTCCTGGCCGTCGAGCATGGCGGCCGATCGTGGCGCGACCAGCTCCCCGACCTCGCCCACGGCTGGCGCGACTAGACCCGGGTCGCGCCCGACCTACATCCTTGCGACGACCCGCCCGAGCGTCCGACGGAAGGTGACCCCGGAGACGCCGCGCCAGGGCGCCCCGATCGTGCGGCGCAGCCTCGCCACCTCGCGTTCGCGGCTGACCAGGTAGCGACCGATCGCGGCGCCCTCGAGCGGGGACAGCTCACCGGCGTGCTCGACCAGGAAGGTCCGCGCCATCGATGACGCGACGTCGGCGTCGTTCATCAGGCCCAGGTGATCCTGGAGCGCGGTCACCCGCGCGATGAGCGGGCCCGCGTCGTCGCCGAGCGCTTCGCGAACGAACTCGAGCGTGTAGCGGAGCCACTTGCCGGCGATCCGGAGCTCATGGAGCGTCTCGACATCGGCCCAGCGCAGCACCGGCTCGTAACCGCGGACCTGTTCGTAGGCGGTCCAGACCCGCGAAGCCGTCGTGTCGCGGACGCGATGCGGCTGCGTCGGCCCGACCGGCATGACCAATTGGCCTTCGGTCCGGACGAAGTCGCGGTAGTCGTCGACCCAACGGCGGTATCCGTCCGAATCCAGCTCGCGGATGAGCAGGATCCGCGCGTCGTCGCGATGCCCGCGCCACTCGGAGAGGAGTGGTTCGAGCGCTCGCTGCTCGCTGACGGGCAGGTCCGACCGATAGAGATCGGCGGCTTCGAGCAGGACGTCGAGGTCGCGCACGGCGCCGAGCCGCGATGCGATCTCGCGCAGGCCGTTCCGGTAACGCTTCGTCCGACCCGGCCGGAACGAGGCACCGAAGACGCGCCAGGCGGCCCGCTGGCGCCGGGTCGCGACGCGCATCGCGTGCAGTTCCTCGGCGTCGTTGCCGGCGCGCGTGCCAGCCTCACGGGCCAGCATCCGTGCGAGGTGGAAGCGCATGACCTTTCGCCCGGCCTCGGCCACATGATCTTCGGGCGTGACTCCTGGCGTCCGGCCCACGACGAGCCGCAGGTCCTGCGGGATCGCCTCGTCGATGACCTCGCTGACCACATCGGAGGTCGACGGCGTGGCCTCGACATGTTCGTGCCCCTCGTGCGGCGCCGACGCCGCGGGCGTCCCCGGATCCTCGGCGGCGACCGATGCCAGCGCGCCCGTGGGCTCGGTCCCGGTGGCATTCGTCGCAAGGTGATCCGTGTCGGACGCCGTCTTCGTCCTTCGGGCCACCGGAGCGCCTCGCCGGATCGGGCGGCCGGACCGCGGGCCGGAATCGGCCGCCGTCGTGGATCCGCCGGTGGCTTCGGCGGTGGCCTTACCATGGTCCACGAGGGACGGAGCGAGCGGTCGAGCCCCCGACTGCACGGCCGCCATCGCCGCCTCGAGCTTGCTGCCGATCGCGGGCGCGAGCGCCGGATCGGCGGCGAAGACCTCGGCCAGGCCGGCCAGCCCCTCCTCGGCCCCTTTGACCAGCTCCGCCTCGAGTTCGACGAACCGGTCGATCACGCGCGAGCGCGACACCACGTCGACCTCGTCGAGGCTCAGCTCGACCCGCGTGTCGCCGTCGCGCACGATCCGCTTGCGGCGCAGCTGACGGACGGTGACCAGCTCGAGGAGCGGCACGTCCCCGGCGAGCTCGAGGATGAGCGACCGCGCGTCGGAGGCGGGCCAGTCGAGCGGCCCGGCCGTCCGGTCCGCGGGACCCTCGAGCTCCTCGCGACGCATCGACCCACCCGCGCCCTCCGTCCGACTCGTCGACTTGACCGAGACGATCGTGCCGCGCCCCGAGCGGCGCAGCCGGACGGCGAAGCCCGCCCGTCCCAGGGCCCCGTCGGCGGTGTCCACGTAGCGGTCCTCGAGCTGCGTCGAGCGCGGTGCCGCGGTCCCCGTGAACGCCCCGATCTCCTCGGCCGCGAGGTAGCGCTCCGCTGCCGCGAGGTCCACGACGCGGTACTTCAGCTCGACCTCGACGGGCCGTTCCATGGTCTGGCTCATGCGCGTGGGTCCAGCGAGCCAGTGCCGGAGCCGGGTCGCCGCGGGGCGGTCACGACGCCGCCGTGCTCGAGCGCGTCCTCCTTCATGACCTCGAACGTGTCGATGGTGCCCTCCCGTCCGTCGAGCGTCTCGGTCCGGACCCAGGAGGCATCCGGCCGGAGCTGCCACGACCGTCGGTCGTCCGCCAGCATGACATCGATGATCTTGGCCAGTCGCGCCTGGGCCTCATGGTCCTCGACCGGTGCCACCGCCTCGACCCGACGGTCGAGGTTGCGATCCATCAGGTCGGCCGAGCCGATGTAGAACTCGCGCTCGCCGCCGTTCTCGAAGCTCCAGATCCGCGAGTGCTCGAGGAACTCGCCGATGATCGATCGGACCCGGATCCGCTCCGAGACCCCGGGCAGCTCCGGCTGGACCGAGCATGCGCCGCGGATGATGAGGTCGATGTCCACGCCCGCGTTAGCGGCTTGATAGAGGGCCTCGATGACGGCCACGTCGACGATCGCGTTGAGCTTGAGGACGATCCGCGCGGGCCGGCCGGCCGCGGCGTGGCCGACCTCGCGATCGACCAGGTCGAGGAACCGCGAGCGGAGGCTGTGCGGGGCCACCAGCAGGCGTCGGAAGGTGCGCTGTCGCGAAAGCCCGGTCAGATTGTTGAACAGGTCGGTCACATCGGCGCCGAGCTCGGGCCGGCAGGTCAGCAGGCCGATATCGACGTACAGCCGCGCCGTCTTGGGGTTGTAGTTGCCGGTCCCGATGTGGACGTAGCGGCGGAGGCCGGAGCCCTCGCGCCGGACCACCAGCGCGGTCTTGGAGTGCGTCTTGAGCCCGACCAGCCCGTACACGACGTGGGCGCCGGCCCGTTCCAGCTTGCGCGCCCAGACGATGTTGGCCTCCTCGTCGAAACGCGCCTTGATCTCGACCAGGACGACGACCTGTTTGCCACGCTCGGCGGCCCGGATCAGCGATTGCACGATCGGCGAATCACCCGACGTCCGGTAGAGGGTCTGCTTGATGGTAAGGACCTCGGGGTCGTCCGCGGCCTGGGTGATGAACCGCTCGACCGACGCGGCGAAGGAGTCGTACGGGTGGTGGACCAGGATGTCGCCGGCGCGGACCGCGGCGAAGACATCGGCCGGCTCGTCCTCGTCGGGCGGGATGAGGCGGGGCGGCGTGACCGGCGACCACGGCGCTGGCTTGAGGTCCGGGCGATCGAGATCCGCTAGCGGGTACAGCCCCGTCAGGTCGAGCATCCCGCTGACTTCGTAGCAATCGGCCTCACCGAGGCCCAGGCCGCGCTGCAGGAGCGTCCGCGTCGCCGGCGGCATCGAGCGCTCGACCTCGAGCCTCACCGCGGCCCCGAACCGGCGCCGTCGGAGCTCCTCCTCGATGGCGAGGAGGAGATCGTCGGCCTCGTCCTCCTCGATCTCGAAGTCGGCGTTTCGGGTGACCCGGAAGAGGTGATGCTCCTCGACCTCCATGCCGGAGAACAGGGCGTCGAGGTTCGCCTCGATGACCTGGTCGAGGAGGATGAAGCGCATCGGCTCGACCTCGACCAGTCGCGGCAGGATCTGCGGCACCTTGACCCGCGCGAACCCGCGCTCGCCGGTCTCGGGGTCGCGCAGGCCGACCGCGATCGACAGGCTCAGTGTCGAGATGTAGGGGAACGGATGCCCCGGGTCGACCGCGAGCGGCGTCAGGACCGGGAAGATCTCGTCGAGGAACCGCTGGCGGAGCACCTCGTGATGTTCCGGGATGGCGGCGTAGTCCAGCAGTTCCACGCCTTCTGCGGCCAGCGCGCGACGAACGGACAGGAAGATCGACGAGTGATCGGCGACCAGCTCGAGAACGCGCTCCCGGGACGCCGCAAGCTGCTCATCGGCGGTCCGGCCATCGGGCGACCGGGCGACCTTGCCGGCCTCGACCTGCTGCCGGAGGCCGGCGACGCGGACCTGGAAGAACTCGTCGAGATTGCCGGCGAAGATGGCCAGGAACTTGACGCGCTCGAGCAGCGGATTGCGCTCGTCGCGGGCCTCGTGGAGGACGCGCGCGTTGAACTCGAGCCACGACAGCTCGCGGTTGAGATAGGGGTAGGTCGCCTTCGGTCGGGTGGTCCGGCGCGGGCGTGGCGCGACCGCGGGACGAGCGGGTGCGCCGGGGTCGATCGCGGCCATCGCGGGTGATTCGCGCCTCTACAGCGGGGTCGCCGTAGGTAGACGGCCCGGCCGGCGAGGATAGCACGCCATCGACGTCATTCCTCCGGGACGTACCGCCGTTCGCCGGTGGAAGGATCGATCCAGACGCGCATCCGCTGCCCCGAGGTCGGGTCGGCGAAGACCTCCTCGCTGCGCCGGAAGCGCGCGTCGAGACGGGTCCCGCGGGGCTCGCCACCGGCAACGCCTGCCGGGGCGCCACTGCGGTCGGTGGCATCCGAGCGATAGCGCACGCGCTCGATGAGCGTCCCGACGATGAACGCCAGCCCGATCGCAACGAGCCAGAAGCCGCCGATGAAGGCGCCGGCATCACCGACGGCCATCACCGCCAACCCAGCGACGAACATCGTCAGCCCGAAGGCGAGGACGATGATCCGGGCGACGCCGAGGCCCCCGGTCATTCGACGGTACTGGCGGGCGTCGCGGTCGCCGACGCGTCAGCCACGACGATCACGGCGGTCCCGTAGGCGACGATCTCGCTCATGGTGCCCGACAGCTCCGAGCTATCGAAGCGCATCGAGAGCACGGCATTGGCGCCGAGCAACGTGGCGTTCGAGACGAGTCGGTCGAGCGCCTGGCGGCGGGTGTCCTCGAGAAGGCTGGTGTATTCGTGGATCTCGCCGCCGCCGAGCGAGCGCAGGCCGGCCATCAGGTTGCCGCCGAGCCCCCGGCTGCGGACGACGAGCCCGAAGACCATCCCCTTGCTCTCGACGATGCGGTGACCGGACAGGAACGGGGTCGTGACGACGATCATGCGTGCTCCTCATGGCGCTGGGCGATCGCGGGTTCGGGCGCGGTCTCTATCCGTCGCGCGACGCAAGCCTCGCAGGGGCAGCGGTCGCGCAGCATCGTGAACGTGTAGTAGCCGGTGTGGTGGCCGTCGGCCCAGGACGGGGCGATGGCATAGCCACCGACCATCGCCAGGTCGACGAGCCGGGTCTGCTCGTCGGTCAGGACCGGACCGCTGTCGAGCCAGCCGGGCATCCCGGCCTCGCCTCGGCAGAAGGCGCACGGACAGAGCCAGCGAAGCGTGGTCGTGTCATAGGTCGTGGCGTGACCGTCGTTCCAGACGATCTCCAGGCGGCCGGCGCCGCGATCGGCGTGGATGGAGATAGGGCTCATCGGCATACGACCGATCGTACGCCGTTGCACGATGATGGGCGCGATGACCATCGAGCCCGTCGCCGCGCCGTACGCCCTGGCAGCGGAGGACGTGGCCCGGTCCCTCGGCGTCGATCGGGCGATCGGCCTGTCCACGGCGGAGGTCGCGCGTCGCGCCGAGGCGGCCGGCGCGAACGAGCTCGAGGCGCCGCCGAGGACCTCGCCCGGCCGGCTCGTCCTCGAGGCGGCGACCGAGCCGTTCGTGATCCTGCTCATCGCAGCGGGTGTCCTGGCGATCGCCCTCGGCGAGATGCGCGACGGGCTGCTCGTCCTGCTCGCGCTCATCCCGATCGTCGCGGCCGATGTCGTCACCGAGTATCGCGGTGAACGGGCCCTGGCCGCCCTCCGCGAGGCGTCCGCACCCACCGCACGCGTCCGGCGCGAGGGTGAGGCCGTCGAGACCGCCGCTGTCGGGCTGGTCCCCGGCGACATCGTGCTGCTCCGAGCCGGCGACATCGTGGCCGCCGACCTGCGCGTGATGCGCGCCGACCGCCTCCTGATCGATCGGAGCATCCTGACCGGCGAGTCCGTCCCGGAGCCGGCCGTCGTCGATCCCGATCCGCCGGAGGCGCCGCTGGTCGCCCGTCGCTCGATGGCCTACGGCGGGACCAGCGTCGTCGGTGGGCGAGGGGAGGGGGTCGTCACGGCCATCGGTTCGACGTCGGAGGTCGGCCGGATCGCCAAGGGGCTCGGCTCCGTCGAGCGTCGTCGGTCGCCGCTCCAGGCCGAGCTCGACCGGCTCGTCCGGATCCTGCTGATCGTCGCGATCGGGCTGATCGTGATCGTGACCGGCCTCGGGTTCGCACGGGGCGCGCCCGCCGGCGCGAACCTGCTGGCCGGCATCTCCGCGGCGATCGCGGCCATCCCCGAAGAGCCGCCGATCCTGCTGGCGGTCATCCTCGGCCTGGGCGCATATCGGTTGCTTCGTCGGAACGTGCTCGTCCGGCGGCTCAACGCGGAGGAGACGCTCGGCTCGGTCGACCTGATCATCACCGACAAGACCGGGACGCTGACGCGAAACCGGCTCGATGTTGCGTCGGTGCTCGACCTGGCCGGGCCGGCCGACGAAACCGCCCGGCTCGCCCTGCTCGAGGCGGCACTTCGCGCCGAGGACGATGCCTGGGTCCGCGCCGAAGGGACCGCACCGGGGTCGTTCACGGCCTCCCTCGGCCGGGCGATCGAGGCAGCCGGCGGCGTGACCGTCCTCGACACTGCCGACCTGCTCGCGTCCGAGCCGGTCGTCGACGGGCGGCCGCTGTCGATCACCCGGAGTCGGCTCCATGAGGAGGCGGGCGCGGGGACTGCCACCGCCACTGCCCGCAGCAGTGGCGCCGCGAGCGCCGGGAGCGCGGACGGCGTCGTCGAGCTCGCGATCGGCGCGCCGGAGGCCATCCTCACCCTGGCCGACCTGCCGCCCGATGAACGTGGTGCCTGGCACGCCCTAATCGAGGCGAACGCCGCGACTGGCGAGCGACTGGTCGCGCTGGCCGGCCGCCGCGACGGCGACCGGTGGGCCGTCAGGGCCCTGATCGGCTTCGCCGACCCGTTGCGCGACGGGATCCGCGAGGCGCTCCAGACGGCGCGCACGGCGGGCATCTCGGTCGTGGTCGTCACCGGGGACCACCCGCTGACCGCGGCCGCGATCGCGTCGGCCGCCGGTCTCGATCGCGACCACATCGTCGTCGGCGAGGAGCTGGCCACCTGGGATGACGCCCGGCTGTCGGCCGAGCTGACGCGACTCCAGGTCGTCGCCCGCTCCACCCCTGACCAGAAGGAGCGGCTGGTCCGGCTGGCCCGCGACGCGGGTCGGACGGTGGCGGTCACCGGGGATGGCGTGAACGACGCGCCGGCGCTCCACCGGGCGGATGTCGCGGTCGCGATGGGCTCGGGCACCGGGGTCGCCAAGGAGGCCGCCGACCTGGTCCTGGGCGACGACTCGTTCGCGACCCTGATGTACGGGGTGTCGGAGGGCCGGCGGATCGTCGACAACGTCCAGAAGGGCCTGGTCTTCCTGATCTCGACCCACGTGGCACTGCTCGGCTTCATCCTGATCGCGACGATCTATGGCTTCGGACAGCCGCTGCTGCCGCTCCAGATCCTATGGCTCGAGCTGTTCATCGACCTGTCCACGTCGGTCGCCTTCGAGCTCGAGAAGGGCGAACCCGACCTGATGCGCCGGCCGCCGCGCCGGCGCGGCGTCCCGTTGCTGACCGATGAGCTGCTGGCGCGGATCGTCGGCGCCGGCGGCTTCAGCGCCGTCGCGGCACTGGTCGTGATGGTCACCCACCCGGGACCGCCCGAGCACACGCGCTGGCTGGCCTACACCGTGCTGGTCTGCGCCCAGGCCGTCCGCGCCTATGCCAACCGGAGCCTGCGGGTGCCGATCCACCGGTTGCCAACGAACTGGTTCCTGCTGGCCGCCGGGCTGGCGGTCATCGCGGTCCAGGCGGTCATCCCGCAGGTGCCGATCCTGGCCGAGGCGTTCCGGGCGACGCCCCTCGACCCGTCGGACTGGACGGTCGTGGCCGTCATCGCGCTGGCGCCCGCGCTGCTCGCGGAAGTGGTGCGGACGGTCACCGGTCGGACCTGGGTCGGCTGAAACCGGGCTATCCTCCGGCGGTGAGCCTCGAGATCGACCACGTCACCAAGCGGTTCGGGACCACCGTTGCCCTCGACGGTCTGACCTTCGAGGTCGGCCGCGGCGAGGTCTTCGGGTTCCTCGGGGCGAACGGTGCCGGCAAGACGACGACGATGCGTATCTGCCTGGGGATCGTCGTCGCCGACGGCGGCGCGATCCGCTGGGACGGCCGGCCCGTGGGCGTGCTGCCGCGACGGACGTGGGGCTACCTGCCGGAGGAGCGCGGGCTCTACCCGCGGATGAACGTCCTCGATCAGCTGGTCTACTTCGGCTCGCTGTACGGCATGGAGCCGGACCGAGCGCGGCACGAGGCGCTCGCCTGGCTGGCCCGGTTCCGCATCCCGGACTACGCGGCCCGGCGCGCCGAGGAGCTGTCCAAGGGAAACCAGCAGAAGGTCCAGTTCATCGCCGCGGTCCTGCACGATCCCGAGGTCCTGCTGATGGACGAGCCGTTCACCGGCCTCGACCCGGTCAACCTGATCCTCCTGCGCGAAGCGTTCGCGGAGCTGCGCGACCGCGGTCGGACGGTCATCTTCTCGACCCATCAGATGGAGACCGCCGAAGCGATGTGCGAGTCGGTCGCCATCGTCGATCACGGGCGGCTCGTCGCCGGCGGTCGCATCCGCGACCTGAAGCGGGCGAGCGGACGACGGACGCTCCGGGTCTCGATCGTGGGCGACCCGTCACCCGCCTGGCTGGCGTCGCTGCCCGACATCGGCTCGGCGCGACCGGACGCGAGCGGGTTCGAGCTCGAGCTGCTGCCGAGCGCTGATCCCGCTGTCATCCTCACGGCCGTGATCGCCCGCGGGGCATCGGTCAGCAGGTTCGAGATCGTCGAGCCGAGTCTCGAGGCGCTCTTCATCGAACACGTCGGTCGCCCCGCCGGAGACGATCCCACGCTCGCGCCCGAGGCGATCACGCAGGCGTTGTCGCCGGGGCCGGTCGGCTGATGCCCGGCCGCGACCCGATCCTTCCGAATGCCGGCATCATCGCCCGGCGCGAGTATCGCGACCGGACGCGAAGTCCGCTGTTCCTCGCCTCGACCGTCGTCCTTGCCGGGTTGGCGATGCTGGCAGCGCTCGCGCCGATCGGGATCCGGAGCATCGATCGGCAGACGGTGACGCATCTCGCCGTCGTGTCGAGCGATCCAGACCTGGCCAGCCGTGCGGCCGGCTTCGCCGATTCGGTGCTCAACGTCCCGCCGGCGGGGGTCACCGACCCGGACTACAAGCGGCCGTATGCCGTCGAGATCGCGACCGACCCGGACGCCGCCGATGGTCGCCTGGCCGCCGGACAGCTGAGCGGGATCCTGCACGTCGAACGGTTGCCGAGCGGCCAGATCGACGTCGCGCTCCGGACGTTCGAGAGTCCGAACAGCGCTCGCAGCCAGGTCCTCAGCGTCGCGGCGTTCGGGATCGGCGTCGTCGACTGGAGCTCCCGGCTGCCGCCGAGCGATGCCAGGGCCCGATTCATCACGCCGATCTACCGCGTCGACACCATCAACACCGCGATCGAGGGCAACAAGCCGATCGATGCCCAGCAGGCCGCCAGCCGCGGCTTCCTCGGGATCGTGTTCGTGGTTCTGCTGTTCATGACGATCGTCATCTACGGGATGTGGGTCGCGACCGGTGTCGCCTCGGAGAAGAGCAGCCGGGTCATGGAGTTGATGATCAGCGCGGCGTCGCCGCGCCAGATGTTGGCCGGAAAGGTCGTCGGGATCGGCGCCGCAGGGTTGACCCAATACCTGGCGATCGCCGTGCCGGCCCTCGTCCTGCTCGCCTTCCAGGATCGCATCGCGGAGGCCATCCTCGGGGCTGACTGGGCGAGGGGCACGCAGCTGGTCGGGCTGACGCCGGCACTGCTTGCCGGGTACGGTGTCTTCTTCCTGCTCGGGTTCACGCTGTTCGCGCTGATCTACGCCGCGATGGGCTCGTTCGTCAGCCGGCCCGACGACCTCCAGACGCTGTCATTGCCGCTCAGCCTGGTCGCGATGGTCGGCTACCTGACCGCGATCGTGGCGCTCGGTGGTGGTGGGGGCGTGTGGGTCGCGATCGCTTCGTTCGTGCCCCCGTTCAGCCCGTTCGTGATGCTCGCCCGGATCATGGTCTCGGCCGTCCAGCCATGGGAGGTCCTGGTGTCGGTGGCGCTGCTGGTCGCGGCGATCGGGTCGGTGGCCGTGGTGGCGACGCGGATGTATGCCGCGGGCGTGCTGTTGTACGGGCAGCGTCCGGGATTGCGGGCGTTCGTCGCGGCGGCGCGTCGAGTCTGAGCGGGGGAGTGGCGGCGAGTACTGTCCGCGCGTTTCCCGCCAGATAGTCTCCGTCCGACTCCCTGTCGGGAATCGATCGCGACCGTTGCCAGGTATGCCTCCCCGGACTGGTAGGTAGCCTCCGGCGTGTGTTCTCTGATCGGCCGAGCCATGTTCACGCTTGGGCTCGGGGCTCACCGGCGTTCCGGGCCTATCGAAGCGCGCCTAACAATCTCCGGACGACTGTCTGTCACGGGATCGGTGCGACGCGCAACCTCAGAGCTCCTCGAACGGCAGCCGGCTGATCAGCGCGAGGACCGGCGCCGCGGCCGGGCCGGGCACATCCGCAGCCCCCTCGGCCTCGGTCGCCGATCCCGTCGCAGGCCGCGCGGCGACGTAGCGCCACAGTCGGCTGCGAACGCCCGGCAGGTAGGGACTCGATCGTTGTCGGGCCAGGATCCCGGCGATCCCCTGGGCGACGGCCGCGTCGAACAGGGCGACGCCCTCGGTCGCGATGGCGGGCACCGCGACCACCTCGTCGCCCGGCCGCAGGACGCGACGGAGCGCCTCGCGACGGCGAACGAGCGGCTGCGACAGCAGCGACCGCCCGTCGAGATGGAGGAGATCGAAGGCGAGGAAGGCCACCGCCCGGCCCGGCTGCCCGCCCAGTCGCCGCGCCAGCTCCCCGGCATCGGCGCGCCCGGCCAGGTCCACCACGACCAACTCGCCATCGAGGATCGCGGAACGAGCCGCCACCCGGACCGCCAGCCCGGCCAGCTCCGGCATGACGGCGGTCAGATCACGCCCGACCGCGTCGTGGATCCGGACCTCGCCGCCGCCGGCCAGCTCCGCTGGTCCGATCATCACGAGCGCTCGCTCGCCACCCCACCATGGCTCGAACAGGTGCTCGTCGGAGTCGAACGCCGACGGCAACGGGCGCGGCAGCATCGGCCGCAGGTCCGGGAGATCGGGCAGCCCGTCGGCCTCGAGGCGCAGCGAGAGCTGATCGGCCATCGTGGCTCGATGGTAGACCGCTAGACTTCGGGCGTCCCGATCACTGGAGGATCGACGTGCCACGACCGCCCCGTCCCGACGATATGTACCGCCTGCGCGTCGCGGTCGAGCCACGCCTGTCGCCGGATGGCCGCTACGCGGCGGTCTCCCTCCAGACCGTCGCGCCCGGCTTCGACGGCTACCGCGAGGCGCTGTGGCTCGTGCCGACAGACGGTTCCGCAGCCCCTCGGCAAGTGACGCTCGGCGCCCGCCGCGACCACCACCCGCGCTTCTCGCCGGATGGCGCCACGCTCGGGTTCATCTCGGATCGCCGTTCGCTGGTCGAGGACGAGACGTCGTGGCCGAAGCGCGAGCCGAAGGATCGCGAGGACATCGAGCAGGTCCACCTCCTGCCGCTCGACGGCGGTGAGGCGCGCCGGCTGACGGACCTGCCGCGTGGCGTCGACGCGTTCGAGTGGTCGCCCGACGGGACGCGGCTGGTCGTCGTGACCACCTCGCACGGCGCGACGGCCGCCGATGACGACCGACGTCGTGGCATCGACCGGACGAAGCACCCGGGCACCCCGCCACCGTCCGACTATCGGTTCATCGACCGGCTCGACTACATGCTCAACGGCACCGGGTTCACCTATGACCGGATCGGCCATCTGTGGCTCGTGGACGCCGCGACCGGAACGGCGACCCGGCTGACCGACGGTCGAGCCGCCGACCGCGAACCCGCCTGGTCGCCCGATGGGCGGCGCGTGGCATTCAGCTCGAACCGCCGGCGGGACGCCGACATCCTCTCCACCCGCCTCGACATCCACGTGGTCGATGTCGCGACGCGTGCCGTGACGGCGGTCACGCGGGGTCCGCGCTCGATGTTCTTCGCGCCGACCTGGATGCCCGATGGCCGGACGATCGCGGCGCTCGGCCATCGGATCGAGGGCGGCGCGGGCAGTCGCAACGATGTCTGGCTGTTCGCGGCCAACGGCAGCGACGCGTCCCCGACCGGCGGGCGAAACCTGTCGGCCGTCCACGACCTGATGCCCGGATCCGGGATGAACAGCGACGTCACGCGCGGCGAGTGGCCGACCCTGATCCCGTCCAAGGGTGGGCGCTGGCTCCACCTCAGCGCACCGATCGACGGCGCGTACGAGCTCTGGCGGATCCGGGTGACCGACGGCCGGCTCGAGCGACTGACCGAGGGTCGCCACTACATCTCGGGCTGGCACGCCGTCCCGGGCGGGACCGGTCACGGCCGCGGGGGGACGCGGATCGCCTATCTCCGCTCGACTCCGACCGAGCCGCCCGACCTGTGGCTGCTCGATACGGGTGGCGCATCGCGTTCGAAACCGCGTCGGCTGACCCGGTTCAATGCGGCGGTCCTCGATGATCTCGACCTGCGCGAGCCGGTCGAGCGTCACAGCTCGGTCGACGGGCGCGACATCCAGGGATGGTTGCTGCCGGCCGGTGAGGGTTCGCGACCGCTCGTCGTCGAGATCCACGGTGGGCCCCATACCCTCTACGGCTGGTCGCTGATCTGGGAGTTCCAGATCCTGGTCGCCGCCGGGATGAGCGTCTTCTACTGCAATCCGCGCGGCTCGGAGGGCTACGGCGAGGCGTTCAACGACGCCAACCATCGCGACTGGGGCACCGGTCCCACGCGTGACGTGCTGGCCGGCGTGGACGCGCTCGTCGAGGACGGCCTCGCGGACCCCGAGCGCCTCGGGGTGACCGGAGGCTCGTACGGCGGCTATCTGACCACCTGGATCGTCGGGCACGACCGGCGGTTCCGTGCGGCGATGACCTGCCGCTCGGTCAGCGACATGAGCATCCTGTTCTCGACCGGCGACATCTCCGGGTTCGACTGGCCGCAGCTCGAATTCGCGACGACGCCGTGGGCGGACCCTGGCTACTATCGCGAGATCTCGCCGATCACCTACGCCGACGCCATCCGGACGCCGCTCCTCATCCAGCATTCCGAGCGTGACATCCGGACGACGATCGCCCAGGCCGAGGCACTGTTCACGGTCCTTCGCTCGTTCCGTCGCCCTGTCCGGCTCCTGCGCGTCCCCGAGGAGACCCACGAGCTGACACGCTCAGGGACGCCGTATCGCCGCGTCGAGAACCTGCGGATCGTCGAGGGCTGGTTCCGGCACTTCCTGGTCGAGGGCAAGCGCGCCCTGCCGCCACTCCCCAAGGTCCGCGGCGGGCGCTAGCCAGGGCTCACCGACGCGCGGATTCGAGGTGTATCCTCACCGTCCCATGACGGCCACGAGACGCCCCGATTCGCCGACCCGCGAGCGCGCGAACGAGCTGATCCGTGCCTGGGACCGGCGCCCGGGGCCGCTCGGCAGCCTGCTCGGGCGGGTCACGGCGGTCGACCAGGTCGGCGTCGAGGAGCGTGTCGATTCGCTCAAGCGCCGGTCGATCAAGAAAGCGTCGAAGCTGTGGGCGCTCGAGCTCGCGATCTCGATGATGGACCTGACCACCCTCGAAGGGAAGGACACGCCGGGCAAGATCCGGGCGATGTGCGTCAAGGCGATGCGGCCGATGCCGGGCGACCCAACGATCCCATCGGTCGCGGCGGTCTGCGTCTATCCGGCGCTCGTCGCCGAGGCGAAGGACGCGCTCCGCGGCTCGACGGTCAAGGTCGCCAGCGTCGCAACCGGTTTCCCGTCCGGGCAGACGTTCCGTGACATCAAGGTCGCCGAGGTCCGCGCGGCCGTCGAGGCCGGCGCCGACGAAGTCGACATGGTCATCGACCGAGGGGCCTTCCTGTCGGGCGACTATCTGACCGTCTTCGAGGAGATCGTCGAGGTCAAGGAGGCGGCCGGCGAGTCGCACCTGAAGGTCATCCTCGAGACCGGCGAGCTCGAGACCTACGACAACGTCCGCCGCGCGAGCGTCCTGGCGATGGCGGCCGGCGCCGACTTCATCAAGACCTCGACCGGCAAGGTGACCCCGGCGGCGACGCTCCCCGTCACGCTCGTGATGCTCGAGGCGATCCGCGACTTCGAACGCTCGACGGGACGCCAGGTCGGGATGAAGCCCGCCGGCGGGATCCGGACGGCCAAGGAGGCCATCCAGTACCTCGTGGTGCTGTACGAGACGCTCGGGCCGCGCTGGATGTCGCCGGATTGGTTCCGGTTCGGGGCGTCATCGCTGCTCAACGACGTGTTGATGCAGATCGAGTTCCAGCGCAGCGGCCGCTACCAGGACCCGGACGACTTCACGCTCGACTGAGCACGCCGCGGCGGCCGGCGCTACGACAGCGTCGTGGTGAAGAAATCGCGCACCCAGCCGGCGAAGGCGGCCTTGCAGACGTCGACGGGCATCCCGGCCGGCGCGTCGTGGCCGGATCGCTCGCACCAGTGGAGCTCGGCAGGGACGCCCGAAGCGGTCGCGCGATCGACGAACGCCTGGGTCCGTTCGGGCAGGTCCTCGTCGTCGGCCGTGCCATGGATGAATAGCAGCGGCCGGCGCCCGATCTTCGGCAGCTGGTCGTCGGGGTCCGCCGCGCCAAGGTCGATCCCGGTCCGGAGCGTCGTCGCCACGAAGATCGCCCAGGTCCCCGGATAGGCCGGATGGCCGGCCGCCTGGAGTCGGACCTCGATCTGATAGCGGATCCGGGTGTGCATCGAGTCCAGTGCGAGAGCGATCACGCGGGGATCGTTCGTCGCCTCGCCCATCGCCGTCGCGGCCCCGAGCGAGTTCCCGAGGACGCCGATGGTCGCGGGGTGCTTGGTCCGGTCGAGCCAGTCGATGACCGCGCGGAGGTCCTTCTGTTCGAGGACACCGCCGGTGGTCTGGTCGCCGGTGCTCCGCCCCGCGTTGCGCAGGTCGAAGGCGACGAGGTTGAAGGCCTCGTGCAGGCCCTCGCCGTACTCGAGGATGCCGCTCTTGGTCGCCTTGAACCCGTGGACCAGTACCACGGTCGGAGCGATCGGGCCCGCGCCGTTCGCGGCCGGGATGTACCAGCCGGCGATGTGGATGCCGTCGTCGGTGACGACCTCATCGCCGGCTGGGGTGCCCTGGTATGTGCAGTGCGTCAGGTCGGGGTTCCGTGCCGTCAGTCCTTTGTCGTCCGCGATGTCGTAGTTGATGGGCTCGTACGCCCAGCCGAACTGGACATCCGGCGTCCGACAGTCGGCGCTGTCCGGTCGATCGAGGAGGATGTGCGAGCCCTCTGCTCCGACGTACACGAGGTACCCGAGGCCGCCGACCAGGAGAACGGCCACGACGGCGACCATGACCAGCGCACGCTTGCTCATGGGACTCCTCGGGGCATAGTGTGCGCCACCCGAGAACCTTTCGAGGTCGTCGCTCGTCTGGAAGGGCGACATGCGACTGTTGACCGTGCCGATGGACGCTCGACCCGCAGAGATCCCGGGGCCCGATGCCGAGGTGACGCGCCGCGCCGACTTCGTCGCCTCCGCTCGCCCCGTCCTTGATCGCGCGTACCGTTTGGCCGGCCTTCTCCTGGCCGATGCCATCGAGGCTGAGGACGCGGTCCAGGACGCCCTCGTCATCGCGTGGCGATCGTTCGGGTCCCTGCGCGAGACGGACAAGTTCGGCGCCTGGTTCGACCGAATCCTGGTCAACGGCTGCCGCGACCGGTTGCGCCGCCGGAACGTCGTCCGCTTCATCCCGATGAGCGCCGACATCGACCCCGCCGGTCGCGATCCCTTCCAGACGTTCCTCGAGCGCGACGTCCTGCTCGCCGGCCTC
>Ga0307281_10000099_pt1 | contig 19230 bp, 17 predicted proteins | sample ER_DNA_120_FD_194486 | JGI IMG/M metagenome (GOLD analysis project Ga0307281, IMG submission 194486) | Bulk soil microbial communities from the East River watershed near Crested Butte, Colorado, United States - ER_DNA_120 | ecosystem: Environmental > Terrestrial > Soil > Floodplain | place...
CGGCCGGAAATGCGGCGACGCAACATCGCGCAGCACATATTGGTTTTGCATGACGATCCCCTTTAGTCAGCCCTTAGGCAAACTAAGTAACAGGCGCCTGTTGCTTCGATGTTACGTCGTCGGGGAAAAATGGTTTCGTCAGTAGCGCGAATTGTTTCGTCACCGGCAGCCGGATGAAACAAACGGTATAAAATTACCGACATTGTTTCGTTATGGCACATTTCTGAAATTAATCGACGGATGACGTTTCGCCACCCGGGGAAAACAGATAGCCGCCCCCTCGCACCGTGCGGATGACCGAGGGGTGAGCGGGGTCGGGTTCGATCTTGCGCCGGATCCGCATGATCCGCAGATCGATGGCCCGGTCGAATGCCTCGGCGTCGCGGGCATTGGCCAGTTCCAGCAGGCGATCCCGGGACAGCACCCGCTTGGGATTGGCGGCAAACACCTTCAGCAGGCCGTATTCGGAAGCCGTCAGGGGATGCTCATTGCCCTGATCGTCGCGTAGCGCCTGGGTCTCGTGGTCGAGCCACTTGGTTCCAAAGCGCACTTTCGCCCGGTCGGAGGCCGGCGGCTGGGTGACGGGCGCGGGCTGGGCCGCCGGCTGCTGGCCGGCGCCGCTCCGGCGCAGGACCGAGCGAATCCGGGCCAGGAGCTCGCGCAGCTCGCACGGTTTGGCCAGATAATCGTCCGCGCCGAGCTCGAGACCGACGACCCGGTCGATCGCGCTCGCGGTGGCGGTGAGCATGATGATCGGCACGTTGATGCGCTGCTTGAGATCGCGAATGATCGAGAGCCCGTCCTCCTCCGGCATATTGAGATCGAGGACGATGAGGTCGGGGACCTGCTGGGCGATGACCTTGCGCAAGGCTGCGCCGCCGTCGCACAGGCTGACGCCGAAGCCATGCATGCGCAGATAGTCGCCGACCATCTCGCGCGCCGGCTGCTCGTCATCGACGACGACGATGTGCTGAACCTGGCTCATGTCACCGGCAAGGTCATCTTGAAGGTCGCGCCCTTTCCGGGACCCGCGCTTTCAACCGCAATCCGCCCACCGTGCAGATCGACAATACGTTTGACGATCGACAGCCCGAGGCCGGTCGAGGTTTCGCCTGCGGTCGGTTTCGCCGAGAGCCGCTGGAAGCGGCCGAACAGTCGAGAGATATCTTCCGGCGAAAGACCCGCGCCCTGATCCCTGACTTCGACCACTATACCGTCGTCCTGCCGCGTCACCAAGAGGTCGATCGCTCCGCCGATCGGGCTGTATTTGACGGCGTTGCTCACGAGATTGTCGATGGCCTCGCGGATCCGGTCGGCATCGCACATGGCGGCATGATTGGGCGGCGCGACGACGGTCGTCGTCTGCTCCTTGCGCGCAGCCAGCGGCCGATTCGCCTCCGCGACCTCCTGGACCAGGACCGAGATGTCGACCGGCTCACGCCGGATCGTGATGTCGAGCGCGTCCGCCATCGCGTCGGCGACCAGATCGTCGACCATCTCGGTGAGCCTGTTGGCCGCATCCCGGATGTAGCCGATCTGTCCCTTGACGTTCTCGTCGAGCGGGCCGGCGGCGGCGATCATCTCCTGCAATATTTCGGTCCGGCCGAGGATCACGCCGAGCGGGTTTTTCAGATCGTGGGCGACGGTCCCGAGGATCTCGCTCTTGAAGGTATTGGCTTGTCGCAGCCGCGCCCATTGCGCGGCGAGGCGGCGGTTGGCGGTCGTGAGATCCTGGGTACGCGCAGAGACACGCTCCTCGAGCCGGGTGTTGGCGCGTTGGAGCTGCTCATAGAGAATGACGTTGTCGAAGGCGATGGACAGCCGGCTGCAGAAAATCTCCACCAGCGCGCGGTCGGTGCTGGAGAGATGACGCGCCGCCTCGAGCACGACCACGACTTCGCGGCCGCTCAGCGTCTTGATATAGAGTACCGATCGGCGCGGCGAGAACTCGTGATGGCGGCGGGTGAATGCCTCCTCGACCAGGTGCCGCAGGTCGTGCTCGATGATCTCGGAGACCTCGCTGCCGATGAAGCGGCTGTAGCAGCCGGAGCCGGCGAGCACCGAGAACGTCTCGTGCGCGTTCTGACCTTCACGCAACACCAGAATTCCCGCGCAGTCGACGTTGAGCAGCGATGCGATCTGGGTGAGGACACCCTCCGCCAGCCGTTGCATCGACTTGAAGTCGAACAGCGCCGATGCCGCCTCGATGATGATCTCGAGCCCGCGCCGGGTCTGAACCATGCGCTCGAGCTGCTGGTGGCTGCGCAGCGCCGCGGTCAAGGCTGTGAACAGCTTGTCGGCGGTGAGCTCGGTCTTCGCCTTGTAGTCGTTGATGTCGTAATCGACGATGACACGGCGCTCCGGCGCCTGGCCCGGCTGGCCGGTGCGAAGGATGATGCGCACGGTCTCGTTCTTGAGCTCCTTGCGGATGAACTCGACCAGACCCAGCCCGGCGGTGTCGCTCTCCATGATGACGTCGAGCAGCACAACGGCCACGTCGGGATGGTTGCGCATGAGCTCACGCCCCTCGGCCGCCGAATAGGCCGAGAGAATCTCAAGTCCCTGCCCGTTCAAACGGTAGTCGTGGAGAGCGAAGCGCGTGCCATCGTGGACAGCCGGCTCGTCGTCGATCACCGCGATCTTCCAGCGCGGACCCTGCTCCGGAGGTTCGTCGCTGGGATCGTCGATCAAGTGGACGATATCGTCTTCAGCCATGAGCTTTGTCCATGATTGGTGCGGCCCGCTCAGCCGGCGGTTCGCCCGGCGCTACGCGCGGGACGGTGATACGAAATCGGGTGCCCCAGCCCAACCTTGATTCGAAGGTCAGCCGGCCGCCCAGCTGCTGGGTTACCAGATTGAAAATGATGTGAAGGCCGAGGCCGGTGCCGCCTTCGTTGCGGCGGGTGGTGAAGAACGGGTCGAGCGCGCGGCGCTGGATCTCTTCGGTCATCCCCACGCCGTCGTCGGATACGAAGATATCAACGTCGTCGCGGACCTGCCGCGCCTCCACGATGACGCTTCCGGCCCGCCCCTCGGGAAAAGCGTGCACGACGCTGTTGAGAAACAGATTGGTCAAGACCTGGCCGTAGGAGCCGGGATAGCTGTCCATGATGATGCCCGGCGGCACATCGACGGTGAGCGCGATCTGCGATTTCTTCAGCACAGGGCGCAAGCTGGCGACGATCTGATCGGTCGATTCCCGCAGATCGAACGGACGCCGTTCCGCGTGGCTGCGATCGACCGCAACCTGCTTGAACGATTGCACCAGTTCGCCCGCGCGCTGGAGGTTAGACACCAGCTGAGTGGCGGCGTCCCGGCCGCCTTCGAGGAATTCCTCCAGCCGGGAGCGCCGCAGCGGACCGGAATGGAATTCCTTGGCGAAATCGTCGCACCGCCGCGCGAAGCTCGAGGCCACGGTCAGGCTGATGCCGATGGGGTTGTTCACCTCATGGGCGACGCCGGCGACCAGGCCGCCGAGCGCGGCGAGCTTCTCCGCGGCGATCAGGTTCTGCTGCGCCTCGCGCAGGTCTTCAAGCGCCTGCTCGGCGCGCTCCTTCGAGGCCCGCAACTCGTTCTCCGCCTTGCGCTTGGCGATGGCGTTCTCGCGAAAGACCGCGACCGCCCGCGCCATCTCGCCGATCTCGTCGCGCGCGTGCGTTCCGTGAATGGGATCGTCGTATTTCTCCGAGACGACGGCGTGCATCGCCGCCATGATCTCCTTGAGCGGCTGGATGATGCTGCGGGCGATCAGCACGCCGATGCCGACAATCAAGGTCAGAAAGATCACCGCGACGAGCGCGACGTTTTGATAGATGTCGGCAAGGGTGTGGTCGAAGCTTCCCTGCGCCTGCAGCTCGCGCAGCGTCATCTGCGCGGAGAGCTTGTTGATCACCGCAATCATGGCGGCCTGGTTGTCGTCGATCGCCGTCTTCAACAGGCTCGTCCGCGTCGCGAACTGCTCGGACAGCGTCTTCAGTCCGTCGCGGAACGCGGCGGCGCGCTGAGCCAGCGCCGTCAGGGCGGTGCGCTGCAGATTGTTCTCGGCGAGATCGATCATCACCGGGATCGTCTGCTCGACCGTGGCGATGCTTCGCTTGGCTTCGTCGGCGGCGTCAGACGCGAGCGACAGGTAGAAGGCGTTGGCGGCAACGAGACTGGTGGTGAACGCCTCGCGCGATTTTCCGAGCGACGGAAGGAGCAAGGCCTCGCGCTTGCCGATGGCGCCTTCAATGATGGCATAAAGTCCCGCCATCTCCTTGGCCGGCTTGATCACGTCATTCTCGTAGGTATGCGAGATCATGGTCTGGACCGCGCGGACCTCGCCGAAGCCTTGAAGGAACCGCTCGGTGACCGTGCGCAATTCGTCGGCGGAGCCGGAAAGAACGGGATCGGCGGCGCCGCGGTTGCGCAAAGTGCTCAGGACTTCGCCGTGTAAGCCCAGGATTTCCGTCAGTACCTCCTGGCTGGGCTGATTGATGTAGCGGTGGATCAGGTTCTGCAGGCGGCTGGCCTCGCTTTCCAGGAGGACCAGCAGCTTGTCGGACTCACGCACCCTGCGCACGTCGTCCCAGGCGCGGCTAAGCACGTTGGCGCCGTTCCAGATCAAGGTGGCGAGGATCACCGCGACGGTCGCGTTGAGCGCCGCGATCAACAGCAGGCGCCACCTGATCGGGAGCACCCGCACGAAGCTTTCGGTCTCCAGGTCAAGGCTTCGCCGCGGCCGCGCGCCTCGCGCCGCGGCCTGTTCGTCCTTGAGGGCGACCAGATCGAAAGTCATTGAACCTGGCGAATACGCTCGATCAACTGGCGCAAATCCGGATCCGTCACTGTCTTTGCATAAATTGTGCCCATCGCGGTCTCGAACGGCTTGCGGTCGAACTCCGCGATGATGGTGTTCCCGGCGGCGCGCGCCTGTTGCCGGGAGCGCTCTTCCAGCCCACTCCACAGCTCACGCATGAACATGCTCGACTTCCGCGCCGCGTCCCGAAAGATCTCCCGATCCTCGGGCGAGAGGCTTTCCCACGCGCGCAGCGACATGACAAGTACTTCCGGTCCCATCGTGTGCTCGGTCAGGGTGTAATAGGGGGCGAGCTTGTAATGGCTGGTGGTGACATAGGACGGCCAGTTGTTCTCCGCGCCGTCGATCAGCCGGGTCGAGAGGCCGGTCAGGACCTGACCATAGGGGAGTTCGACCGGCTCGGCGCCGAGCGCCTTGATCATGTCGAACATCAGCTCGGATTGCTGAACTCGAATGCGCAGCCCCTTCAGGTCAGCAAGGCTGCGAACCGGTCTTACGCTGTTGTAAATCGAGCGCGATCCGGAATCGTAGAAGGTCAGACCGATGAAACCATGACGCTGGGAACCGGCCAGGATCTCCTGCCCGATCGCCTGATCGAGCACCGTGTGCAGATGGTTGAACGAGCGAAACAGAAACGGCAACGCGAGCACGTTCGCCGCCGGGATCAGCGAGCCGATCGGCGCCACATTGGTGCGATTGAGGTCGATGGCGCCGACGCGGGTCTGCTCGATGGTGTCCTTCTCTTCCCCGAGCTGGCGCGAGTGGAACACGCGGATGCGGTGGCGGCCGGCGGTTCGCTCCTCCACCACGCGGGCCATGAACTGCAGCGCCAGCACCGTGGGATAATCTTCCGCCTGGGTATCGGCGACGCGGAACTCGCGCGCGCCGGCGGAGCCGAGCGCAACCAGGACGGCGGCCTGGGCCGCGATCGCCGTCCGAAAATTCATGTGTGAAATGAATGACATGAGCCATGTCCGGGGAAAAGGGTCGGCTGAATTCGACAGTATTCGCATCGGCCAAAGGCCGTCAATCGAGGCAACCTGCCGGTTGCTCCCCGGGATCGGGGCCGGCATCGGCGGCCGGGACTCATGCGTCACTCACCGCAACTGCGCCGATGATGATCGACGACGAAGTCTTGGCGACGGCCGACTGCGCTCATACGGCGCACCCTCATGTTTCCCGACCACGATCCGGAACGCCGGCTCATCCATCATCCTCACGGACTCGATGCTGATCGTGCGGACGCTCGAAGGCGCCGCCAAGGTCGGTGCTCGGCAATAGACGGCCGGCGCGCTCTTGCGTTTTCATTCCCGGAAGCCGGACGAGAACGCGACGGCAGGTTGCCGGCCACTCGCCTTCCGCGCTTTGCCCCATCGTCGCGTCGTGTATAGTTATAATCCATAATAAGAACAGGTGGAGGAAATGGGCGGGGCGTTGTCCGGCAAGACAGTACTTGTGACCGGGGCGAGCGCCGGCATCGGCAGGGCGTCGGCGATCGCGCTTGCGGAAGCGGGCGCGAAGGTCATTGCCACCGGACGCCGCAAGCGCGAGCTCGACTCGCTGGCGAAGCAATGTGGCGGAGCTGTCACCGAAGCAATCGCCGGCGACCTCAACGACGCGCACTTTGTCGACGATCTCGCCAAGCGGGCGCGTGAGGTGGACATTCTGGTCAACAATGCCGGCATCCTGAAATATGCGCCGCTCATGGACATGACCGACGGCGAGGTCGAAGCGATGTTCCGCACCAACGTGCTCGCCGCATTTCGTGTCACGCACGCGGTGGCAAAGTCGATGATGGAGCGCCGCCGCGGCCACATCATCGTCATGACGTCGATCGCCGCGCGCGAGGTCTATCCGTTGGGCGTCATCTACTGTGCGACCAAGCACGCACTTTCGGCGATCACCCGCGGCCTGCGGGTTGAGCTGCAGGGCCACGGCATCAAGGTGACCGAGATCGCGCCCGGCATGGTCGATACCGAAATCCGCGCCACGAGTGACCACCCTCGCGTGCTGGAGGCGCTGAAAGTCAGGAAATTCGAAGCGCTCACGCCGGCCGAGGTGGCGGAGGCGGTCGTGTACGCGGCGGCGAGCGCCCCGAACTGCTGTCCGGATTTCATCGAGCTGCGACCGCAAGGCGCCGCCTAACGCAAACGATACGGAGGACCAGCCATGGCCAAGACGATGGCGAAGACGATGGCGAAGCTGCAACCACGCGCGAAGAAGACAAGTCCCAAGAGGCCCGCCGCCGCTTCACGCCCGAAGCCGAAGCCGCCGGGACAGCCGAAGCAGGTGTTCAACGTCAACCACCTGCGACCGGAGGATTTCCGTAGCGACGGCCTGAGAACCTACGCGCAATACCGCGACCTCGGCATGAGCAAGGCCACCAATGGGTTGATGCAGGCGCATGTCATCCGACTGATTCCGCCGTGCGACCCCGCGGTGGTTTCCAAGCGGCACTATCACGATGTGCACGTGCAGATGATCTACGTCTTGAAAGGGTGGATCCGGTCGGAATTCGAGGGGCAGGGCGAGGTGACGATGCGCGCGGGCACCGCCTGGCTGCAGCCGCCGCGGATCGAGCACACCGTGCTGGACTACTCCGACGACTGCGAGCTGCTCGAGATCATCCTACCGGCGGAGTTCGACACCGTCGAGCTGTAGCGGCCGATCGACCGACACTTCAGCCTGCCGAGACAGGCGGTCGTCATAAAGCAACACAATGTGGGAGGAATGCATGACCAGTAAGGAGAAGTACCGGGTAAAGGCTGTCACCCGGCGCCAGGTGCTCGAAGCGACCGTCGCCGGCGCTGCGCTGGTGGCTGCGCCCGCGTTCCTGCGCCACGCGTTGGCGGCGGACCCGATCAAGATCGGCATTCCGACGGTGATCACCGGCGGCTACGCCATTCTCGGGAGCCAGGTGCAACGCACCTGCCGGCTGGTCAAGAAAATGACCGACGCCAAGGGCGGCGTGATCGGGCGTCCGATCGAGTTTCTGTTCCAGGACACCCAGGGCGATCCCGCGATGTGCGTACGCAAGTCGCAGGAACTGGTCGAGCGCGACAACTGCCGGATCCTGACCGGCGTCATCGTCTCGTCCGAAGCCGCCGCCATGCTGCCGAAGCTCGAAGAGTGGAACGCCGTCTTCCTGTCGCACGGCAACGGCGACGGCCGGCTTACCGCCGAGTTGTTCGTGCCGCGGTTCTTCCGCGCCAACACGTCGGCGCCGATGGGTGCGCGCACGCTCGCGCTCTATCTCAAGGACTCGCCCGAGAAGAAGTTCATCGCCATTGCGTCCGATGCCGCCTGGGGCCGATCCAGCAACGCCGCCTTCGAGGAGCAGATCAAGGCGGTCGGCAAGGATCTGGTCGACAAGATCTACGCGCCCGTCGCCAACAAGGACTATTCCACCTACATCACCAAGATCCTGCAGTCGGGCGCGCAGGGCTGCTACGTGGCGCTGCAGGGCGACGAGGCGCGGGCGTTCTACTCGCAGGCCGCCCAGTACGGGCTCGCGCAGCGCGTGCAGTTCTTCACCGAGATCGTGGCGCAGGCCGACATCAAGGTGCTCGGCAAGGATTCGCTTGGCCTGGTCGGCTCGTCGCGCTATCCCGTCACCTACGACATTCCGGAAAACCGCGCCTTCCTCGCCGCCTTCCAGGCCGAGTACAAGAACGAGATTCCGGACTGGACCGACGGCGAGATGTATCAGGCGCTGATGATCCTGTTCGCCGCCATCGAGAAAGCGGGTTCGGCCGAGCCGACGAAAATCATCTCGGCGATGGAAGGCCTGGACGTCACCAGCGTGAAAGGGCCCGTGCTCATGCGCAAGTGCGACCACCAGGGCGAGAACCAGGGCTTCGTGGTGAAGGTCGTCAAGAACGACAAGTTCGCCGAGCCGGTGGGCGAGATCATCAAGACCTACCCGCGCGAGATGACGACGCCGGATTGCCGAAGCGCCAGCTTTCGCGCCCGGTGACCGCGGGCTTGCGGGCGGCATGGTCGTGCCGCCCGCTGCCGGCTTGATCCATCAAGACATCCGATGAATTGGTTCGGCTTCATTCTGGCCCAGTGCCTCAACGCGCTGTCGCAAGCGTCGATCCTGTTTTTCATCGCATGCGGACTGACGCTGATCTTCGGGATCATGCGCATCGTCAACTTTGCCCACGGCGTCATCTTCATGCTCGGCGCCTATGTCGGCTACACCGCGAACGTGGTCACCGGAAGTTTTCTCGTGTCGCTCGTCGTCGCGCCTGTCGTCGTCGGTCTGGTCGGGATGGCATTCGAGCGGACGCTGCTGCGCCACCTCTATGGACGCCGGGACGGCGGGGCCTATCTACTGCTCACCTTCGGCCTCGCCGTCGTGCTGAGCGAAGTGATCCGGCTCATCTGGGGAGTGCAGCCGCTTGGCACCGGCATCCCCGATTTCCTGCGCGGCGTCGTGATCATCCTCGATCAGCCCTTTCCGCTCTACCGGCTGTTCCTCATCGGGCTCGGCGTCGCCGCCGCCATCGCCATCTGGCAATTCCTCGAGCGCGCGCGGCCCGGCCTGCTGATCCGGGCGGTGTCGCAGAATTCCGAAATGGTCCATGCGCTCGGCACCGACGTCGACATGGTGCGCACCGCGGTGTTCGGCTTCGGCTGCGCATTGGCCGCGGTCGGCGGCGTGCTCGCCGCGCCCCTGGTCACCGCATTCCTCGGCATGGGGACGAGTGTCGTCATCGATGCCTTCGTCATCGTCATCATCGGCGGAATGGGCTCGTTCCTCGGCTCCATCATCGGCAGCGTGCTGGTAGCGTTCGTGCAGGTGATGGGCGCCTACTACTTCCAGGACCTCGCGCTGGCGTTGATGTACCTCCTCATGCTGCTCGTCCTGATCATTCGACCCGGCGGCCTGCTCGGCAAGGAGGACTGAGTGAACTGGAGGCTTGGTTTCGTCGTCACCGCGGCCGCCTGCGCCGTGCTGCCGCTCGTGGTGCCGCAGCACTCGCTGACGATCCTGGTCGAGGCGCTGATCCTCGGCCTGTTTGCGATGAGCCTCGACCTGCTCGTGGGCTATTGCCGGCTGTACTCGTTCGGGCACGCCGCCGCTTATGGTCTGGGCGCCTATTCCTACGCGCTCATTCTGACATACGTGCCGCTGCCGCTGCCGGTGGGGATCCTGCTCGCGGTGGCGGTGACGGTCCTGATCGCAATTCCGATCGCGTGGATATGCACGCGGTCGACCGGCGTGTCCTTCGCCATGCTCACGCTCGCGTTCGCGCAACTCGGCTATGCCATGCTGTTCCGCTTCCGCGACGTCACCGGCGGCTCCGACGGCCTCGTCGGCATCCCGCGCCATCCCGGTCCCCTCGGCATCGACTGGTTTCAGAGCAAGCTCGGCTACTACTACCTCGTGCTCGTCTGCCTGCTCGGTTCCTATCTGCTGTGCCGCGCCATCGTGCGCTCGCCGTTCGGCGCGGTGCTCGCGGGCATCCGTGAGAACGAGCCCAAGACCATTGCGCTCGGCTACAACACGCGCGCGTACAAGATCACGACGGTCGTGCTCGCCTACGGGTTCGGCGGGCTGGCCGGCGCGCTCTATGCCGCCTTCGCCGGCTTCGCGTCGCCCGAATTGTTCTTCTGGCTGACGTCGGGCCGGGTCCTCATCATGGTGATCGTGGGCGGCGCCGGCACGCTGATCGGCCCGATCCTCGGCGGCGTGTCCTTCGTCTTCCTGGAGCATCAGCTGTCGCAGGTCACCGACCTGTGGCCGCTGATTTTCGGCACCATTTTCATGGCGTTCGTCATGTTCGCCCCGCAGGGCATCTGGGGCATTTTGACGAGCCGTTTCCGGTCCAAGCCCCCGGCCCCGAATTCCGACAGCGGCAAGGAGGCACCCGGTGCCGTTACTTGAATGCAGGGGGCTGACGCGCCGGTTCGGTGCCCTGGTCGCAGTCGACGGCTTCGACCTGACGGTGGAGCCGGGCGAGATTCGCGCCGTCATCGGTCCCAACGGCGCGGGCAAATCCACCGTCTTCAACCTGATCACCAGCGTGCTCAAGCCGAGTGCGGGGCAGGTCGTCTTCGCCGGCGAAGACGTCACCGGACTGCCGGTCCATCAGGTGGCGCAAAAGGGAATCGCCCGCACCTTCCAGCTCTGCCACATATTTCCCGCCCTGACCGTGCGCGAGAATGTCCGCATGGCGGCGCAGGCGCGCGAGGGCCGGCGCTGGCAGTTCCTCGGCGGCCGCGGCGTGCTGAGCCGGTCGGCTACGGCCGCTGACGAGGCAATGGCGCGCATGCGGCTCACCCGCATGGCCGATGCGACCGCCGCCATGCTCTCGCACGGCGACCAGCGACTGCTCGAAATCGCCATGGCGATCGCGCAGAAGCCACGCCTGCTGATGCTGGACGAGCCCACCCAGGGCTTGTCGATCGAAGAGACCGGCCGGGCCGTGCAGATTCTCAAGGACATGCTGGCGGCGGGAGATCTGAGCGTGCTGCTGGTGGAGCACGACATGGAAGTGGTGTTCAAGCTCGCCGACAACATCACGGTCCTGCATCGGGGCCGCGTGATCGCCGACGGCTCGCCCGCTGCCGTGCGCGCCAGCGCGGAGGTGCGCAGCGCCTATCTCGGAGGAGCGCAGTAATGCTGCGCGTCGAGGACCTGCATACCTATTACGGCCAGGGTCACGTCCTGCAGGGCGTGACCCTCGAAGTGCCGGCCGGGCGCATCGCGGCCGTGCTGGGCCGCAACGGCGTTGGCAAGACCACGACGTTACGCTCGATCGTGGGCCTCACGCCGCCGCGGCGCGGCCACGTGCTGCTTGCCGGCCAGGATGTCGCCGGCTGGCCGCCGCATCGTATCGTGCGCGTTGGCCTGGGCTATGTTCCGGAGGGGCGGATGATCTTTCCGGACCTGACCGTGGTCGAGAACATCCAGGTTGCCCAGCGTGTTCCGGCGCGGCTGTGGACCATGGAGCGTTTGTTTGGGTTGTTTCCCGCGCTTGCCGAGCGCAGGCGCAGCAAAGGCTCCCAACTCTCCGGTGGCGAGCAGCAGATGCTGGCGGTGGCCCGCGCGCTGGTCACCGACCCCCGCGTCATCCTGCTCGACGAGCCCTCGCAGGGGCTCGCGCCGCTGGTGGTAGAGGAACTCACCCGTCTGATCATGCGGCTGCGCGACGAAGGCGTGAGCCTCCTGTTGGTGGAGCAGAACCTCAATCTCGCCGAAGCCGTGGCTGATGTGGTCTACGTCATGGTCAAGGGACAGATGGTCTATCATGCCCCGCTCGAGCGGTTCCGCGCCGAGCGTGAGGAGGTCAAGGCCAGGTACCTGACGCTGTGACGGCGGAGACGCCAGGGGTTTGCCGGAAGGGCGTGACAATCAATGAACGAAAGCGGGAGCAAGCGCGAGCTTGAAGGCAAGCAGGCCCTGGTGACCGGCGGCAGCCGCGGGATCGGGCGCGCGGTGTGCCTGGAGCTTGCGCGCCGGGGGGCCGATGTGGCGTTCATCTATCATAGCCGGGACATCGAGGCCGAGGCGACGGCGGCAGAGGTCCGCGCGCTTGGCCGGGTCGCGCTCGCGCTCAAGGCCGACCTTGCGGATGCCCACGGTGTCGGCGTGGCCGTCGACCGCGCAGCGGCCGAATTCGGACGGCTCGACATTCTGGTGCAGGCGGCTGGCGCCATGGGGAACTGGCACGAGACGGCCGAGCTTTCCACCGAGGATTGGGATCGCTACCTCGCGGTCGATCTGTCGGGAGCGTTCTACGTCATTCGTGCGGCGGTGCCGCACCTGCGCAAGACCGGCGGAGGCGCGATCGTGGCGATCTCGTCGATCGCCGCGCAGATGTGTCAGGCGCGCAACGTGCAGGGCGCCGCCGCCAAGGCCGGACTGGAGGCCGTGGTGCGCGTCGTCGCACGCGAGGAGGGGCGGCGCGGCATTCGCGCCAATGCCGTGGCCGTCGGCCTCACCGATACCGACATGGCGCGGACCGCATTCGCGGAATGGGGCGAGGAATCGACCGAGCGCGTCGTGCGCGGCATCCCGCTGCGCCGGATCGGTACGCCGGAGGAGGTGGCGCGCGTGGTCTGCTTTCTCGCCGGGCCTGACGCCGCCTACATCACCGGCAAAGTTTTGCAGGTCGATGGTGGACAGATCATCGCGGCGTGAACAGGCGTGGCCGTAATGAAGAGCCGGGCCATGGCGTCTGCCGTGCAAGCAAGGAGGGGTTCGTGGCGTTTGCAACGCGTCTGACGCCGGCGACGGCCGCGCGCTGGCGCGGCGTGGGACTGTGGAGCGACGAAACGTTCGCGACCGTGCTGGCGCGCTGGGTGCGCGCGACGCCCGATCGCGAGGCGCTCACCGACGGAACGCACCGGTTGAGTTATCGCGAGCTCGCGCACGGCATCGATCGCATGGCGGCGCGGCTGCGCGCACTCGGCATCGGGGCCGGCGACGTGGTGACGATCCAGCTGCCGAACTGGGTCGAGTTTGCATTCGTGTTCTTCGCGCTCGAGCGCCTGGGCGCGGTGGCGGTCACGGTCAGCGTCGATTTCCGCAGCCGCGAACTCGAATACATCATGCGTTTCGCCGACAGCAAAATGTTCGTTTGCTGCGCCGAGTTTCGCGACTTCGATCACGCCGCCATGGCGGCGGAGCTCAAGCCGCGGCTTCCGGCTCTGGCCCTCGTCGGCCTCATTCGCGGCGCCGCACGCGAGGGCATGGTCAGTCTCGATGACGTCGGCGCGGCGCGGGGCGAGCCGGCGGGCTTCGTACCCGTCGCCATGGATGCGGACGCGGTGATGCGGATGGCGTTCACGTCGGGGACCACCGGAAACCCCAAGGGGGTGATGCACAGCCACAACACCACATTGGCCGCGGCGCGCATTCTCAATGGCGATCTCGGGCTTTCATCCGACGACGTGATGATGGCGTGGCTGCCGCTCGGGCTGAATTGGGGCTATCTCACGCTGATCCAGTCGCTGCTGGCTGGCGCCAAGGCGGTGCTGCTCGACCGGTTCACGCCGGCCGCGGCGCTCGACCTCATCGCGCGAGAGCGGGTCACTTATATTCCGACCGCGCCGGCGTCGCTTACCGCCATCCTGCAGCACGGCGATCTCGATCGCCGCGATCTCTCCAGCCTGAGATTCGTGGTGAGCGGCGGCGCGTCGGCTCCGGTCGAAACCATCCGGGCATGGCGTGGCGCCGCGCCCGGCGTGCTGATCGAGCTGTTGGGAATGCTGGAGACCGGATATCAGGCCTATACGCGCCCTACCGACGACCCCGAACGCGTCGCCGGATCCGTCGGCGTTCCCGCGAGCCACATGGGGCTGCGACTGATCGACGGCGAAGGACGCGACGTCGCCCGCGGCCAGGAGGGCGAGATCTGCTGTGACGGTCCCTCAGTGCACCTCGGCTATCACAACAATCCGGGCGCCAATGCCGACGCTTTCCTCCCGGACGGCTGGTTCCGCAGCGGCGACCTCGGCATGATCGATGCAGATGGGCGCCTGCGCATCGTCGGCCGGCTCAAGGAGATGATCAATCGCGGCGGCAAGAAGTTCTTCCCGCGCGAGATCGAGGAGATCCTCTACACCCATCCGCAGGTGCTGTACGCCGCCATCGTCGGCATTCCCGATCCGCGACTGGGCGAGCGCAATTGCCTGTGCCTGGTGCCGCGAGCCGGTGAGGCGCCGACGCTCGAAGGTCTCATCGCCTTCATCGGCGACGGTGTGGCCACCTATAAGCTGCCCGAGCGGCTGGAGCTGTTCACGCAATTCCCATTCACCCCGACCGGCAAGATCCAACGCCATGCGCTCGTGCGCGATGTCGTGACCCGGATTTCCGCCGCCAGCTGATCACACAACGATTTGGAGAACGACGAGATGGACGAACGCTATGGACGCTTCTCACGCCTGCTGATCGACCGGCCGCATCCGCGGGTGCTCCGGGTGGTGATGAACAGGCCGGAGAAGCTCAATGCCGCCGATGGCGAGATGCACGCCGACCTCACCGAGATCTGGCGCGTCATCGACACCGATCCGAGCGTGAACGCAGTCTTGCTGACGGGTGCCGGCAAGGCCTTTTCGGCCGGCGGCGATCTCGACCTGGTGGACAAGATGATCGCCGATTTCGACACCCGCATGCGCGTATGGAAGGAAGCGCGCGACATGGTCTACAACCTGATCAACTGCAGCAAGCCGGTCGTTTCGGCGATCAATGGCGCGGCGGTCGGCGCCGGACTGGTGCTCGCGATCCTCGCCGACATTTCGATCGCGGCAAAATCCGCGAAGCTGATCGATGGCCACACCAAGCTCGGCGTCGCCGCCGGTGATCACGCCGCGATCATCTGGCCGCTGCTGTGCGGCATGGCCAAGGCCAAGTACCATCTGCTGCTGTGCGAGCCGGTCAGCGGTGAGGAGGCCGAGCGCATCGGTCTGGTTTCGCTCGCGGTGCCGGACGAGGAGGTTCAAACGCGGGCGATGGACGTCGCGGTGCGGCTGGCGGAGGGCGCGCCAAACGCCATTCGGTGGACAAAATACGCGCTCAACAACTGGCTGCGTGCGGCCGGCCCCATCTTCGATGCGTCCCTCGGCATGGAGTTTCTCGGTTTCAGCGGACACGAACTGCCGGAGGGCACCGCGGCCCTGCGCGAAAAACGCAAGCCCAACTTCTCACGCGACGGCGTCTGAATTGAGATCAGTGTCCTCGAGACCGTCGGCGCTTCCAAGCCTCAGCCGTTGCGGTGCGTCGCTCCGCCATCGACGGTCACGACCGTTCCGCTCACATAAGAGGCGCGCGGCGACACCAGGAACGTCACGACGTCTGCGACCTCCTTCGGCGTGCCCATCCGCCCAAACGGGAGATCCAAGTCGCGCTCGACGTCGCGCCAGCGCTCGGCGGAGCCGAACTTGGTCTCGGCGATCTTGCGCAGCACGCTTTCGGCCCTATCGGTGGAGGTATAACCGGGATTGATGCCGAAGACCCGCACGCCGAAATCCGGCGACTGACTGCCGACTGAAGAGCTGAAAGCCATCAGCGCGGCATTTCCGGTCGCGCCGATGATGTAGCGGGAGAACAGCCGCTCGCCGGCATAGCCGATGATGTTCGCGATCACGCCCTCGCCACGCTGTCTCATCGCATCACAGATCGACCGGCAGAGGTTGATGTAGCCGAACACCTTGAGGTCCCATGCGCGGCGCCAGATTTCATCGCTGGTCGCGCCGAGATCGCCCGCCGGGTTCGAGCCGGCGTTGTTGACGAGGATGTCGACCTCGGCGCATCCGGCCGCGAGGCGCTCCTGATCCTCGACTTTCGACAGGTCGACCGCGTGTATGCGGACATCGAGATCGGGAGCTGCCTTGCGCAGCGCGTCGCGCGCCTGCTCCAGCGCTGCAACGCCGCGACCGGCAATATCGAGGTGGCAGCCTTCCGCCGCGAGCGAATGCGCGACCGCGAGACCGATCCCCTTGCTGGCGCCGGTAACGAGCGCCCGCTTCCCTTTCAGTCCCAAGTCCATCGGCAATCCTCCCTGCACACACGCTCATTCCGGCGCTTCGCGGTCATCAAATCCGTGGGGCATCGGATGATCAATAGCTCGCACGCGACGCGAGGCAACGAGCGAGCGCCGCAACCGCTCAGTGCATGACCGTTCCGCCGTCGACGGCGATGGTCTGGCCGGTGACCAGGCGGCTGGCATCGGACACCAGCCAATGCACGGTGCCGACCAGGTCCGATGACTCCAGGTTTCTGGGAATTGCCTGGTTCATCTTGATGGTATCGAGCGCCTTGTCGGTTTTCTCCGCGAAGAATTCGCGCGTGCCCTCGGTCAGGACTGCGCTCGGCGCTACGGCATTCACCCGGATATTGTCGCGGCCGAGCTCCCGCGCGAGGCCGCGGGTGAGACCGATCACGGCGGCCTTCGAGGTGGTGTAGTGCAAGCCGTACGGCATGCCGTAGGTCGCCGCCAGCGAGGCGATGTTGACGATGCTGCCCCCGCCGGCGCGGCGAATGGCCGGGACGACGGCCTTGCAACAGTTCCAGATGCCTTTGACGTTCACGGCCATGGCCGCGTCCCAATCAGGCTCGCTGATGGTGTCGAACCGGCCGCCCTTGAGCCCACCATAGAGCGCGGCGTTGTTGATGAGCGCATCGATGCGGCCGAAGGCATCGACCGCAGCTCGCGCGACGTCCATGGCCGATGCGGCGCTTGCGACGTCGAGCTTGGCGCCGACGGCCGTGCCTTTCTCCGTCTTCACGAGATCGAGAGTGCCCGAGCAGTCGTTGATGTCGGCAGCCACGATCCGTGCGCCCAGGCCACCGAGATAGCGCGCGTATTCCTGCCCGATCCCGCGCGCGGCACCGGTGATGACGATGACCTTGCCGTCGATGTTCATCTTGCTCTCCCTGGAAGGCGGTGACGCTGCCGCTGGCTCCACGCATCTGCGCGATGCGATTGGCCGGGTCTTAGCCGACCTTGCGGCCTTCGCGCGCCAGCACCTTGTCCACCATCTCGCCGGCGAGGCCGAGATAGCCGGCGGGATCGCACATCTTGTCGAGCTCCGCGCGCGTCAGATGCTTTGAGATTTCGGCATTCTGCGCCAGGAGCTCGACCAGCGGCACGCCGGTGGCGGAGACCTTGCGGCAGATGTCGTAGACGAGGTCATGCGCGCGCTGACGGCCGAGATGCGGGCCCAGCCCCATCATCACGGCTTCCGAGACGATCATCCCGCGGGTGAGATCGAGATTGGCCCGCATGCGATCGGCATCGACCTCGAGGCCGGAGACTAGCAGCTTGGTCTGCGCCAGCGCGCCCGACGCGAGCAAAAAGATCTCGGGCAGCGAGATCCATTCGATCTCCCAGGGGCCGGTCGAGCGCTCGTGGTCGGCGACCGCGGCTTCGAGCAGGGCGGCGACGTGCTGGCGCACCAGCGCGACCGTGGAGTGGATATAGAGGCAGGAGATGGGGTTGCGCTTCTGCGGCATCGTGCTCGAGGATCCGCGTGCCTCGTGAAACGGCTCATAGACCTCGGCAACCTCGGTCTGCATCAGGAGCTTCACGTCCATGGAAATCTTGCCGAGCGTCCCGGTGAGGAGTCCGAGAAAGCAAGCGACTTCGCCGATGCGGTCCCGCACCGTATGCCAGGCGATGTCGGGCTGGCCGAGGCCAAGCTCCTCCATCATCGCCGCTTGCACCTTGAGACCATCGGCGCCGAGCGAGGCCAGCGTTCCGACCGCGCCCCCGAACTCGCCGACCAGAACGCGTGGGCGCAACTGTGCCAGCCGCTCGCGGTGGCGCTGCATCGCGCCGAGCAACGCCGCGGTCTTGAAGCCGAAGGTCAGGGGCACCGCCTGCTGCAAGTTGCTGCGTCCCGCCATCGGGGTGTCGCGGTAGCGTCGCGAGAGATCGGCGAGCGCAGCCGCGATCGCCTCCATGTCGTTCTCGACCAGTTCGAGCGCGGCACGGATCTGCATGATCGCCGCGGTGTCGGTGATATCCTGCGTGGTGGCGCCCCAATGGCACCACTCGCCGAGACCGTCGGCGCACAGCCCCACGATCTGCTGCACCACGCCGAGGATCGGATAGCCGATCCGCTCGGTCTGCTGCTTCAGCCGGGCGAGGTCGATGTTCTCGATCCGGCACTGGCGCTCGATCTCGCGTGCGGCCTTCTCCGGGATGATGCCGAGACGGCTCTGCGCCCGGGCGAGCGCGATCTCGATCTCCAGATAATAGCCGGTTCTCCGTTCGTCGGAAAAAACCTCCCGCATTGCCGGCGTGGTGAAGATGTCACGGAAGATCGCGGAATCGAGTGCAGTCGCCGTCATATTCTTTCTTCCTCTGCTCAGGCCACTTTGCGCGAAACCGCCAGGCCGTCGAGATGCGCCAGCACGTCCTCGACATGCATGACGTCGGCATATTTGTGATGCAGATCGAAGAGATTGATCTTGTGGCTGAGCGGTGAGCGGTCGTAGCTGCATTCCTCGACCACCACGTTGTGGAAGCCGTAGGAATAGGCGTCGACGGTCGAGGCACGCACGCAGCCCGACGTGCTTTCGCCGCAGATGATCAGGCTGTTGATCCGCTTCTGCTGCAAATGCGCGATCAGCGGCGTTCCGAAGAAGGCGGAGGCGCGCTCCTTGTAGATCACCAAGTCGCCCGGTGCGGGCGCAAGCTCCGCCTTGATGTCGTAAGTGTCATCCGTCTCGCGGCCGAGGTTGCGGTTGGTGGAGTGCACGCCGCCGCTATTCGCGTGACGGGTGGTGTAGATGATCGGCAGCCCGGCCCGGCGCGCGGCCGCGAACAGTGCCTGGGTCGGCGCCATCGCCTTCCAGGCATGCTCGCCGCAGGAGCCGGAAAATTCGCGATCGACCTCCCTTACCGGCCGGTCGCCCCCGCGGTAGGCCTTGTTGTAGAGGTCGATGGCGAGCACCGCCGCATTGTCGCCGACAT
>Ga0307281_10000100_pt1 | contig 19115 bp, 16 predicted proteins | sample ER_DNA_120_FD_194486 | JGI IMG/M metagenome (GOLD analysis project Ga0307281, IMG submission 194486) | Bulk soil microbial communities from the East River watershed near Crested Butte, Colorado, United States - ER_DNA_120 | ecosystem: Environmental > Terrestrial > Soil > Floodplain | place...
ACGGCCTCGCCGCGCGCGACCAGCCGGGGCAGAACGTCCTTGCCGAAATCGTGCGCCGAGTCCGCGATCGCCGCGTCCTCGGAGAGCCAGCGGAGCAGCGAGGCGCGGTCGAACAGGTAGACGCCCATCGAGGCGAGTCGCGAACGGGAGCGCTGGGGCTTCTCCTGGAAACCGATCACGCGCCCGTCGCCGTTGGTCTCCAGAATGCCGAAGGAGGAGACACTCTCCTCGGGGACCTCGGTGACGGCCACGGTGCAGGCGGCGCCGTGCTCGAGGTGGAACTCGTAGAGCACGTTGTAGTCCATCTTGTAGACGTGGTCCCCCGAGAGCACCAGCACCTGCTCGGCGCGCCGGCGGCGCAGGTGGATCAGGTTCTGGTAGATGGCGTCGGCGGTGCCCTTGTACCAGTCGCTTTCCACGCTGCCGAGGGCGGGCTGGAGGATCTGGACCCCGCCGCGCGTGCGATCCAGGTCCCAGGGCCGCCCGGTGCCGATGTGCCGGTTGAGCGACGTGGGCCGGTACTGGGTGAGCACGCCGACGTCGTAGATCCCGGAGTTGACGCAGTTCGAGAGCGTGAAGTCGATGATCCGGTACTTGCCCGCGAACGGCACGGCAGGCTTCGCGCGCCGCTCGCCGAGCAGGCACAGGCGGCTGCCGACGCCGCCGGCGAGGACGAAGGCGAAGCCCGGAGTCCTCACCGGGTGACCCCGAACCAGGCGCGGTTCGGCACCACCGTGCCGGGCGCGATCTCGCCCGCCTCGAAGTCGGGCGCCCCGCCTCCCACGCCGATCACGACCGAGCGCCCGGCCCGCGCTCCGGGCGGGATGATCGCATCCTTCCCGACCAGCGTGAGCCCCCCGAGCCACTCGTTCTCGCACCCCTCGGGGGTCTCCCCGTATCCCACGACCGCGCCCTCCCCCACGCGCGCGTACTTGTCGAGGATGGCGCGGTCCACGCGCGCGCCCGGCTCGATCACGACATCGGACATCACCACCGACTCCACGATCTCGGCGCCGCGACCGACCGTCACGCCCGGAAACAGCACGGAGCGGCGCACGGTCCCGGCCACGCGGCTGCCGTTCGCGATCAGGCTGTCCTCGACGCGCGCCCCCTCGCGGAGCAGCACCGGCGGGCGCTCCTCGTCGCGCGTCAGGATCGGCCAGCGCTGGTCGGCGAGGACGAAGTGCGGCTCGGGCGAGAGCAGCTCGAGGCTGGCGCGGTAGTACGAGCCGACGGTGCCCACGTCCTCCCAGTAGCCGTCGAACTCGTGCGCCACCAGGCGCACGCCGGCTTCGAGCATCGGGCGCAGCACGTCGAGCACCAGGTTCACCGGGTGCCCGCGCAGCCACTCCCCCAGCACCTCGGTCTCGAACAGGTAGATGCCGATCGAGGCGAACGGGGTCGCGGCGCTCTCGGGCTTCTCGACCAGCGACCGCACGCGACCGTCGGGGCCGAAGGTCACCATGCCGAAACGCCTGCGCTGCTCCGGCGGCACCGGGGTCACGGCCAGGGTGACGGCGGCGCGCCGCTCGATGTGCGTCTCGAGCAGGGCGCGGTAGTCCATGCGGTAGACCTGGTCGCCGGAGAGCACCAGGATGCGGGCCGGCTGCCGATCCGCGATCACGTCCCAGTTCTGCGCGATCGAGTCGGCGGTGCCGCGGTACCACCCGGCACTCGAGCGGGTGAGGTAGGGCTGGAGGATGAGCACCCCGCCGCTGCGGCGGTCCAGGTCCCAGGGACGGCCCGCGCCGATGTGGTCGTGCAGCGAGATGGGAGCGTGCTGGGTGATGACCCCGACGTGCTCGGCCCCCGAGTGACAGAGGTTGCTGAGCACGAAATCGATGATCCGGTACTTCCCGCCGAACGGCACGGCGCTCACGGCGCGCTCGGCCGTCAGCACGCTCAGGCGCTCGCCGCCGCCGCCCGACAGCACCAACGCCATGGTGTCCCGCACGGGCACGCCCCCCGTGGGCCACCCCGTCCGGGCGCCCACCGATGCACACTATCACGAACCGCAAGCCGGGAGCGCGATTGGGCCCGCTTCGCCCGGCGCGCTCCCGGGGACGCGCCCGGCCGCCGGCCGCGGGGGATCCGGGACCGGGCCGCTCGCCGGGACGACCCCGATCGCCTGGACCCGCGACGAACGACGTTCGCCGCGACTCCGGACTCTGCCCGCCACTTTCGCGTTGGGACATTGCGAAATGCGTTGACATCACGCTCGCACCTCAATAACAATTGTATGCCAAGCTGGCTCGAGTGGAGCCGGCTTGTTCTCATCGGTAAGCGGACCATCGGTCCAATCCGTTCCAGACTCCGTGGTCGACAGCTCAGGGTTCCCGCCATTGGCGGGGGCGCAACTCATCAGGGGAGTCGCAACATGAAAACCACAGGTGGATCCCGCGTAGTCCTCGAATGCGAATGGCGGCGCATGCGCGCCCCCGCCCTCGCCGCGATCATGGCGGCGGTGGTGTTCGTGCTCGGCTCCCCGCTGGGGGCGAGCGCGGCAGGCCGCGTGGTCCAATCGCCGGCGACGCTCTCACGCTCGGATGGGCCGACGCTCGGCGTGGTCGAGTGCCCGGCCTGCGACCCGGTCGACTCGCTCAACGTGGAGAACTTCTCCCGGCCGACCCGGATCGACAGCAAGTGGCTGCCTCTCAAGCCGGGGACGCAGCTCGTCCTCCAGGGCGTGAGGAACACTGGCGGCGGGCTGCTGCCCCACAACGTGATCTTCACGGTCACGAATCTGGTCAAGAGGATCGGTGGGATTCCTTGCGTGGTCGTCTGGGACCGGGATATCGACCAGGGCGAGCTCCGGGAGTCGGAGCTGGCGTTCTTCGCCCAGGACGACAACGGGAACGTGTGGAACACCGGCGAGTATCCGGAGGAGTACGAGCAGGGCATCCTCCTCGGCGCCGAGAACACCTGGATCCACGGGGTCGAGTGGGCCAAGGCAGGGGTCACCGTGCAGCAGAAGTCGCGGGTGGGAACGGGGGGATATCTGGAGGCGATCGCGCCGGAGAACGACTTCTGGGACTGCGGCCTGGTGTACGCGAAGTCGAAGTCGCGGGACGGCGGCAGGGATGGGGACGATGACGATGACCGGGGCCGGGACGCGGACCAGGACCGGGCGCACCGCGGGCGAGACCGGGACCGGGACCGCGACACCAGCGTCTGTGTTCCCTCCGGCTGCTACAAGGACTGGCTGGTCATCAAGGAATGGGCTCCGCTCGACGGCTGTGACGTCATCCAGCTCAAGACCTACGCGAAGGGCGTCGGCGTCGTCCAGGTGGGCGCGATCGACGATCCGGAGGGAGAAACCCTGGTGCTGGCCCAGGTCAACCATCTCAGCCCGGAGGCCCTGGCGGAGGCCAACCGCCTTGCGCTCGAGCTGGACACGCGCGGCTACACGATCAACGAGATCTACGCCACGACCGAGCCCGCGTATGTCGCCCCGTCCCGGCGCCGCGGGGATGATGATGACGATGACGACTCCGCCGTGATCGCCAACGCGCCGGTCACGCCGGTCCTGCCCCTCCATACCTTCATGAGGATCGGTCCGAACCCGATCACCAACACGGCTGCGTTCGCGTACAGCGTCACGCAGTCCGGCATGGTCGAGCTGTCGATCTACGACGTCGCGGGTCGCAGGGTCCGGTCGCTGGTGAAGGAGAGCTCCCCGGCCGGAACGTACCGGATCGAGTGGGACGCCCGTGACGACGGGGGACAGGGCGTCGCCGCCGGCATCTACTTCGCCAGACTTCGCACCCCGGCGCAGGCCATCGGCAAGACGATCGTGATCGCGAAATAAAGGGGAACAGCCGCACCGAACAAACGCCCGGGGCGTCCAGCGCCCCGGGCGTATTCGTTGGGCGAAAGGCCAGCTCAGGCAGCGGACCGGCTCGAGGCGACGGAGGGGCTCAGGCGGTGAACCGGCTCAGTCAGCGGGCCGGCTCAGGACGGCTTCAGGTGGCGGTTACCAGCTCCAGCCGACCGAAACCAGGTGCGTCGTGCCCAGGTCCTTGTCGCCGGGGAAGTCGGGCGAGTCGGAGCCGAAGAAGCGGTGCAGCGCGGCGGCGTAGTCCACGCCGAGCTGCTTGTAGCGGATGCCGGTGCCGAAGTCGAGGTCCTTCCCATTCGCGCCGGTCCGCAGCGCCAGGGTGTTCCGGTACCAGTACTCGACACCGGTGCGCACGTCGAAGGTCGTGCCGCCCAGGCTGATCTGGCTGTCGAGCGAGCGGTCCTCGAAGCCCCACGCGAGGTCGAGCGCCCAGGTAATGGCGTGGTGGTCGGCGGGAAAGAAGTTGAAGGACGCCCCGGTGTCGACGGTCGGGACGATCACCTCGTGCGTGCCGTTGTTCCACGCGAGGTACGTGGTCGTGAGGTCGTGCACGGTGGCGCCGAGCGTGATGGCATCCGTGGGCATGTAGAGAACGCCGGCGTCGAGCCCGGCCCCGAACGAGGTGGCGTGCCCGACCGACGTCACTTTGCGCGCCGCGGCGTCGTACACCGCGTCGTCGCCGGGAATGCTCTGGCGCACGAACTTGAGGTTGGTGCCGAAGGCCCAGTGCGCGCCGCGCTGCCAGGCCACGGACATCAGCACCGCGAGGTCGCTGCTGCTCGCGAGGAAAAGATTGCTCGCGCTGAGGTTCAGGCGCTCCCCCGTGTCCCACACGCCGTTGCCCTCGCCCGGATCGTTGGTCGAAGGCCGCCCGTCCTGGCCGTCGTCGAAGAAGTCCACGCCCGGCACCAGTCCTTCGGGCCGCGGCGTGACCGGGATGTCGTCCACCGCCATGCGGATCACCGAGAATCCACCGGCGAGACGCCGGCCGGTGGCGCCGCCGAGCGGCAGGACCCCGGTGAGGTAGTCGTGGTTCGCGAGGCTCCCGAACTTCTCCGAGTGCATCGCGACCACCTCGCGGTACGGGAGGTAGACCATGCCCGCGGGGTTCCAGTAGGGCGCGGTCGCGTCGTCGGCGACGGCCGTGAACGCCCCGCCCATCCCGATTGCGCGCGGGCCGACCGGAGCCTTGAGGAATTCGCCGGCGTACTTGGTGGCGAACGCGGGAGTCGCGAGGAGGAGCGCGAGGGCGGCGACGGGGCCGGCGGATGCGGAGATCCGCGGATGGAACGAACGCGTCATGCCCCCCTCGTGGAATCGACCGGCCCGACCGGGTTGCAGCCTAGGAGTCCTTCGAATCAACTGTCAACCACGCGACGAATCGGTCTCCACTCCGGCATGCTCGCCTCTCCCAGTGGCCGCGCGATCCGCCACTCGCCCCGCGTGCGGATCAGCTCGCTCCCGGTGCGGAAGGTTTCCACCTCGCCGGTGCCGTACGGCGTGAAATGCACCTGATAGGTGGCGAGCACGCGTCCGCTCTGGACCGGGAGGGATCGAAAGTCGTCGAGCCACAGCGCACGCGTCGGCGGCAGGAACCACAGCATCCCCGGAAACGGCAGGTCGCGCGCCCCCTGGACCAGGCATTCCGCCACCGCCGCCTCATCGCCCGTTCTCAGCGCCTCCCAATACTGCTGCAGGGTCGAGCTCGGTGTCACGAGGTGGGGATTCACTCGCCAGCGCTCGCCGAGCCCGAGCAGACTCGAGGCCACGAGCGCGACCAGGAGCCACTCGCGCCACCGCGGCCTCGAGTACCCGGGAACGTGTCCCGCGGTCCCGTCTCCCGACGGGCCGCATGTCCATACCCCGCGGGGAGGCGAAAATGCTCCCGAAATCCCGAACCAGCGCGGGACGGAAGGGAGGATTTCGGGACCCACCTGCTGTGCTCCCGCGGTGCGCGATCCGGCAACGCCTTGCGTCCATGCGGGACTCCGCTCCAGGTCCCCCGGGGGGCGCTGCGGATGCGCCCGGCTCCGCGGGAAGGACGGTCCGATCCATCAGATTATCGGGAAGAGCGGGAAGCAGTGGATCGCTTGACGACCTTCTCAAGTAGAAGCTTAGCTGATGCGTGCAACTACTTTCAATTCAAATCGTTCGCGGCGATCGGCCATTGCATTCAGAGAGCGCTTCCGGGATCTCCAGCTAGCCCCGCCGCGGTCTTCCGGCGCGAGAACCCGGAGCGCGCCGGGGCCTGCCGCCGCCGCGAGCCGGCGGTCCGCCCCCGCGGGATCCGGAAGTGCGCCCGGCCCGCGCGTCCCGCGCCGCTGCCCTGCTCCCGCCGGACCCGGAAGTCCGCCCGGGCCTCGCGTCCCGCCCCGGCGGTCTGCCTCCGCGCGATCCGGAAGCGCGCCCGGCCCGCGCTTCCCGCCCCGGCGGTCTGCCTCCGCGCGATCCGGAAGTGCGCCCGGCCCGCGCGTCCCGCGCCGGCGGCTTGCCTCCGCGGGATCCGTAGGCGCGCCCGACCCGCGCGTCCCGCGCCGGCGGCTTGCCTTCGCGAGGTCCGAAGGCGCGCCCGGTCCGCCCGGCCCGCGCCGGCGGGCCCGCTCCGCGGCGCGGCGTCCCCCCGCGCGCGCTGTCTACCGGCGTCCGGAGCGGCCCGCCCGGTGGCCGCGCGCCCATTCGGGTGGGCGGCCCCGGCTCGGGCTGACGCGCTTCCCGGCGACGGGGCGGCCGCTCGCCGGGCCGGCCGCCGGCCCGCCATTCGCCATCGCGCTGCCGGGACGGCCGGGGCCCGGCGCCTGGTGGCCGCCCCCGGGGACGGGCGGAGCCACGCACGAAACCCGGCGGCAGCGGCTGGGGGCGGGCGGAGCCGGTCCTCAGCAGGCGCACCTCTTCCTCCGAGAGTTCCCGCCACAGTCCGCGCTCGAGGCCGCCGAGCCGCAGCGGTCCGTAGCCCCAGCGGTGGAGACGCAGCACCCTGAGCCCCGCGGCCTCGCACATGCGCCGCACCTGGCGGTAGCGGCCTTCGTGCAGCTCGAACTCGATCACGACCGCTCCCGGCGTGGTGTCGCGCACGCGCACCCGCGACGGCGCGCTGCGCACGCCGGGCTCGAACTCGATCCCCTCCTGCAGCCGGCGCAGCATCTCGGGCGACGGCGCCCGGTCGGCGTGCACGCGGTAGAGCTTCGAGACGCCGTAGCGCGGATGCATGAGGTGGTGCGCGAGCTCTCCGTCGTTGGTGAGGATCAGGAGACCGCTGGTGTCGGCGTCCAGGCGCCCGACCGGAAAGACCCGTGCCCCGGGGGGCTGGAAGTCGCGCAGCGTGCGCCGCCCTTCGGGATCGCTGAGCGTCGAGATCACGCCCACCGGCTTGTGGAGCACGAAGTAGGCGGGCGCTCCGGCCGACGGCAACGGGCGGCCGCGGACCTCCACCCGGTCGCGCTCGGGCTCGACGCCGAGGCCGGGCTCGACGACCACCTTGCCGTTCACCCGCACGACGCCCGACTGGATGAGCGCGTCGCACTTCCGGCGCGCGCCGAGGCCGCGCTGCGCGAGGAGCTTGTTGAGGCGGATGCTCACGCCCGCGCCGGATCGCGCGGGCGGGCGCCGGGCGGTCGCTTCTCCCCCGTGGCGGGCGAATCCTCGGGCGCCTCGGACTCGATCTCCTCCTCGTCCTCTACCTCGACCTCTTCCTCCTCGTCGTCCTCTTCGTCGTCCTCATCGTCGTCGCCCTCGTCGTCGTCCTCATCGTCGTCCTCTTCCTCGTGGTCGTCCTCTTCCTCGTTCGCCTCGGACTCCAGCTCTTCCTCGTCCGCGGGGTCCGCATCCTCGAGCGGCTCGATCTCGTGCTCGACCCGCGGCTCCACGGCACCCGCCTCGGTGGCGGCGAGATCGCTCGCCACCTGCGACACGACTTCCAGCTCCATCATGTCGAGCTGCTCCGGCTCGCGCGCCGCCACCAGCGCGCGCAGCTCCGGGGCGCGGCAGCTCGGTCAGGTCCCGGAGCCCGAAGTAGTCGAGGAACTCCTGGGTGGTGCCGTAGAGGAGCGGACGTCCCACGACTTTCGAGCGCCCGCGGATGGTGACGAGGTTGCGCTCGAGCAGGGTGGCGAGCACCGCGCTCGAGTCCACGCCGCGGATCGCCTCGACCTCGCTCTTCGTGACCGGCTGTTTGTAGGCGATGATCGCCATGGTCTCGAGCGCCGGGCGCGACAGCCGCATGCGCTTCCGGCCGCGCAGCATCCGCCCCACCCACTCGGCGTGCTCGGCGGTCGTGACCAGCATCCAGCCGCCCGCGATCTCGCGCAGCTCGACCCCGGCGTTGCGCGCGGCGTAGCCGGCGCCGAGCTGCCGCAGCGCCTCGGCGACGTCGGCGGCCGGCGTCTCGAGCGATTCCGCGAGCAGGCTCTCCGCCAGCGGCTGGTCGGAGGAGAAGAGCAGCGCCTCGATCGCTCCCTTTAGATCATGCGGTGGCATGGGCCTCGCTTCCCTCCCGCGTGCGCGCCACCAGCAGGATGTCGTCGAAGGCCGCGCCCTGGACCACGCCCACGTGGCCGAGCTTCACCAGCTCGAGCAGCGCCACGAAGGTGACCACCATCTCGGCACGCGCGCGACAGCGCAGGAGCAGCTCGGTGAACGAGACCGAGCCGCGCTCGGCCACCTCGGTCGCGATGAGCGAGAGCTTGTCCTCCACGCTCCATTCCTCGGCCTGCACCTCGTAGACCGCGGCCTCGGGCACGCGCGCCATCACGCGATGGAGCGCGTCCAGCAGGTCGAACAGGCTGGCCGGCGCGAGCGGCAGCGGACCTGCATCCTCCTCGCTGGGAACCATGCCGCGCTCGAACAGCAGGCGCCGCTCGCCCTCGCGGTCCTTCAGGGTCCCCGCCGCCTCCTTGAACTGCCGGTACTCGACCAGGCGCTGCACCAGCTCCTCGCGCGGATCGCCATCTTCCTCCTCCTCCGCCCCCACCGCCGGCAGCGGCAGCAGCATCCTGGCCTTGATGCGCATCAGGGTCGCCGCCATCACCAGGAACTCGCCCGCCACCTCGAGATCCAGCGAGCGCATCAGCTCGAGGTAGGCCAGGTACTGCTGGGTGATGTGGGAGATCGGGATGTCGTAGATGTCGATCTCGTCGCGCTTGATGAGGTGGAGCAGCAGGTCGAGCGGGCCTTCGAAGCGCGCGAGCCGCACCGTGACGGTCCGCGCGGAGGGTGCGCCCTGCGTGCCCGCGGCGTCCGGCCCGCCCGCCGCGGGCCGCGTCGCCTCCGCTCCCACCCCGGTCCGCGCGGCGTGCTCCACCGCGGGCTCGGGGGACGCGGGTGGAACGGGACGCTGCCTCATCGCACCGGTGCGGCCGACGGCTTCAAGCCCATCGCGCTCCGCACCTCCTCCATCGTGGCCTGCGCCGTCGCGCGCGCCTTCCGGCAGCCGTCGGCGATGATGTCCCGCACGCGGTCGGGATCGCGTGCGTAACGTTCGCGCCGCTCGCGGATCGGGGCGAGCGCCGCGGCCAGGACGCGCGCCAGATGCTGCTTGTCGGGCACGCACGCCAGCTCGCCGGCGCGGCACTTGCGCGCGATCTCCGCGGCTTCCCCGGCGTTGAACTTGCGGTGGTACTCCCACACCACGCACCCGCCGTGGCCGTCGCTCGGATCGGCCTCGGGCCGGCCGGGATCGTTGGCGCGGATCTTCTTCGGATCGGTGTAGGCGGTCCGGACCTTGGCCGCGATCTCCTCCGGAGAGTCCGCGAGCAGGATGGTGTTTCCGACCGACTTGCTCATGCGGGTGCCGTCCAGCCCGCGCAGCCGCGGGAACGACGTGAGCTGGGCCTCCGGCTCGGGGAACACCGGCGCGCGGTCGCGGCAGTAGACGAAGTTGAAGCGCCGCGCGAGCTCGCGCGTGAGCTCGACGTGCGGCACCTGGTCCTCGCCCACCGGCACGTGGGTCGCACGGTAGAGCAGGATGTCGGCCGCCTGGAGCACCGAGTAGCCGAGGTGGCCGTAGCTGATGGTCTGCTCGTCGAGGTGGAGGTCGCGGATCTGCTCCTTGAGCGTGGGAATGCGCTCGAGCCGCGCCTTGCTCACCAGCATGGAGAGCAGCAGGTGCAGCTCCGCGTGCTCCTTCACCTCGGACTGAATGAAGATCACGCTCTTCTCGGGATCGAGCCCGGCGGCGAGCCAGTCGACGACCATCTCGTGGAGGTCGGACTGGAGCCGCGAAGTGTCCTCGTAGCCGGTGGTCAGCATGTGCCAGTCCGCCACCATGTGGAAGTTCTGCCAGCCCTCTTCCTGCAGCCGCACCCAGTTCTCGAGCGCGCCCACGTAGTTGCCGAGGTGCAGGCGCCCGGTGGGGCGCATGCCGGAGAGGATGCGGCCCGGCTTCACTGGAGGATTCCGTCCACCGGGGCCCCGACCAGCCCGAGGCAGGCGCGCACGGCGACCCGCAGCGGGCCGTCGAGCACGAAGTGCGAGACCTGGCGCGACGAGAGCAGGATCGCGACCAGCGCGATTCCCAGGAACCGGAACTGCTGGAGCGCGATGATGTGGCGGAGCGGCAGGAAGCGCATCAGCACCCACGAGCCGTCGAGCGGCGGAATCGGGATCAGGTTGAAGAGCGCCAGTGCGCAGTTCATCACCACGCCGGCGTAGCCCATGACCGCGAGCGGGGCGAGAAACGAGGTCCATCCGCCGGTGTCCTCCGCCGGGGCGAGCCGCACGACCACGGCGAACGCCACCGCCAGGAGCAGGTTCGAGACCGGTCCGGCGAGCGCCACCTTGACCGGGTCGTTCCTGGGGTTCCGGAGGTTCGCCCACTGGATCGGCACCGGCTTCGCCCAGCCCAGCACGATCGGCGAGTGGAAGAGCGCGAGCGCCGCGGGCAGGAGGATGGAGCCCAACAGGTCCACGTGCGGAAGGGGATTGAGCGTGAGCCGCCCGCGATCGCGCGCGGTGGTGTCGCCGTTCCACAGCGCCACCAGCCCGTGGGCACACTCGTGCACCACGACACTCAGCACGAATGCCGGAAAAATCAGGAAGAACGCGGGGTCGAAGCGCAATCGCGACCGCTCCCAAGGTGGGTGTGAACGGCGTGAATCGCAGACTATCGGGATTACGTGGGGGAATCAAGGCTCGTTGCGCGGACGCCGCGCTGGAATCCCCGCGCCGCACCACCCGGGCGACGCGTGGGCGCGCGCCGCCGGTTGGCGCGCACTCCGGCTCTGCACTATGGTCCGGAGGTGAGCGGCCCCACCATCGACATGATCGATCGCCCGGTGCCCGACCTCGAGCTTCCGAGCTCGCAGGGCGGGCGCTTTCGCCTGCGCGGGCGCGTGGGCGTGGGACCGCTCGCGCTCTTCTTCTACATCCGCAACGCCACCCCCGGCTGAGTCCGCGAGATGCGCGAGTTTCGCGTGCACTATTCCGAGCTCCAGGCGGCGGGCGTCGAGGTGGCGGGAGTCTCCACGGACACGCCGGAGAGCAGCGTCGAATGGGGCCAGCGCATGGACCTTCCCTACCCGCTGCTGTCGGACGTCGAGCGCGCGGCCGGTCACGCGTTCGGCGTGATCCGCAGGCTCGGGATCGGCGGCTGGAACGTGGAGCTCTTCCACCGGACGACGTTCCTGGTGGACGCGCGCGGCGTCGTGGTGGCGATGTGGCGGAAGGTGAAGATCCGCGGCCACGCGCTCGAGGTGCGCGACATGGCACGGGCCCTCGCCTCGACCGCCTGATCCTCTCCCCGCCGCCGTAGCGCGGCCGCGGCTCAGCCCCCGAGCGTCTTCAGCACCACGAGGGTGAGATCGTCGTTGGGCCCGCGCTCGCCGGTCCAGTCCAGCACCGCCTGCACCAGCCCGTCGACGATTTCCTGGCTGCTGCGCCCGACGAGCCGCTCCACGCACTCCTCGATGCGGAGCTGGCCGAACTGCTCGCCGGACGGCGACTCCGCCTCCGACACCCCGTCGGTGAACATCACGATCAGGTCGCCGGGCCCCAGGTGGACGGGACAGTCCGCGTAGACCGAGTCCGTCAGCACGCCGAGGGCCATTCCGCCTTCGGTCAGGTACTCGATCGTGCCGTTCGCGCGCCGCAGCAGCGGCGGGTTGTGGCCGCCGTTGGAGTAGATGAGCACGCGGTTCCGGATGTCGAGCACCCCGTAGAACGCCGTCACGAAGCGGTTGCCTTCCAGGCTCTCGTGGAGCAGCGAGTTCACCTTGCGCAGCACGGCGCGGATCGTGAACTCGTTGCGGATCTCGGCCAGCAGGCTCATGCGGAAGCCGGCCATGATGAGGGCCGCGGGAATGCCCTTGCCCGAAACGTCGGCGATCGCGAGCCCCATGCGCGTTTCGCTCGCCGGAATGAAGTCGTAGTAGTCGCCCCCCACCTGGTCATGGGGCCGGGCCGCTCCGGCCAGGTCGAAGCCCGGGATCCGGGGCGAGTTCTTCGGCAGGAACGAGAGCTGGATGTCCCGCGCGATCGCCAGCTCCTTCTCGAGATGGCGGCGCTCGAGCAGCTCGCGCGTGAGGCGCGCGCGCTCGATCGCGATCGCCGCCTGGGCCGCGAACGCCGACACCAGCTCGAGATGGCCGGTGTGGTACGTGTCGGCCTCGTCGCTCTCGAGATTGAAGACGCCGATCGTGCGCCCCCCGACCACGAGCGGCGCGGCCAGCTCGCTTCGCGTTGCGTTGCGCGCCGACACGTAGCGCGAGTCCTGGGTCACGTCGGGCACGATCAGGGCCTCTCCGGTCTTCGCCACCCAGCCCACGATTCCCTGCCCCACCTGCAGCCCGAAGGCCTCCTCCGAGCCCTGCGGGTAGCCGGTCTCGCGCACCAGCCCGAGCGCCAGCGTGCTGCGATTCACCAGGTAGATGGCGGCCGCGTCGTAGCTCACCACCTCGCGCAGCGACTTGAAGATCGCCTCGATGACCTCGTCGAGATCGAGCGGCGTCGCCATCGATTTCGCGACCTCGAGCAGCACCCCCTTCTCGAGCGAGCGGCGCTGGGTCTCCTGGACCAGCAGCGCGTTGTCGAGCGCGAAGCCGACGTGCTCGGAGGCCACGTCCAAGCGATCGAAGTCGGCGTCCGTGAACGCCCCGCCGCCCCGCTTGTCCAGGCACTCGATCACCGCGAACGCATCGCCGCGCCGGAACAGCGGCATCACGAGCGCCGCCCGGAACGGCGGCGTCTCCCCGCTGAGCGCGGGACGCGGATCGCCCGGCGCGAGCCGCAGCGGCTTCCGCTGGGTGATCGCCCAGCCCGCCAATCCCTCGCCGCTCCCGGTGCGGTGCTCGACCGACGATTCGCCGTCCCCGTACTCGCGCGTGACGAGCGTCCGGCCGCCGCGGCGCAGCACCCAGATCCGCACGCGCTCCGCGTCCACGAGCCGCCGGCAGTGGCGGGTGGCCGCGCGCAGCAGCTCGCTGAAGCCGCCGCCCGGGTCGAAGATCTCGCCCGAGGCGGTCCCGAGCGCGGAGATGGTCTTGAGCGCGATGTCGCTGAGGCTCGGCTCGCGCGGCTGGGTGGGAGTCAGGGAATCGGACATGGCATCCGCACCCTAAATGGCTTTCGGCCATTCCGCAATGAACTCCGAGCCCGCGTGTGCCGATACCACGGCCGCCACCACTTCTCCTCCGGCGAGGACGCGAGCCCCATGGCCAGAGACCACAAACGACTCGGCGATCTGCTTCTCGAGAAGAAGCTGATCACCGAGGAGACCCTCGCCACCGGCATCGCCGAGCAGAAGCGCAGCGGTCAGCTCCTCGGCACCACCCTGATCAAGATGGGGCTGATCGCCGAGGAGGCGCTGCTCGCCCTCCTCCAGGAGCAGCTCTCGCTCCCGCTCGTCGACCTGCGGGCGGTGGTGGTGGACGAGCAGGTCCTCGCCTGCATCCGCGAGGAGCTGGCGAAGAAGTACCTCGCGATCCCGATTGAGATCGAGGGACGCTCGACCCTGGTCGTCGCCATGGCCGACCCGCTGAACGTGGCCGCGCTCGAGGACCTGCGGTTCCACAGCGGGATGTTCATCAAGCCGGTGCTGGCCTCGCCCACCCAGATCCAGGAGGCGATCGAGCGCTTCTATCACATGGACAAGTCCATGAGCGATCTGATCCACAACATCATCTCGAAGGAGGACGAGGTCGCGGTCGCGGCCGTCGAGGAGGAGGACGAGGAGCTGGCCGCCGACGCCCTGCGGGCGGAAGCCGAGGGGCGGCCGATCGTGCGGCTCACGAACTGGCTGCTGAGCCGCGCGGTCGAGGAGCGCGCGAGCGACGTGCACATCGAGCCCCAGGACCACGACCTGGTCATCCGCTTCCGGGTGGACGGCCTGCTGCGCGAGGTCCAGAAGCTCCCCAAATGGACCCAGGGCTCGATCGTCTCGCGCATCAAGGTGCTGTCCAACATGGATATCGCCGAGAAGCGCGCGCCGCAGGACGGCCGCCTCATGCTGCAGATCGCGAACCGCCGGGTGGACATGCGCGTCTCGACGCTGCCCGTCGCCCACGGCGAGAAGGCGGTGCTCCGGGTCGTCCCCCAGGGCAACCGGCTGGTGGGGCTCGACGATCTGGGATTCCAGGCCGACGATCTCGAGCGGTTCAAGCGCTACCTCGATCGCCCGCAGGGGATCGTGCTCGTGACCGGCCCGACCGGATCGGGCAAGACCACGCTGCTCTACGCCGCCCTGCGCGAGATCCAGGACGAGACGCTCAACATCGTGACGGTCGAGGACCCGGTCGAGATCCTGGTGCCGGGGATCAACCAGGTCCAGGTCGACGAGAAGGGCAAGAAGTCCTTCCCCACCGCGCTGCGCGCGATCCTGCGTCAGGACCCGGACGTGGTCATGATCGGCGAGATCCGCGACAAGGAGACCGCGCAGATCGCGTTCCGCGCCTCGGTCACGGGCCACCTGGTGCTCAGCACTGTGCACACCAACGACGCAGCGGGCGCGGTCACGCGCCTCATCGACCTCGGGCTCGAGCCGTTCATGGTCGCCTCCTCGCTGGTCGGGGTGGTGAGCGTGCGGCTGGTGCGCAAGCTCTGCCCGCGCTGCAAGGAGCCCTACGAGGCCGGGGCCGCGAGCCTCAACCGCTTCGCGCCCACCCACGGCGACAAGGGCACCGTCACGCTCTACCGCGCGCGCGGCTGCAAGCACTGCAACGACCACGGATACCACGGGCGCACCGGGATCTTCGAGGTGCTGGACGTGAACGACTCCGTCCGCGGGCTCGTCATCAGCAACTCGAGCGATCACGCCATCCGCCAGGCGGCGATCGAGAATGGGATGCGCTCGATCGGCGAGGACGGTCTGAAGAAGGTGCTGGCCGGCGAGACCACGCTCGACGAGGTCACGCGCGCGGTCTACCTCGAGGAGCAGGCCGCCAAGTTCTGCCCGAGCTGCCGGACCGTCCTGGTGCAGGAATACGCCTACTGCACCAAGTGCGGCGAGTTCGTCGGCGAGCACTGCGAGAGCTGCCGGCGCCGCTTCAGCCCCGAGTGGGCGTTCTGCCCGTTCTGCGGGGCGGCGCGAACCGGCGGCGCGGCGCACCCCGCGAAGGACGCGGAGCCGGACCGCGTGACGCCTCCGGTCGCCAAGGCCCACGGTCCGCCGCCACAGGCCCTGGACGAGGGCGAGGCGGACGCGCAGCTTAGAAAGGCCTCGTGACCCGCGCGTCGCGCCGCGTGTGGCGCTGGAGCTCCGGAGCGGCGGTGCTGCTGGGCGCGGCGTTTCTGGCCGCGGTCGCACTTCCGGCGCCCCGCTCCGCCCGCGAACACGTCGTGGGCGGCGCCCTGTTGCTGGTGACGATCCTGGCGGGCTCGCTCCTCGTGAGGAGCGAGCGCCGAGCGCGGGCGCTGGAGGAGGCCTATCGCGGCGCCCTCGAGATCGCGGCCCGGCTCATCGACTCGCTGGAACGGTATTCGGAGAACCACTCGCGCCGCGTCGCCGAATCCGCGGTCGAGATGGCCCTGGCGCTCGGCCTCACCGGGACCGATGTCGAGGATGTCCGCGTCGGCGGGCTCCTCCACGACCTCGCCACTCTGGACATCCCGGCCGAATCGCTCGCGCTGGCCGCCGGCATCGCGCCGGAGGAGCTGGACGAGACCGGCCTCCGGCTGCAGCGCGATGCCCGTCCCGGGCGCGCGCCGGGAGGATCGCTGCGCCGCGTGATCCCGATGGTGGCCTGCTGCCGGGAACGCTGGGACGGCACCGGGCGCCGGTCGCTCCGGGGCCCGGAGATTCCGCTCGGCGCCCGCATCATCGCGGTCGCGGACGCGTACGAATCGATGGTCACGGATCGCGCCCATCGGAAGGGCCGCACTCACGAAGAGGCGCTCGCCGCCCTGCAGGAGGCGAGCGGCACGCAGCTCGATCCGCAGGTCGTCGCGGCGTTCCTCCAGCTCCGGCGTGCTTCGGCCGGCGACGCCGCGCTCCCGCGGGCCGCATAACGCCGCACCGCACGACCGCGTAGCGACGGCCGCGTTTCTTGCCGTAGACTGAGCGTGATGCTCGTCGGTCCCGGCCGGAGATAACGATCGTGCCCGCCCTCTACCTCGTGGTGGCCTCGGCGCTGGTGGCGCTCATCGGCTACCGCACCTACGGCGCCTTCTTGGCCGCGAAGGTCCTGACCCTCGACGACCTGCGCGTGACCCCCGCCCACACCCTGCGCGACGGGCGCGATTACGTGCCGACCCACCCGCTCGTGCTCTTCGGACACCACTTCGCGGCGATCGCCGGGGCCGGCCCGCTCATCGGCCCGGTGCTCGCCGCGCAGTTCGGCTACCTGCCGGGCTTCCTGTGGCTGCTGGTGGGCTCGGTGCTGGCGGGCGGCGTGCACGACTTCGTGATCCTCTTAGCCTCGGTGAGGAGCGGCGGCCGCTCGCTCGCCAACATCGCCCGTGACCAGGTGAGCCCGATGACCGCCACCGCCACCGCGATCGCGATCGTGTTCGTGATGACCGTCGCGCTCGCCGCGATGGCGCTCGTGGTCGTGAACTCGCTCAAGGACAGCTCGTGGGGCGTGTTCAGCATCCTGTGCACGATCCCGATCGCGATCGCGATGGGGCTGTGGACCTACCGCATCCGCCCGGGCTCGATGCGGGCCGCGACCGGCTTCGGAGTGGTGATGCTGCTGCTCGCGGTGGCGGGCGGGGCGTGGATCCAGCAGTCGCCGCTCTCCCGCTGGTTCCTCCACCCGCAGGGAACGATCGGCCTCGCCATCATGGGGTACGGCTTCATCGCGTCGGTGCTCCCGGTGTGGCTGCTGCTCTGCCCGCGCGACTACCTGTCGTCCTTCATGAAGGTGGGCGCGATACTCCTGCTCGCGGTCGGGGTGATCCTGGTGAACCCGCACCTCAAGATGCCCGCGCTCACGCCGTTCGTGAACGGCGGCGGCCCGGTGTTCCCCGGGACGCTCTTCCCCTTCGTGTTCATCACCATCGCCTGCGGGGCGATCTCGGGCTTCCACTCGCTCATCGCGTCGGGCACCACGCCCAAGATGATCGACCGCGAGCGCCACATCCTGCCCATCTCCTACGGCGCGATGGTGCTCGAGGGCTTCGTCGGCGTGATCGCCCTGATCGCGGCCTGCGCGCTCCATCCCGCGGACTACTTCGCGATCAACTCCCGCCCCGAGGTGTTCGCCGGGCTGGGCATGGCGGTGCAGAACCTGCACGGGCTCGAGCGCCAGGTGGGCGAGCAGCTCGCGGGCCGGCCGGGCGGCGCGGTCTCGCTCGCGGTCGGGATGGCGCAGATCTTCTCCTCCCTCCCGTTCCTCGGCGGGCTCATGTCGTTCTGGTACCACTTCGCCATCATGTTCGAGGCGCTGTTCGTGCTGACGCTGATCGATACCGGCACCCGCGTCACCCGCTACATGCTCCAGGAGGTGGGCGGCATGGCGTTCCCCGCGCTGCGCGAGTGGCGCGGCGTGGCGCCCGCCGCGCTCTTCAGCGCGCTGGCGGTCGCGAGCTGGGGCTACTTCCTCATGACCGGAACGGTGAGCACGATCTGGCCGATGCTGGGCGTGAGCAACCAGCTGCTCGCCGCCTTCGCGCTCGCGATCGGCACCTCGGTGCTCATCAACATGGGCCGGGCGCGCTACGTGTGGTGCACGCTGGCGCCGCTCGCCTTCATGTGCGTGAACACGCTGACCGCGGGCTGGATGAACCTGCGCGTCAACTACCTGCGGCCGCAGCTCGAGGCCGGCGCCGGCTCGCTGCTCGAGGCGTTCGCGAAGGCGCCCGTGCCTGCGCGCATGCAGTGCGTGATCACGCTCGTGGTCATGGCGCTGCTGGTCGTGGTGATGGCGGACAGCGTCTCGCGCTGGGTCGAGGTCTGGCGCGGCCGGCGTGCGCGCGTCCCCTCCGCCCCCGAACGCGTGCCCGAGGCGGTGGGACTCTGACCGCCCGCGCCGCGATCGTGACCGCCGTCGTGGTTGTGCTCGCGATCGTGGTGTACCGCGCACAGCTCTTCACCGTGAGCCGACCGGGCGACCGCCCGCACGCGCTCGCCGTGCGCGCGGCCGCCGAGCGCCGGCAGGTGTCGTTCGACGTCGTCCTCCCCCAGGTGCCGGTGGGGATGGCCCACCTGCGCGACGGCGGAGAGGTCCTGCTGGTCCACTACTGGGCGCCGTGGGAACGGCACGGCGCGGTGCAGGCGGCCCTGCTCGACTCGCTCCGGCGCGAGCCGGATCTCGAGCCGCTGCGCGTGGTGGTCGTGTGCTTCGATCCCTTCCCCTCGGTGTCGCGCTACGTCGCCCGTCACCGGCTCAGGCTCCCCGTGCTGCTCGACGGCGAGCGGCGCATGCGCGCGGCACTCCCCTGCCCGAGCGTTCCCTTCACCTACGTGCTCGACCGCCAGGGCCGGATCGCCGCCGCGCAGGCGGGCGAGGTGGACTGGTTCGCGCCCGGCTCGCGGGACGCGCTGCGGGCGCTCATCGCCGAGGACGGCCCGCCTGCGGGCGGGCCGCCGCTCTGAGCGCAGCGCTCCGGTTGACCCTCTCCGAAGGGGCTTCCTATACTCGGCGCCGTCGTGAACGCCGGGCCGACCATGCCGTGGGGGCGCACTGCGGCCGAAGGACTGGCCGCCATCGTAGTCGCGCTGGCTGTCGCGGGCGCCGGCGGGAGAGCGGGGCAAGCCCGCTCGAGCCACGGTGATCCCAATCCCCTTCCGCTCGACACGCTGACGGTCGCGGTCGCCGAGATCGGCCGACCCGGCGGGCGCTTCGTGATCAGCCAGACCTCCGGCCCCAGGACGTTCAACGCGATCATGGGGGGCGAGACCTCGACGATCGAC
>Ga0307281_10000101_pt1 | contig 19109 bp, 16 predicted proteins | sample ER_DNA_120_FD_194486 | JGI IMG/M metagenome (GOLD analysis project Ga0307281, IMG submission 194486) | Bulk soil microbial communities from the East River watershed near Crested Butte, Colorado, United States - ER_DNA_120 | ecosystem: Environmental > Terrestrial > Soil > Floodplain | place...
CTCCGGGATGGTGGCAAGCACCGCGAGCGCCTCGGCCGACGGCCCGCTGTCCACGACCGTCGGCTGGGAGCCGCTCGTGACGATCGAGCCGCCCGAGGCCGTGTTGCCTACCGCCACGCCGGTCCGTGCGGCGCCGGAACCGGTCGCGGAGCCCGACGCGGACGGCGGCGAAGCGGGCTGTGCAATGGTCGTGGCGCCCGGAGGCTGGACCGGCGCGCACCCGGCCAGCATCGCGAGCATCAGCACCGCGAAGGGCCGCCTCACTCCGCGCCTCGCGCCCGCACCGCCTCGCTCACGCGGCGCACGCCCTCGCTCTGGGCGATCGGGCAGGAGAGCGTTGCGCCGTTCGCGTGGACCACGATCATGTCGCGCAGGCCCATCGCCGCTGCCGTGCCGCCCTCCCCCACCACCACGCAGTCGTCGCAGTCCACGACCACGGCGTCGCCGAAGGCGACGTTGCCGCGCGCATCGCGCGGCTGGCGGCGCGCCCATGCGCCCCACGAGCCGAGGTCATCCCAGTCGAACGAGGCCTCGAGCACGAGCACGTTGGGCGCCTTCTCGAGCACCGCGTAGTCCACCGAGATGGACTCGAGCGCGGGGAACACCTCGCGCATCCGGTCTTCGAATCCGGACACGCCCCCGCCTGAGCTCGAGCCGCGCAGGGCTCCCGCCAGCGCCGGGCGGCCGGCCTCGAGCGCACCGAAGAAGACCGACTTCCGCCACACGAACATGCCGCTGTTCCACATGTATTCGCCGCTCTCGACGAACGTCCGCGCGCGGGCCGCGTCGGGCTTCTCGGTGAACTGCGCGGCGCGGAACAGCCGCTCGCCGAGCTTCGCCCCGCGCCGGACGTAGCCGAAACTGGTGTCCGGCCCGGCGGGCGGGATGCCGAAGGTGACGAGCACCGGCTCGCGCTCCGCGACCTCGAACGCGCGCCGGGCATCGCGGGCGAAGGCATCGAGGTCATCGATCGCGTGATCGGCGGGCAGCACCGCGAAGGCGCTCGCGTCGGGGATCCAGCCGGCGGCGGCCGCCGCGATCGCCGGCGCGGTGTTGCGCGGCACCGGCTCCCCCAGCACGCGCGCGCCCGGACACTCCCGCTGCACCGCGTCCTTGAGGTCGAGCGCGGTCATGACCAGCACGCGGTCGGCGCTCGGGACGAGACGCAACGCCCGCTCGAAGGTGGTCGCGAGCAGCGAGCGGCCGTCGCGCGCGAGCGGCAGGAGTTGCTTGGGGCGCGCGGGCTGGCTCCACGGCCAGAAGCGCTCGCCGCGGCCGCCGGCCAGCACCAGCACGTAGCGGTCAGGCATCGCCCGGCGCCTTCCCGGGTCGAGTGCTGCGGCTCAGGACGGTCCCGATTCGCACCCGCCCATCATGGGGCGGGGCGGGCGCGCTTGTCCACCCGCCACACCACCCGCAGCGAGGGCAGGAAGAGATCGCCGGAGCTCCCGAACAGCGAGAGCACCGCGTGGACGGGCAGCAGCGCGACGAAGATCGCGCGCTTGAGTCCCGCGCGGGTTCCCGAAAGCCGGCCCCAGGCTTCGCGCCAGCTCGCGCCGAAGTAGAACCGCGTCGCCCGCGTCACGCGCTCGATCTCCGGAGCCTCGCGCAGGATCCGCTCGCAGCCCGGCAGGCTCACGTACTCCGAAGGCGGATAGCGCTGACCGCGCACCTTCCAGGTGATCCACTCGCGCGCCGCTTTCGGGAAGAACCAGTGGACGAACGGGAACAGGTTGTCGTGGTAGTCGATGGGAAACCACTGGTTCGGGGTCTCGATCAGCAGGTGGCCGCCGGGCTTCACGACCCGCAGGCATTCCGCGAGCACCTTGCGCTTCGCCTCGCGGCCGAAGAGGTGCTCGACCACCTGCCAGAGCACGACCAGGTCGAAGGCGGAGTCTCGGAACGGGAGCCGGAATGGCTCCTGCCGGACCAGCGAGACGCGGGCGCGTAGCGACCTCGGCAACGGGCCGATCCGCTCGGCCGCTGCACGCTCGAGCTCGGAGAGCGAGACGTCGGAGCCCACGACGGAGCAGCCCTCCACGCCCGCGAGTGCCACCAGGTTGCGCCCGTAGCCGCATCCCACTTCCAGGGCGCGCGAGCCGCGGCCCAGGAATCGCGCGGCGACCGGCGTGAGCTCCGCGCGCGCGAATTCGTCTCCCTCCGGGCCGTGATAGCGCTCCACGATCGTCCGAAAGGCCTTCGCGGGCACGCGTCACTCCCCGCGCAGCATTTCTGCGTAGACCGCCTCGGTCTGCTCGGCCACCGTGTCCCACGAGTAGTGCCGCTGGATGTGGGCGCGGGCGCGGGATTCGTACTCGCGCACCAGCTCGGGGCTCCGGATCAGCATCTCGAGCTTCTCGCGCAGGTCCGGGACGTCCCGGCTCCGGAACGGCACGGCCACCTCGCTCGCGACCTCGAGGTTCTCGGGAATGTCCGAGACCAGGACGCAGCGTCCGTACGAGAGCGCCTCGAGCAGCGCGATCGAGAGTCCTTCCATGGTCGAGGGCTGCACCACCAGGTAGGCGTTGCTCCACAGCTCCTCGAGCGCTTCGCCGTAGACGTAGTCCAGGAGCCGGATGCGGTCGCTCTCGAACCGCCGCAGCTCCTGCACGTAGTCCTGCGAGAACGAGAGTCCGCCGACCAGCGCGAGCTTCATGTCGGTCGGAACGTCGCGGAAGGCTTCGCACAGGAAATGGGCGCCCTTCTCGGGCACCAGGCGCCCCACGAACAGCACGTAGCGTCCGGGCGTGAGGCCGTAGGACAGGATCTTCTGGCCCGCGCGGGGCGCGGGCAGATTGGTACCGTTGGGAATGAACGTGGCCTCGCGCCGGTGCTGGGCCCGGAAGTAGTCGCGCAGCGTGCGCGAGACCACGATCGTGCGATTGGGAAAGTGCGCCGCCGGTCCCTCGCACTGGCGCAGGGCCCACGCTGCGAGCTTTCCCCACTTCTCGCGCTGCCAGTCGAGCCCGTGCACCGTGACCGCGGTGCGGGCGCCCGTGAGGCGCGGCAGCGCCGAGAACAGCGACGGGCCGAGCGCGTGGAAGTGGACGATCTGGAAGCGGCTCGCCATCGCCTCGAGCGTGCACCACGCGACGTGGCTCGCGGCGTCGAGGTGCTTGGTGCGGATGCTGGGCCGCCGGCTCAGGTGCACCCCCGGCACCACCGCGTGCGCCGGCGTGTAGTGATGACGGCAGTAGACGGTCACGTCGTGCCCGCGCTGGGCCAGGCGGCGCGCGATCTCGTCCACGTGCTTCTCGATCCCGCCGTAGGTGGCCGGAATCCCCTTCTGCCCGATCATCGCGATCCTCATGCGCGGGCCCCCGCGCCGAGGCGGCGTTCGAGCTCGCCGGCGAGCCGCTCGCCCAGCGCGCCCCATGCGTAGGCGCGGATCGCGGCCGGAGGCTCTTCGCCGCGCGCCGCCGCGCCGCGCGGGCGGGTGCTGAGCGCGTCGGGCATCCGGTCGATCTCCGCGACGGTCACGAAGGGCTCGAGCGGCGCATAGCCGCGCACGCCGAACGGCGTGCTCACCGCCGCGAGCCCGGCGGCGAGATAGGTCGCGAGCTTGACGTTGCTGCCGCCGCCCCGGGTCACCGGATTGAGGCCGGCGTCGGCGGCGTGGAGCCAGGGCGAGAGGTCCGCGGTCGCGGGGCGCGCGATCAGCCAGGGCTCGTGCCGGTGCGCGATCGCGCGGGAGACCGAGCCCACCACCAGCAGCTTGAACCCGTCGCGGGCGAGCGGCGGGATCACGCGCTCGAGCGTCACCGCGAGGGCCGCGCGGTTGTGCGGCACGTCCGAGCCCACGAAGAGGCACGCGTACTCGTCGCGCGTAAGCCCGAGGGTTTCGCGCGCGCGGCCGCGTTCGGCGGCGGTGGGTGGGCGGACCGCGGTCTCGTCGAAGCCGTTGGGGATCGCCACCAGCACATCGGAAGCCACGCCGTAGAGCGCGCCGAAGCGCGCGGCATCCTCGTCGCTCGCGGCCACGACCAGGTCGGCGCCCCGCACGGCGCGCGCCTCGAGCGCGCGCAGGCGCTCGGCCCAGAACCCGCGCGCGAGCAGCGCGGGGCCGGCCTCGCGGAAGTGGTCGTACTCGACGTTGTGCGCGTTCAGCACGCGCAGCCGCGCCGGGGCCTGGTCCAGCACGCCCGCGAGCGGCAGTTCCGCCACGCACGCGTCCGCGGCACCCGGGAGCACGTCGCGGAAGGCACGCGCGCGCGCGCGGTGGGCGAGCGAGGCGAGGAAGAGCGGCGAGAGCCGCGCACGCTCGAGCCGCCACGCCGCCGCCGTGTACCACACGCTGCGGCGCAGCAGCGTGACCCCGGCGACCCGTTCTTCGCGCGGCTTGCGCGTCCGGTTGGGAACGACGCACAGCACGCGGACGTCATGCCGCCGCGCGAGCCCGCGGAAGAGTCCGAAGCTCCGCTGCGTCGCCCCGAAGAGCGGCGGATGAAGATCGTTGTCGGTCGCGCCGTGGATCAGCACCGCGCCTCCCGCGCGTGCCGCGGCGCCTGCGGGACGTGGAACAGGCCGACCAGCAGCCCCACGCCGAGCTGCGTCCAGGTCAGCACCGCGAGTGAGCCCAGCCGCAGGCTCCGCTTGCGCACGCTCATCCCGGCCGCCACGGCGAGCGGGATCGCGAGTGCTGCGGAGAGCGGCCGAACGTCGCCCCCCGCTGGGATCGCCGCGAGCCCGGCCACGGCCGGCAGCCACATCGCGAGTGCCGCGAGGTAGAGCCCCTGGCGCCGGAGCAGCGTGCCGAAGCCCGGTCGCCCGATGTAGAGGCGGAGCACCTGGCCCTGGCCGAAGCACAGCCCGGAGCTCCAGCGGCGCCCGAGCTCGGAGAAGCTGGGGCGCGGTGCGCTCCAGTGGCGCGCGGCCAGCCTGCCGAGCGAGCGCAGCTCGAGGCCGAGCCGGGTGAGCCTCATGCCCAGCTCGAAGTCCTCCTCCGAGTTGAGCCGCGCTTCGTAGCCGCCGGCCGCGATCAGGGCGTCGCGCCGGTAGAACGCGAGCGTGGCGAGGTAGGCGACCGCGCGCTCGCCCTCCCCCACGCGATACATGTCGCGCGCGCCCGGCCACTCGCGGCCATCCTCCACGAACCACTCCTCGAGCCTTCCGCTGAGGCCGGCGAGCGATGGCGCGCGGCCGGCCTCCGCCATGGCGGCGTCCACCCACGCCGGGTCCACCTCGACGTCGGCGTCGGGGAACAGCACCCAGTCGCCGCCGCACGCCGCGAAGCCCAGCATCCGCGCGGCGCCGGGAGTGAGCGGGCGCGTCACCGGGGGCGAGATCACGCTCCAGTGCGAAGAGAGCGCGGGCAGCGGCTCCGCGGTGGGAGATGCGAGCACCAGCGCGCCCTGCCAGTCGCGGCCCTCCAGCCCGCGCTCGATCGCCGCGACCGTGCGCGGTAGGAAGCGCTCCTGGCGGTAGCAGGGCACGACCACGCCGAGCTTCATCGTGCCCCGGCTCCCGGCGCTCGCGAGCGTCCGGCGCCACCGCCACCGCCCGCCCGTTGCGCCACGATGCCGGATCTCACCGGTCGCCCGCGCGCGAGCCGCGCCGCCCGGCGCGCGCGCCGGGCACGCCGGCAGGCGCGAAGCTCGCGAGGCCCAGCACTTCGTCGTAGACCTCCTCGAAGGACTGGACGACCCGCTCCCATGTGAACGATTCGCGCACCCGCGCCGCGCCCTCGCGCCCCAGGGCGGCGGCGAGATCGGCACGGCGGTGGAGCCACTCGAGCGCCTCGGTGAGTGCTACGACGTCGCCCGGCGGGACGAGCCGGCCCGAGACCCGGTCCTCGATCACCTCGGGGATGCCTCCGACCGCGCTCGCTACCACCGGGCGGCCCCGCGCCAGCGCCTCGAGCAACGTGAGCGGCAGGCCCTCCCAGCGCGACGGCATCACCACGGCGTCGGCCGCGCTCAGCAGCGGGCCGATCTCCTCCACCATGCCGAGGAAGCGCACGCAATCTGTCAGACCGAGCTCGGCCACGCTGCGCTCGAGACCTGCGCGCAGCGAGCCTTCGCCGGCGAGCGCGACCACGAAGTCGAGCCCGCGCCGCTTCACCTCCGCGAGCGCTTCCATCAGCACCGCGTGGCCCTTCTGCTCCTCGAGCCGCGCCGCGCACACCCACAGGGGCCGGATCGCGGAAGCGCCGAGACTCAGGCGCATGCGGCGCGCGGCGTCGTGCTCGGCGCCCTCCTCGGGAGCGTCGGCGCCGTTCGGCACGACGCGAATGCGCTCGCGCGGCACGCCGTAGTCCCGGACCAGGGACTCCGCGACCGCGCCGCACACGGCGGTGACGGCGTCGGCGCGCGCCAGCTCGCGGCGCTTGAGCAGCTTCTGCCCGGCCGAGTGCGGCTGGCCGACGATGTGCTCGGTGAGGACGAGGTGCGGAACCCCCGCGGCCTCCGCGAGCGACGGCAGGTAGCGGTCGGAGGCCGGCCACACGTGGTGGAGGTGGAGCAGGGCCGGCCGGCGCCGCTGGAGCCGCCGCCACGTGAAGAACATGCCCTTCCAGTCCCAGCGCGACTCGACCTCGGAGACGCGCTCGACCCGCACCTCGCGCGCATCGAGCGAGGCCGCGAGCTCGTCCAGGCCCGGGGCCCCCGGCAGCCACACGGTGACGTCGAAGCGCTCGCGCGGCAGCCGGGTGGCGAGCTCCCACACCACGCGCTCGGTTCCGCCCATCGCCCGCCCGCTCTCGGCGAGCAGCACGCTCACCGGCTGCGATTCGGTCCGCACAGCACCTCGTACGCGCGCAGCAGCTCGCCCGCGCTGTATTCCCACGCCATCCGATCGAGGAAGCGACGCCGGTTGTATTCGCCCATCCGCTCGCGGCGTCCGCGATCGTCGAGCAGGACCGCGATCTTGTCGGCGAGATCCTCGACGCGGTTGGGCTCCGCGTAGAGCGCGCCCTCCCCCGCCGAATAGCGGTGCTCGCGCAGATCGTAGGCCACGATCGGCCGGCCGCACGCCATGTACTCCAGCACCTTGTTCATGGTCGAGACGTCGTTCAGCGGGTTCAGCGGGTCGGGGCACACGCACACGTCGGCCGTGGCCAGCACCTTCTCGACCTCCTCGTCGGGGATGCGCCCGGTGAAGCACACGTGCTCTTCGAGTTTCAGCTCGCGCGCCAGCGCGCGCAGGTCCTCGAACGAGTCCCCGGCGCCCACCAGCGTGAAGGCCACGTCCCGGCGGCGGCGCACGTGGATCAGGTGGTGCGCGGCGCGCAGCAGGTGGTCCACGCCGTCCTGCGGCGCCATGACGCCGAGGTAGGCGACCAGCAGCGGACGGCCGCGCTTGAGATCCGGATCCACCGGGCGCACGGTCGCGAAGCGCTCGCGGCTCGGGCCGCTGCGCACCACCACGACGCGCGACGGCGCCACCCGGCCGCGCGTGATCGCGACCTGGCGGTAGGACTCGTTGGTCGAGATCACGAGGTCGGCCGTCCGGAACTGCGCCCATTCGAGGACGTGGAGCAGGCGGTGGAGCAGGTTGCCCTCCACGCGCGGGCCGAAGCGCGCCACGTACAGCTCGGGGCAGAGGTCGTGATGATCGAACACGAAGCGCTTGCCGAACAGCTTGTAGAAGAGGCCCAGGGCCCAGAAGGTGTCCGGGGGATTGGCGGCGTGGACCACGTCGAACCCGCGCCGCGACAGCGCCGCGAGCGAGAGGCGCGCGGTCTGGAGCCAGCAGTAGAGGAACTCCCAGACGTAGGAGAGCGCGCCGCGCGTGGGGGGAGGCGGCGGGTAGCGCCAGATCGCGATCCCGTCGATCACCTCGAAGGCCTTCGTCCACGGCTCGCCCATCGGACAGATCGCCGAGACCTCGTGACCGCCGTCGCGGAGCGCCGAAAGCTCCATCCACACACGGCGGTCGAAGGGAAGCGGCAGGTTCTCCGAGAGGTGGAGGACTCGCGCCCGCTTACCAGGCGAGGCCATGGTACTCCGCGTGCGCGACGCTCGCCCGGTCCACCGCGTGCGCCAGGTCCACCAGCGCCTGCCCGGGCTTAAGCAGCGCGCCGACGTCCCGGTACTCGCGCGAGTCGTTGGCGACCACGATCACCTCGCTCGCCTCCACCACCTCGCGGACGGTGGGACGGAGGCGCTCGGGCAGGTAGGGCACCTCGTCCTCGACGAAGCGCCGGTTGGCGCCGAGCACGCGCTCCATGTCGATGTTGGGATCGTGGAGCAGGACCGAGTAGCCCTTCCCCACCAGCGTTCCCACCACGCGCAGGATCGGGCTCTCGCGCAGGTCGTCGGTCCCGGCCTTGAAGGAGAGTCCGAGCACGCCCACCCGCCGCCGGCGCAGGCGCTCGATGAGGTGCACGGCCTCTTCGACGTGGCGCTCGTTCGACGGAACGATGGCGCCGATCACCGGCAGATCGAGATCGTGGTGGCGCGCGCGCTGGTTCAGCGCGCGCAGGTCCTTGGGGAGGCACGAGCCCCCGAAGGCGAACCCGGGCCGCAGGTAGGTGGCGCCCAGGTTGAGGCGGGAGTCGCGGCAGAAGAGCTTCATCACCTCGTGGCTGTCCACGCCCTCGCGGCGCGCCCAGCGCCCCACCTCGTTCGCGAACGAGACCTTGAGGGCGTGGAACGCGTTGTTCACGTACTTGAGCATCTCGGCGGTGCGGATCCCGGTGACCACGACCTCGCCGCTCAGGCCCCGGTAGAGCGAGGCCACCGATTCGGCGCTGCGCGGATCGCCGGCGCCGATCACGGTGATCTCGGCGCCGAAGAAGTCCGCGACCGCCGTGCCCTCGCGCAGGAACTCGGGGTTGTAGGCGACACCGAAATCCCGCCCCGCGGTGAGGCCCGAGGTCTGCTCGAGCACCGGCTTCACCTCGGACTCCACGCTGCCCGGCAGCATCGTGCTCCGCATCACCACGGTGGTGAAGGCTCCCGAGCCGCGGAGCGCACGGCCGACCTCGCCCGCCGCGCGCTTCACGTGATCGAGGTTCAGGCTCCCGTCCTCGCGGCTCGGCGTGCCGACGCAGAGCAGCACGACCTCTGCGCCGGGCATGGCCTCCGCGATGCGCGTGGTGGCGGTGAGACGCCCCGCCCGGCGCGACTCCGCGATCAGCGCCTCGAGGCCGGCTTCCACGATCGGGCTCCGGCCGCCCTCGATCTCGGCGACCTTGGACTCGCTCACGTCCACGCCGACCACCGAGTGCCCGCGGCTCGCGAGACAGGCGGAGCACACCGACCCGACATAGCCCAGGCCCACGACCACGACGCGCATTAGTGTCCCTTCCCAGGAGCCGCTTGACCATGGAGGCCGTCGATGCGCCCGGCGGGCAAGGCGCGACGACGAAGTCGTATCGTGAAGATACGTCGAGGAGGAGCAACGCAGCCCGCCGGGATGCAGCGGCGGCCGACTGGCAAGCGGTTCCTGGGACGGGACACTAAGCCCTCCGGATGTGCCACACGCGGACGCCTTCGAACGAGAAACGCTCGGCGCCCGGGTAGCGGGAATCGAGCGCGCGGGCGAACCGGTCCCCGGGATCGAGATCCTCGGGGCGGCTCAGGACCACCCACGCGCCGTCCGCCCCGCCCAGCGCCTGGTCCAGCCGGCGCCCGAGATCGGGGCCGCCCGCCAGGCCGAGCCACAGGCGGTTCTGCGGCAGCGGCCCGCGATAGTAGTAGATCATGGGCTCATCGGAGTTGACCGCGAGCAGCACTTCCCCGGCAGCGCCCCGCTCCCGGATCAGGGCCGCCGCGCCCCGGTAGTCCTCCTTTGCGCGGTGCGGGTCGAAGTAGTGATGGTGGAGCGAGACGATCCACAGCGCGCCGACCGCCACGCCGGCCGCGACGCGCGCCCGGCGGCCGAGGGATGCGAACGCCGCGGCCAGCACCAGCAGGAATCCCGGGAAGGCGACCGAGAGGTAGCGCGGGTGGAAGACCTTGAAATTCTGGAGGGCAAAGTAACTCACGATCAGCGCCGGGGCGAGCAGCCAGAGTGCCAGGTCGGCGAGCCGCCCGCGCTTCGCGACCTCCGCGAGGCCGAGTGCCCCGAGCACGCCGAAAACCAGCGCCACCGCTGCGATCCCGGGCGCGTGGCGCGCGACGGTGCGCGCGGACGCCTCGGCCCGCAGCTCGCGCAGCGATGGGCCGAGCGTGTAGCCCACCGCGAATGCGTGGAGCGCGAAAGGAATGGCGGCCGCGTGGAACGTGGTGCCGCCGCGCAGCGGAGCGGCCGCAGCGCCGGTGGCACTCCCGGGCCGGAGCCGCTGCCAGTCCCAGGTGCGGAGCACGCGCGGGGCCCAGGGGAGCGCCACCAGTACCAGGCCGAGCGCCGTGAGCGCGAGCAGCCGCGCGCGCCGGCCCCGTCCCTCGCGGCCGCCGAGCCACCAGCGCAGGTGGAGCGGCGCGATCATCGCGAAGCTGAAGCTCGAGAGCAGACCTGCGGCGGCCGCCGCCGCGTAGGCGAGCGCCGCGCGCGCGCCCGGCCGCCGCGCGAGCGAAAGGAGCGCCATCCCGGAGAGCGCGACGCACAGCATCAGCAGCGAGTAGCTCCGCGCCTCCTGCGAGTACCACACCAGGAACGGCGATCCCGCTGCCAGCCAGGCGGCGGGCGCTGCGGCGCCGCGCCCCAGCCATGCGGTGGCGAGCCACGCGATCGCCGGCACGAGCAGCACGCCCGTCACGGCCGAGGGCAGGCGGAGCGCCCACTCGGAGTCGCCGGCCATCCCGCACCACAGGCGCACGATCAGTCCGTAGAGCGGGCCGTGAACGTTCTCGAGCAGGTTCGAGAGCGAGAGGCGTGACCCGATGCCGGCGTTGTACCAGGTCATCGCCTCGTCGATCCACAGGCTCTGGCGCCCGAGGTGAAAGAAGCGCAGGAACGCCGCGACGAGGGTGGCGCCGGCCACGTTCCAGACGACGGCCGGATCGGCGGCGGGTGGAGGAGCGGGAGGTTCTGAGTCGGGCCGGTGGGGGTCGCGCAGGGATGAGCGAGAGGGGGCTCCCGTCAGTACGCGCCCTCCCGTGACAGCACCGCGGGCACGGTGCGGATCAGGATGTTCATGTCGAGAGCGAGCGACTGGCGACGGATGTACTCGAGATCGAGCCGCATCCACTCCTGGAAGCCGATGCGGCTCCGCCCGCTGATCTGCCACAGGCAGGTGATGCCGGGCCGCACGTCCAGGCGGCGGAGTTGCCAGGGCTCGTACTGCACGACCTCCTCGGGGATCGGGGGCCGCGGGCCGACCATGCTCATCTGGCCCAGCAGGACGTTCACGAACTGCGGGATCTCGTCGATGCTCGTCACGCGCAGGAAGCGCCCGACCCGCGTCACGCGCGGATCGCGGTTGATTTTGAACACCGGACCGTCGCACTCGTTCAGGTGCGACAGGCGGTGACGGTGCAGGTCCGCTCCGTGCACCATCGAGCGGAGCTTGAGGAACGTGAACGGCCGGCCGCCGCGCCCGATCCGGGTCGAGCGGTAGAGCACGGGCCCGCGCGACTCGAGCTTGATCGCGAGCGCCGCCAGCAGCAGGAGCGGGAAGGTGAGCACCAGCGCGACCGAGGCGCCGACCAAATCCATCACGCGCTTGCCGCTGCGGAGGTAGAAGCTCTGCGCCGCGCGCAGGTCGCGCTCCACCATCGTGGCGGCGGAAGCCGCGCTCATTCCCGCGACCGCAGCCCCGTCCGCGGCGGCCCAGGCGTGGGCGATCTCGTGATCCAGGTGCCCTCCGTGCCCGTTCGTCGTGCCGGCCCGGGCCGGAGCTCCGTTTCCGTTCCCGTTCCCATTCCGCTCGGGCCGGGCGCCCACGGGCGGGTCGGCAGGCAAAGCGCCGGGGGCCGCGTGCCCATTCGTGGGGGGGGTCACGGCCGGACTCCCGCCGAGCGCAGGGAGAGTCGAGCGGGCGCGCAGATCGTCGCCGGGGGTCGCGAGAATATCGGGCTCCATGGATGCCACACCGGGTTGCGTTGCCCGTGAAAAACGCCGAGAGGAAGCTTCCCCTCGGCTCAGAGTTCTCGCTTCATCCATTCGAACTGGGTCGAGGACTCATCGAGCACGGTCAACAGGCCAAACGGCAAGTTGTCTCACCCTCGCAAGCCCCCTGCATGAGGGGACCCGGTCGCTCCCGGCGACCTTATGAAGCTTGGCTCGAACTGCTACCCAACCAACCCAGTTAGCAAGTGGCGCCCGACGAAGCCTCCTAAAAAGTGGAGTCTGGTCCCGATTAAGCAGAAAGCAGCGTAGCAAGTCCATGACAAGGAATCAAGGTCTGATTGTGACGGGCGGGGGACTTTGCATCGTTGGGCGCGCGGGACGGCCCGGGCGTGAGGGCGATGGAAGTTGCCCTGGACGTTGCTGTTGCGAGATGCGTGTCACCTTCGGCCACGATCCTGAGCGTGCGGGCATCTCGCCGGCCCGCATCGCGCGCGACCGCTCGCCTGCGATAGCATGCGCCGCTGCCGGCACACGGTCGGCGCCCACCGGAGCCCCCGAATGAAGACCCTGTGGATCGCGCTGCCTGCCTACAACGAGGAACGGTCTCTCCCACGGCTGCTCGAGCGCTACGTGGCGCTGGAGGCGGCATTGCGCGGCCGCGGCGCGGGCCTCGGCGTGCTGGTCGTGGACGACGGCAGCCGGGACGGCACGACGGCGGCCGCCGCCGCCTTCCAGGCCCGGCTGGCGCTCGAGGTGGTCCCGCACGGCGTCAATCGCGGCCTGGGGGCGGCGCTCCGCACCGGGCTTTACGCCGCGCTGGCCCGGGCCGGGGAGGACGACCTCATCGGCACCATGGACGCGGACGACACGCACGATCCCGCCCTCTTCCTCGCGATGTGGGAGCGCCTCGAGGCGGAGCGGGCCGACGTGGTGATCGCCTCCCGCTACGCGCCGGGCGGGCAGGAGATCGGTCTCTCGCCGCTGCGCCGCGTGCTTTCGCGCGGCGCGAGCCTGCTACTCTCGGTCGCGGCCCCGGTGCGCGGCGCGCGCGACTACACCTGCGGCTTCCGGCTCTACCGCGCCGCCCTGCTGCGCAAGGCCGCCCACGTTTGGGGCGAAAGACTGATCGAGGAGGCGGGTTTCACCTGCATGGCCGAGCTGCTGCTCAAGCTCGGGCGGGGGGGCGCAACCGTGGCCGAGTCGCCGCTCGTTCTGCGCTACGACCGCAAGGAGGGCGCGAGCAAGATGAAGATGACGCGCACCATCGCGCGCTACGCGGCCCTCGTCCGGCGCATCCGCGCGCGGCCCGCGCCGGATCTCCGGGGCGGACCGGGGGCGCCGGCAGCGTGACCGCCGCGGAGGGGCCGCGCCCTCCAGGTTTGCCACCCCACGGGAGCGGGCCCGCATGGACGCCCGCCTTCTGCCTCCTCCCCGCGATCGCGCTGGGCCTCGTCACCCTGCCCCATCTTTACCGCGACAGCTTCGGCGATCCTGACACCCTGCTCATGATCAACGGCGTGCTCCAATTCCCCGCACCCGCCGATCAATGGAATCCCTCCCACAAGTACGGTCTGCTCTTCTCCTGGGGTTACTACTGGCTCCTCTACCACCTTCCCGCGCACGTTCGCGAGCATGCCTCGAGCCTGATCGCGGCCGTGAACACGATCGGGTGGGCGAGCGCCGTGCTGGCATGCGGCGCCCTCGGCTGGCTCGCGCAACGGCTCCACGGGCTGGGGACGAGCCTGGCCCTCACGATTCCCGTGGCGTTTTCGCCCATGGTGCTCGAGGTGGCCACGTACGGTCACCCGTTCATGCTCTCGGTGGCTCTTCTCTTCGGAGCCGGGATCGCGCTGATCCAGGCCGAGGCCCTCGGGGGCGTGGCGGCCTTCGCGACGCGCGCGCTCTCGACCCTGCTTCTCTTCATGTCACTCGCGGTGCGGGCCGAGTCGCTGCTCGCGCTTCCGTGGCTGGCTCTCGTCACCCCGGTGGGCGGAGCGCCCCGGCCGCTCCTCCGGCGCGTCGCCGCGCGCGGCGTGGTGTTCGCGGCCGCCTTCGGAGCCTTCCTCTGGGTCCAGCGCGGCATCGCGAGCGAACACGGCCTCGTGTTCGCATCGCTGGCGGCCTTCTTCCGCTCCTTCTACAAAGCCGAGAAACTCATCCGCGGGCTGGTGGTGCTTGCACTCAGCTCGGGATTGGCGCTGATCACGGTCGCTCCGGTTCTGGCCCTGCGGGGGTGGGCGAAGCCCGACCCCGCGCGCGCCACGACGCCATCGCTCGTGCTGCTGGGAACGGCGCTCCTCTTCTGGCTCCCGAACCCAACGCCATCCCGCCACTTCTTCTTCGCGCTGATCGCGATGAGCGAGAGGTTCGCGCTCGCGGGCGTCCGCCAGTTTGGCGCGCGCCGGGCGATCGTCCTCGCGCTTGCGGTGGTCGGGCTCAATCAAGCGGGCTCTGAGCTGCTCTACCGTCCGATCACCCGGCAGTACTGGGCGGCCGAGCCCGGTTCGAGGCGTCTCGCGACCGGATCGGTCACGATCGGCGCATCCCTCCCCTACCACGCCGCGATGCAATCGGTCCACGGCGAGCTCCGGGAGGAGGGCCGCAAGCTGGCACGCGTGCCGGACCCGGACGTCCTCTTCTTCGGGGATGCCGGCGACTACCTGATCCTCGCCCTGCTCGAGCGCGGCGGCGTGCGCGCCTGGGTGGACACGATCGAGGCGGGCTTCTGGGTCGCCCGCATCGAACGGGGAGGGCAGACCTTTCACATCGTGACGAAGAACCGCTACCGGCCGCACGACGTCGCCGCAGAATATCTGGCCGTGGATCCGTTTCCGCACGCGAAGATCTACGTGCAGCCTTCGACCCGGTCGCGATTCGACCTCTCCCCGATCCCTCCGGAGCGCGAGCTGGTCCTGCCCTGAGCGCGCGCCGCATGCCCGCAGCCGGCGCGTCGTCGCGCGCCTCCGCCCGCCCGCGCGACCGCGACCCGCTTCAGCCCCTGCGCTTGCGGACCGGGGCCGGCCGGGGGCGGTCCGCCACACCCCGCTGCCACTCCACCGTGCGCCGCAGCCCCTCCTCGAGCGTCACCTCCGGCACCCAGCGCAGCGTGCGCCGCGTCTTCTCGATGTTCACGACGCGGCGGCGGATGTTGTCCACGTCGCGCCGGTCGGTGTGTGTTGGCCGGACGTTGACGCCGATGAGGCGGATCAGGAGCTCCGCCACCTCGTTCACGCGGGTCTCGACGCCGGTGCCGACGTTGAACACCTCGCCCACCGCCCGGTCGGAGGTCGCGGCCAGCAGCGTGGCCTCGACGGCGTCGTCGATGAACGTGAAGTCGCGGGTCTGGTTGCCGTCGCCGTGAATCGCGGGCGGCTTGCCGGCGAACAGGGATTCGACGAACTTGGCCACGACGCCGCAATACGGGTTCGAGGGATCCTGGCCCGGGCCGAAGATGTTCGAGTAGCGCACCGCCGTGGCCGGCAGGCCGTACGACTCGAAGAAGGCCATCGAGTAGTTCTCGCCCGCCAGCTTGGAGACCGCGTAGGGCGTGAGCAGCGAGAGCGGGTCGTCCTCGTTGATCGGCAGGTAGCGCGGGTTCCCGTACACCGAGGTGGAGGACGTGTACAGCACGCGCACGTTCCCGTGGGCGCGCGCGGCGAGCAGCACGTTCAGCGAGCCGCCGATGTTGGTCTCGTAGTCCTCGCGCGGATTGCGGGTCGAGACCACGATGTTGCGGGCCGCGCAGTGGAACACGGTCTCGGCCTTCGCGACGAGCCGCTCGACCACCTCCCGGTCGCACACCGAGCCCTGCACGAACTCGAACCCGGACTCCGGCAGGTTCTCCCGCCGCCCGGTGAACAGGTCGTCGAGCACCGTGACACGCGCCTTCTCCTTCAGCAGGCGTCGCACGAGCGCGCTGCCTACGAACCCGGCGCCGCCCGTCACCAGCACTTTTCGCTTGTCGAGGGACATCGCAGCTCCTCGCAGGGTTTGTCAGCGCTTCAGCCCGAGCCGCAGGTAGACCAGCGGCCTCACGATGCGCCACCCGTCGCGGACGAGTCGCATCTTGGTCGTGCCGCGCGCATGATAGCGCACCGTCACCGGCACTTCATGAACCCGGTAGCCGCAGCGCACCGCCTGGAAGAGCAGGTAGGGCTCGAGCTCGTAGCGGTCGAGCCACTCCTGGTCGAGCCGGATCCGGGGATCGTCGAGCAGGGTCAGGCGGAGGGCCCGGAGACCGTTCGTCCCGTCGGTCGAGGGGTAGCCGCTCGCGATGCGAAACAGCCACGGATAGACGCGCGTGAGCCAGCGCCGCTGCCGGGGGATCCCGGGGACGGCGCCACCCGGCAGCCAGCGCGAGCCCTGCACCAGGTCTGCCTTTCCTTCGAACAGCGGCTCGAGCAGGCGTGGCAGCTCCGCGGGCTCGTGCTGGTCGTCGCCCGAGAGCACCACCGCGATCTCGAAGCCCTCGCGCCTTGCGGCGAAGAGCCCGGAGCGGATCGCGGCCCCCACTCCGCGGTTCCGCTCGTGGCTCACGACGCGCTCCGCTCCCGCGGCGCGCGCCTCCTCCGCGGTCCCGTCGCCCGATGCGTCGTCCACCACGATCACGCACGCGGCGTGGCGGCGCGAGATCTTCCGCACCACGTCCCCGATCTTGCCGGCCTCGTTGTAGGCCGGCACCACCGCGGCCACGCGTGCTGGATCCAGGGTCATCGGTTCGGGGGTCCGCAGGGAAAGGGTGAACGAAGCGCGGCGCACCCTATCACAGCGGCGCGGGCGGCCGGCCGTGCAATCAAGTCGTGCGCACCGGGACCCGCCCGGTATAGAATTCCGGCCCCCGGCATGCTGGTGGGTCCCGCTCCCGTCGGCACGGAAGGCCGCATGCCCAGTCGGAGGGCCATGGTCGCGTGGTGCGCCGCTTCTTCTACGGGCTGATCGCCTCGATCGCATCCCTGGCCGGGACCCTCATCGCGATCGAGATCACGCTCCGCATCCTGGGCGTGGGCAACGATCCCTATCTGCGCCCCCATCCGTGGACCGGATGGACGCTGGCTCCCGGGCTCCGCGTGAGCATCCAGAGCGAGGATCCGGCCCTGGGGAAACGCATCGAGCTCCGCACCGACTCGCTCGGCCTGCGCGACGTGGAGCGCGCGGTCGAGAAGCCCGCCGGCCTCTACCGGGTGCTGGTGTTGGGCGATTCGTACGTCATGGCGCACCACGTCCCGCCGGAGAGCGCGCTCTCCCGTCGGCTCGAGCGCGCGCTCGACGGCCGCAACGGCCGCCGGGTCGAGGTCTGGAACTGCGGGGTGGAGGGCTACACGACGTCGCAGGAGCTGCTCTACCTCCAGCACGTGGCTGCGCGCTTCCATCCCGACCTCGTCGTACTGGGCTTCTTCGCCGGCAACGATGTCGTGGACCAGGTCCCGAAGCTCGCGACCTCGCTCCGCGGCAGGCCGTTCTTCCGGCTCGGCGAGCGCGGGCTCACGCTGGACCGCAGCCACGTCAACTTCCGCACACGCACGCTGGACTGGCTGCGCACCCACACCCGGCTGTTCGACTGGGCCAACACCCGGCGACGCGTGATGCTGATGAGGCTCCGCCAGCGACGCGCGGCGGACGGTGCGCCCGGGAGAATGCCGCCGCCGCTCCAGATCTACGCGGAGCGCCCGGACCCGCCCTGGAGCCTGGCCTGGGACATCACGGAGCGCCTGATCCTGGCCACCCGCGCCGAGGCCCGGCGTCAGGGAGCGGGCTTCCTGCTGGTCGCGATCCCGAGCGGCGTGCAGGAGCACGAAAACGCCCGCGCGCGCTCGCCCGGATGGCGGGAATGGGAGAGCCGCCCCGGGCTCGCGCTCGACATGCCCGAGCGCCGGCTCGCGCGGCTGTGCGCGGAGAAGGACATCGCGTTCCTGCCGCTGCTGCCCGCGTTCCGTGTGGAACAGGCGGGGACCGGGCGGCCGCTCCACATCCTCTGGACCGGGCACCTCAATTCGGCCGGGCACGCCCTGGCCGCGAGCCTCATCGCCCGCCGCATCGCGGCCTTCATGGACACCCTTCCGGCCCGCGGTCCGTTGGCCTCGCCATCGCCCGGACACGGCGAGGGATCCGCTGCGCGTCCGAGGCCCGTCTCGGCCCACGCGCGAGGCGGACCGGCCGGATGATCACGATCGTGCAATTCGCCCGCAACACCGCGTGAATCCACGGCTTGCGACGACCGGGCGGGGGCTGGTAGAATGGCGTTGGTCATCTCCGGAATTCGGCCCTCGATCCCCTCCTACGCAACGCTCCGAACCTCCCGAATGCATCGAAATCTCAAGATCAGCGTCGTGATTCCCTGCTACAACGAAGAAGACGGAGTTCGAGAGGTGATCGGCCGCATGCCGCCCGCCGTGGACGAGGTGGTCGTGGTGGACAACAACTGCACCGACCGCACGGCCGAGGTCGCGCGCTCGCTCGGAGCGAAGGTCGTGGCCGAGCGCACGCCGGGCTACGGCGCCGCCTACAAGGCTGGCCTCGCGGCGGCGACGGGGGACATCGTGGTCACGCTGGACGGCGACGGCACCTATCCCCCCGAGGAGATCCCCCGGCTGGTGGACGCGCTCGAGGGTCGCAGCTGGGATTTCCTCTCGGCCAGCCGCTTTCCGCTGAGCGATCCGCGGGCCATGAACGTCAGCAACCGGGTCGGCAACTGGGTGCTCACCGTTGCCGCAGCAGTGCTGTTCTTCAAGCCCATCCGGGACAGCCAGTCCGGAATGTGGGTGTTCCGGCGCGCGGCGCTGGGACGGCTCCGGCTCACGTCGGACGGCATGGCGTTCAGCGAGGAGATCAAGCTCGAGGCGCTGCTGCGCAACCTCCGCTTCGGCGAGGAGCACATTCCCTACGGCGCGCGCGTCGGGGAGGTCAAGCTGCAGAAGTGGCGCGATGGGTGGCGCAATCTGACGTTCCTCGTGAGGAAGCGCTTCGGCTGGGTATGAACACGCTGTTTTCGAGCGCCGGCGAGTACGGGGCGCCGCAGCGCGACTGGGTCCGGGCCCTGGTCGGTGCGATCGTGATCGTCGTGATTGGCGTGCTGCTCGGCGTCCAGATCATGAACCCGGAAAAGCGGGTGCTGGCCGTGATGGCGGCCGCCGTCGTGTTCGGCATCGCCTGGCGGGTCAGCATCGTGATGGGGCTCGGCTTCCTGATCCTCGCGCTGCCCTTTCCGCGCAGCACGA
>Ga0307281_10000103_pt1 | contig 18905 bp, 25 predicted proteins | sample ER_DNA_120_FD_194486 | JGI IMG/M metagenome (GOLD analysis project Ga0307281, IMG submission 194486) | Bulk soil microbial communities from the East River watershed near Crested Butte, Colorado, United States - ER_DNA_120 | ecosystem: Environmental > Terrestrial > Soil > Floodplain | place...
GAAGTGACACAATCTAGGGAACCAACAACGAGGATCGCCCGGCTCACACTCGGGGCGTTCCGCCCGTTAGGAGGTTCTCTCAGTGTTCAAACTTCCACTACTGGTGGCGGTGGTCGGCTTGACGATTGCCATGACCGTCACGCTCGCTTCACCAGCGTCGTCATCGTCCCCGGCGATCAAGATCGTCCGGGCCAAGCAGACCCACATGGGCAAGACGGCGCAGCAGTGGTACGCGATCGCGCACCGCAGGATGGTGGATCGCGACTGGCTCCAGAAACGCCTCGGCGTCCGCGTCCGGGAACTGCTCCGGTTGCAACGTCGGTTCCATGCTGCACCGACGCGCCCTCCCCACTACATCGAGTGGCTGTGCATCCACAAGGGGGAAGGCGCGTGGCCCGACAACACGGGCAACGGCTTCTACGGCGGACTCCAGTTCATGCAGGGTACCTGGGAACGCAACGGCGGCTTGAAGTACGCCTCCCGTGCGGACCTAGCCACACCGCTCGAACAGATGTGGGTGGCGGAGAATGCCTGGGCCGAGTCCGGCGGCAGGTTCTCGCAGTGGCCGAACACGGCCCGCGCTTGCGGCCTGCCGACGTAGAATCAGACCTCATGCGGGGCGGGCGGGCAGTCCGCCCCGCTTCATTCACCTAGAAGGGAGAGCCACATGGAGGCTAGTGTCACCACGCCGAAGCAGACGACCGTGTACGTCGTTCTGGAACAGCGCGAGGCGACGTCGCCCGGGGAGGCCGCGGAGCGGCAGGCGAACATCTACTACGTCGAGGCCGAACGGATCGAGGCCCGCTCGGCGAGGGACGCCGTTGCGAAGTACGTCCGCACGAACAAGATCGAGGCCGGAGGCAAGTTCATCGCTATCCCCGTCAGGTCGTTCCAGCCGGTCACGGTCAAGACCGAAACGCAGACCCGGATCACGTTCTCGTAGGTGAGAACGGGCAAATCGTGAGCGAGGGCAAAACGGGCAAATCGCTCGCGCTTCTGGCCGACTTGGAGGAGGCCGGTGCCATCTCGATCACCGGCCTGTTCCTCTCCGACCCGGATTTGCCCTACGTCCAGTTCGAGGCTCTGTGCGTTCTGCTCGGGAAGATGCACGAGGCGGTCAGGTTCGCGATCGGGGACGCGATCGTCCTCGGGGAGCATCTCTACAAAGAGGAGGCGTACCAGGCGATCGAGGCGATGGGCCTCTCGGTGGACGCCCGCCGCGAGTACGTTCGCGTTGCACAGCAAGTCCCGCGCAGCATCCGCCGCGAAGACCTCTCCTGGAGCCACCACAGGGCCGTGGCACCGATGAAACCGAAAGAGCAACGTCAGTGGCTTCGGGCAGCCTCAGAGGGCGGCATGAGCCACCACGAGCTTCGTGAGGCGATCCGGGACGGAGCCCCGCCCGAGAGCCCGAAGGTCTGCCGCTGCTGCCACAGGCCACTCGACTGAAGGGAGAGAAAATGAACGAGCGCGAACTCCAGGTGGCCCACGAACTTGTCGAACATGGGTTCACTGTGATGACGAAGGGCTGGCCTGATCTTCTCGTGAAAAGCGTGACCGCTCCAGACCTCGTGCTCGGCCTAGAACTGAAATCTAAAGGCGACCGCCTCCAAGCCCACCAGGAGGAAATGCACCGCAGGCTGCCCTTCCCTGTCGTCACGTCCGTCTACGAGTACGCCGTCGAAAACTTCATGCGGGAGGCGTGCAACCTGCTCTTTGCCGCGGACGACCCGCGCCGAGGCGGGCGCTACACCTTTCACTTCGAGCGCCAACGGATTGCCGACCTGATGGGATGGTCCGAGGCTGCCTACCTCTTTGGTCGAACGATCGTCTGACCCTTGCTGTCTGACCCGATCACCCTGAGCCCGCTCGAAATGGCGCTGACCGAGTTCGTCGGCAAGCAGCGCGTCCGCGACGGGATCAAGGCGAACGCCGACGAGCACAAGTACGGGTTCAGCGGCGACCCGCTCGCGATCATGGTCGAGGGCTGCCGGGGCGAGTGCGTCGTCGCGAAAGCCCTGAACGTCTACTGGACGGGGGCGGGCGTGGACTACGCGCACGAGGAGGACGTGGGCAGATTGCAGGTGAGAACGACCGCCCACCGCACCGGCCGTCTGCTCGTCCGGCCGAACGAAGAACACCAGGACGACCCCTGGGTTCTGGTCATCGGGGAGAAGGGCACGTACCATCTGGCGGGCTGGCTGTACGGCCACGAGTGCCGACGAGAGGAATGGCTGCGTGCCCCCGCTGGGCGACCTCCTGCGTATTTCGTCCCACAGAGTTCGCTTCGGGCGTTCAAGCGTGTCCCCTGACCCGAAGCCACAGAAGCGGATCGTGGACAAGGACATGATGCGGCGGCTGCACCTGGAGTACGAAGGCGAGCCATGCGACCGCGACTGTGGCCGGATCGGACGGCAGCTTCACCACAAGGCGTTCCGGTCGCAGGGCGGCGGGGACGTGCGCGAGAACCTAGAGTGGCTCTGCGGCCCCTGCCACGACGAGGCTCACGGCCTCTAGCTCGGCTTGTTCGTTACGCCGTAGATCGCGCCCCACGCCACGATCGTTGCGGTCGCGATCGTGACCCACTGGGCCGTGGTGACGTCACCGATGCTCTCGTTGCCGACGAGCACGGTGCCCAGCCCCGACAGGAACGCGACGGCGGAACCGTAGAACGCTTTGAGGGCGGTGTTGACGAAGTTCATGCCCCGATGGTGAATCAGGGGTCGGACGGTGCCGTCGTCAGCTAGGCGCTGTACGATTCACAGGGTCGCTGATCGCCGTCAGCCAAAACTGAGAGAGGGATGAATGGGTTGGAGAAAGCCAGTTCGGGGCACAACCGCATCGTGCTCGACTCGATCAGATGGTGGTTTAGCGACGAGCCCGAGCGCGGGGAAATGAGTGGCTCGTCAACCGATCGCCTGGACATGGGCGAACGTCAGCCGGGCGGTGGGCATCACCGTCATCCTGAGCCTGCTCGTGGCGTTTCTGGCGGCGTTCGTCATCGACAGACCGCTCGACCCGGTGGTCACGGGCGCGTTCCTCGGGGTCGCAACTTTGCTCGTCGGTGGGCCGAGTGGCTTACAGGCGGTGCTTCGGAACGGCAGCGGCGAGCAGCCGAAGCCACCCTCGTCGGGCTAGCGTGGACGATCTTCGCGCTCACGACGTCGCTGCACTAGCGACCGGGGCTCAATAGCCCCCGACCGGGTGCCGGGAGATGAACCGGACGGCATCCCTCTGGCACTTCCGAACGCGCGGGCCGAACGACCCGCAGCCGTGCGGCGACGTGTCGAACCGCGCCCACGGCTTGCCCGGAATCGTGAACTCGATCCACACATGGTCGTCGGCGGCATGGACGGTGATGAAGCGCCCGCGCCCGCCCGCGCCCCAGGTCTTGAACCATCCCGAGACGTGCTGCTCGCTACTCCCGAGCAGGTTGAACTTCGCCAGCACATCGGAGGTCGAGCCCGAACAGTCAGCGCCGACGTGCGGGCTGTCATTCAGCGGCGTCCCGTCGTGTCCGCCGCCCCACACGTAGGGGCCGTCCCACAGGCCGCAGTAGGCGAGCAGGTCCACGGCGACCTTCTGCTGCGGAGGCGTAAGCGCGGCCTTCGCCTGTTCGAGCAGATTCACCGCGGTCTGGTCGAACGCCGACTCTCCGGTGTGGGGCAAATCCTTCGGCACTTTGGCCGCTGCGAGCCTCGCGTGCGTAGCCGCGTCGTAGACCAGAGACTTCGAGAGCCCGACCGACTTTCGGAACTCGGCAACCGCCTCCGTGGCGAAGCGCTGGTTGTATTCGTCGTCGAACTCCTGCCAGAGCCAGAAGCCCATGCGGGACAACCCGCGCTTGATCGCGCCGACGTCGAGGCCACCCTCCGATTTCTTCGGACTGCTCGGGGGGTAGAGGGGACGGACGAAGGGAGCGACCACTGGGCAAATATCCTACGCCGCTGCCCGGCTATCCACAGCCATGAGCAGACGCTTCCCGACGTACTCGGTGTACGCCGGGGGGATCGCCTGGTTCAACTCGCGGACGGTCGCCCAGCGGATGCCCATCGCGTCCCGGGCCGCGTCGATCCCGCAGTTGCCCCCGCCCGTTACGGTCACGTAGTCGTCCCACTCGTTCAGGCTGCTCCGGTCACGGCGCTTGTCGTAGGAGAAGACCGGCGGATGCCTGCCCCGAGGATGCGGTGGCCCCTCCATGTAGAAGCTCGACTCGAACATGCGGTGGCGGATCACCCTCACCCCGGGGAACATCGTCCCGCACAGCTTCATCGGGTTCCTGAGCGGGGCCGTGTCCACGTTCTCGATCACCCAGGGCAGACCCGAAGCGACCAGCACGTCGCGGGTCGGGTCGATCAGATCGGGGTGGCTCGTCCGGTAGCGATGCCCCTCGTCGGCGTAAGCCTGGCAGGGAGGCGAAGCGTGGATCGCGTCGAAGCCGCTCAGGTCAGCCTCCGCCATGAACTCGAAGACGTCGGCCTGGACGAACTCGAACGGGTAGCGCTTCTGAGGATCGTGATCCACACCCACGACGTCGAAGCCCGCCAGGTGGTAGCCCCACCCTGCCCCGCCGACGCCGCAGAACAGGTCGAGCAGACGCGGCCTCACGGGGGCGGTTCCAGGAACAGAACATCGCCTCCGGCAGTCGGGTTCTGCTCAGCGATTAGCCTGCCCATCGCCGTCAGCGGCTCGTGCCGCCAGGGTCGCTCCCGCCACACCTCGAACAGCGCGTCGAAGTCCCCGGTCAGCACGGCGATCTGGTAGCTGGAATACCAGCGTTCTTCCTCGAAGCCGTCGAGCCTCTCCCGTATCCGGTAGCAGTGGATCGCCTCTTTCGTTCTGCCCGTGAAGCGGTACGTCTCCGCGGTGTAGAACGTGTCCCGGGGGTCGCCCGCGATCAGCCCTGGCTTCATCAGTTCCAGGTCACGTTCTGCTTTCTCCGGCCGGTTCGCTCCGTCCGCGAAATGGAACACACCGAAGCCGTTGAGCGGTGCCTTCACGATCAGCTTCCCGTCTGCGCGGGCAAGGTACTCGTGGGTGGCACCGACGTAGCGCCAGTCGAGGGCGCTGCGCATGATGAGTGGCAGACGGTAGGTGCGCACCCCGTCTGCTACTGCGACCGAGAGGGCGTCGAGCTTCGTCCGCTGTCTCCGCAACCAGGGCAGGAACGCATCGTCTACTGCAACAACCATGTCCGCGTGCAGCCAGAGCATCCACCGCGACCGGCTGCGAGCGGCCCGATGTGCGAGCGTGAGGTTGTGGCCGAAGTTCGCCCACTCGTGATGCCGGAAAACACCTGGAATCTCTTTGAGGCTGGCCCGGACGCGGGCCTCGGTGTCGTCGGTCGAGCCGGTGTCACAGATCGTCCAGTAGTCGATGTACGGCCGGACGGATTCGAGGCAGCGTTCGATCTGCTCCGCCTCGTTTTTCACGACCATCACGAGGCCGAGCAGTGGTGGTGGCGGCTTCGACATCTCTCTCCCTTTCCTAGCCGGTGTACGGCCAGTCTAAGGCACCGGAGCAGTCGGCACCGGCCATTTCGCAAGCCTCAATGTCCTGTGACCCCTGACAGCACGAGACGGTCAGCGTGTCGGCCACGCAGAGAGCATCCGGGGTGGCGATGTCCGAACCGTGACCGCCAAGCACGGAGGCTGTCAGTCCAAGCCCGGCCGCGTTGATCGCGTTCTTCACTGCCGTATACGTGGAGGTCAGGACACCGCACGAGTCGGTGGCGAGGCCGATCACGAGCTTGCCGGGGTTGCCAAAGCATGGAGGCTCCCACGTCAGGAACAAGTCCTGGTGGGGGCAGTAGGTCGCCGCCGCGACGTTCGCGGCCCATCGGGTTTCGAGTGACCAGTTATCGAACACCCAACTTGCCCCGCCCGATCCGTTCGAGAGAAACGGCGAGAGCTTCAGCCAGTCGTGGGTGAGCGTGCCCATCTGGGCGCAGGAGGCCGAGCAGTCCACGAAGCCGGTATTGACGTTCTGCCCGGTCGAGCCTTCGTTGCCGCTTTGGCAGACGCCGGTCGCCTCGTTGACGACGCCGTAGTTGCCGAAAATGCCGGGGGTGGTGAACGTGCCGATCACCCGGACTTGGAGCTTGTTGCCGCAGAGGATGTTGTCGGCGGCGTTCCCGACGTAGATCGCAGGCCAGTCGGCGTTGGTGCTGCTCGCGCCCGGCGCGAGGGTGAGGGTTTTCAGCTTGGTCAGGTACGTGTCGGCCGGGACACCGCCGCAGGAGAGCAGGCAGGCGTGCATGTAGACCGGAAAGCCGTTCCACGCGCACGACTCGTCGTCGGCCGTGATCCGCAGCACCTTGCCGTGGACGCCGCCGCCGATGTCAACTGACGCGGCAGCACCGGGAGAGAAGTCAATCGGCATCAGTTGATCCGCCGGTATTGAAGTTCGGAACCAGCGGCGATGCCGGGAGTTGCGGAACTGAAAAACCAGCGGAAGTGCGCGGTGCCGCCGCCGCCGAGGTAGATACACCAAACGCGCATCACGAAGTTGGAGCCGGTGCCGGACGAGAAAGCCCCGCTGTTCGCCGTCGTGCTGCACAGGAAAGCGAACGTGCTGGCGCGGAATATTACGATTGCCGCCCCCCGGCTCGTCGTGTCCTCACCAAGCCCCATAGTGATTGACTCACCGAGCGCCCATGTGACGGTGTTGAGGGTCAGATAAATCTCGTACAGCTTCCCCGAGGTCGCGGTGAAAAACAACTCGGAGTCGTTGGTCATCGCCGTATGGTTCGTCTCGTTGGTGGATTTCACAACCCGAGTGAACGGGTAGCCGCTCGCTCCCGCCGCCCCCTGTGGCCCCGTCGGCCCTGTCGGCCCCGTCGCGCCCGTTGGCCCCGTCGCGCCCGTCGCCCCTGTTGTTCCCGTCGCGCCGGTCAGCCCACCGACCCCAGTTGGCCCGACCGCTCCCCCTGCGCCGGTTGGGCCTCCCACCCCGGACGGGCCGGTGTTCGTCGCCCCGAGGTAATAGTGGGCCTCCCCGGTCGAGGCGTCGATCCACCACTCGACAAGGTTGCCGCTGATGTCAATCGTCGGAATGACCAGATCGGCGGTCGGCCGGTCGGCCAGGGGAACGGTAAAAACGACGGTGCCGTCCGCTCCGCCAGTGACGTAGCCGACGATCTGGAAGTTGCCGTTCGTACAGAGCCGGAAGGCGAGGGTTGCCCAGGTGCCGCCGACGTTCCCCCACGAGTTCTGGAAGGCCGGTGTCACGCCGACATCGGTGAAGGCGGGACATCCCGTCCCGCCGCCGCCGAGTGATGGTCGGCGCTGAAGCTGATCGGTTCCGAAACCGAGCGCGGCCAGCCGCTTGTTCGGCCCCGCCTGCTCGTAGATCGGACGGCTCACCGGCTAGGTGGTAGCTCGGTATCTGATCTGCGAGCCAGCACGGACGATCGTGGCGTTCGCCCCCGAAGTGTTCTGCGCCCACAAAAGCCTGAACGTGCCGCCAGCGCCGAGATACGCACCCGCCACGTAAAGACCCCGGTTAGCCGCCGCAGTACCAGCGGTAATCAGTCCCGACTGGTTCGCCTGTGCCGCCTGCTGGTTGGCCGCGTCAGCCGTCGAGAAGCCGACGCTCTCGAACGTGCCTCTCGCAGTCGCGTCCTCCCCAAATGCGCACTTGATGTCGGGGGTTCCCGCACCAGTCGGACTCCCGTAGAGGATGAACAGGTAAATCTCGTAGAGCTTGCCCGAGGTCGCGGTGAAGAACAGTTCGTCGTCGTTCTGCAAGGTTGCACTCGACGTGACGGATTCATCGCTTGTCTTCGTGACGTAGGTGAACGGGTCGGTTCCGCCCGCCCCGGTCGCCCCCGTTGGCCCCGTCGGGCCGGTCGCGCCCGTCGGGCCCGTCGCCCCGGTCGCCCCGGTCGCCCCGGTCGCTCCTGTTGGCCCGGTCGCTCCTTGCGCCCCTTGCGATCCGGTCGGTCCCGTCGCCCCCGTCGGCCCGGTCGGCCCGGTCGCGCCGACATTCGAGACACAGACCGAGTAGGTGACATCCCCCGTCGAGGCGTCAACGAAGAACTCGACGAGGTTCCCGCTCGCGTCAACGGCCGGGATGGTGAAGTCGGCCGTTGGCCGGTCGGCCAGCGGAAGGTTGAAAACCACGGTGCCGTCCACGCCCCCCGTGATCGCCCCCTCCACGTAGGGGATGTCGTCGCAAAGCATGTAGCGAAGCACCTGCCAGGGGGCACCGACGTTTGTCCATGAGTTCAGGAACGCGGAGACGTTCGTGAAGGAGGGGCAACCGCCGCCGCCACCACCAAGCGACGGTCGGCGCTGAAGCTGCTGGCTGTCGAATCCGAGTGCGGCGAGCCTCTTGTTCGGCCCGGCCTGCTCGTAGATCGGACGGCTCACACGCCCTCGTTGTCCGAGGACACCTGAAGCTCGCCGATCGCGGGCACCGAGTCCTGGTCCCAGTCGATCGTGTATTGGTAGATGCGCTGAACGCCGGAGAATCCGCCCTTCACGTCGGCGGTCGCCTCGACGGTGATCAGGTCGCCGATCGAGAACAGGCCGATCCCGAAGTCGCGGATCGGGGTGACGTGGACGAGCGTCATCGGGACAGCGCGGAGGTACTGCTCGATCTGCCACATCCGCCGGTACAGGTCGTGGCCGAGGACGCTCGACTCGGTGCAGTCGGCCCCGTCACCGGCCGCGTCGAAAATCTTTATGTCCATGCGGACGTCGAAGTGCGCCCGGGAGATGCCGGAGCGCACACCGATGGGGTTGTTCGTGACCCCAGCGGTCGGAACAACGCGACCGCCCGGCGGGACCATCCAGTTCGTCCAGAACTCCAGCCAGTTCGCCCCCACGCCGGGCTCGTCCGCTGCGGTGGACGTGTGGGTGGCGATGGCCGCGTAGAGGTTGCCGCCGTTCGACACGTAGTCCGGGACGGCGTACCCCGTGCTGGGCGACCAGGCCCCCGTGAACACGGCGTCCGGGTTGAAAGCCGGGTCGTCGCCCGTGATGTTCGCCCGCCAGTGTTGGTCGTCGCACTTCGGGCCGAGGTAGTACCAGAGCTTGTTGCACATCTGGGTCATGTCCTCGTTCCAGCGCAGCGCCCTGATGTTGCGCTGGCCCATGCCGTAGGAGAGCGTGACCGTGCTGTGAAGGTCGGTGCCGTAGTCGCCGTTGTAGACGTCAAGCTGACCGTAGTTGTCGTCCGCGTCGAACTCGATCGGCGTGATCACGATGTCCACGGTGCCGGTCGAAATGAGCAGGTTCGCAAGCTGCATCATCGTCATCGGCCAGTCCGACGGTGCCCCGAGCAGTTCGGTCACGCCCCCGGCGAAGCTGTTGAGGTCGAGCCGAAGCGGGCCCTCGCAGTCGGCGGGAGGCGTGAGCGCCCCGCCCCTGCACTCCGAGTTGATACACATATCCTCGATGATCTGAGGGCCGTAGATGTTGTCCGTGATGATCGTCGGGAGGGAGAAGTCCCCGGTGCTGTCACGGACAGGCCGACTCGCCCAAAGCTCCAGCGGGTCAGACGAGTTGAAGACGGTGTAGCCGACGTTCTCGTCGGCGGTCGTCTCGCAGTTGATCACCCGGCCGTGGTGCCAGAGCACCGGGGTCGTCCCCAGGTTGTCGCCGTAGAAATAGACCTTCAGGTAGGAGCCCGGCCCCGGGTACATCGTCCCGAAGGACGCGAAGGCGTCCGTCATGTGAACCTTGATCTGGGCCAGGCCGGGCCGGTTCAGCCTGGTCGTGACCGAACCCTCGATCGCGAACTCGGTGATGTCTACGCCGTCGAGGACGACCTGGGCAAAGTAGCCCACGTTATACCCAGTCAGGATCGGCCGCGAAAAGCCCGAAGCTGAAGTTGCGGATCGTGAAGTTCTGGTCGGGCGGGCACTCCAACGGCACGTCGTGACGGACGGTCAGCGTGTTCGAGGCGATCGCCCCGGTCGGCGTCCAGACGAGCGTGCCGGTGTCCGTGGTCAGCGCGGCGATCGACTCCAGCGCGACCCGCAGGGCCTCCTCCATGTCGTTCCAGGCCCCTACCTGGGTAGGGCCACAGTCAACCGACGTGATCAGGAAGACGCCCTCGAAGGCGACGTGCCTGCCGCCCTTCCAGAAGTTGTGCCCGATCGAGCCGTCGCCGTAAGGCACGTCGTCGATCGGAGCCCTGACGGGCGCGGTGCCCAGGCCGGTGATCCCCTGGATGTAGAACTGGTCGGTCGCGCCGTCGTTGAAGGCGATCGTCCCTCCCGGCGTGGTCAGCGTGTATGGGCAGGCAACATCAGCCATTCATCACCAGGGCAGAGTGTCCATCACCGCGGCGTGGGCCGCACGCTGAACCACGACCTCGGGGTGCCCGACGGTCGCTTTCGCCTTGCTCCCCTGGAGCACCTGAAGCTGCGCCCGTGCGAGCGCGATCAGAGTCGAAAGCTGACCGTGCGACGGGCCGGGCGTCGTCGCCTTCTGCGAATCCTTCGCGACGGCCGTGGAGATGCTGACGCCCCCGACCGGCGCACTCCCGGCGGGCGTGACCGAACCGCCGCCGACGACACCGGCCACTGCACCGGAGGGCAGCAGGTTCCCGAGCAGGTTCGCGGCGAAGCCGCTCTGGGTCTGGAGGAACGAGAACTCCAGGGCTGCGAGCGCACTCGCCTTTTCGTTCTGCGCCTTCGTGGCATCGCGGATCGCCGCCCGCTCCTGCTCGATCTTCAGTTGCAGCCGCCGCCACTCGACAGTGCCCGCCGTCGTGTGCTTCTGCCGGTCGATCAGGAACTTCAGGAGAGCCCGGTGAGCCTGAAGTTCCTTCGCCTTGTTCTTGTCCACCTGGGCGATCTGGACGTCGAGGCCCAGAGACTCCTCCTGGCGATCGCGCTTGTCGATGATCGCCTGCTTCGCCGCCGCCGCCTGCTCCGCGACAAGCTGCTTCGTCGCAAGCTGCGACTGAATGAGGGCCTGCGTGAGCGTGTTGACCGTCTGGATGCGCAGATGGACGTCGGTGATCGTGGTGTTCGCCTGAGCGATTTCCTTCTTGAAGAAGTCCGAGAGAGCCTTCTGGGCGGCGATGTTGTCCACGAGGCTCGCCGTCAAATCGGCCTTCGAGAGCGCCAGGTCGAGCGGAGCCTGGGACTCGCCGAGCAACGTCAGGAACGACTGGTCGGCCGCATCGCGGGCCTTCTTGGCGTTGTCGATCTTCTGCTGCCGAGCCGACGCCGCGTCCTGGGCCTTCGAGGCAATCTCTCCCTGGATGCGGTCGATGTCGCCCTGCGCCGAAGCGACGTCCTGGAGTGCTTTCTTCTGCCGACCGAGAGCGGCCTGCGACTTGCCGTGGGTCGCGCGAACGGCCGCGTCCGCCGCTGCGAGTTCGCGGTCGGCGCGAGCACGCGCGGCCTTCGCCTCGGAAAGCTGCTGGTCGAGCGAGCCCCCAGTCAGTTCCGTCCGCTGCACGTTCGTCAGCAGCGTGTCGGTCTGGTTCGAGAGTTGGATCGTCAGCCGGGTCGCCCCGGCGATGATCAGACGGTTGACCTCGCCCATGACCTGAGCGATCGCGGCGACGATCTGCGACCCGAAGTCCTGGCCGGACTTCCTCCCCAGTTGCGCGAACACACCGGGCAGATCGCCGAGCACCTTGCCCACCGAGCCCGAGTTCAGATTCAGCCGCAGCCCCTCGACGAAATCGGCCCCGCCCTTCTGGCCCGTGATCCTCAGATTGTCCTCGACCCGTCTCAGGCCCGTGTCCAAGTTGGGGGCCTGGAAGATCAGGTCGATGGTGAGGGGCAAATCCTTCACCTTTCCGACCAGTTGCGCGATCGCCCGCAGTCTCTCCGCCACCGCGCGATGCTGCTCGCCGGTCAGCTTTTCCTCGGCCGCGGCCCGCTCGTTGATCCTGTCGATGACGTCCTGCTGGGCCTTCGCTTCCCGCGCCGGATCGCCACCGAACCGCAACGACGCAGCGGCCTGGGCACGGGCGATTTCGGCGGCGACCCGCTTGGTCACGTCCGCCTCTTTCTTCAGCGCGTCGAAGCGAGCCGCGTCGGCGGCGGTCGCATCCTTCTGGCCTGAGACGACGGCCTTGCGGTCGGCGGCTACCTGCTGCTCCGCCCGGCGCACGCTGTCCAGGGCGAAGGCCAGCCGGTTCTCCAACTGCTGCCGCTCGAACGTCCCGGCGGCAGCCTTCGACTGGGTGAGGTCATTCCGAGCCTGGACGGCCGCGAGCCTTGCGGCCTGGGCTGCGATCTTGTCGGTCTTCAGCGCTGACTGGGCGTCGGCGAGAGCGTTCGTCGCGTCCGTCGCTCCCTGGATGGCGTTGGCAAGATCGCGGGTTGAGCCCGCGAGGGCCTTCGTAGCCTTCGAGGTTTCCGACTCGCGCGTGAGCAGGAAGATCAGTCCGGCGGCGAGCAGGCTCACCCCGAGGGTCACGCCCGCCGTGGAGACTGCGAACGCGGCGAAGCTCTCGGCGAGAATCCCGATCCCGGCGCGAAGTCCACCGCCCAGAGCAATCGAAGCGGTGAGTTCGGCCAGGAACAGCCGCAACGCCCCGGTAGCTAAACCCAGGGCCTTGCTCAGAGCGAGGTAGGAGGCAACGCCCGCGAGGATCGCCGTCGGCCCGATCGCACCAGCAATCCCCGCGAAGGCACCGAGGATGGTGTTCAGGACGGGCGCTACCACCCGGACGGCTTCCCCGAGGGCCTGGAATGCCTGCACGTTCGCCTTGATCGACTCCCCGAGCAGGTCGATCGCTGGTGACTGGGACGCCGCCGTGATGAAGCCGGTAATCGCGTTCGTCGCTCCGATCAGGGTCGGGGTGGCCTTCTGGCCCAGGGTCAGCGCGAGCCCCTCGACCGTGTTCTTCAGGCCCGCGCCCGCCCCGGCGAGGCCGATCATCCGAGCCTGGTTTACCGCCGCCGCCGTGCCCGTCTTGTCCAGGCCGTCCCTGAGCGACAGCACATCTTTCGCCGACCCCCGCGACAGGATCGACAGGGCGCGGATCGCGTCCTGTCCGCCGATGACCGCGAGCGTGGCGTCCCGCTGCTTCGCGCCCATCCCCGCGATCGCAGCGCCCAGGTTCGTGAAGAACTCCGGCCGCAGGTTCCCCGCGGAGTCCCTGACCTCGATGCCGAGTTCCTGGAAAATCTTTTTCGCCTTCGCCGTCGGATTGATCAGCCGGATCAGGGCGGTGCGCAGCGACGTACCGGCGTCGGAGCCGGTCAGGCCCGCGCGGGCAAGCTCCGTGATGAACAGGGTCACGTCCTGGAAGGAAAGGCCGACCTGGTGCCCGATCGCCGCCGCCTGCTGGAAGGCGATACCGACATCGACGATCGAGCCCTGCGCGGCGTTCGCGGCGTTCGCGAGCACGTCCGCGACGACCCCGGCCTGCTTGCCGGAAAGCTGGAAGGCGTTGAGCGCCGATGCGGCAAGCTCCGTCGCCTGGGCGAAGTCGATGTTCGCGGCCCCGGCAAGCTGGAGCACACCCCGCGCCCCGGCGATCGAATCCTCGACGGACAGGCCCGCCTTCGCGAGTTCGGTCATCGCCGTCGCCGCGTCCGTAGCGCTAACGCCAGGCAGGCTCAGGTCGCGCCCGAGAGCCTTCGCCGCGGCCGACACCTTGTCCAACTGCGCAGCGGTCGCGCCGGTCGTCGCTCCGAACACGGCAAGCTGAGAGTTGAACGCCGTCGCGGTGCCGACCGCCCGTGCCAGCGCGGTCAGCGCAGCCGCGCCGATCAGGAACGAGGAGGTCGCCGCCAGGGTCGCTCCGCGGAGCCCGAACTGGGCGAGCGCGGTCGCGCCGACACCGCGTGAGAAGCGGGCAAGCTCCGTCGAGTTCACCTGCATCACGGTCGCCTGCTCGCCCAGAGCCTTCGTCGTCGAGCGGGTCGCTGCCCCGAGCGCGGCCTGGGCGGTCGCCCCCTTCGCCAGCCCGGCGGTCGGCGGGTTGATACCCCTGACCGCCGTGCGCAGAGCAGCCTGAAGCTCAGCCGTGAACCCGGTGAGGTCCGGCCGGACTTCGACGAACGCGGTGCCGACAGGAGTGTCAGCCACGGATGCCACCCATCTTCGACATCAGATCGGCCAGCGCAGCATCGTTCCCCGCTGCCGTAGGCTCCGCCATGTCAAGTTCGTCAGGCACCTCGCCGTCCCAGTTCTGGGATGCGAGCAGTTCGTCGGTCGCCTTCCGGGCGATGTGCAGGGGGACCTGTTCGCCCAGGTAGCGGTACTGGTCCACGAGCAGAACGTATGCGATGTCGAGGAAGTGGCGGAGGCTAAGACTGTCAGGATTGCCCCCTTGTAGCGCTACTCGCCCGCAGATGTAGCCGCGGACGGCCCACGCCCACGACCCGAGGGCGAGGGCTGCATCGTAGGGCGGGCGGTCTGGACCTCGATCATCCATTCGAGCAGGCCACGAAGCTGACCCATCCCGGGGGTTTTGTGGTCGCGCTCACGGAGAGCCTTCCAGCGCTCGTGCTGACCGTTGCCGTTGTCGAGGAAGGCGAGGATGCGCTTGTCCACGACCTCCAGGGCTTTCATGCCCGACTCCGGCGCGTCCTCATCCTCCCAGAGCGCGAGGATTTCCGGCCGAACGATCTGCATCTCGAACTTCTCACCGCAGACCTCGAAGGTCATGTCCTCCGTGATGTCGAACGTCCGCATGTGGTCCTACCTTTCCCCGTGAAAACGGCTAGCTCGACGGAACATCGCAGTATCCGTCGAGAGTCATGTGGATTCCGAGCACCCATCCTGCGCACCCGCCCTGGGGGCCGAGCGGCCGGAGGGAATCCCAGAACACTTCGTCGCAAAATGTAAACAGTTCCTCGGATGTCCACAAGCAGTAGAGGTGGTTCCAGAGCGCCCAGCCGTCCGCGTCCAACTGCCGCGTGGCCGTCTCGACCTCGGCGATCGACGGCGGGTTCCCCTTGTTGTCCGCGACCGGGTAGCACCGGCTGATCGACACCGCCAGGAAGACATGGTTGAGCTTCGCCGCGACCTGTCGCCCGGCCTGGAGGCCCCCTACGAGCGGTGCGTCCTGCACCTGGACGACGCTCACGGAAAGCTCCTCGCAGCAGTCGAGCACCGGCTGGGCGAACACGATCAGTTGCCGGTCGGGGGCACCGCTGAGCGTTGCGTCGAAGGTCGGGATCGTGTCCAGGGACGCCGCGGAAGCGACGAGGAGTTCCTGCGCGGTTGCGTAGAGGTCGCCGGGTTCGCTCATTTGAAGATGTTGAAGAAGTTGCGGACGCCGCGCCCCCCGGGCGTGCGCAGGGCACCTGCCCCGAGCACTTCCTGAAGGGCGGGCTCGAACCAGGCGTGCTCGCGAAACTCTTTCCAGGTCAGATACGCCGACAATCTGCCCACCCCGTCAGGTTCGACGCGGAAGAAAATCCCCTTCGTGTCCTTGCCAGCCTCGACGGAGAGGAAGTTGTCCGGCAGGGTCGGGACGATCTTGCGTGCGTTCTCCAGTGCCTTCGCCCTGATCTGCTCGGCGAGGTCGTCGAGCACGTTCGCGAGGGGATCGGAGGGATCGTCGGCCAGGGCCTCAACCGCGTCCTGGAAGACGCGGATCGTGACCGTCCGGGCCACTAGGTTCCTACCGGCGTGACCGGGACAGGGAAGCGCAGCGACGACGCGGGCGACCAGATCACCGGCACGCGGGGAAGCCCGCCCGGGTTGTAGGCATTCAGGAACAGATCGACTGAGGCGAGGCCGGTGTTCCAGCCCTTGACCTGCCCGGCCCGCTTCCCGGTCGTCCAGCCCCACTGCGTGAACGGCACCTTCTCGATCGTCACGCCCTGGCGGTTGACCCGCTGCGTCCCGGCGGGCAGGGCGCACTCGTCGCCGTTGCACGCCTTGTAGATTTCGCAGGCAAGCTGGATCGCCGCCGCGACCCCAGCGGCCGGAACGTCCACGCCGTAGGTGTACGTGACCGTCCAGGTGCCGGGCTCGCCGGGCGGCAGGGCGAGGTTCTGGCAGCCCGGCCAGGCGGCGTGCTCCGTGTCGTCGGCGTCGAGCCGTGTGCGGACAAGCCAGCGATGCCGGTCAACACGGTAGGTGGCCGGATCGACCACAGCGCCGTCGATCGTGACCTCGACGATTTCCTGGACGTACCCGGCCAGAGGAACTTTCGAGAGCGGCATACAGCCGCACGGATCGTCGTCGCATGTCCAGCCTCCGTACCACGGCCCGCCCCAGCCCGCGAAGTTCGGGTTCCAGACGACGTAGCCGCGCGAGAGCACCTGCCAGCCGCACGAGCAGCCCGTCCAACACGGCCGGACGGTGTGCTCGCAGATGCCGTTGAAGCGACGGCCGGAAATCTCGAACAGAAGCTCCTGGGCCTGCTCGGCCGCGAAGTCGAAGACCGTCGGGTCGGATGCGGCCGGAACGTCGCAACACGTCGCCACGTCCTCCCCGGTGATCCAGTCAGCGCAGAGAGTCATCCGGCCTCCAGTCTGACGATCACTTCGGATTCCACGAGTGAAGGGGCAGCGTCCAGAGCTTGCCGTCACCAGTGCGGGCGCAGACGTTGGCCTTGCCGTCGGAGTCCTGCCAAATGAACCAGTGATTCGGCTCCAGGGCGGCAGCAGCCGCTTTCTCGGAGGCATGGTTCACCATGTCGCCACCGCCTTCGCGAGCCGGACTCGTGCCCCAAGCCCCCCCTTCCTTCGTTCTGACCAGCGCTCGCTGGTGAGACATCGCAGATCACCTGGCCTTCGTTTTGGGGGATCGGAGCGCGGCCCATGCGGATAGACCGCGCTCCGATTGGAGAGGGCTACGAGGTAGCCGTCACCGCCTGTGCAGCGCACTCGGCCGTGGGCGGCACGACGTCCGTCTTCCAGAAGGCCCACTCTGCGACCTCCTGGTTGTCGGGCGGTCCGTCGCCGTAGGGGCCGTGGCCCCAGAGGTCGTTCGTCCGGCTGAAGCCGTTGACGACCGGCTGTGCGATGCCCTCCTCGAACGTGTTGTCGCCGATCTGCCAGATCACCCGGGGGAAGACCCAGTGAATCCACGGGGTGTTCGCATCCTGGGAGTTCCCGACGATGTGCTGCGTCCAGAACTCGAACGCCACCGCGGGCTCGCAGTCGTCGCAGTCCAGGGCGGACGAGAAGTTCAGTCCGACGATCGGTGTCCCGGACAGGTCCGGGTCGCTGATCGTTTCCTGCCCGAGCAGGAACGCGAGCATGGTCGGTTCGAGCGCGGCCTGCGTGAAGACGAACTCGAACCAGTTGAACGTGTCCGGTGCCTTGAAGCGGCTGATCGAGCAGCCGCACCCGTTCCGCACCGAGAAGGTGTTACCCGTCTCGATGTTGGGGTTGACGGCCACCGACAGCGGCTTGTCCGTGACGTAGGAGTTGTTCCCGGCGATCACGTTGCCATCGCAATCGACCTTCGTGAGACGGACGGTGCAAACGCCGAACGAGACTCCACAGAGATTTGCCATTTACGTGCTCCCTCCTCTCAGAAGGTCGCTAGACATCCCAGTCCACTTTCGCCGCCGCCTGGAGGGATGTGTCCCAGGTGACGAGAACCCACCGCTCAGCGCGGAAGGTGATCACGTTGTCCGACCTGTCCAGTGACTCGCGCAGGTCGGTGATGACGAGCGGTGAGATACGCACCTCGACGGGGCCGGACGCGAACATCCAGTCCTGACCCGGGCCTACCGTGAGGCCATTCGCTGTTGCTCCGATGTACCCGTCCCCAGACACGAGCGGAGTCCCGTTCATCGTCAGAAGCCCCTGACCTGGAGGGTCGAGAAGCGCCGACGGGTCGAGGTTGTAGCCGCCCGCGGCAAGCGCGGAGACAACGGCCGGGGTGGTGTGGATCATGCCCCGGCGTCCCGTCAGGCCGATCGCATTCTCCAGGTAGGAGAGCGCGATTGCCGGTGACTTCGCCGAGCCCCCGGCCAGCACATTCACGTTCCCGTCACCGAGCGACGGGTTCGGGCCGAGCCCAGCCTGGGTGATGCCGACGAGCGCCTGCTCGACGGCCATCGAGTACGTCGCCTCCAGCACCGTCTCCGACCACTCTCGGATGTACGGATAGGAGAGCGTCGAGCACGTCACCGGGAGGTAGCAGACGAACGGGTCGAACTGGGCCTGGTCGCCCGGGTCGCCCTCGTCCTTCACTCCCGCGTCCGATGCTTCTGGGACGCAGGCGTTCCAGGCGAGCGGCGTGGAAGCCGGGTACCCGATCAGGTTGACGCCGTTCAACCAGCGGCCGTCGTCGCCTTCGACCACGACGACCCCCGGGGTTTTCAGCAGCGAATGGAGAGGTGCGACCGGGAGGGGGCCGCGCAGGTCGAGCCTCGGCCCGGCTATTGCCTGAACGGTGCTCACTGCTTGGCCCCCTTCCTAGTCGTCATTCAGTTACTCGCAGGTGCGAGCCGTGCCCAGCGGCGGGAACTGACCCGTCGGGCAGATGTCGAGCGTCATCCAGTACGCGGCCTGCGTAGGCCCGATCCGGGCGACGTTCTCGAACGACTCTCCGAAAATCTGGAAGTCGTTTGTGGAGTTGAGCGTCGAGTCCCGGACGATCCCGAGGTTCAGTTCCGCCATGTCGAGATGGAGGAACGTGCCCGCCGGGAAGAACCCGACTTCGAGGCTCGACGGGAACCCGTCCACCGCGGCTGCCGTCTGAGCGGCGTCCGCGATCTGGGAGATTCCGTCGGCCACGCCGGGCCGGGGCGAAGCGGTGTCGATGTACCAGGTGACGTCGAACCCGAGGTCGCTCAGGTAGCCCTCGATCTGGCCCTGGCTGCGGTAGCGGTCGAACTGGGTCGCCACCGTGTCGAGTTCGAGCATGTCGAGCATCACGCGCGGGGCGAGCACCTGGAAGCGGGCCTCGGACGGCATCCGCAGACGCGAGCGGATTCCGTACTCGGCCTTCTCCAGAATGTCCACCAGGTAGATCAGCATCCCCAGCGTGGTCGTACCGCCGGTCACG
>Ga0307281_10000104_pt1 | contig 18660 bp, 23 predicted proteins | sample ER_DNA_120_FD_194486 | JGI IMG/M metagenome (GOLD analysis project Ga0307281, IMG submission 194486) | Bulk soil microbial communities from the East River watershed near Crested Butte, Colorado, United States - ER_DNA_120 | ecosystem: Environmental > Terrestrial > Soil > Floodplain | place...
TCTGGCTGCCAGTTTTGCCGAGACGTCTATCCGGGAGCACTCCGTGAACTTCACACGCACCCTGCGGGCCACCGGGCTGTGGCTCGCCTTGGCGGTGCCGGCGGCCGCCCAGAACCCCGCGCCCGCTGCTCCAGCCGGGTTCCGTTACCGCCTGTATGTGGTGAGCGAATCGGGCGACATCGTCACCCAGCTGGCCTGGGACGGTGCGACCCTCACGACGCTCAAGACGGTGCCGGTCGGCATCATGCCGGCCGACATCGACGGCCCCCACAACATCACGCTCTCACCCGACGGCCGATCCTACTATGTGACGATCGCCCACGGGACGCCCTACGGCTCCTTGTGGAAGATGGCGGTGGACGGCGATACGCTCCTGGGGCGGGCGCCGGTCGAAATGTTCCCGACCACGATCTCGGTCACGCCTGACGGCGAGCTGGCGTTCGTGGCGAATTCCGATTTCTACGGTGACCACCCGCGCACCAACCTTGTGTCGGTCATCTATACGCCTCAGATGACGCCGCTCACCAACGTCGCGGCGTGCGACATGCCGCACGGCGTCAAGGTGAATCACGCCGGGACGTTCGTGTACATCAGCTGCATGAACTCCGACGAGGTGCTGGAAATCGACCGGCAGTCCCTGGGGATCACCCGACGGCACAAGACGGGAGCCGCAATGGGGATGGGAGGGTGCATGCCGACGTTCGTGTCGCTCTCGGCCGACGACAAGCGGCTCTACGTGGCCTGCAATCACGGCAACAGCCTGCAGGTCATCGACGCGGCGACCCTCACCCTCGTGAAGGAGATCCCCACGGGCGCCGGTGCGTACAACGTCGAGCCCTCTCCCGACGGGAAGTGGGTGATCGTCACGAACAAGAAGGCGCAGAGCGTGTCGGTCATCTCGGCCGATTCGCTCGTCGAAGTGGCGCGGGTCCCGACGACGAAGAAGATCCCGCACGGGGTCGCGTTTTCGCCCGACGGCCGCTACGCGTTCATCAGCCAGGAGAGCATCGGGGTCGATCCCGGCGCGGTGGACGTCATCGACCTCACGACACGCACCAAGGTCGCCACGGCCCCGGTCCCGCTGCAGCCGACCGGCATCACCCTGCGGCGGCTGCCATGATCCACACGACGACGGTCGCGCTGCCGCCGTCCGAGGTCCTGGCGCGCGCCAAGCAGTACTTCGCCGAGCGCGTGCCGGCCCAGGCGGCGTTTCTCGAACGGGAAGGACCGCAGTTCGTCGTGCTGCGCGGGCAGGGGGGAGAAGAGGTCGTGATCAGCGCGACGGCGGCAGGGACGGGGGACGAGGGAGGCGGGGCGAGTGGGGCGAGTCGCGTACGGGCGTCCACCTTGTTCTTCGATCAAGCCCTCGATCGATTCATCTCGACGTTGCCGGTGACGTCCGCCGTGGAGGTCGCGTGACCGCGGTCGGAGAGCGGTTCGCGGTGCGGGTGATGGTCACCGACGCCTGGGATCAGGTGTTCCTCGCGGTCGGTCCTGAGACGACGGTGGCCGACCTCAAGCGCCAGGCGCTGGCCCGGGCGCTGAAGCAGGCCGATCCGCGCGTCGCCGATTACGTCGTGAAGTTCCGTGGCGCGTCGGTCTCCGATGCTGCGACGCTCGCGGCGCTCGGCGCGGGGGCGAACGCTCCGTTCATCGTCCTGCCCGCGCGGCGGCAGGCCGTGCGGTGAGCGCGTCGGGCCGGCCCCTCGCCACGTTCGCGGTCGGGTTTCTCCTGCTCGATGCCGTCCTGCTGGTGTGGCTCGGCCTGGAGCTGAAGCGCCAAGGGCTCGTGGTGGGCGGCTTCGTGTGCGCCCTCGGGGCGGGCGCAGTGGTGGGAATCTGGCGGCGCTTCCGACGGACGCTCGCCGATCTCGACGCGGGCCGTCGGGAGATGAAGGCCGAGGCCGAGGAGATCCGACGCATGCTCCGGGAACAACGCTCGCAGAACTGAGCCCTGCCGACCACCGTCACATTCCATCCGGCCACGCGGCTGCATCCGGGACGGGCAGGACATCCGGAGCGGCCCGAGCGCATCGAAGCCGTGCTGGAGGCGCTGCGCGCCCCTGCGCTGGCGCCGTTCGTCTCCTGGGTCGAAGCCGCCCCGGCCGCGACCGACTCGCTCGAGCGCGTCCACCCGCGCCGCTATCTGAATGCCCTGGAGGCTCTGGCCGCGGCCGGCGGGGGCCCGATCGACGCCGATACCTACCTCGCCCAGCGCAGCTGGGAAGCCGTGCGCGCCTCCGCGGGGGTAGCCATCCAGGCGGTGACCGAGGCGATGAGCAGCGGCACGGCGTTCGGGGCGACCCGACCGCCCGGACACCACGCGCTGGCGGCGCGCGCGATGGGCTTTTGCTTCGTGAACAACGTCGTCGTGGCGGCCCGGCACGCCCAGGCGCTCGGGGCCGACCGGGTGCTCATCGTGGACTGGGACGTGCACCACGGCAACGGCACACAAGCACTGGTCGAGCAAGACCCGTCGATCCGCTTCGTGTCGCTCCACCAGTATCCCTGGTACCCGGGGACCGGGGCCGCCGAAGAGCGCGGGGTGGGGAACGTATTCAACGTGCCGCGCCCGCCGGGCCTGCCGCGCACGACCTACGTGCGGGACCTGCTCGACGCCGTGGACGCGGCGCTCGCGGGCTGGATGCCGGACGTGCTGCTCGTGTCGGCGGGGTTCGATTCCCTCGCCGGCGATCCGCTGGGCGGGTTCACGCTGCTCCCGGAAGACATCGCAACCTGGGCCGCGGCGCTGCGGGCGCGGCTCCCGGACCGGCCGACGGTGGCGCTGTTGGAAGGCGGGTACCGGATCGATCTCCTGGCCGCGGGGGCCGCGGCCCTCGTGCGCGCGCTTGCCTGACGCGTGCCTCGCCCCTGATACTTGAGTCGTGACCGCAACCGCCCCCCTCGCACCGGCCTCCAAGCACTGGCCCGCCAGCCTGTACCGCCGCCCCGACGGGACGTTGGAGCAGGACCTCGCCCCCGTGCGGCTGCGGCAGATCCTGGATGGCGGCGAAGGCGAGCTGTGGGTCGATATCGACAGCACCGACGTACACCAGCACGCGCTGCTCGAGAAGGTGTTCGGCTTCCATCCGCTGGCGATCGAAGACACCATGTCGCCGGGATCGCGGGTGAAGCTGGAGGAGTACGACCGCTACATCTTCGTCGTGGTGAGCGGCATCCGGTTCGACCGCGCCACCCCCGACCCGTTCGATCTGGAAACCTTCAAACTGTATTTCTTTCTCGGGAAGAACTTCCTCGTCACGGTCCACGCCGTCGAGAGCCCGAGCTGCGACAGCACGCGCGACCGCCTGATGCGCAACCCGGATCTCCTGGGTCGCGGGGCGGAGATGACGATGCACTCGATCATCGATCAGGCGGTGGACGCGTATTTCCCGATCGTGGAATCGCTCAACGACCTGGTGGACAACCTCGAGGAGCGGCTGTTCGAGGCGTTCGACGAGAAGCTGATCCACGAGATCTTCAAAGCGAAGCGCTCCGCGTTCGCGTTCCGGCGGCACATCGGGCCGCTGCGCGAAGTGCTGAACGTCCTCACCAACCGGCCGTCCATCTACATCCGGTCCGAGACCCAGCTGTACTACCGGGACGTGTACGACCACACGATCCGCATCATGGAATCGGTGGACACGACCCGTGACCTCCTCGCCGGCGTGCTCGAGACCTACCTCTCGCAGGTTTCCAACCGGATGAACAAGGTGATGAAGCAGCTCTCGATTGTAGCGACGATCGCGCTGCCGCTGATCGTGGTCGGGGGCATCTACGGCATGAACTTCAGCCAGATGCCGCTCACCCACCATCCGCTCGGCTTCTACCTGGCGTTGGCCTCGATGGGCGCGATCTCGGCGATCATGGTCGGGTGGCTGCACAGAAACCGATGGCTCTGACCCTCTCGGCCGAGGTCGTCACCCTCCATACGAAGCACCCCTTCATCATCGCGCGCGGGGGGCGGAGCGCCTACGAGGTCGTGTGGGCGCGCCTCACCGATGGCGACGGCATCGAAGGGTGGGGGGAGGCGTCTCCTTCCTCTTATTACGGCGAGACCGCCCAGACGGTACTCACCACGCTCGACACCCTGGGCGAGCACCTGCCCCACGATCCGTTCGACCTGGAAGGCGCGGAACGCCGCTTCGAGCGGGTCGTGCCCAAGAATGGGGCGGCGCGGGCGGCGCTGTCCGGAGCGCTGCACGACCTCGTCGGCAAGCGACTCCAGCAGCCGCTGTGGCGCCTCTGGGGTCTCGATCCGTCCCGGGCCCCCAGCTCGTCGTTCACGATCGGGATCGACACCCCCGAGAAGATGCGTCAGAAGGTCACGGAGGCGGCGGACTACCCGATCCTCAAGATCAAGCTCGGCACCGACCACGACGAGGCGCTGCTCCAGACGATCCGCGCCGCGACCGACAAGCCGATCCGCGTGGACGCCAACGCCGGCTGGACGCGCGACCGGGCCATCGCGATGCTGCCGGTGCTCAAGGAATTCGGCGTGGAGCTGTTGGAGCAGCCCCTCGTGCCCGAGGACATCGACGGCGTGGCGGCGGTGCGCCGCGCGTCCCCCGGCATCCCGGTGGTGGTGGATGAAAGCTGCGTTGTGGCGACCGACATCCCGAAGGTGGCCGGCGCGGTGGACGGGATCAACATCAAGCTCGCCAAGTGCGGCAGCCTGCGGGAAGCGCTGCGCATGATCGCGACGGCGCGGGCGCATGGCCTGCTCGTCATGGTCGGGTGCATGATCGAGACGTCGATCGGGATCACGGCGGCGGCGCATTTCACGCCCCTCGTGGACGTGGCGGACCTGGACGGCGCCGCCCTGACGGTCGACGACCCGTTCACGGGGGCACGAATCGAGCGGGGCCGGATCACCCTTCCCACGGGACCGGGGCTGGGCGTCGCCCGGCGATGACGCGGTTCGCCGACGTCCTCCTGCCGCTCCCGGTCTCCACACCCTACCGCTACGCCATCCCCGACGCGCTCGCCGCGCGCGTCGTGCCCGGCGCGCGCGTCGTCGTGCCGGTACGGCGCCGCCGCGCGGTGGGCGTGGTCCTCGCCGAGACCGACGAGCCGCCCACGCAGACGGCGCGCGGCGTGCTGGAGACCCCGGACCCGGAGCCGGCGCTCTCCATCGCGCACATCCGGCTGGGCGAGTGGCTTTCCGCGTACTACGGGTGCCCGCTGGGGCTCGCGCTGCGCGCCCTCCTCCCCGGCGCGCTGTGGGGCGGGCGTGACGCGCGCACGCCGCCGGAGCGCTTCGAGCGCACGATCCGCCTGGTGCGCGCGCTGCCGTCGCTGGTCGAGCGGGAGCGCGCCTTCGCCCGCGCGCCGAAACGGCGGGTCGCGTACGAAACGCTCGAAGCGCTGGGCGGCACGGCGCCGATGCGCCATTTGGTCCAGCGCCTGAAACTCGGCCCCTCCGTGTTGGAGGGGCTCGTGCGCTCGGGACTCGCCCAGATCGACCGCGTCGCTGCACCGCGCGATCCGTTCGCGGACCTCTCGGTCGCGCCGCCGCCCACGCTCAGCGCCGATCAGCGAGAGGTGGTCGCGGGCATCCTCGCGACGCCGGTCGACACGCCGGTCCTGCTCGAAGGGGTCACCGGTTCCGGGAAGACGCTCGTGTATCTGGACGTACTGCGTACCGTCGTGGCGTCGGGTGGCGGCGCTATTCTGCTCGTGCCGGAAATCGCGCTGACGCCGCAGACGGTGGCGCGGGTGCGCGGGGTATTCGGCGATCAGGTCGCTGTGCTGCATTCGGGGCTGTCCGACGCCGAGCGTGCCGATGCATGGCGCGCCTTGCGCAGCGGCAAGCGCCGCGTGGCCGTCGGCGCGCGCTCGGCGGTGTTCGCTCCGGTCCAGCGCCTCGCGGCGATCGTGGTGGACGAGGAGCACGAGCCGAGCTACAAGCAGGGCACCGCTCCGCGCTACCACGCCCGCGACGTCGCCCTCGTGCGGGCGCGACTCGAAGGCGCCCGCCTGATCCTGGGGAGCGCCACGCCGTCGCTCGAGACGCTGCACCGCGTGGCCGCGGGCACCGTGCGTCGCTTCGCGCTGCCGCGCCGGGTGGACGACCGGCCGTTGCCGCCGGTCGAGCTGGTGGACCTGCGCACCGCGGAGCGCATTCCCGAGGCGGGATCGGTGCCGTGGAGCGAGCCGCTCGACCGGGAGGTGCGCGGGGCGCTGGAACGGAGGGAGCAGGTGATCCTGCTGCTCAACCGCCGCGGCTTCGCCTCCTTTCTCCAGTGCCCGAAGTGCGGCGACGTCCCCGGATGCCCGCGCTGCGCCATCACGCTGACGGTTCACGCCACCCCGGCCGCGCTGCGCTGCCACTATTGCGGACATGAGGAGCCGGTGCGGACCGAATGCGCGAAGTGCGGGGCGCCGACCCAGCGCATGCGCGGCCTCGGCACGCAGCAGCTCGAGCATTTCGTGGGCCTCCGCTTTCCGGCGGCGCGCATCGCGCGCATGGACCTGGACACGACGAGCACCAAGTGGAGCCATCACCGCATCCTCGAGCGGTTCTCCCGCGGCGAGGTGGACGTGCTGCTCGGCACCCAGATGATCGCCAAGGGGCTCGACTTCCCGCGGGTCACGGTGGTGGGCGTGGTGGACGCGGATACCGGCTTGCATCTGCCCGATTTCCGGGCGGCCGAGCGGACCTTCCAGCTGGTGGCGCAGGTGGCGGGGCGGGCGGGGCGCGGCCCCGCCGGCGGCCGGGTGGTGGTTCAGACGCGGTCTCCGGATCACCATGCGTTGCGCGCGGCGGCGGCGCATTCGGTCGAAGCGTTCGCGGCGGCCGAGCTGCCACTGCGGGCCGCTCCCAACCCTGCGTATCCGCCGCACGTGGGGCTGGTGCGATTCGTGGCCCTGGGGGCGACCGAGGCGGCGGCCGCCGCGCGGGCCCGGCGCGTCGCCATCTGGCTGCGCCGCGGCAGCGCTGAGCGGCTGGCGGGCGCGCTCACCGTGCTCGGGCCCGCGCCGTGCCCCATCCCGCGCCTGCACGGGCGCTGGCGCTGGCACCTGCTGGTCAAGTCGGCGGAGCCGAAAGCGCTGGGGCGGGTGATGCGGGCATGGCGGGCGCAGGATCCCTCGGCGGTCGTCGCGGATCGGGATCCGGTCGCGCTGTTGTAGAGTCCTTCACGCCCACGTACCTTTCGCCGCTGTTGTCTCCCGGGAGCCAGCCGTTGAAGCGTCCCGCATTCCATTACCAATTGCCGAAGTTCGCGGAGCCCCCGCTCGCGCAGGCGCCGGAGGCGCGTTTCGCTCCCGCGCTGGCCGACGGGGTGCTGCCCGACGGGTTCTTCTCCACGACGAACCTCCCGACGTATGTGAAGCACGGCGGCGCGTGGGCCCGACCGACATTGCCGCGCATGGATTGCGTGATCGTGCGCCAGCCGTCCGGCGAGCTCGTGACCACCGAGCCGCGCCGGGTGCCGCGCGGGGCGGCGGTCGCGATGGGTGCGGCGGAGGACGGCAGCGAAGGCATTCTCGTGCACGCCGAGGGTTTCCTGGGCGGCGCGCACAGCGCCAACGAGTTCCGCTTCATGCAGACCGAGGTGTCGCGCGAGAAGCCGGTCGACTACGGTGTCCTGGCCGAGCTGCTGGGCGACGAGCGCGCGCGGGGCGGGACGATCGTCTGGGTCGTCGGCCCCGCACTGGTGCACGCGCGCGCGCGCGAGGACATGATCTGGTTCATCGAGCACGGCTACGTCGGCGCCCTGCTGGGCGGCAACGCCGTGGCGGTGCACGATCTCGAGGCCGCCATCTTCGGAACGACGCTCGGCATGTCGAGCTCGGGCGAGGGCGTCACCGGTGGCCACGCGCTCCACATGCGGGCGATCAACGTGATCCGCCGCGTCGGCTCGATCGCCGCGGCGGTCGAGCAGGGGATCGTGCAGGGCGGGATCATGCACGCCCTCGTCACGCGCCGCATCCCGTACGTCCTCGCCGGCTCGATCCGCGACGACGGGCCGCTGCCCGGCGTATTGAGCGATACGGTGGCGGCGCAGGACGCGATGCGGGCGGTGACCGCGCAGGCCACCTTCGCGGTGTTCGTGGCGACCGCGCTCCACGCCATCGCCGTCGGCAACATGCTGCCGGCGTTCGTCGACGCGGCGGCGCCGGAGGATCTCCGTCCGCTCACCACCATCTGCGTGGATCAGACGGAATTCGTGGTGAACAAGCTGCGCGATCGCGGTACGCACCAGGCGTTCGGGGTCGTCACCAATGCGCAGGACTTCATGCACGTCCTGCGGTTCTACGTGGAGCGATGGGAACAAGCCAGGATCCCGGCAGCGACGGCCCACCCGGCCCCCCCGCGCTAGGCGCCGCGACGCGGCCCGGTCAGGGCCCCGGCTGGGCGAAGCTCGCCGCGGCCGTGGCGGGCGAGGTGCCACCCGCGGAGATCGAGACCATTTACCTCTTCCGTCCGATCAAACGGGAAGGGCGGGAATGGGGCACGGCGGTCGTCACGCGCCGGCACCCCGAAGGCCGGCTCCTGGTCTACACCGCGCGCTACATGCTCGTGGTGCGCGGCAAGGAGCGGGGGCAGTCTCGCGTGGAAGTCGTCGCGGTCGCCCTGTCGCCCGCCGAGGTCGTCGCGCAGGTGATGCAGCAGTCCGCGGAACGCAGCGGGGAGGCGGAGCCGCCGCTGGCCGTGGGCGCGGGCGTCTGGTATGAAGGTTGACGGAACCCACGCGCTCGCCGCGTTCCGCCGCTACCTGGCCGACCGCAACCTGCCCGCGACCCAGCAGCGGATCGTGGTCGCGACGGTGGTGCTCGACGCTGCGGATCACCTCTCGGCCGAGGACGTGGCCGGCCGCGTGGCCCGGCGCGGCGTGGCGGTCGGGCTCGCCACCGTGTACCGCACGCTCGAGCTGCTGGTGGCGAGCGGCCTCGTCGCCCAGCGCGATTTTGGGGAAGGCTTCAAGCGCTACGAGCCGGTGCCGCCCGGGCAGGCGCACGAACACTGCATCTGCTCCGCCTGCGGCCGCGTGATGGAGTTTTCCAACGACCGACTGGAGCGGATGATCGGGCTGCTCGCCGAAGAAGTGGAGTTTCGACCGCACCATCACCGGCTGGAGGTCTTCGGCTTGTGCCGCGACTGCCAGCAATCCAATCCCCTCGCACGGACGAGATGACGTGATCGACCCAGCGCAGTTCATGCCGACCAGGGCGTTTCTGACTAAGGGGGTGGGCCGCCACAAGGAGAAGCTCACGAGCTTCGAGATGGCGCTGCGGGACGCTCATTTGGCGAGCTTCAACCTGGTCCGCGTCAGCTCGATCTTTCCGCCGCACTGCCAGCTGGTGGACCGCGAGGAGGGGTCGAAGAACCTCCGCCCCGGCCAGGTACTCTTCACCGTGCTCGCCGAATCCGCCACCAACGAGCCAAGCCGCCTGGTGGCGGCCTCGATCGGCCTCGCGGTCCCGTCCGACCCGTCCCACCATGGGTACATCTCCGAGCATCACAGCTACGGTCAGAACGAGAGCGTGTCGGGCGACTACGCCGAAGATCTGGCGGCGTCGATGCTGGCCACCGTGTTGGGGGTGCCGTTCGATCCCGACCAGGCCTGGGACCAGCGCCGTGAGCAGTGGATGCTCTCGGGGGACATCGTGCGTACGCTGAACGTCACGTCGACGGCGGAATGCGGCGACGACGGCCGTTGGACCACCGTCGTGGCGGCCGTGGCATTCTGTGGATAAGCGGCTCGCCGGCCTTCCCTGGGGTGCACCCGCCAACTTCCTCGGCTTACCCGAGGCGGACGTCCCGGCGCTGGAGCGGGCGGCGGTCGTGATCTTCCCCGTGCCCTACGAGGCGACGGTGTCCTACATGGGCGGCACCCGCTTCGGACCCCGCCGCATCCTCGAGGCGTCGCGGGCGATCGAACTGTACGACCACGAGCTGGACGCCGAGCCGTACCGGGTCGGGGTGTACACATTGCCGGAGCTGCTCCTGACGGGCGCCGGACCCGAGGCAGCGCTCGGCGAGCTGCGCACCGCGTTCGATGCGCTGCTCGCCGACGACCGGTTCGTCATCATGCTGGGTGGCGAGCACTCGATCTCCGCCCCGCCGATCGAGGCGCACGCAGCCCGCCTGAGCGGGGACGGGCGCCGGCTGAGCGTGCTGCAGCTCGACGCGCACGGCGACCTGCGCGCCGAGTACGAAGGGACCCCCTTCTCGCACGCCTGCGTGATGTACCGGGTGCACCAGGCCGTGGACCTCGTGCCCGTGGGCATCCGGGCGATCACGGCGGAGGAGCGGCGTCTGACCCGCGAGCGGAACATCCCCACCATCTTCGCGCACGAGCTCGATGCGGACGGGAAGTGGATCGAGCGCGCCCTCGCGGCGCTCGGGCCCGACGTGTACCTGACGATCGATATCGATTTCTTCGACCCGAGCCTCGTCCCGGCGACGGGCACCCCGGAGCCCGGCGGTGGGAGCTGGTACCCCACGCTGCGGCTGCTCGAGCGGGTGTTCGCGGAGCGCCGCGTGGTCGGCGCGGACGTGGTGGAGCTTGCGCCGATCCCCGGCGTCGTGGCGCCGGACTTCCTCACCGCCAAACTGATCTACAAGCTGGTGGCGTACCATCAGCGTGCGCGTGATGCCAGACGGCGGTAACGGCGTCCCCCTGCTGGCGGCGTTCGCGGCGGGGCTCTTGAGCTTCCTCTCGCCGTGCGTGCTGCCGCTGATCCCCAGCTACGTCGGGTTTCTCACGGGCATGACGGCCGAAGAGGTGCAGGCGCGACGCGGCACGGCATTGCTGCACGCACTGTGGTTCGTCGGCGGGTTTGCGCTGATCTTCGTCGCGCTGGGCGCCGCGGCCTCGGCGCTGGGGGCGCTCCTGACCATCTCGCAGTACTGGATCGCGCGCGGCGGCGGCGTGCTGGTGATCCTGTTCGGGCTGTACCTCCTGGGGATCCTGCGGCCGGCGTTCCTCATGCGGGAACGCCGGGTCCATCTCGCACGCAAGCCGGCGGGGTATCTGGGATCGTCGGTCGCGGGGATCGCCTTCGGCGCGGCCTGGACGCCGTGCATCGGCCCGATCCTCGGCGCGATCCTGACGCTCGCCGCCACGCGGTCCAGCCTGGCGCAGGGGACGGCGTTGCTCGGAGTGTACACGCTCGGGCTCGCACTCCCGTTCCTGCTGACAGCGCTGGCCCTGGACCACTTCCTCGTCTGGTTCCAGAAGTTCCGCGCCTACCTGGTGTGGGTGGAGCGTATCTCGGGCGTACTCCTCATTCTGCTCGGCCTGCTGCTCGTAACCGATCGGTTCACACTGCTGGCAAGCTGGCTGCAGGGCCTGACGCCGGAGTTCCTCCGCAGCCGGTTGTAACGCGCCGTCCTTCCTCAAGTGGAGGAACGATCATGCTCGATCAATTCAAGAAGTTCATGCTCGAAACAAACGCGTTTTCGCTGGCGATCGGGGTGGTCATCGGCGGCGCCGTGGCGAAGCTCGTCACCGCGCTGGTGGCCGATCTCCTGATGCCGATCATCGCCCTTATCTTGCCCGGCGGCGCCTGGCGGGAGTTCAGTATTTCACTGGGGGTGGGCCACGATCCCCTCAAGGTTGGGGACCTGGTCGGGAGCCTGATCGACTTCCTGATCATCGCGATGGTCGTCTACATCGTGATCGTCAAGCTGTTCAAGCTGCAGCCCAAGACGTGAGTCGTCGCGCAGGCACCCGGCGCGGGGCGTAGGCGTCCGAGGGGCGGCTCGACGCGGCTCATCTCCAAAAGGGCGAGGGGGCGAAACGGCGAGGGTCGTGACAGCCGTCGCCATGCCCCCAAGGAGCTAGTTCGTTCGACCCCCGGCCGGCCACCTATCGTTAAGCCGTTTTTCATCCTCCCGAGGGATATTCGGCCGTCCCACCGGCGACCAAGTTTCACTCCATGCCGCTGTCACCCTCTCGAGGAGTTCGCATGAAACGAACGGTCATGGTCCTGGTCACCGCGTTGTGCGCCACGGCACTGTCGCCTCTGGCGGCCCAACAGGCGGTCGGTCCAGCGCCAGCCGTGGGGGTGAGCACGGCGCCGGCGAGCGCTCCGAACGCCTCGCTGCCGGGACCGCGTCTCCAGCCCGAATACCGGCGCTTCGAGCCCAGCATCACCGACAGCAGCGCATCACACCGCGCGGCGCTCATGAGCGACGGCGGCAGCCACACCATCGTGATTTCGACCCTGGCGTTGATTCTCATCGTCGTGATCGTGGTGCTTCTCGTCGCGAAATAAGGAGTCTCGTATGCCTATCCTGGCTTGGATCGTCGTCGGCATTATCGGCGGCTTCATCGGCAGCAAGTTCGTCAACAATCGTGGTGAGGGGCTCGTGGGAGATCTGTTCCTGGGCGTCATCGGGGCCGTCGTGGGCGGCTGGGCGTTCAATCAGTTCGGCCACTCGGGCGTCACCGGCATCAATCTCTACAGCATCCTGGTATCCGCCATCGGCTCGATCGTCGTCCTGGTGGTATACCACGCGCTGAGCGGACACCGCATCCGGGCCTAACGCTTTCCCCCCCCGCGCCTGGGCGCCTGCTGCCCCTCCTGGCAGGAGCGCCGCGCGGCACTCCGGGCAGCGCATCGATCCTCACTGCGCCGGAGTAGCTGAAGAAGACGCCCCGCAACGGACATCCGTTGCGGGGCGCTTTGGTCAGTGCGGGCGATTCTTGACAGGTGCGGCGCCGGGGTGGACTTTTTACGTCGTCACACTTGGTTCTCGCCGCACCCGCCTTTCCCGATCGTACCCAAGAAGGCCCATGCCTACATCCATTCGCCACCGCAAGCCCGGACCACTGAAGCGAGCCGGAAACGGCAGACACCCGCTGGCCAAGGCCCCGACCGGGATCCCGGGCCTGGACGAAATCACCAACGGCGGACTGCCGCGCGGCCGACCCACGCTGGTGTGCGGCGGGGCGGGCTGTGGCAAGACGCTGCTCGCCATGGAATTCCTCGTGCGCGGGGCGCTCGAATACGACGAGCCGGGCGTCTTCATGTCGTTCGAGGAGACCACCGACGACCTCGTGGAGAACGCCCGGTCGCTCGGATTCGACCTGCAGCGGCTGAGCGCGCGCCGCCGGCTGCTGCTCGATCACATACACCTCGAGCGCTCCGAGCTCATGGAGACGGGCGAATACGATCTCGAGGGGCTGTTCATCCGACTGGGTGACGCGATCGATTCGATCGGCGCCAAGCGCGTCGTCCTCGATACGATCGAGACGCTGTTCACCGGGCTGTCCGACCGGTTCGTGGTGCGCGCCGAGTTGGCCCGGCTGTTTCGGTGGCTGAAGGCGAAGCGCGTCACCGCGATCGTGACGGGCGAGCGGGAGGCCGAGCACCTCACGCGCCAGGGACTCGAGGAATACGTCTCCGACTGCGTGATCCTGCTCGATCAGCGGGTGCAGGAGCAGAGCGCCACCCGCCGGTTGCGCATCCTCAAGTACCGCGGCTCGGCGCACGGCGGCAACGAAATGCCGTTCCTCATCGACGACCACGGAGTCTCCGTCCTGCCGATCACGTCGCTGGGACTCTCGCACCAGGCGTCCACCGCGCACCTGTCCACCGGCGTGGCCGGGTTGGACGGCATGTTCGGGAAGAAAGGATTCTTTCGCGGCAACAGCGTGCTCGTTTCGGGCACGGCGGGCACCGGCAAGTCCAGCCTGGCGGCGCACTTCGCGGAGGCCACGTGCCGGCGCGGAGAGCGCTCTTTGTACTTCGCCTTCGAGGAGTCGCCGAGCCAGATCACGCGCAATATGGCGTCGATCGGCATCGACCTCGCGCCCTGGATGCGCCGGGATCTGCTGCGCATCCACGCCCAGCGGCCGACGGCGCTGGGTCTGGAAGCGCACCTGGTCACGATGCACCGGCTCATCGAGGAATGGCGGCCGCGGGTGGTGATCGTGGATCCGGTCACCAACATGATCGCGGTCGGCAGCGAGATCGAAGTGAAGGCCATGCTCGCCCGGCTCATCGATTTCATGAAACTGCGGCAGATCACCGCGCTCTTCACCTCCCTGACCGAGGGGGGCGGCGCGGCCGAGCGGACCGACCTCGGCGTGTCGTCGTTGATGGACGTCTGGATGCTGGTGGGGAACCCGGAAGCGAACGGCGAGCGGAACCGGGCGATCCAGATCGTCAAGGCCCGGGGCATGGCGCACTCGAACCAGGTGCGCGAGTTCGTGATGAGCGAACACGGCGTCACCCTGGTGGACGTCAGCCGCCGGGCCGACGGCAGCGTCGCCATCGGGTCCGCCCGGGGGGCCGAGCAACGGCACGTGCCCGCCGGTCCGGCGAAGCCGAGCCGCCGGCGCGGTTCGAAATGAAGAACGGCGCGCGCCGCACCTGGCGGCTGCGGCTCTACGTGGCGGGGCAGACGCCGAAATCGATCGCCGCCCTCGCCAATCTGCAGCGCCTGTGCGACAGGTACCTCGCCGGCCGCTACCGCATCGAGGTGATCGACCTGGTGCAGCAGCCGCATCTGGCGCGCCGCGATGACATCATTGTGGTCCCGACGCTGGTGCGGCAGCTGCCGCCGCCGATCCGCAAGATCATCGGCGACCTGTCGAACGTGGAGCGCGTCCTGCAGGGGTTGGATGTGTCGCCGCGGGATGACGAGGCGTAAGCCGGGCCGGGCCGTGATCAGGAAACGGAAGACGTCGCGCCGCCTCCCGGCGGGACTGGAAGAGCTGCGGAGCCGGCTCCGAGCGGCCGAGGACACCTTGCGCGCCCTCCGGGCCGGAGACGTGGATGCGCTGGTGGTGACACGGGCGGGGGACGACCACGTGGTCACGCTCCAGGGTGCGGACCTGCCGTACCGCATCCTGCTCGACCAGATGTATGCGGGCGCGGTGACGCTGACCCTGGACGGCGTCATTGTCTATTGCAATCAGCGGTTCGCCGACATCGTCCGGACGCCGCGCGCCCGCGCCATCGGCTCTGCGTTGCGACGGTTCGCGCCGCCCCCGCACCAGGCGACGCTCGCGGCGCTGCTCGCGAGCGCGAACGGGGACCGGACGAAGGGCGAGCTCGCGCTCTGCGCGGAAGCTGGGACGCCGGTGCCGGTGTCGGTGACCTTCGCGCCGTTGCGGCTGGCAGCGGGCGCGGAGGTCAGCGGGGTGATCGGCGTGGTGGCGGATGTCACCGAGCAGAAGCAGCAGGAGGAGCTTCGTACCCGGCTGATCGAGCAGGTGATGACGGCCCAGGAGGCGGAGCGGGGGCGGATCGCACGCGAGCTGCACGACGAGACCGGGCAATCGCTGACCGCGCTCCTGGTGGGGTTGCGGACGATCGAAGGGTCCGGCACGATCGCGGAGGCCGTTGGGCTGGCGCACCAGCTCCGAGAGGTGGCCGCCCGAACCCTGCGTGACGTGGGACGCTTGGCCCGGGGGCTCCACCCGAGCGTGCTCGACGAGCTGGGGCTCGCCGTCGCGGTGACGCGCCACGTGCAGGAGTTTGCCCGGCTGCACAGAATCGCCGAGGATACGCGGATCGAGGGACTCGACGCGGATCCCCTGTTGCCGTTGGTGCAGAGCACCGTCTACCGCGCGCTGCAGGAAGCGTTGACCAACGTCGCGAAACACGCCGACGCCCGGCGCGTCAGCGTTCGGCTGGTGCGCGACGAGACGGTGGTCGAGTTACGCGTTCAGGATGACGGCGACGGGTTCGAGGCGCGCGCAGTGGATCGCCGAGGCCTGGGACTCCAAGGCATGCAGGAGCGCGCGGCGCTGCTCGGCGGGGCGGTGCAGATCGCCTCGGCGCGCGGGCAGGGGACCACGATCACGGCCCGCTTTCCCGTGCGCCGGTCGTAGCGCGGATGCCGAGCATCCGCGTCCTGATCGCCGACGACCATGCCATTCTCCGGACGGGCCTCCGGATGCTCATCGAGGCCCAATCCGACATGAACGTGGTCGGCGAGGCGGCGGACGGGTCCGAGGCCGTGCGCCGGGCAGGAGAGAGCGAGGCCGACGTCGTTCTCCTGGACCTGTCCATGCCCGGATCCTCTGGCACCGTGACCATCGAGCGCCTGGTCCGGCTGGACCCGAGCCCGCGCGTGCTCGTGCTCACCATGCACGATGATCCCGTCTACCTGCGGTCCGCGCTCCAAGCCGGCGCGTCCGGCTACATCGTCAAGAAGGCGGCGGACGTCGAGCTGTTGAACGCGATCCGTGTCGTTCATCGCGGCGGCAACTTCGTGAATCTGACGCGTCCCGGCGAAGCGGCGGTCGCCGACGCGGCCCAGCACGTCCCCCGTAACACGCCGGCCGCCGGGCTGCCCCGGCCGTTGAGTCATCGCGAAGTCGAGGTGCTCCGACTCCTGGCGCAAGGGCATACGAATCAGGAGGCGGCGGAACAGTTGGCCGTGAGCATCAAGACCATCGAAACGCACCGCAAGCGCTTGAGCGATAAGCTCGGCCTCAGGAGTCGGGCCGAACTGTACCGTTTCGCCGTCGAGTCGCGCCTCCTCTAGTGTAGGGGATTCTCCCGACATCCGGGCAGAGTTGGGGGTGTTTACCCGATGCGTCCCCTCCCCCGTATCTCTAGTTTTTTACAGGAGCTACTTTGCAGCAGCCCACGAACCTGAACGCGGACCCTGCTCTGGCGAAACGCATCCGGGTAATTGTCATCGACGACAATCGACTGGTCCGCGAGGGACTCCAGGCGCTACTCGACGAACAGCCGGACCTCAAAGTCGTGGCGGCTGTGGAAGACAGGACAAGCGGGCTGCGCGTTCTGCAGGAGTTCACGCCCCACATCGTGCTCGTGGACGCGGCGTTGGACAACGGCGACGGCTACGGCTTCGTCGGGGTGCTGCGCAAGACCGCGCCCGAGACCAAGGTGATCGTGATGGACCTGTTGCCGGCCCCCGAAGACGTGATCGAATTCGTCAAGGCCGGCGCGAACGGGTTCATCATGAAAGACGCGACGATCGATGAACTCGTGAGCACGATTCGATCGGTCGCCCTGGGGGCGGACGTGGTGCCCCCGGCCCTGACGGGGACGCTGCTGTCTCACATCGCGCAGCAGGCGGCGGTGCGTCGGATGCCGGACGCGGCGGAGTCCGTGCGGATGACGAAGCGGGAACGGGAGATCATGAACCTGATCGCCGAGGGCTTGAGCAACAAGGAAATCGCTCAGCGCCTCAACATCGCGACCTACACCGTCAAGAGCCACGTGCACAACATTCTGGAAAAGCTGGCGCTGCACAGCCGGCTGCAGATCGCCGCGTACACCCACAAGACCGGCTCCCCCGCCTCCCCCGCCTCCCCCGCGACGTAATCCCCTCCGGCTGACCGATGCGCTGCGAGCGCGCGGTCAGGCAGCGCGTTTTTTGCCGTTGACGCGTGCGAGTTTCTTCGGAGTGCGTTTGCTGAGCTTCGGAGCGCGTTTGCTGAGCTTGGCGTGCGGCATGGAAAACCGCGCCGGCCCCGTGAGGTCGAAGTCCATGTCGAGCTGCTTCAGCTCGACTTCGATCGCCCGATCGACGTCGTCCACCTGGCCGGGGCTGTCGGTGACGACCAGGATGTGGGTGATGTTGGTCTCGACGACGATCCGACCCGTCCACACAAGTCCCCCACGCTTCGCCGCGAGGTGCGCACGGCGCAGCAGCGCTCGGAGTTTCCTGAACCGGGGCTCGGGCTGGGGTGGATTGAGCTCATAGGCGTACACCCAGTGCGCGCGGGCCGGCGGTCGTGCTCGTTTGGTGATCATAAGCCTTGCCCTTCCTCGAAATCCAGACCTCGAAATCCAGAACCGCAACCTACCTCGTCGGTGCTGAACCGCGCCATCCATCTTGCGGGGGACGCAGGGGTGGGGTCGAGGTAGAGCGACAGAGTGGGTGGCGCGTGGTCGCAACGAGCCTGCCGCTAGGTACGACTCTCACGACCGAAAGAGCTAGCCCATTCGATTCGCCGCGGGTCGCGTGCCCACTCGGGCTGCTAGCTCGCGATTCATCCGGCGGGGGGATGTTCGCACGGGCGGACCTGGTGCAGTTTCTCCGGTCGCTGTAGCAGGCTCCTCACACCGGGAAGGCGATCTCACCATGGCGACACGAACGGACCGCTTCATCAGCGCGGCCGTACGCACGGCACGAAAGGCCAAACAATGGGCGTTGGCGGCCGCGCGCGAGGCTGACCGCCTGCTGACGGAGGCCCGGAAGCAGGCCGACTCCGAGGACCGGCGGCGCCGGTTGAAGCAGACCCTGCTCAAGACGGAACGGGTGCTGAAGGTTGCGGGACGGGCGGCGCTCGTCGCCGGAGTGGCGGCAGGGATCGCGGCGGCCCGGGCCGAACGCCGCGGTCGCGGGAACCTATCGAAAGGGGCGTCGCGTTAGCGCTCGCCAGCGCGCCATACGGGTTTGCGAACGGCCTCACACGGCGGCGGTCCATGGGACCGCCGCCGTGCTGCGCTCAGGACCGCCGTCTCGTGAAGGTGCGGTGCCCGCGGATCGCGGACAGATCGATCAGGAGCGCCACCACGAGGCCTATCACGGGCCAGAGCGTCCACGCCCCGGCGAACCAGTGGTGGACGGCCGAATACCACAGGAGCGTCGTCGGCAGGAAGATGAACCCGACGATGGGCAACAGCAGCGACGGGAACAGGCCGTCAAACCAGTGGCTGAAATACCAGAGGAGGGCGACCGCCAGGCGCGGCGTGAGGAGGATGAGGGCA
>Ga0307281_10000105_pt1 | contig 18653 bp, 13 predicted proteins | sample ER_DNA_120_FD_194486 | JGI IMG/M metagenome (GOLD analysis project Ga0307281, IMG submission 194486) | Bulk soil microbial communities from the East River watershed near Crested Butte, Colorado, United States - ER_DNA_120 | ecosystem: Environmental > Terrestrial > Soil > Floodplain | place...
CATCACGGCGGCGGATGTGGATTTTGCGCTCGAGGTTTTGGACCGCGCGCTGGCCGAGGTCGCGCCCTAGCTCGAGAAGCCGATCCCCAGGCGATCGAGCATCCGCAGTAGTACGCCTGGCTCGGCCCCGGCGTCCACCCGGCGCAGCGCCCGGGTGACGGCTCCCACCGCCCAGGTCCGCAGCGGCTCCGGTGGGTACGGAAACGGCGGCCGCTGCACCAGGGCGAGGTCGAGCAGTTCGTCGGAACGCTCCAGTGCAAGGTGGGCTAGGATCCGTCCCGCGATGCGCGTCGTGCCCAGTCCGTGCCCGGTGAACCCCAGTCCGTAAAGCACCTTCCCCTCGAGCGCCCGGCCGAAGAACGGGGTGAGGCGTGTGGTGGCGCAAATCGCCCCGCCCCACGCGTAGGCCCACTCGAGCCCCGCGAGCGCCGGGAAGTGGCGGCGGAAGCTCGCCCGCAACGCCTCGTAATGCGCCGGGGAATGATCGCACGCCGGCGCGACGCGGTTGCCGGAGTAATACGCCGCCTCGCTCGTGCCCCAGAGAATCCGGTCGTCCCGGGTGAGGCGGTAGTAATTGAAGAACGTGCGCCCGTCAGACACCCCCTCGCGCTCGTGCCAGCCGATCGCGTCCCGCTGCGCGGCGGTCAACGGCTCGCTGACCAGGATGTAGTCGTACAGCGGGATCATGCGCCGTGCCACCCGCGGCACGAGCAAGTGCGTGTAGGCGCTGGTGGCCAACACGACCCGGCGCGCGTCTACCCGTCCGCGCGCACTGCGCAGGCGCACACCCGCCCCAGTCGGCTCGATCCCCATGACGTGGCTGCGCTCATACACCGTCACGCCCAGCCGCTCGACGTCGCGGCGCAGGCCGTCCACCAGTTTCACCGGATCGAGGATGCCGCCCGCCGAGACCCGCACGCCCCCCAGGTAGAGCGGGGAATGGACCGCGGCCCGCACGGCGTCTTTGTCCAGCAGCTGGTAGGTCTCGACGCCGAGCCCCTCGGCCGTTTCCACCGCACGGCGGCAGTCAGCGAGGTGGGCGGGCGTGAGGGCCATGATCAGGCGCCCGGTCCGTTCGTAATCGCAGTCGATACCACGCTCGACCAGGAACGCGGCGAGATCGGCAAGATTCGCCTCGCCGAGGCGGGCGAGCCGGCGCGCCTCGGCGTCGCCGAAGTGCTCGATCGCGAGCGCGTGCGAATGATCCACCGTCTCCGACAGCATGCCGGCGTTGCGCCCGCTGCCACCGTACGCGGCGACGCCTTGTTCGAGGGCCACGACTTCGAGCGACGCATCGATCTGCTTCAAGAAGAGCGCGGTCCAGAGCCCGGTGAGGCCGGCCCCGACGATGGCCACGTCCGCCTCGCGCGCGGCCGGCAGCGCCGTGACGGCGCGCTCGGGCCTTCGGGCGAGCCAGTAACACGCTTGCTCGATCGAGTGTCCGGTGACGACCGGAGTCACGGACCGGGAGTGACGAGGGCTTGCCGCAGGCGGCGCTGTTGCCACAGCACGGTGACGCCGAGCAGCAGCAGGCTCATGACCAGGATAGTGGTCGCGAGAACGTTGATCTGGGGTGGGTAGGCGGCGCGGCGGGCGCCGTACACGTACAACGGGTAGGTGACGTCGCTCCCCGAGTTGAACAACGTGATGACGAAGTCGTCGAGCGACAGGGCGAACGACAGCATGGCGGCGGCGACGATCCCCGGGGCGATGAGCGGCAGCGTCACCTTTCGGATGACGCGCCACGGCGTGGCGCCCAGGTCCATGGCCGCTTCCTCGAGCGTCCAGTCGAAGCCGCGGATGCGGGCTCGCACGGTGAGCGCCACGTAACTCACCGAAAACATGATGTGGGCGATCACGATGGTCGTGAAGCCCATATGGGCGTTCAGATCGAGGAACAAGGATAGGAGCGACGAGCCGAGCACGACCTCGGGCGTGGTGAGCGGCAGCACCAGCAGCAGGCCGACCGCCCCGGAGCCGCGGAACTTGTAGCGGCACAGGGCGAGGGCGATCATCGTGCCGAAGATGGTGGCGACGGCCGTGGAAATGCTCGCGACCTTGAGGCTCAGCTTCATAGCGTCGACGAGGGGCGCGAACCGGAACGGGTCGCGCCACGCGTCGAGCGAAAAGCTCTTCCAGACGAAGTTGAACCTCCCCTCCGGCCGGTTGAAGCTGTACAGCACGATCACGAAGATCGGGAGAAACAGGTAGAGCAGCACGAGGGCGCCGCTCGCATCGAGCACCCACCCGCGCCAGCGCCCGCGGTTCACGCGAGCTCCTCGGTGCCAAGCACCCGGGCGTAGGCGATCACGGCGATGGAAATGATCGTCATCAACACGAACGACAGGGCCGCCGCCAGCGGGTAGTCGTGCACCTGCAGGAACTGGTTCTGGATGACCGTGCCGACCATGCGCTGATTGGGACTGCCCAACAGCTCGGCGTTGATGAAGTCCCCCGACGCCGGGATGAAGGTCAGCAGGCTCCCGGCGAACACGCCCGGCAGCGACAGCGGAAACACCACTTTGCGGAACGCCCGCCCCGGTCCCGAATAGAGGTCCTGCGCCGCCTCCGTCAGCCGCCGGTCGATCTTTTCGAGGCTGACGTAGATCGGCAGGATCATGAACGGCAGGAAATTGTAGGTCAGGCCGCCGATCACCGCCCAATTGGTATTGAGCAACCGGCCGTCCTGCGGCAGGAGGTGGAGCCAGACGAGCAGCCCCACGATCGGCCCGCCGTCATTGAGGATCGTCTTCCACGCGAAGGTGCGCACCAGGAACGTCGTGAAGAACGGCAGGATGACGAGCCCGAGGAGGAAGTTCTTGAATCGCCCCGCGCGGAACGCCATGACGTAGGCCAGCGGGTAGCCGAGCAGCAGGGCGACCACGGTCGCGAACAGCGAGAAGCGGAACGACCGCAGCAGGAAGCTGCCGTACGCCGAAAACGACCGGGCGTACCCGTCCCACCACGGCACCCCCTGCCCCGAAATGGACGTGTGGGCGAGCGTGGCGATCGGCACGACGAAAAACACGACGAGCCACAACACGCCCGGCGCCAGGAGCAGGTAGGGCGCGAGCGGATTCCATCTCGCGCCGCCGGCCGCGGTGCCCGCCACTCAGGCGCCGATCGCGTCCTGGAAGATGCGGTTGAACTCCACGTCCTCGTCCTCCGCCAGCGTGCGGAACACGTGCAAGCGGGACACCAGCTCCGCGGGCGGGTTGACCAGCTCGCTGCTCGCCAGGTTGGGGGCGATCTTCGCGAGCTCGACGCCCGCACCGCGCACGTCGGAGATGTACGGCGCGCCGGACACGATCTGCGCCGAGTGCGCCGGATCGTAGCACCAGTTGATCCACGCCATGGCGAGGTCCTGCCGGTCCGACGTCTTCGGGATCATCATGTTGTCGGAGAACAGCATCGCCCCTTCTGCCGGCGCGATCCACTTCAGATCCGGGTTGTCGGCGGCCAGGCCTTGGATGTCGCCCGACCAGGCGATGGCGACCGCGATGTTGCCGGCGGCCAGGTCGTCCGCGTAGTCGTTGCCGGTGAACGAGCGGATCTGCCCGCTCAGGCGCGCCTGCTTCACCTTCGCCGCCGCGGCCTTGGCGTCGTCGAGCGTGCAATGCGTGGGATCCTTGCCCATGGCCAGCATCACCAGCCCCAGCGTGTCGCGCATCTCGGTGAGCATCGTCACCTTGCCCTTGAACTTCGGGTCGAAGATGTCGTTGAAGCTCGAGAGCTCGCGTCCGGTCTTCTTCGGGTTGTAGCCCAGCCCCGTCATGCCCGACACCCAGGGGACGGAGAACTTGCGGCCCGGATCGAAATCGACGTTGCGCACGGCGTCGACGACGTTCGCTCTGTTCGGGAACCTGGCGTCGTCCAGCGGGGCGACGTAGCCCAGCCGGATCATCTTGCCGGCCATCCAGTCGGTCAGCACGATGATGTCGCGGTCGATGCTCTGCCCGCGCTTCAAGGGCTCTTCGATCTTCGCGAAGAACTCGTTGTTGTCGTTGATGTCTTCATTGTACTGCACGGTGATGCCCGTGGCCTTCTGGAAATCCGGAACCGTCTGCTTGTCGATGTAGAGCGGCCACTGGGAGATGCGCAGCGGCCCGGCGCTCAGCGCCGGCGCCTTCTTCTGGCACGCCGCGAGGAGACCCGCGCCCAGCGTCAGCCCGCCTGCCGCGGCGGCAGAGCGGCCGACGAACTGACGGCGATTGATGGGGCTTGGGGGTGTCGGGGGCAGGTCGTCGGGACGGTCGGTGGAGTTCATGGCATTCGCTCGGTGAGGGTTAGAGTTGCGGAGTCGCGCGTTCCATGGTGCTGCGATCATCGGCGTCGATGCCCACGGCTGTCGTCTCCCCGGGGGGGAGCAGGCGGGCGGCCTCGGCTTCCCAGCTCACGTACAGCGTCTGTCCGGGCCGCACCTCGGGGAGCGTATCCTCGGGGCCCACGTGGGCGACGAGCTGAGTGCCGTCGGCGGTCCGGAGTCCGCAGCGCACCACCGGGCCCTGAAACACCACGTGCTGGACGGTGGTCGGGAGCGAACGCCCGCCGGGGGCACCGGTGGCGCTCAACTGCAGTCGCTCCGGGCGGACCATCACCCAGGCACCCGTGCCCGCCTTCGCCCCCCAGGTCCCCGCCGGCAGCTCGACACGGAAGTCTCGGGCCAGCACCGCCGTCGCCGTCGTGCCGCGCACCTCGGCCACCGTCGCCGGCAGGAGATTCGCGCTGCCGATGAAGTTGGCGACGAATACGGTGGCGGGCGAATGGTAGATCTCCTCCGGGGTGCCGATCTGCTCGACCCGTCCTTCGTTCATCACGGCGATCCGGTCGGACATCGTCAGCGCTTCCTCCTGATCGTGCGTGACGTATATGAACGTGATGCGCACTTCCCGCTGGATGCGCTTCAGCTCGATCTGCATCGCCTGCCGCAGCTTCAGGTCGAGCGCGCCGAGCGGTTCGTCGAGCAGCAGGGCGCTGGGGTAGTTCACGAGGGCGCGGGCCAGCGCGACGCGTTGCTGCTGCCCACCGGAGAGCTGGGCCGGCTTGCGGTGGGCGAAGTTCGTCAGCCGCACCACCCCGAGCAGGTCCTGCACCCGTTTCTCCACCTCCGCTTTGGCGACCTTCTGGCTGCGCGGCCCGAACGCGACGTTGTCGTGCACCGACATGTGAGGAAACAGTGCGTAGTGCTGGAATACGGTATTCACGTTGCGCCGGTACGGCGGGGTATGCGACACGTCCCGCCCTTCCAGCAGGATGCGCCCGTCCGAAGGCTCTTCGAAGCCGGCGATCATGCGCAGCGTGGTCGTCTTGCCGCACCCTGAGGGCCCGAGCATCGAGAAGAATTCGCCGCGCCGGATGGAGAAGTGCGCGTCGCGCACCGCCGCGAATTCCCCGAAGTGCTTGAACACGTGCTCCACCGTGATCACGGCGTCGCCGGGCGGTGCTGAGGGGCGCGGGGGCGGCATGGGCTGCGGTTGTGTCACGGCTAGGAAAGTGCAGGCCCTCCGGCCAAACCGCCAGTTCGAGTCCGTTGACAATCCACGCACGCCCGACGAGCCTTCGTCATGACCGTCGCCACCCCCCGCGCCGCCACCGATCGCCTCCTCGCACGCGCGCAGCAGCTGCGGGCACAGGAAATGGACCGCCTGCTCGCGCGCACGACGGGCTCGGCGCGGCTGTTCGAGCGTGCCTCCCGACGGCTCCCGTTCGGCGTGGTCTCGTCGTTCCAGAAAATGCAGCCCTATCCCATCTACGTGACCCACGGGAAGGGCAGCCACATCTGGGACCAGGACGGTACCGAGTATCTCGACTTCCACAACGGCTTTGGCGCCATGGTGGTGGGCCACGCGCATCCCCGGATCGTCGCGGCGATTCACGAGGCGGCGAGCCGCGGGACGCACTTCGCGGCGACTACCGAGGTGGCGGTGGAGTTCGCCGAGGAGATTTGCAACCGTTTTCACCTCGAGGCGATCCGCTTCGCCAATTCCGGCACCGAGGCCACGATGGACGCCATCCGCGTGGCGCGGGCGGCGACGGGGCGGGACGTGGTATGCAAGATCGAGGGATCCTACCACGGCCATCACGACGCGGTGATGTTCTCGGTGCTCCCCAACGCCGATCTGATGGGGGGACGGGACCGGCCCGCGAAGGCGCCGGTGTCGAAGGGGCTCGTGAAGGACGCCGCCCGCTACATCGAAGTCGTCCCGTTCAACGACGCGGACGCCTTGGAGCGCGTGTTCGCCGAACGGGGCGGCGAAATCGCGTGCCTCATCATGGAGCCCGCCATGATGAACATCGGGATCGTCCTGCCGCAGCCGGGCTACCTCCAGCGGGTGCGCGCGCTGTGCGACCGCTACGGCGTCGTTTTCATTTACGACGAGGTCAAGACCGGGTTTACGATCGCCGCGGGCGGGGCCACCGAGCGCTTCGGCGTCCAGCCCGACCTCATCTGCCTCGCGAAAGCGATCTCCGCCGGTCTGCCGGCCGCGGCCTTCGGCGGCAAGAAGGACCTGATGTTTCTGATCGAGCAGGGGGTCTCGCAGATGGGGACCTACAACGGGAACCCGCTCGTGTCGCACGTGGGCCTCGTAGCACTGCGGGAGATCCTCACGCCCGCGGCCTACCAGACCCTGGCCCGATTGGGTGCCCGGCTGGTGGCGGGCTGCCAGCGTGCGATCGCCGCTAACGGCATCCCCGCCCACACCATCGATCTCGGCGCTAAGGGCTGCGTCTCGTATCGCCCCACGCCGCTGCGCAGCTACCGCGACTTCCTCGACACCAAGACCGACCTCTTCGCCGCTTCGTATCCCTGGCTCCTGAACCGCGGCATTTTCATGACGCCGGGGGACGAAGAGCAGTGGACGCTGTCGGTGCAGCACAGCGACGCCGACATCGACCGTTACATCGAGGTCTTCACCGAGTTCTGCAAGTCGCTCGCCGCCTGACCTACCGGCCGGCGGTCGCTGGCGTCGAAGTGGAAGGCTCGAGACCGTAGCGCTGCGGATTGCTGCAGATCACCGCCGCCGCCAGGATCTTGGGGACGTACTCCATCGTTTCCGACGGCAGCAGCTTCATGCGGTACAGGTGCCAAAAATCGCGGTTCTGTTTCTTGAAACCGCCCGGCGTGCGGGCGATCTTGTGTAGCACCCCGCGTACCCCGTTCTCGCCCCGGTTGTAGCTCGCCATCGCCAGCATGAACGCATCCTCCCCGAACTCGGCGAGCAGATTCGCCAGGTGCCGGGCGGCCGCGCGCGTCTGCTTGTCCACGTCCAGGCGCTCGTCCACCTTCCCGTCGACCCGCAACCCCAGGTCCCGCGCACTCGGCGCCATCATCTGCCACATCCCCAGCGCGCCGGCGTGGCTCCGGGCTTTGGGGCTGAAGCGCGATTCCGTCCAGGCCACGTACCCCATCACGTCCGGCAGCTCGAGCGCACGAAACTCCTTCACGATCACCGGCCAGTACTTCACCTTGCGCTGGTACACTTCGCGCGTTGCGATATTCCCCTTCAACAGCAGATCGATGTGGAACCGCAGCCGTTCCTTGAAAATCGGCGGGACGGCGTACGTCCCGGCATCGAACTGGCGCAGGATGGCGCGGATCTCGCGATCCAGCTCATCGCCCGCGTTGGCGGCTTCGGCCGCTTTCGCCTGGTCGGCCCGGGCCAGGTCCGCGAGGGTCCGTTCCGCATTGGAGGTGGCGTCGAGGTAGCGCTGCTCCAGCAACGCCAGGCGCGCCGAGTCCTGCTCCGCCTGCATCTGTCGCTGGATCTCGCCGATCTGGGTGTCGAAGCGCCCTTTGGCGTCGAGCAACCGGGCGATCTGCCGGTGCTGCACGTAGATCACGGTGCCCATCACGGCGATCACCACCATCGCGGCCATGGTGACGAGCCCCACGACCTTCACCCACCGCTTCTTCGTCTGTTTCTTGACCACCTCGGAGACTTCCAGCACCGCGCTGGCGACGAAGTCCATGGTCTTGCGGGACCGGACGCCGCCCGCCTTCGCCCGCCCCTCGGCGATGCGCTGCGCGGTGAGAGCGAAGATCTGGCCGGTCGCCGAGGCCCGGCCGCCCGCCTGCAGCACCTTGGTGATCTCGGCGGCGTCCTGGGCCGCGTCGTAGCTCGCGTCGATCACGATCTCCACCTGCACCTCGGGACCGCCCGTCGCCCCGAAGCGGATCGTGTCCCCCGAGGTCAGATCGACCTTGGCGACTTTCTTCCCGTTGACCCGGATGCCGCCGGGGGAATCCAGGTCGATCACGTTATACACGCCATCCTTCAGCACCACGGCGGCGTGGTAGGGGGCCACTTTGGGTTCGGCGGCGGGATCGTAGCGGAGCTCGCAATCGTGCCCCGTACCGATCCGCAGCCAGCGCTTCTCGCTGCTCGTCGTCGTGCCCTGCAGCGAGCCCTTGAGGTGCGTGAAGCGGATCATCGGGCGATGACCGCCGAGGCGGGCGTCGAAATGGTGCGCAGCTCGCGAAGGAAGACCGGCGGAAGGTTATCGGCCGAACGCGCGGTGCGCCAGTTGGCCCGGGACCAGTATGAAGATCAAAACCGGCAACTGAGGCCTGCGTACAACAGGTCGTACCCGGAGCTCGCGCCCTGCTCCCGGTACGCGGAGAGCACCATCAGCCACGCGCCCGCCAGATTCACGTCGGCGTCGGCCGAGAACCAGTGCGTGGTCGTCGTGAGGCCGGCGGTGCTGGCGCGCTCGGTCCGGAAGCCCCCTCCGACCTGAACACTCCCCCGGCCGCCCGGCTCGATCCCCACCGTCAGCGCCTGCAACCATCCGCTGCGCCCGACGCTCGTATAGTGCGTACTCCGCGAGCGCAGGCTCAGGCCGTACCGCGCAATCCGGTCGGCGCCGAGGGAGAGGGTTGTGGACCCCGCCGCGCCGCCGCTGCCACCGCCGGACCGCCGTGCGTCGACCGCGGCCTGAAAGCGCCCCGTGCGGGCCGACAGCCCGACCCAAGCGCCGCGCCGGAAGGCATCGTCGAAGGCCGTTTCCGGGCTCACGACGTCACGATACAGTCGGACGTTGCGCCGGCTGTCCACCCCGCTCGTCAGGCTGAAGGCGTCGCTGACATGCAGCTGGAACGTCGCGAACGTACTGGTCGGCGAGATGGCCGATTCGCCGCCCACGCGCCGCCAGGGCCGGTAGTAATCCACCTCCTGCGCCGCAAATATCGAGACCCGCCGGGTGGCGTAGTCCCCCTGCAAGTAGAGAAACTCGCGGTTGGCTCGGCCGTGCAAGTAGGAGCCGGACAGGCCGGCCGTGACGCCCCAGCGCGCGAGTGAGGCGATTCCGCTGCGCCGTTGGGCGTATGCCCCGAGCTGCCCAGGCGTTCCGGAGAAGCCCAGATTGACCGGCTCGGGTTCGCTCCCTACAAACACGCCGCCGCCCCAGCCGCTGCCGCCCCACTGCGCCGACACGCCGTCCAGGAGGCCCACCGGTGCGATGCCCGGCGCATACTGGCGCCCGGCGCTGAGCCGCAGCGGGGAAGCCGGTGCTTGCCAGGTCAGCGCCGCCTGGTAGACCCGCGTCTGCGCCCGCGACGCGGTGCCCAGTCCGTCGGCACGGGTCTGGAGCGCGCGCCGGCTGCGCACATCCGCGGTGATCCCCAGCCCGGTCCCGGCCAGTCCGCTGCCCAGCATCCGGAACTCTCCCGACGGCTGCACGATCTGCGCTCCGCTGCCGTCCTCCGGTCGCACCAGGAGGAAGGAGAGGCCGAAGCGGCCGCGCACCGCACTCCGGGGCCGCTGGTCCCACGGACGTTGTGGAGGTGGGGCGGGCCGGGCCGCGACCGGCGCACCGGAATCGGGTGCGGCCGCTGTGAACCGCACCGAGTCGCCCACCACGAGTGCGGCCGTGATGCCGGAGATATCGCAGGCGGCCCGGTGGGTCGCAAGGAACGTGACAGCGAGCACGGCCACCGTGCTGTCCCCGCGGGTCACCTCCAGGCGACTGGTGTCCCGCAGCCCTTCGGCCACACCCGCGTCGATGTACGCGGAGGCCGTCGTCAGATAGGTCACGTGCGCCCAGCGGACCACTCGTCCGGGGGCCTGCTGGCTCGCGCCGGGCGCCGGGATAGCGAGCACACTGCACAGGATCGCGAAATCGCGGGCCCTCAATCTCCACCTCTTCCGCTCGGGTGGCAGCTGTAGCACTGCTGGCTGGTGTAGCCCCTGCCCCGGTGGGCGTCCTGGTGACACTGCACGCAACCGAATTGGCGGAAGTCGTTCGAGTCGATGTGACAGGTCGAGCACGACGACCACTTGCCCTGATGGGCTCCTGAGAAAATTGGGAAGAACCGGTCGTGGTCGAACCTGGCGCCGGTCCAGCGTGCCGTCGAGTGGCACGAGGCGCAGTCAGTCGGAAACTGCGCCGCGCGGTGGTTAGGGTCGGTGGTGCCATCGTAGTCCGCCTGGTGGCACGACGCGCACGTGGACGGCATCGCCTGGAACTGCCCCACCCCGTGACACCGGGAGCAGGTGATCCGGAGGTGTGCGCCGGTGAGCGCGAACCCCGTCGCGGCGTGATCGAACCTCGTCCGGAGCCACGTGACGGCGGCGTGGCACTGCGCGCAGTCGGTCGTGTAGCCGACGGCCGTATGATCGGGGTCGCGGGCGGCCTGGTAGTCCCTCAGGTGGCACGACGAGCATTCCACGGCCACCGCCACGAACGTCAGCCGCCCTTGCTGAGCGGCGTGGCAGGACTCGCAGTCCACCGTGAGGTGCGCCCCCGCGAGCGGGAAGCGCGTCAGCTGGTGGGCTCGGGTCATCGCGGCGCGGTCGAGGAAGGTCCGCGTCGTATGGCAACGCGAGCACTCGGTGCCAACTTCCCCGCGATGGGGGTCGCGGTGGCATGATGCGCAGCTCGTGGAGGCGCCGCGAAAATCGAGCGTGGCGTGGCAGGCCCGGCAGGTGGCCGTGGCGTGCGCCCCGGCGAGCGGGAACCGCGCCGTCTTCCCATGGTCGAACTCCGCGCTGATCCGCGCCGGCGCCCACGCAAGAGGACTGTGGCAGACGTTGCACGCCACGGCAAGAGTGCCGTGCGGGTTCGCGAGCGGCGACCCCTGCTGCGCCCAACCCGGTGCGGGAAGGAACAGCAGTAACCCGATCCACTTCATTCGAACGGCGCCTTCACGAAGAGGAAGACAGTCGCCTACTGGCGCAGGCAAGTTCTGTGCTCTTCGAGGTCCCCACGAACCGACGCGCGCCACTGGACTGAAATGCGCCACGTGGCGCGTTCCGTGACAACCGGTGCGCCGGTGGGCCGCGGTCTTCAGGAAGCGGTCGACTGTCTACGGAGTCAGAATCGGAGGCTCAACCCCGTGTAGAGCAGGTCGTGCGCTTCGATGCCCCCCGTCTCCCGGTAGGCGGAGACGATCACGAATAGCGAGCGGGCGAGGCTGACGTCCATGTCGGCGGACAGCCAGCGGATGTTGAGCGTCGGTGCGGCCGTACTGTCCCGTTCCGTCCGCCAGCCCGAGGTCACGGCGACGCTCCCCCGCCCGAACGGCTCGACTCCGAGCGAGACCGAATTGAGCCATCCCGCCCGTCCCGTCGTCGTGTACCGGGTACTCCGGGAGCGGAGGCTGACGCCCAGCGGGGTGAGGCGCTCGGCGCCGAGGGCCAGGGTGTAGGTGTTCGCCGAGCCGGTCGTCGCGTCGTGGTTCGTCCGCGCATCGAAGGCCGCGCGGAAGTGCCGCGGCGTCCGGACCGCGAACCCGACCCAGACCCCCTGGCGAAACGTGTCGTCGAACAGCGTCGCCGGGTTGACGACGTCACGGTACAAGCGCGCGCTGCGCCGGTTGTCGATGCCGGTCGTGAAGCTCAGCCCGGACGTCACCTGGAGCTGGACGTTCGCGAATGTGCTGGTGGGAGAGATCGCCTGTTCTCCGTTCACCCGGCGCCAGGGGCGGTAGTAGTCCACCTCCTGCACGGCATAGACGGACAGATGACGCGTGAGGTAGTTCGCCTGGACGTACGCGTATTCTCGATTCGTGTGACCGCGCAAGTACGAGCCACTCGCGCCCGCGGTCAGCGACCACCGGGTCAGAGTCCCCGCGCGGTTATGGCGCCGCACGTAGCCGCCCAGCTGGGAGATGTCGCTCGAGAACCCGAGGTTGATCAGCTCGGGCTGCATCCCCGCAAACCCACCGTAGTCCCACGCCGACTGGCCGATCTCGACCGCCGCCCCGTCCAGCAGCCCGACCGAGGAGATCCCGGGGGCGTACTGTCGGCCTGTCGTGAACCGGACCGGAGAGCCCGGTACCTGCCAGGAGAGCGCCGCTTGGTACACGCGCGTCTGGTCGGTGGTGTTGGTCGGACTGCCCGGAAATGCCTGCACCAGACGGCGGCTGCGCAAATCGACCACCACCCCGAGCGGCGATCCTCCGATCCCCGCGCCGCTGAGACGGATGTCCCCCGAGGGCTGCGAAAACTGCCCGCCGAGACTGTCGCGCTGGATCACGGTCAGATAGTAGAGGCCGACGCGGCCCCGGAGCCGACCCGTAACGCTGCGTCTGGATCGCTGCGACACTGCGCTCACGACAGGCGAGGAGCCCGTCGTGCGCTGCGCCACCGGCGCGCCGGCGCCTGCCACCGGCTGGTACCGCACCGTGTCGCCGACGACCACACTGTCGGCCAGCGACACGATCTGACAAGCGGCCTGATGGGTGGACAGGAACGCGACTTTCAACTCGGCGACCTGCCGGCCGCCGCGGACGACGTCCACTCGGCTCCCTTCGGCCAGGCCATCCGCCTTCCCCGCGCTCACGTACGCGGAGCTGGTCGTGATGAACGTCACGCGTGCGGTGTGCGTACCCGGACCGCTCGGGATCGGAGCGACGACCGGCGCGGTCACGGGCCTGGGGCCCGGCGGAGTGGGTGGCGGCGCCGCCGGAGCAGCCACGCTCGGGGCGGCGGCGGCGACCAGGGGAACGCCGGCGGCCGGAGGGGGAGCCGGGACGCTCCGACCGGCACGACTCGAATCGGGCGGCTGCCCCCGAGCCGGTGCGACGCTGCGAGGCACCGGACGGGCTGGCGCGGGCGGGGGTCCCGGCACCGGAGGTGCGGGCGCCACGGCCACGGCAGCCGACGGTGCTCCGGAAGGCAGGTAGCGCGCGTAATCGCCCACCCGCAATGGCACCGGGCGGCTGGTGATCGTGCAGGTCGCCTGGTGATCGGCCAGGGTCGAGATCTTGAGCACGGCGACCGCCCGCCCGCCCCGCACGATCTCCAGGCGGGTCCACTGGCGCAGACCCTCAGCGCTCCCCGCATCGATCGTCACCGCGCCATCGGCGAGCGACGCCACCCGGGCAAACTTGTACGCGCCCGACTGCCCCGACGCCGGAACGGCCTGCAGCACTCCGGCGATCACCGCTCCCCACACGCGCCCGCCGCTCACCCGGCTCTCCCGGTCGGATGGCAGCTGTAGCACTGCTGGCTGACGTAGTTCTTCCCCGAGTGCGCGCTCCGGTGACACGAGAGGCAGTCGAACTGCCGGTAGTCGGTCGGGTTGATGTGGCAGGTGGAGCAGGAGTTGTTCCACCGCCCGCGGTGCTTGCCAGAGTAGATCGGGAAGTACACCGCGTCGTGGCTGGTGAAGGTGGCGCCGGTCCAAACCGTGGTCGTGTGGCACGACACGCAATCCGTCGAAATTTGCGCCTGTTGGTGATTCGGGTCGGCCGTGTTGTTGAAATCCGTCTGGTGGCACGACACGCAGGTCGTCGGCTTTCCCTTGTACACGCCGTCGCCGTGGCACTGATCGCACGTCGCCTGCACGTGGGCCCCGGTGAGGGGGAACGCGGTGGCGTTGTGATTGAACGTCGCCCCCGTCCAGGTCGTGGTCGTATGGCACGCGGTGCAGTCGGTCGGGAATCCGCCTTGCTGGTGACTCGGATTCGTGGTGTTGTTGAAGTCCGTCTGGTGACACGACACGCACGTCGTGGGCCTGCCCTTGTACACACCGTCGCCGTGGCACTGATCGCACGTCAGCTGCCCATGCGCCCCGGTGAGCGGAAACGCCGTGGTGTTGTGGTTGAAGCTCGCGCCCGACCAGGAGGCCGTCGTGTGGCACCCCGTGCAGTCGGTGGGAAACAGCGCCTGCTGGTGGTTCGGGTCCTTCGCGTTGGCGTAATCGGACTGGTGACACCCCACACACGTAGTGGGCAGCGCCCCGGCGGCGTACGCGCCGCCGTGACATTGCGCGCAGTTCATCGACACATGGAAGCCGGTCAACGGAAAGCGGGTGACGCTGTGGTCGAATCGCGCCGTCTGCCAGGCGACCGTCGCGTGGCACTGCTCGCAGGTATGCGAGAAATTCCCACCGGTGTGATCCGGTGTCCGGGCGGCCTGGTAGTCTTTGAGGTGACAGTCGTTGCACGCTGTGGACCGGAGCGTGAACGCCATTTGCCCCTGGGTAGAGGGCGCGTGACAGCTCTCGCAGTCCGCGGCCACGTGTGCCCCGGTGAGCGGGAAACGCGTGAGCTGGTGGGCGCGGGTCATGCCGCTCCGGTCGACGAAGCTCCGCATCGTATGACACCGCGCGCACGAGGTGCCGACCTCACCCTGATGCGGGTCCTTGTGGCACGATGCGCAATCGCGGGACGCGCCCTTGAACGTGAGGGACGTGTGGCACGACTTGCAGGCGACGGCCGCGTGAGCGCCCTCGAGCGCGAATCCCGATTTCCCATGATCGAACGATGCGCTGACGTGCGCCGGCACCCACGCCAGCGCACTATGGCACACCGCGCACGGCTGCGCCAACGTGCCGTGCGGGTTCTTCGTATCGGGCCGTTGCCCGGCCGCGACGGCGGACGCGCCGAACGCCAGCGCGCCGCACCAGAGTGTCGAGCGAAAGTTCATGGACGGACTCCATCCCCGTGGCAGGACTCACACCGAGCGGAAGCGGGACGATAGCGGATCGTCCGCGAATTGCCGGGACCGGCGACCGTGCCGTGACACCGGGCGCACGGCACGTTGGCGTGCCCGCCCTTGAGCGGAAACTTCGTGTCCCGGTCGTGATCGAAGCGCGCCGCCGGGGCGAATGCGTCGAGGCCGTGACAGCGCTCGCACGCGTCTCCGCCCGGCCGGCTCGCGAACTGGTCCCCATGCGGACTCGCGTGACAGGCGGCGCACCCCTGCGCCTTCATGGCGAACAACAGCGGAGCCCCGGCCCAGCGGACCTGGATCAGGGTGGAAGCCGCCGGCGGGTACTTCAGCTCCGCGTGGCACCCCACACACGGCACCGCCCGGTGCGCGCCTTCGAGCTTGAACGCGTAGGTGCCGTGCGCGGCCACCTCGATCGTCGAAGGGCGGAAGCCCCGCGCGTTGTGGCAGCCGAGACACCCGCCGCGCACCGGATGCGCCCCCCGCGCGGCGAAGCGGCCCTGATGAGGATCGACATGGCATGCGACGCACTCCAGCTCGCCGAGCCGGAACAGCACTCCGGCTCTGCCGAGCGTCGCCGTCTGGGGCAACGGCGCGAGGCCGGTCCGCTTCACCCCGTGGCACGCCTGGCAGGTGATCTCACCGTGACGCCCGTCGAGACGGAACCGCGTCGTGGCGTGTGCCGCGGTCGTGAACGTGCTCGGCGTCCAGCCGGCCATCGAGTGGCACGCCCGGCAGTCTCCGTTGTCGGCCCGGACCCCGAGCTGCCCGCCGTGGTCGTCGCGGTGGCAATCGAGACAGCGCGCGAACGTCGGGTGCATCTGGATGCGGGCTGAACCGAGCTGGGCAGCGGGCGCGCCGAGGGCAGTCTTGACGTGGCATGACACGCAGCTGACCCGCTGGTGCCGCCCCTCGAGCGGGTACTTCGTCTTGCTGTGCTGCGCGACCGTGAAACCGGCGACGGCGAATCCTTCCACCGTGTGGCAAGCGGTGCAATCGACGACCGTGCCTGCCAGCGTCGCCGTGCCCGCATGGGGGTCGGCGTGGCACGCCGTGCAGGTCGCGAACGGCGGATTCTTGCCGCGCAGACCGGCCGTGTCGTGGCACTTGGCGCACGTCACGGAGACGTGCGCGCCGCGCAGCGGGTAACGGGTGCGATCGTGGTTGAAATTCCCTTTGTCGATGACGTGGAATCCGGTCGTCCCGTGGCAGTCGCCGCAGGCGCCCGCGAAGCGGCCGTGATGCGGGTCCGCATGGCACGTGGCACAGTCGCGGTGCGCGACCGGCTTAAAGACGGGGACCGTATCGCCGGCGGCGGGCTTGTGGCACGACGCGCACCGGACATCGCGATGCTTGCCGGTCAGGGGGTAATCGGACTTCGCGTGATCGAACTTCGGCGCCGGCGACCAGTGCTCGCTATCGTGGCACGACACGCAGTTCTGGCTGAGTGACCGGCGGTGCACGTCGCGGTGACAGGACGTGCACGCCGTTTCCAGGCCGGTCCAACCGGGTGCCGTCCCGGGCTGTGGGGCGAGCGTGGCCGCGGTACCAGTCCGGAACGCGGTCTTATGACAGTCGGCGCACTTGATCGTCCGGTGTCGCCCATCCAGCGGCCAACCCGCCAGGGCGTGGTCGAAACGATCCGGATCGTGGTCGGGCCAGCTGATGAGCGAGAACTCCCGACCGGCATGGTCGGGATGGCAGCTGGCACACTGTTGCTGCTGTTGCCTCGCGTGGTAGCCGCGCCGCTGCTGCTGCAGCGAGGCGATCTCCTTGTGACACTGGAGGCAGAGGACGCTCATCTGCGTCTTGCCCCCACCGCCGTGACAGTTGACGCAGCGCAGCGCTCCTTCGAGCTGGGCGTGCGGCTGGGCGAGCGCGCCTGGTGAGATCTGGGCTCGAGCGGGAGTGCCCGTGAGCAGCGACCAGACCCAGGCCAGCCCAACCAGGACGGGAACACGTCTCACCACAGCCACGTCGCGCCGAGCACCACGACGACGGTCACGTGGATCAGCACGGCGAGGAGCGCGGCGACCGCCACCGGCCGGTGCAGTACGTGCCACCAGCGGAACACCGCGTGCGTGGCATCGAGCATCCGCGTCTGCTGCGTGAGCGCCATCTCTCGCTTGGCGAGCCGCAACACCCAGGTGAGCACCTGGCGATCCTGCTTGCGGCGCCGGGGACCGCTCTGCTTGCACAAGCGGCGGAACCGTCGCGCGGCGCGGCGCCGCGCGAAGTCGTCCGCCGTGAGCCGGAGCAACGTCCCGACGATCCCGGGCCGCCGGCCCGGGACGCGTCCCGTGTCGAGCGCCCGCTCGATCTCCTGCACGTCGAGCCCCGTGCTCGCCGCGATCTGCTCCAGCAGCTGCTGGCGTCGCATCCCGATCTCCTCGAGCGTCAGCTCGATCCCGGCCTTGCTGCGCGGGATGCGCGCGTAGAGGTAACGGCCGACGACGCCGCTTCCCCAGACGACCATCATCGACCAGAAGCCCAGCCCGATCAGCCCCTCGAACCGCCACGCGGCATGGATCGCGACCAGCAGTGGCAGGGCCAGCGCCGCCAGCACGTGCACGTCGAGCCAGCGCGCCACGGAGCCGGTCCAGGCGAGCCACCGGGCCTTCTTGCGGATCGGGTAGAGCCAGAGAAAAATGAAGATGGCAATGGCCAGGAGACCCGCGCTCTGCCCCACGTACCCGGCGGGCTTGAGCCAGGGATGAAACGGACTCCGCATCCGCCCGGCCACGGGGAGGATATAGTAGGGGAAGCCCAGCGCGCAGATCGCGACGAGCAGTCCGATGAATCCGATCAACAGGTAGCGGGACGGCCGGACCGGGTCCCCGGGCGCGCGAACGCTGGACCGGGGTGGCCGCGGACGCGGTACCTGGGAACGCTGATCGAATCGCCCGGGTGCGGCGCGCAGTCGCGACGCCGTGGCGACGTGGGGCTCGGTTGGACCGCTCACTAGGCCTCCCCGGTCGGGGACCGGGTAGTGATCGTGATGGACGAGGGCGCGTTCTAAGGCACGAGACGTGCGACAGCAAGATACGTACGTAACTGTGCGGGATTCCTGGAGGATGGCAACCGCCGCATCGGCAAGATTTTGCCATGTGACCAGAAAGCCCGGTCACGCGACGCGATGCGGCAAAACGCTTCACCTGCCTCGTTTCACGACATGGACAACAGCTTCACCTACATCGGGTTCGCGATCCTGGTGGGCCTCCTGGTGCTCTCCAGCGCGCGGCGCACGCGCAAGCGTGAGGCGGCAGCCGTGGCCGCCACTCGTCGGGCGGGCCTCTCGCCGGGCGGGCCGCGCGCCCAGCATCCGCATATCGACATCTCCCACTGCATCGGGTGCGGTGCCTGCGTCGACGTCTGCCCCGAAGACGTGCTGGCCGTCATCGCCGGCAAGGCGGCGATCATCAGCGCGCACAAGTGCATCGGCCACGGTTTGTGCGCCGAGATTTGCCCGGTAGGCGCGATCGAGATTGTCATGGCGAGCCCCAGCATGGCCGCCGACCTGCCCCGCCTCACACCGCAGCTCGAGACCACCGTGCCGGGGATGTTCGTGGTCGGTGAGCTGGGTGGCCTCGCCCTGATTAAGAACGCCGTCAACCAGGGGCGCGACTGCGTCGACACCATCGCTGCGCGCTTCGCGTCGCAGGGCCGGGCGCCGGCGGGGGTGCAGGATGTGTGCATCGTGGGGGCCGGCCCGGGCGGCATCAGTGCGTCGCTGCGGGCGATGCAGAAGAAGCTGAG